>SAMEA3663184__coassemble_15_pt1 | contig 137722 bp, 108 predicted proteins | sample SAMEA3663184__metabat2_low_PE_010 | metagenome-assembled genome bin SAMEA3663184 (sample SAMEA3663184) | pig gut metagenome | biome: pig gut; feature: pig-associated habitat; material: faeces | place: Denmark | collected 2012 | reverse complement strand
TTCCGAACGCAAGTAACTAAAACCGAAGGTTAAAGTTACGATTAAGTGAGCGAAAAGTCAAATTTATTTGAACTTTTCCGAACGCAAGTAACTAAAACCGAAGGTTAAAGTTACGATTAAGTGAGCGAAAGCGCAGAATAATATAATGTATCGCATACGTGCGCACACGGGCACGCATGGCGCGCGCACGTTGCATGGACGGGGTCTCGTCGACGCATGGACGAGGCTCCGACAATGCATTGACGAGGCTCCGACAATGCGTCGACGAGTTCGCGTCCATGCATCGACGAAAAACGGCCGATGCACGGGGAGGGGGAAAAGGGGGAGAAAAGGGGTCAGACTTCCTCGAAGTCGATATACTCGCCTTCGCCCTCGGAGAAGCGCTTCGTCTTGGGGGCCTCGGCGTCGGGATTGGCGTGGACCGTAGTGCGGCGGCGCTGCACGCCCTGATGGTCGCCCCAGCCCAGCAGGCGCAGGACAAAGCCCACGACCGTCATGCCAAAGGCAAGCACCAAAAAGAAAATAAAGGCCAGGATGGCAATGATGATTCCGAGTAGATGCATAAGAGGAGAAGTTTAGCGGCCGCGACGGCTATTCACAATCAGCGACAGGGCTACGTACCACACCACGATGGCAGCCAGCGCACTGGCGCCCAAGGGCAGACAGGCCAGACAGCCCGCGAGGAAGATGTACTGCACGCGGTTGTGCTCCCACGAAAGGTCCTTGAACTTCAGCGAGAACAGGGGCACTTCGGCCACCAGCAACAGGCAGGAGAGGAACATGAACAGGAAGAGGAAGGCGGCATTGAACTTGGCCGAGACGAGGAAGGCGTGCTGCCCGACGACGAGCGAGCCCCAGAAGAGGGCGTTGGCAGGCGTGGGCAGGCCGATGAACGAGGTGGTCTGGCGCGTGTCGAGGTTGAACTTGGCCAGGCGCAGTGCCGAGAAGGCCGCCATGAGGAAGGCCGTGTAGGGAAGAATCTTTGCAGCGGGCTCGAGGAAGGCCGGATACTGCACCTCGTGGAAGAGGTAGAACAGTATGGCCGAGGGGGCAACGCCAAAGGTTACCACGTCGGCCAGCGAGTCGAGCTCCTTGCCGATGGGCGACGACACGCCCAACAGGCGCGCCACCATGCCGTCGAAGAAATCGAACACGGCGCCTACGATTATCACCACGATGGCCCACCGGTAGTTGCCGTAGAAGGCTGCACCCGTGGCCATGCAGCCACACATCAGGTTGCAACAAGTAAGCGAATTGGGGATATGTTTCTTTATCATATTAAAGTCTGGCAATAATGGTTTCGTTGCCCGTGGTGCGCTGGCCAAGCTCGACACACGGCGTGGCCGAGAGCGGCAGGTAGACATCGACGCGCGAGCCGAGCTTGATGAAGCCCAGATGGTCGTCGATTTCATATTCGCCCCCTTCCTCGAGATAGGTTACCACGCGGCGGGCCATGGCGCCGGCCACCTGGCGCACCAGAACCTCCTGCCCGTCGGGCGTCTCGATGACGATGGTGCTGCGCTCGTTCTCGATGCTCGACTTGGGCAGCCAGGCAGCGCTGTGGTTGCCGTCGTAGTGGCGCACATACTTCACACGCCCGTCAACCGGTATCCAGTTGGCATGAACGTTAAGGGGGCTCATGAAGATGGAAATCATCAGGCGGCGGTCGTGGAAGTACTCCTCCTCGGAGGTCTCCTCAACGACCACAATCTTGCCGTCGGCCGAAGCCACGACAACCCCCGTCGTGTCATACTCAAACTTACGTATGGGACAACGGTAGAAGTTGACAATCAGCAGATAAACGAGAGAGGAAAGGACGGTGAAAACAATAAACGGGACCTTCGACTCGAAACAAAAATGCACAGCGGCGCACACAACGGCCAGCACTATTGCAGAGATGACAAGTATATGAGTGCCCTCGCGGTGCAGCCTTATCTTACGTAATTTCCTGAGTCTTCTTCCCATTCAAACAAACTTAAAGGAGGGCAATCCGCCTCCTACATCGTACAAAGTTAACCCTTTTATTTTAATAATCAAAGGATATGCGCACAAAAAGAAGCAAATAAGTTTCGCCAAAATGAAAATTATATGGGTTTAGTTGCGATTCTCGACAAAGTGACGTATCTTTACATTCCGTTTAATTCACCCACACACACCATGCCAGATTTCGTACACCTACACGTACACACCCAGTACTCGCTGCTCGACGGGCAGGCCAGCATACCCAAGTTGCTGAAGAAGGCCACCGCCGACGGCATGCGCGGCATGGCCGTTACCGACCATGGTAACATGATGGGCATCAAGGAGTTCACCAACGCCTGCAAGAAACTCAACAAAGAGCGCAAGGAGCAGAGGCTGGAACCCTTCAAGCCCATTGTGGGCTGCGAGATGTACGTGGCGCCCAACCGAAAGGAATCGAAAGACAAGGAGCGGGGCGACAACGTGCGCTACCACCTCATCGTGCTGGCCAAGAACCTGAAGGGCTACCGCAACCTCATCAAACTGGTGTCGCGCTCGTGGGTCGACGGCTTCTACAACCGCCCCCGAACCGACCGCTTCGACCTGGAAGAGTTCCACGAGGGGCTCATCGTGTGCTCGGCCTGCATAGCTGGCGAGGTGCCCCGAAAAATCTACAAGGGCGACATGGAGGGGGCCGAGGAGGCCATACAATGGTACAAACGGGTGTTTGGCGACGACTACTACCTGGAGCTGCAGCGCCACGAGGTGCGCAACCCCAACCAGCGGGCCAACCGCGAAGCGTTCCCCATACAGCAGCAGGTGAACAAAGTGCTCATGGAAATGGCACAAAAGTACGGCATCAAACTCATCTGCACGAACGACGTGCACTTCGTTGACGAGGACGACGCCGAAGCCCACGACCGGCTCATCTGCCTGGCCACCAACCACAACCTGAACGACCCCGACCGCATGCTCTACTCCAAGCAGGAGTGGTTCAAGACCCGGGACGAAATGGGCGCCATCTTCGCCGACGTGCCCGAGGCCCTGGAAAACACGTGCGAGATACTGGACAAGGTGGAAATCTACGACATCGACCATGCCCCCATCATGCCCAACTTCCGCATCCCCGAAAGCTTCAGCACCGAGGAGGAATACCGCAAGCGATTCACCGACCAGCAGCTGTTCGACGAATTCACCCATGACGAACACGGCAACGTGGTCATGAGCGAAGACGAAGCCAAGAAGAAGGTGGAGAAGATGGGGGGCGTAGACAAACTATACCGCCTGAAGCTGGAGGCCGACTACCTGGCACACCTCACATACATCGGCGCCAAGCGGGTCTATGGCGACCCCGTGCCCAACGATGTCATGGAGCGACTGAACTTTGAGCTGCACGTGATGAAGTCGATGGGTTTCCCCGGCTACTTCCTCATCGTGCAGGACTACATCAACGCCGCCCGCCACGAGCTCGACGTGAGCGTGGGCCCCGGACGTGGTTCGGCAGCCGGAAGCGCCGTGGCCTACTGCCTGGGCATCACCCAAATCGACCCCATCAAGTACGACCTCCTGTTCGAGCGTTTCCTTAACCCCGACCGCATCTCGCTGCCCGATATCGACGTAGACTTCGATGACGACGGCCGAGGCAAGGTGCTCTCCTGGGTGACACAAAAGTACGGCGAGGAGAAGGTGGCCCACATCATCACCTACGGCACCATGGCCACGAAACTGGCGCTGAAGGACGTGGCACGCATCGAACAACTGCCGCTCGACGTGGTCAACGGCCTCTGCAAACTCATCCCCGACCGCATGCCAACCGACGCCAACGGCAAGGCCATGAAGATGAACCTGCCCAACGTCATCAGCATCGTGCCCGAACTGCAACAGGCCGAGAACTCGGACAACCGAGTGCTGGCCGACACCATACGCTTTGCCAAGAAGCTCGAAGGCAACGTGCGCAACACCGGAGTCCATGCCTGCGGCGTCATCATCTGCCGCGACGACGTGAGCGACTGGGTGCCCATCTCCACCGCCGAGGACAAGGAAACCGGCGAAAAACTGCTGTGCACGCAATACGAAGGCTCCGTCATCGAAGACACGGGCCTCATCAAGATGGACTTCCTGGGACTGAAGACCCTGTCGCAAATCAAGGAATGCCAGCAAAACATCCGCGACAGCCTGGGCATTGAGGTCGACGTCGACAAACTGGACATCACCGACCCTGCCACCTATCGGCTCTACTGCGACGGCCGCACCGTGGGCACCTTCCAATTCGAGTCGGCCGGCATGCAGAAGTACCTGCGCGAACTGCAGCCCTCCACCTTCGAGGACCTCATCGCCATGAACGCCCTCTACCGTCCCGGGCCCATGGACTACATCCCCGACTTCATCGACCGCAAACAGGGGCGAAAACCCGTGGAGTACGACATCCCCTGCATGGAGAAGTACCTCAAGGACACCTACGGCATCACCGTATATCAGGAGCAGGTCATGCTGCTCAGCCGCCAGTTGGCCAACTTCACCCGAGGCGAGAGCGACACCCTGCGCAAGGCCATGGGTAAGAAGCTGAAGGACAAGCTGGACCACATGAAGCCCCAGTTCATCAGCCAAGGCCAGGCCAACGGCCACGACCCCAAGGTGCTGGAGAAGATTTGGGCCGACTGGGAGAAGTTTGCCTCCTACGCCTTCAACAAGAGCCACGCCACGTGCTACTCATGGGTGGCCTTCCAGACGGCATACCTCAAGGCCAACTACCCCGCCCAGTTCATGGCCGGCATCATGAGCCGCGCAAAGGATATAGGCGAGGTCACGAAGTTCATGAACGAATGTAAGGAAATGGGCATTGCCACCCTTGGCCCCAACATCAACTACAGCCGGCGCAAGTTCGGCGTCGACCCCGAAGGCAACATCCGATTCGGTCTGAGCGCCATCTCCGGACTGGGCTCGAGCGCCGTGGACGCCATCGTGAAGGAGCGCGAGGAGAACGGCCTCTACAAGGACATCTTCGACTTCGTCAAGCGTATTCCCATCTCCATGGTGAAGCGAAGCGGACTGGAATGCCTGGCCCTGAGCGGAGCCTTCGACGACTTCTCGGAGCAAATCACACGCGAACAGTTCTTTGCCCGCAACCCCAAGGGAGAGGAATTCCTCGATACCCTTACGAGATTCAGTTCGCAATATCAACAGGCCGAACAAGAGACCAAGCACTCGCTGTTTGGCGACATGGGGGCCGTGGACATCAACATCCCAGCCATACCCGTCGCACAACCTTGGAGCGCGCTGGAACGACTGAACAAGGAGAAAGAGAAAATCGGCATCTACCTCTCGGCCCACCCGCTCGACGACTATGCCGTAATCCTCAACCACGTCTGCGACACCCGCATGACACAACTCGAGGACCGTGCCTCGCTCCTGGGCCGCGAGATTCACTTCGGTGGCATCGTCACCGCCGTACGCCGGGGTCTCTCGAAACGCGGAACGCCATACGGCATCGTCAGCATCGAGGACTACGAGGGAACGGGCGAGCTGGCCCTTTTCGGCGAAGACTGGGCCAAGTGGGCCAGCTACATGGAAACGAGCAACTCGCTCTTCATCAAGGGGCGCGTAACCCCACGCAAGTACCAACAAGACCAACTGGAATTACGCATTGAGTCCGTACAGTTCCTGGCCGACGTGAAGGAAAACATCGTGCAAAGCATCACCATCTCCTTCTGGCTCGAAGCGCTCGACGAGGAGACCGTGTTCGCCCTGGCCGACTTTGCCCGCAACAACCCCGGCAAGACCCAAATCGTATTCCACGTGCACGAGAGCGGCAAGAACACAAACCTGCAAGTCATTTCCACGAACTACATGATTAACGTGACGAAAGACCTGCTCGATTTTCTCGACCATAAAGATTCACTAACCTATAAAATCAACTAATATGGCTTTACACATCACAAGCGAGAACTTCATGGAGCTCCTTGCCACCGGCAAGCCTCTGGTTATCGATTTCTGGGCAACATGGTGCGGCCCCTGCAAGCGCCTGGCTCCCACTATCGAAGAATTGGCCACCGAATATGAGGGACGGGTCAACATTGGCAAGTGCGACGTGGAAGAAGACGACGAACTGGCCATGCAGTTCCAGGTGAGCAGCATCCCCACCATCGTATTCTTCGACGCTCAGGGACAAATGGTGAAGCGCCTCGTGGGCCTTCAGACCAAGCCCGCCCTGCAGCAGCAAATCGACGCCCTGCTCTAACTCGGCAATTCCACTTATCCTATTCCGTTAACCTAAAGCATTCAACACTATGGCCACATTTGACGACGAACTGTTACAAGATGCCGAAGACGACCGCCAGACCATCGAATACATCAAGCAGCACCTGCCACAGGAACTGAAAGACCGCTTCAGCGACGACGACCTCTACTACTTCCTCGATGTCATCGTCGAATACTACACCGAAAGCGGAATCCTTGATGCACAGCCCGACAAAGACGGCTACATCAACATCGACATCGAAGCCATTGCCCAGCACATGGCTCAGCAGGCCCGCAAGGACAAGGTGGGCGAATTCAGTGCCGACGACCTGCGCTGGATTGTTGAAGCCGAGATGGACTACGCCGACTCTCTCGACGAATAGCCACCGACCGCTTTACTAACGTAACAAAGCCGTAGCCACGTTTCGTTTGGCTACGGCTTATCTTTTACCCCTGCGGGCAGCGGGTTAATGGCAGTTATCGGGCAAACGCCGGCACGTCGGCAACACTGACGTCCAACAGGCGCTCGCCAGGCGTCGTGTCGGCCTCGCGCGGGAAATAGACCGGCATGTCGGCCTGGATGGGCAGGATGCGTAATTCCAGCTTACTCACTCCCGCTGGCAGGCGCCACAGCCCATAGAGGAAGGGACGGCCGTTGTAGAAGTTGTCAGCGACGAGACGTCCGTCGGCATAGAGTCGGGCACAATCACCTTGATAACTGATTGTGAGCAGACCCTGCGTCTGGGGCACGTCGATGATGTAGACGGCAGCATCGTCGAAGTCCTTGTCGAGCGGTTCCTGAGCCACCTTCTTGGCACCGAGGGTAATTGTGCGCAGCGGTCCGGCCTCGCGAACCTTCTGGTGAGCCACATGCTGAGGGGCATGCGACGGCGACTGCACGTCGAGGAACAGCCGGCCGGCCGCATGGCTGTCCACAACATAGTAGGCCGTGCCGTCGGGGGCGGTGTAGACGGGAGTCTCCGTTCCGCGCGGTTTCACCTTTTTCATCGTCTTACCGCTGGCGAAGGCCAGTTCAACAGGTATGCCGGCAATCTGCTCGAGGTAGACCTTGCCCGAACGACGGGCTACAAGCTGGGCCGTGGCATAGCGCAGGCCAGCAACATTGACCGGGAAGATGCACATCGCACCGCTGGGCACCGTGATGGCCTCTGAGGGGAAGCTTACGCCGCACACGGTAAAGCGCACACCGTGCTTATCCGACAAATGCTGCAGGCGTTCGTAGTTGTTAATGAACACAAAACCGCTGGTTCCCTTAGCACGATAGGACCAGCGCAGGAAGTCATCCTGCCCCTTCTTTATGTCCTGAGGACAGGGAAAGACGGCCTCCATCGGTGCCAGCTCCTCGCCGAAGTCGGCCAGGAACAGGTGTAGCTTACGCAACAGGTAGTAGTGAGGGTTCACCTGGCCAAACTCACCCAGAGGTGCCTGGAAGTCGTAGGTCAGCACCGGCAAATCGTTGTGGTTGGTGGACAGGCAACGCTGGCATTCATTAAGATACACCTGGCGGTCGCCCTCATAGGGCTTGAGGGACGTTTCGCCTGGAACCCAACGCGAGGCGGGATTCGTTCCTCCGTGGTACATGTAATAGCCCAGCAGGTTGGAACCGCTCCCCAACTTCACGACGGCCATCGAATAGGCATCCTCGGGATAGAGGTAGCAGCGCCGGTGATACGAGGTCATCATGCCGCCACCCAATTCGCACGTAAAATAAGGATAGGAAGAATTGAGCGTTGAAAGGTCGGAGCTTTGCAACTGCGAGTAGTCGAGCTGCTCCGAGCCGATAGCTCCCGACACCGGCGACGAACGAAAGTTGAAGGCCTTATAGTAGTTGCCGGCCGTCTCGCGGATAGAACGGTCCCAGAAGCCATCGGCGTAGTCGCCGTAGAGGGGAATCATCTCGCCAAAGGGCACGGGAGTGCGCAGTTCGGGCCACCCCGTACGTGTGTAGAACGGAAGGTCGAAGCCCACCGCTGTGGCAATTTCCTTCAGGCGCATGAGATATGACCCGGGGCCGCCGTACTCGTTATCGAACTGGCAGGCCACGACGGGGCCGCCATCTTTCCATTGCAGGCCCTGCACCTGCGTGAACACCTGACGATAGAGAGCCTCGACGTAAGCCAGGAACTGAGGGTCTTCGCTGCGCAGCTTGCACCCGCTGTTTACCACCCAGTCGGGGATGCCACCGTTGCGAACCTCACCATGGCAGAAGGGCCCGATGCGCAGGCACACAGGCATTCCCTCACGCTGACATATCTCGATAAAACGGCGCAAATTGCGCTGTCCGCTCCAGTCAAACACGCCTTGATGCTCCTCTACGTGGTTCCAAAAAACATAGTTGGAAATAATCGTCACGCCGCCTTCCTTCATCTTGTGCACCTCGGCGGCCCACTCGCTCTCGGGCAAGCGTGAGTAGTGAATCTCTCCCATGACAGCGACGACGCGGCGGCCGCCCATAATCAGGCTATGCCTGTCCCACTTGACTTCGGGGTTCTGTGCAACGACCATCATCGCACCAACCATCGCCATGAGCACCATTACGATTCTTTTCATCATCATACGACTGTTTTTCAGGTTAATTATTGGCAGGGCCGCAGGACTACCGGCCGGAAGCGCGGCAACTGCGATGCACTACATGCTGAGGATGCGGGAACCGTCGGGTTGCTCCTCGATGGTGACTCGAACCGTGTCCTCGGGCAACAAGGGTTCGACGAGCTCTGGCCACTCAATGAAACAAAGGTTACCGGAATAGAGGTAATCGTCGAATCCCATATTGACAGCCTCTGAGATTTGACGAATGCGATAGAAGTCGAAGTGGTATATGCTGCCACGGCTGCCCTCATACTCGTTGACAATCGCGAAGGTGGGCGAAGAAACCATGTCCTCCGTTACGCCCATCTGTTGGCAAACGGCCTTAATGAAGGTGGTCTTGCCAGCTCCCATGCCCCCGAAGAAGGCGAAGACCGTGCGGTCGCCTATGGCCTTGACAAACTGGCGTGCGGCATCATCTATCGTAGTAAGTTGGAACTTTATCGTTGTCATCGTTTTTTAGGTTTAAGCGTGATAAGGGGAACAAGCATTTCCTCCAGCGAGATGCCTCCGTGCTGGAAGGTATTCCGGTAGTAGGAAACGTAATAGTTGTAGTTGTTTGGATAGGCGAAGAAGCTGTCGCCGAGGGCAAAGATGTAGCTGGTGCTGAGATTGGGCGCCGGCAGCTGGGCCTTCAGCGGGTCGCGAATCTCGAAGACCTCCTTCGGATTGTAGCTCAGGTTCTTGCCCAGCTTATAGCGCAGGTTCGTATTTGTGTTGCGGTCGCCGACCACCTTGATGGGCGTGTCGCAACGGATGCTGCCGTGGTCGGTGGTCAGAATGACGGTGTAGTCGCTGGAGGCCAAGGCGCGGAACAAGTCCTTCACTGCCGAGTGGCGGAACCAGCTGAGGGTGATGCTACGGTAGGCGGCCTCGTTGTTGGCCAGCTCGCGCACCATGCGGCTCTCGGTGCGGGCATGAGAGAGCATGTCGATAAAGTTCAGCACCACGACGTTCAGGTCGTAGCCTGAGAGCGAAGGCAACTGCTGCACCAACTTCTCGGCAGCCACGGAATCGTTTACCTTATGATAGGTGAACGTGTTCTTACGGCGATAGCGGTCGAACTGGGTCTTGATGAGTGGCGCCTCGTTGAGGTTCTTGCCCTCCTCGCTGTCCTCGTCGACCCACAGTTCCGGGAACATTTGGGCAATGATATTGGGCATCAAGCCCGAGAAGATGGCGTTTCGGGCGTACTGGGTGGCTGTGGGCAGGATGCTGCAGTAGAGGTCTTCCTCAATGGTAAACTGGTCGGCAATCTCGGCCTGCAACGTGCGCCACTGGTCGAACCTGAAGTTATCAATAACGAGCAGGAAGACCTTTTCGCCACGGTCCAGGGCCGGGAATACCCTTCCCTTGAAGATGTCGGGGCTCATGACGGGACGCGACTGGTCGCCCTCTATCCAACTCATGTAATTCTTGCGGATGAACTTTCCGAACGACTTGTTTGCCTCCGTCTTCTGCATGGCGAGCATCTCGGCCATCTGGCTGTCGGCGGCAGCCAGTTCCTGCTCCCAATAGGTCAGACGCTTATAGACATCCACCCAGTCGTCGAACGTTCTTGCATCGTCCATCTGCATGCCTATCTTTCCAAAGTCCTGCTGATAGCCCGACTGCGACACTTCCGTCACAATTTCCTTCTGGTGGATGTTCTTCTTCAGCGTCAGCAATATCTGCGTGGGGTTGACAGGTTTGATAAGGTAGTCGGCAATCTTGCTGCCGATGGCCTGGTCCATGATATTCTCTTCCTCGCTCTTGGTGACCATGACGACGGGGGTGGCTGGCATGATTTCCTTCATGCGTGCCAGTGTCTCCAGTCCGCTGATGCCCGGCATGTTCTCGTCGAGCAGGACAAGGTCATAGGAGGTCTGGCTGCATTGTTCCAAGGCATCAAAACCATTTGTCACGGTATCCACCTCGTAACCCTTCTTCTGAAGGAACAGGATGTGGGCCTTCAGCAACTCAATCTCGTCGTCTACCCAAAGCAGTTTATATGTACTCATAGGCTAAAATCCATATGGGAAATCGTCGGTTTCTTCTACTTCTTCCTCCTCCGTGGCAGTCGGTTCGACATCGTCGGGGTCGATGTACTCCAGGTCAGTGGGTTCGTCGATGCGCAGGTCTTCCGGAATCTCGAGCGGCACGAACTGGCGGTCGAAGAACTCCTTGTACTCGTCAAAGCTGAACGACGTGCCGATGCGAGACAGGTTTTCGTCACTAATCAGGAGGGTGCGGATGCCCTCGAGGACGGTGTGCATGTGCTGGTCGGCATAGAGCTGCTGGGCATAGGCATGAACCTCGTCGTAACTGAGGAAGCCCTTGATGCACATCATCGAGAGGCCGTTATCTTCAAGTATCTCAATCTCGAAGTTACGCACCATGTAGCTGGTGAAGTTGTAGCGGGCCATTTCGTAGAGGAGCTGGTCCTCGTCGAGGCTGTTCGTGGGATAGGCAAGCACGAAGTTGAAGGTTGAGTAGCGCTCGGCACTGAGCGTGTCGGCCGCCTGCAGCGAATCGCCACTGGCCCAGTCCGACCTGCGTCGCTTCCAGATATCGCTCGAGTTGTACTTGTCGTCGGAGAGCAAGCGTCCGTCCTGCAGCCCCTTTACGATGTAGCCTGCCATCTCGGCTATCTCCTCCTTGCCGTAATTCTTCGTTATCGTCTTCAGCAGTTCCAGGAACTCCCCGCGCTGACCGGTGTAGAGTTTGCTCATCGCCTCGATGAACATGATGCGGGCCCGGTGCTTCCCTTGTTCGAAGTTCTCCGTGTGGTAGCGGTAATTACTGTCAACCTCCTCGTACCTGTTATCCTTGTATGCCTCATAGGTCGCAGCGTAGAGCGAGTCCTCGAGATGACGCCCGTAACGCGCAATCATTTCATAGTTCGGATTAGCCACGCGTATGGCGTTCTTGTCCTCGGGGAAGGCGGAGATGAGTGAATCGCGATACGCCTGCGCCTCGTCAACATTATCCATGCGGCCACAGAGCAAGAACAGGTGATAGAAGGCCACCGCGCGCTTTTCGGTCTCGGGGAAGTCGTTGAGCAGGCGCAACAGCAATCTCAGGGCATAGGGGTAGTTCTGGATTTTCTCCATCACCTTCACGCCGCCCTCAAAGAGCGCCGCCTCAAGCAGTTGGTTCGACGCTGCCATCTGTTCCTCGGTGAAGGGTATTTGTGCCAGGTAGTACTCGCGATGGTGTGGGTCGTTGGCCAGCGAATCGCGCAATCGCTGTTCCTCCTCTTCCTCCTCAGCCTGGCGGGCGGCATTAATCGAGTCGGTGTTCTCGTCGTAGTTATACTCCTCAAACTCGCCGCCCGCTGCCACGGTCTTGTTCGTGCGACGCCAGTTGTCCTCGTTCTTTCGGTTTCCCCATCGGCGCTGGAACTCTTGCTTTCCGTTCATCACCGTCTGCGGGTTATAGAAATACCATGCCCCCTTGGAGCTCAAGGTTGTGGGAGTGGCTGTGGGGGTTGTAGTCCGGCCCTGCTGTTGGGTGCCGGCGCTGGCGCCTTGGGTTGGCGTTGTGCCGTTGGCCTCAGCCTTCTTGGCCTCCTCCTTTTCCTTTTTCTTCAGGGCCTCAATGACGCGGTCGATGGCGGCCATATACTCCGCTTCGGGCATCTTGGCCAAGGCCTGCAGACTGTCCTGCAACTTGATGACACCCAAGGGGGGAGCCGCCTCGTCGAGCGCCTTCGAGCGTGCTTCGGCTTCCTTGTATCCCTCGTGCTCCTTATCCAGGATGCCAATACAGGCAGCGTAGGTACGTTGGGCGTCGACATACTTCTCCTGCTCCCAATATATCTGGGACAACTTCAGCAACAGGACGGCCTTGGCAACGCCGTTGCGCGTGCTCTCCTCGGCTCCCTTTTCGTAGGCGCCGATGCAGTGCGCCGTGTCCCCGGCATTGAGGTAGATGTTGCCGACGGCATAGTACAGTTGGTCGAGGTAATCCTTGTTCTTGTCGCTCTTTGCCATCCGCAACAACTTCTTTATCATCTGCTTGTGTTGCGTCCCCGACATTACCTCTGTCTGAAGTATACGGGCGTTGAAGGCCAGTTCGTAAGGCGGGTTGCTGCGAATGACCTTGGCAAACGATTTATAAGCTTCCTTGTTTTGACCCAGTTCGCGCTGCAACTGTCCGGCGAGGAAGTTAAGCCGCGAGCGTTGAATCTTGTGTGGCGTGTGCTTCAGCGTTTCGAGGAGAACGGGAATGGCCTCAGCGTATTGCTCCGTCTCAATCAGGTATGCCGCGCGGCTGGCCGTCATCTCACGCTTTCCCTCCGTCGACATGCTGTCGCGCCGCATCTTATCGAAGATATCCTCGGCATCGTAGGGCCACTCCAGGGCTACGTAACAGCGGGCAAGCCAAGCCTTTGCCACGCTATACACCTCGGGTTGTGTGGAGTACAGCCGGATGATGTAGTTGAACGTGGAGGCTGCCTCAATGAATTCTCCCTTATTGAATTGCGACTTACCCATCAGCAGCCATGCATGGCGCAGGTAGGGGTTGAACTCCTTGCGGGCCAGAAACTCCTTCTGCTTCGGGGTTTTCTTTTTATTGCCACTGACGGTGGGGCGTTTCTTAATGCTATGAAGCTTGATGGCCTTCTCGCACTTCAAAATGGCATTGTCGAAGTTACTCTTGCCCAGTGCAGCCGTCGTTTTGTTGCGACTTATGCTCATGGGCAGCAACTGCGTGTAATCGTCCTGATGGCCATTCTCCTGGGCCTCCACGCCTTCGGCATACGACACCTGGCCGTTGTAGAGCGTATTGAAGCGTGACGTCATGGAATGAAAGAAACGAGTAGCCGAAGTATTCTTCTTCGTCGAACACGACATCAATAAGGCCGACATCGCAATCAAGGCCAGCAAGGCTACATTCCTTCTCATATAACACGCGTATATATAAAATAAACGCACGGAGGGCCGATTTATTGCCTTACCGGCCTCGGCGTTCATTAATTATCATGACCACCTCGTCCTTCAGTCCGTCGGGCATCTCCACTCCGCGCAGTTGCAGACTCCTCACCCAGCCCGCCACTTCGTCGGAGCGCATGGTGTAGAGAACATCGCGAAATTCTTCGGTTTCATCGGGCGAAAAGGTGTCTGACGCACGACCGCGAAAACGGTCCAGCTCTTCGTCGTTATAGTATTCTATCTGCTTCGACAGGGCTGCGAGCAGGCTTTCCTTTTCGCACACCTCGTGCTGCCCACAACATTCCATGTCGACTGGGTTCACGACAGTTTCCTCCGCCGGCAAGTGGCGGTTGCGCAACCAACCCAGGGTTGCAGCCACAATGCCCAACAGAAGCAGGGCAACAAGGACATAGAGGGTTAGCTGCATATCGTAAATCCGGCTTTCTGAAGGTCTTCCCAATACGTGGGGTACGACTTGCTTACGACTTCGGGGTGCTGAATGCGAATGCACGGGACACGCAGACAGGCCGGAGCAAAGGCCATGGCCATACGATGGTCGTCGTATGTCGCAATCGCAGGCGCTTCTTCCGCCTCAGTCTTCTCACAGCCCCAATCCAGGGCATCCGCCTTTGCCTCAACCCGGCAGCCCAGCTTCAAGAGTTCGGCCTGCAGGGCTGCAATGCGGTCGGTCTCCTTTATGCGCAGCGTTTGCAACCCTGTCATAGAGAACGGGGTGTGGGCCATGCAGAGCGTGACGGCCACCGTCTGCGCCAAGTCGGGAATGCGCTTGAAACCATACTCAAAGAAGCGGCAATGCTCCCCGTTCTTCGTCAGGCGCACCGCGCTGCCACCCTGCGCGTCGCGAATAAATTCTGTCTGCACGCCCAGGTCATTGTATACCATGGCCACCATCTTATCGCCCTGCAAACTGTTTTCATACAAACGGGGCAGGAGAATCTCGGCATGCTCGTCGGCGGTCAGGGCTACCATCTCGTACCAATAACTGGCGGCGCTCCAGTCGTTTTCGATGACATAGGGCCGTGGCTGGTAGGGCTGAGGGGAGACGTAGAGGGTAGATTCCGATTCCCAGGCAACCTGGGCTCCGAACTCGCGCATCATGGCCACCGTCATGTCAAGATAGGGCCGGCTGACGATGTCGCCTTGCAGCGACAGGCGCAGCCCCTGGCCCAGCGTGGGACCAATCATAAGGAGGGCCGATATGTACTGCGAACTGACATTGCCGAGCATTGTCAGGCTGCCGCCCTGCAGCCCTGGGTTCCCGGTTATGCGCAACGGGGGGAATCCTTCCTCGCCCTCGTATTCGATGTGGGCTCCCAACTGGCGCAAGGCATCGACAAGGACTCCTATGGGGCGATGTCGCATGCGCTCGGTGCCCGTGATGACGTGGGTTCCGGGGATAACGCTGAGATAAGCCGTAAGAAAACGCATGGCCGTGCCGGCGGCCCCGATGTCAATCACCTCGGGCATGTCGTGCAGTGCAGCAACCATCACCCGCGTATCGTCGCAATCCGACAGATTCTCGGGTTGGAACTCGCTACGGCTCAGGGCGTTGATAATGAGCGCCCGATTACTGAAGCTCTTGCTGGCAGGCAGGTCGATGCGGGCCTGCAAGGCCTGGGGAGCCGTTATTTCGATTGTGTTACTATACTGCATGTCACAGCCCATACTTATATGGCATTTTAGTATTCAGCGAACAAATTTACGAAAAAGTTTGGTCATAACAAAAAAACGTTGTACCTTTGCACACGCAAACGCAAAAGAGCGGGATGTAGCTCAGCCCGGTAGAGTACGCGTCTGGGGGGCGTGTGGTCGCAAGTTCGAATCTTGTCATCCCGACTCAATGAAAAGAGGCACCGAAGAAATTCGGTGCCTCTTTCGTTATTCTCGCTTGCTTCGTCAGCGCATCAGGAGAAGAGGATTGTGAGTCCGGCCATGACGATGCTGACCATCGACATAAGTTTGATGAGGATGTTGAGCGACGGGCCGCTGGTGTCCTTGAAGGGGTCGCCCACGGTATCGCCCACGATGGTGGCCTTGTGGGCAAAAGAGCCCTTACCGCCGAAGTTACCCTCTTCCACCATTTTCTTTGCATTGTCCCAAGCACCGCCGGCATTGGCCATGAAGACGGCCAGGGTGAAGCCACCGGCCAGACCGCCCACGAGCAAACCGAGCACGCCCGCAACACCGAGCACACAACCCACGACTATGGGGATGGCAATGGCCAGCAGGGAAGGGAAAATCATCTCGTGCTGGGCAGCACGGGTGGAGATTTCTACGCAACGGCCGTAGTCGGGAGTGGCCTTGCCTTCGAGGATTCCCTTGATTTCGCGGAACTGGCGGCGCACCTCTTCAACCATCTTCTGGGCAGCACGACCCACGGCCTCCATGGTGAGTCCGCAGAACAGGAAGGCTGCCATGGCACCGATGAACGCGCCCACCAGCACGCGGGGGTTCATCAGATTCACCTGGAAGTAATTCATGAAGTCGGGAATGGTGGCATCGATTGCGCGGATGGTTTCGCCCTTGAGGTTGGTGAGCGTCATTTCGGCCCTATCCATCGCAATTTTCACCTCTTCGATATAGGAAGCCAGAAGGGCCAGAGCCGTCAGGGCGGCGCTGCCAATGGCAAATCCCTTACCCGTGGCGGCGGTGGTGTTGCCAAGGGCGTCGAGGGCATCGGTGCGGTGACGCACTTCCTCGCCCAGTTCGCTCATCTCGGCGTTGCCACCGGCATTGTCGGCAATGGGGCCATAGGCATCGGTGGCCAGTGTGATGCCCAGCGTGGAGAGCATGCCGACGGCGGCAATACCGATTCCGTAGAGGCCATGGGAGAGTGCCTCGGCCGACATGTCGCCACGGAAGCCGTTGGCACACAGATAGCTGAGCATGATGGCCACGCCAATGGTGATGACGGGGATGCAGGTTGAAATCATGCCCGTGCCGATGCCTTTAATGATGACCGTGGCAGAGCCAGTCAGGCCAGCTTCACTGATTTTCTGTGTGGGCTTGTAGGAGTGCGACGTGTAGTATTCGGTGGCCTGTCCGATGATGACGCCGGCTGCCAATCCCGAAATCACCGAGAAGGAAAGCCCGAGCCAGTTCTCAATTTGCAGCAGATAGAGGATGGCAAAGGTGGCCACGGCAATGAGCACAGCGGCAACGTTGGTGCCCACGGCAAGCGAGCGCAGCAGGTCGCGCATGGTGGCTCCCTCCTTGGTGCGCACCAGATAGATGCCCAGGATGCTCAGGAAGACACCGACGGCGGCAATGAGCATGGGGGCAATGACGGCGCGCAGCTGCATGCCCTCGACCGACGACCCGGCAAAGGCCACGGCGCCAAGGGCAGCTGTGGAAAGGATGCTTCCGCAGTACGACTCATAGAGGTCGGCACCCATGCCGGCCACGTCGCCCACGTTATCGCCCACGTTGTCGGCAATGGTGGCCGGGTTGCGGGGGTCGTCCTCGGGGATGTCGGCCTCAACCTTACCCACAATGTCGGCGCCCACGTCGGCTGCCTTCGTGTAGATGCCACCGCCCACACGGGCAAAGAGGGCCTGTGTGGAGGCACCCATGCCAAAGGTGAGCATGGTAGTGGTGATGGAGATGAGCCCGTTGGGGTCGAAGCGGTTCAGGATGAGAAACCAGAGGGCAATGTCGAGCAGGCCCAGACCCACCACGGTCAGGCCCATGACGGCCCCCGAACGGAAAGCAATGCGCAGTCCGCCGTCGAGGCTCTTACGGGCAGCATTTGCCGTGCGGGCCGAGGCGTAGGTTGCCGTCTTCATGCCAAAGAAACCGGCCAGACCCGAGAAGAAACCTCCCGTGAGGAAGGCAAAGGGGACCCACGTGTTCTGGACCTTCAGCCCGTAGGCCATGAAGGCAAAAATCAGTGCCAAGACAATGAATACAACCAGTACCACGCGATACTGCTGTGCCAGATAGGCCATGGCTCCACGACGCACGTGGCCGGCAATCTCGCGCATTCGCGGCGTGCCCTCGTCGGCCTTCATCATCGAACGGAAGAAGTACCACGCCATGGCTAACGCCACAACTGAGGCCAGCGGCACAAGCCAGAAGGCCACAGGAAGCTGGCTCGCGACAGCCAGACAAAGTGTTGCAGAAATCAGATTCATGAGGTATTAGTTTTAAGGTTTGTGTTGATGTTCGTCGAACAAAACTATACAATTTTTCCAGCATAGACAAACAAACGGCAGAAAAAGCGCTTTGCAAGGGCTAAAAAACGACCCTGCATCGACGGAGCTTCGTCAACGCATCGACGGAGCCTCGTCAACGCATCGACGGAGCCTCGTCAACGCATCGACGAGAGCGGGTCGTTGAAGGGGGGGATGAAAGGGTGCCCTACTCGGGGGCCGAATCGACTACCCGAAAGTTGCGCAGACGACAGTGGCTCCACGTGGTGCGAAAGCCGAACCATCCGCGCACGAGGGGCTGCGGGTCGGCATATTCAAAGAGCAACTCTTCATTAATATAATAACGTGTGCGCACGCGCGTAGCTTCGATGCGGATTCTGTACCACTTGTTGGGCTGCAGCAGGTGGGCCGAGTCGGTGAACTCGGCAAGCAGGGGCGGTTGCGGACGCCCATTGTAGCGGCGGAAGCGGGTGGTGGTGTTCCAGTTTCCCCCATAGCCGACATAATAGAGCTGGAGCGACGAGGCCCGGGCAAAGACGCCGTCCCGCTCCGCGAGACGAGTCATCACGTTGCCGTCGGCCACGCCAGGGTCGGTGGCCAGCCAGAAGCAATTCAGATCGGACAATCGGTCGCTGGAATCGCGCTTCACCACCATGGCTTCATAGTCGACGGTGAAGGGCACCGTCATCGGCTGGCGCCACCAGAGGGTGAGACCCGCCGATGTCCATAATTCGACCATTTCATCGGAGAATTCCAGGTGTGTGTCGGTGCTCTCCGCCTCTACTTCCCAGTGGTCGGCACGCTGCGCCGCGAGGGTAATCGAGCCGAGCAGCAGGCAGAGCACAAGAGCGATGTGCATGGGGCAGATGCTACTTCTTCGACTTCTTTACCTTCTTCAACGGTGGCACGCCCTCATGGGTGGGTTGCACGCGCTGGATGGTACCGTCGGCGTTGAATTGCATGCGGTCGATGCACACCTGACGGTGGAAGCCCGGTCCGTTGGGCGTGGGCCGCAGGTAGTCCTTGTTGATGCGGTGGTAGACAATGTACCATTCGTCGCGATCGGGGATTTGCAGGACGCTATTGTGGGCCGGGCCGTAAATTTCCTTGGCAGGGTCCTGGATGAGCACGACGGGGTCCTTGGCCACAGTGATGGGGCCCAGGGGCGAGTTGCTGGTTCCGTAGGCCACGTGGTAGTTGGGCGAGCCGGTGTCGTCGACGCTCCACATGAAGTAATACGTGCCCTTGCGGTAGAAGACGTAAGGCGCCTCGCGATAGGCATAGTCCTGAAGGGTGCCGCCCTGCGGAGTGAGGTTGGTGGTGGTCTCCTTCTTGATGCTCAGCATGTCGCCGTTCAGTTCGGCCCCAGCCATGAAGCCGTTGCCCCAATAGAGATAGAATTTGCCCGAGACGGGGTCCTGGAAGACGTCCACGTCGATAGCCTGTCCGCCACGCACGCCTTGCGGACGGTCGTCGTCGGTTACGATAATCCCCTCATCCAGGAATGGGCCCGTGGGGCGTTCGGCCACAGCCACTCCGATGGACTTGCGGTTGCGCTTCTTGTCGTGTCCGCTATAGTAGAAATAGTATCGCCAGCCAGCCGGCGTCTTGCGCTCGATGATGCAGGGGGCCCAGGCATTGCCCGTGGCCCAGGGAACCTGGTTTGTGCCCAGGTCGAGCATAATGCCCTCGTGGCGCCAGTCGGTCAGGTCCTTGCTGCTGAAGACGGTGAAGTAGTAGCCACCCCAGCCCGGCGCACCGTCGGTGGTGGAGTAGATGTAGAACTTGCCCGTCTGCTCGGAGTAAAGCACTTCGGGGTCGGCATGGAACTCGGGCAGGATGGGGTTGCGGCTCCACTTCTTCACGCTGACCTCTTTCTTCTGAGGGGCCTTCGGGCCGTCCTTCTTCTGCTTCTTCTCTTTGGCGCTCGCCCCCGCCACAACAAGCAGGAGCACTAACAATAATGTCTTCTTCATATCCTTTTCTGCTTAATTATCACGATAGAAATCCAACATGTCGAAAATCTCTTCACGCGTGGCCGTCTGGTTGATGCGAATGTCGCCCACCTCGCCCAGCAGGGTAAAGTTCACCACGCCTGCGGTGTTCTTCTTGTCGTGGGTCATTAGCTCATAGAGGCGGTCGTACTGCTTGCAGTCGAAACTGAACTTCCCGTAGTTTTCCTTGACGAACTGCAGCGTCTGCCACAGTTTGTCCTTCGGGAAGCCCGTGTGGCGAACGCTCAGGTAGAGCTCGCACACCAGTCCCCAGGCCACAGCATAGCCGTGGAGCACAGTGCGGTTCTCGGCCATGGCCAGCGATTCGAAGGCGTGACCCACGGTGTGCCCCAGGTTGAGGGCCTTGCGGATGCCGTGCTCCAAGGGGTCTTCGTCGACAATGCGCTCCTTCACGGCCACACTCTTGGCCACCATCGTCCTCAGCAGTTCATAGTCGGCCTGCTGAAGGTCGAACCGCATCAGCTCTGCCCAGGTCTCCACGTTACTGATGAGTCCGTGCTTGAGCATTTCGGCATAGCCGGATGCCAGATTCTCGTAGTCGAGGGTGCACAGGAACGTTGTGTCCAGGATGACCGAACGGGCACAGTTGAACACGCCTATCTCATTCTTCAGGCCTCCGAAATTGATGCCCGTCTTACCGCCCACCGAGGCATCGACCATCGAGAGCAATGTCGTGGGCACGTTGATGTAGGCGATGCCACGCTTGAAGGTAGAGGCTGCGAATCCGCCCAAGTCGGTGACCATGCCACCGCCCAGGTTCAGCATAAGGCTGTGGCGTGTGGCTCCCCCTCGCTGAAGCTCGGTCCAGACGTGTGACAGGCTTTCGAGCGTCTTGTTCTCGTCCGTAGCCCCGATGGTAATCATCTGGGCCTCAGCCAGACACGGCAACTCGCTGACCAAGGGCCAGCACAACTTCAGCGTCGTCTCGTCGGTCAACACAAAAAGCCTGTCGTGCGCCACATTCCCGATGGCAGCCGACAGGCTTTCTCCTATGTTCTCACTCAAAATTACGTCTTGCTTTTCCATGCAACTCCTTTATCCCTGCAAACTTACTCTTTTTTTCCGACATCGCCAATCATTTATGTTATTTTTCCCTAAAAAACCCCAACAAAACGAACATCTTACGTATATTTTACGTACCTTTGCAGCCATATTCACATAAATATATATTACATGGACAAAATCAGCTACGCTCTGGGGCTCGGCATCGGACAGCAGCTCAAGAGCATGAACATTACCGGATTTTCTATTGAGGACTTCACCAAGAGCATTGCCGACGTAATAAACGGCCAGCAAACCCAAATGACCGCACGAGAGGCACAGGAAATGCTGAACGAATACTTTGCCACAAAGGCTGCAGAGGATGCCAAGAAAGCCATCGGCGAGGGTAAGGTGTTCCTGGAAAACAACGGGAAGCGCCAGGGCGTGGTAACCACCAAGAGCGGACTGCAGTACGAAGTGCTCACCGAGGGCACAGGCCGCAGCCCGAAGGCCACCGACAAGGTGCGCTGCCACTACGAAGGCCGCCTCATCAACGGCGACGTGTTCGACAGCTCGTACCAGCGCAACCAGCCTGCCGACTTCGGACTGAACCAGGTCATTGCCGGATGGACCGAAGGCGTGCAACTCATGAAGGAAGGAGCCAAGTACCGCTTCTACATACCTTACCTGCTGGGCTACGGCGAACAAGGAGCCGGCAGCAGCATCCCTCCCTACTCCACCCTCATCTTCGACGTGGAGCTCATCAAGGTCCTCTAACCGAACTTCTATTACAACATTATAATCTTAAATAAACAATGAAAAAGTTAAGTTTCGTATTCGCAGCCGTTATTGCTGCAATGATTGCCTCTTGTGGCAACAAGACTCCCAAAGCTGACCTGAAGAACGACATCGACACCCTGAGTTACGCCATCGGTATGTCACAGACACAGGGCCTGAGGGACTACCTGACCCGCATCGGTGTCGACAGCGCCTACATCGGCGAATTCATAAAGGGCCTGAACACTGGCGCAAACGCCGGTGACGACAAGAAGAAGGTTGCCTACTACGCTGGTATCCAGATTGGCCAGCAGATTAGCCAGCAGATGATGAAAGGCATCAACTATGAAATCTTTGGCGAAGACAGCACACAGACCATCAGCCTGAAGAACTTCATGGCCGGATTCGTTAGCGGTACGCTCGAAGAGGGCGGCCTCATGACCATGGAAGAGGCGCAGGCCACTGCCCGCACCAAGCAGATGGAAATCAAGAAGGCTCAGATGGAAAAAGTCTATGGCCCCTGGAAGAAGGAGAACGAAGCCTACATGGAGAAGATTGCCAAGACCGAGGGCCTGAACAAGCTCGAGAACGGCGTCTACTACAAGGTCATCGAAGAAGGTAAGGGCGAAGTTCCCGCCGACACCAGCCGTGTGAAGGTTCACTACGAGGGCAAGCTCATCAACGACACCATCTTCGACAGCTCAATCAAGCGTGGCGAGCCCACGACATTCCGTTGCAACCAGGTTATCCCCGGATGGACAAATGCACTCACTCACATGCCCGTCGGTTCAAAGTGGGAAGTTTATATCCCTCAGGACCAGGCATACGGCGACCGAGAGGCCGGAGCCGTCATCAAGCCCTTCTCTGCACTTATCTTCACCATCGAATTACTGAGCATCGAGAAGTAAGAGCGCAATGAAGAACCTCAAGTATATCATCTTCGCCGTCGTCGCCATGTTCGCTATGAGCATGACGGCGGCCACGAAGAAGAAAGCCAAGAAGGCGCCCGCCGTCGAAGTCAAGGTCGACACCATCAGTGCACACGACTTCAGCTATCTCATCGGCAAGGCAAACACCATGGGACTGAAGAATTATCTGGCTCAACGCTTAGGCATCGACACCGCCTTTATTGCCGACTTCGTGAAGGGATTCGACGCTGCCAACATGACCGAAGCCGACAAACGCATGAAGGCACGTCTGGCCGGCCTGGAAATCCGCGAACAGGTGGAGCAGCAGATTATCCCCCAAATGGAGAAGCAAATCGACGACTCGCTGAAAGTGCTCGATTCCAAGCTGTTCCTGTCGGGCTTTCGTGCAGGTATCTCGGGCGAGAACGACCTGATACCCATCAGCATGGACAGCACCCAAGCCGTCGTGCGTAAGCAGATGACATACTACAACAACGCACGCATGGAACGCAAATACGGCGCCAACCGCAAGGCAGGCGAGGAGTTCCTGAAAGAGAACGGCAAGAAAAAGGACGTCGTGACCACCAAGAGCGGACTGCAATACAAAGTGCTCGTGAAGGGTGAGGGCGAAATTCCCACCGCCACCCAACGCGTAAAGGTGAACTATGAAGGCCACCTCATCGACGGCACCGAGTTCGACAGCTCATACAAGCGCAACGAACCCACAACCTTTGCCTGCAACCAGGTCATCAAGGGATGGACCGAAGCCCTGACACTGATGCCCGTGGGTTCGAAGTGGGAGCTCTACATCCCCCAGGAACTGGCCTACGGCGACCGCGAGAGCGGAAAGATTCCTCCCTACTCTACCCTCATCTTTACCGTAGAGTTACTGAGCATTGAAAAGTAAATCGTTTTTAACGACCCTGCTGGGCTGCCTATTAGCCCTAACCACTTATGCGCAGGTTGATGAGACGCACGTTCGTCTCACCAATCTGCCTCATGTTTATATCAACACATTCTCGGGCAGCGACATCTACAGCAAGACCAACTACGTCATGGCCCGCATGTGGTATGTCGACGAAAAGGACAGCGTTGCCTTTTACGACTCACTGCAGATTCGCGGCCGCGGAAACTCCACTTGGAATTTGGCGAAGAAGCCATACCGCATCAAGTTCCAAAAGAAAGAGAAATTCCTGGGCAAGGGATATGCCAAAACCAAGAAATGGACGTTGCTGGCCAACCACGCCGACAAGACGCTCATCCGCAACGCGCTCACCCGCCAGCTGGGCGAGCAGCTCGGACTGAAGTTCAACCCTGCAGCCAAGTTCGTCGACCTCACCCTCAACGGGCAATACATCGGAAACTACCAGATTTCCGACCAAATCGACGTAAGGCCCCATCGCGTGAACATAACAGAACAGGACGTCGCCCTGACAGACACCAGCAACATCACCGGCGGATACCTGCTCGAAGTCGACGGGTTCTTCGACTTCCAAGACGGCACAACGGGATACTACACCAAACTGCATAGCGTGCCCATACGCATCCACTATCCCGATGAAGACGAAATCGACCCGCGACAGTTCAACTACATCTCCCAATTCACCAACGATTTTGAGCGCCTGCTCTTTAGCACAGACTTCGCAGATGCCGAACTGGGCTACCGTCCGAGGGTAGACAGCACCTCGCTGGCAAACTGGTATCTGGCAACGGAAATCAGTGGCAACATCGACGGGTTCTTCTCTACATATTTCTATAAGGAGCGCGACGACGACCGCTTCTACTGGGGACCGCTATGGGACTACGATATCGCCTATGGCAATGACAACCGCAAGGGCGACACGACACGGCAACTCATGCGCGACGTGGCCTACGGCTCCGCCATGCGCAACTGGATTCTACGATTGTGGCAGGACCCCTGGTTCACCAACCTCATTGCCACCCGATACTACCAAGCCATTGACGACGGGCTCGAGAACTACATACTGACACAAATCGACAGCCTTACCTCGCTGCTCGACCAATCACAGGAACTCAACTACGAACGCTGGAGCATCAACCAACGTGCCCTGCGAGAGCGAGTCCTCTATTCCACTTATAACGAATACGTCATCGACCTGCGCAACTATGTAACACGGCGCCTGTCCTACATGACCGAACTGCTTGGCAACTACATACCCGAGGAGCCCCAGCCCCTGGTTCCCGATTTTGAACCCGACACGCTCTTCTATTACGCCATCAGCAATCTGGGGGCCGGCACCTACATCGACATTGATGCAAACGACGACATCTGTGCCAACCAGCGCAACGAGGAAAGCGAAAGCCAGCAATGGCGCATCCTGCCCCTGTCCAACGGCCACATGTTCATCGTCAACCGCATGACCGGCCGCGCACTCAACGACCCCACAGTAGGAGAGCCCACCGCCACCACACTCGTGGGGACACGCCTGAACACCACTGAAGCCGACTCGACCGACACGCGCCAGCAATGGGACCTGGTTAAGCAGAACGACAATTGCTATAACCTCATCAATCACTTCAGTCAGCACGCAGCAAACCTCAGCGGCGGCAACAATGCCAGCGGCGCTTCAGTAATCAGTTACACCAACAACGAGCGCAATTCCACTTCAAAGAATCGGATGTGGCGCATCGATGCAGTCGCAGAGGTGGAGAAAGATGATCCCAACATACCCGGCGACGGCATAACCGGCACCTTAGACTACGCCCTTGCCTACAACCCGGGCAGCGACTATCTTCACTTCGGGGCCGACGACCTCACGCAGCTGGCCTTCACCGTGCGCCTTTACGACATCTCGGGCCGCCTCGTCCGCACCTTCCGCGCAGCCGACGGATGCCACCTCACCGGCATGCAACGTGGCACGTACATTGTCTCCTGGCAGTTCCAAGGCCGCCAGCGCGCCGTCAAGTTTACCAAGTGAGCCCCATGCGCTTTGGAAAAGCAGGCACCACATTGAAAATAACACACTGAACTTGCTTATTCATTCATTTTTCACTATCTTTGCCCAATAATATCAATACGAGAGCATGGAAAAGATAGACAAACTGGACAAGCAAATACTCGAAATCATTTCAAGCAATGCGCGTATTCCATTCAAGGACGTGGCTGCCGAGTGTGGCGTAAGTCGTGCTGCCATACACCAACGAGTGCAACGCCTTATCGACATGAAAGTGATTGTAGGCTCCGGCTATCACGTCAACCCTGGCAGTCTGGGCTATAGCACATGCACGTTCGTAGGCATCAAGCTGGAACGCGGCTCCATGTACAAACAGGTTTGCGAAGCATTTGCCGGCATTCCCGAGATTGTTGAATGCCACTTCACGACAGGCCCCTACACCATGCTCATTAAGCTCTATGCTCGTGACAATGCCCATTTGATGGAACTGCTCAACGACAAGATACAGGTCGTCCCGGGCGTCATCAGCACCGAAACGTTGATTTCACTGAAACAGAACATTAAGAAGGAAGTCCCCATCGGAGAGCAACGCAAGGAACAAATCCCCACATTAGACCTATGAGCAACGCATACGACTGGGAAGCGCTCTACAAAAACGTAACCAGTAACTTTCCCACCCACAAACGCCGGCCCGTGGTGGGCATCACCGGCAACTTTGGCGAACGAGGTTGCGAACTTGCTGAAGGCTACTTCCGCTCTGTCCTGGAGGCAGGCGGAATACCTGTGATTATCCCCCCTTACGACAACAAAGAGGCCCTGCTCGGAACGCTCGACCACATCGATGCCCTGCTGCTATCGGGCGGCGGAGACATCAACCCCCTTTGCCTGGGCGAAGAGCCTTCGCCGGCGCTCCACAGCATCAACCCTCGCCGCGACCTTCCCGAACTGCTCATCACACGCATGGCCTACAACAGGCAATTACCCATCCTCGGCATCTGCCGGGGAGCGCAAATGCTGGCTGCCGCTCTGGGCGGTAGCGTTCAGCAGGACATCCACGAGGCCATGCCCGAGGCAAAACTGCTGAAACACAGTCAAGACTTGCCCCGCGAGTATGCTTCACACCATGTCAGCATCGACAAGGAAAGCCTCATCCAGCGCATTTTTAAGACCGACACGTTAGCCGTCAATTCCTTCCACCACCAGGCAGTGGGCAACCCCGGCCCACACCTGCGCATCGCAGCAACTGCCCCCGACGGAGTGGTTGAAGCCATCGAAAGCTGCGAGCACAAGAGCATCATTGGCGTGCAATGGCATCCCGAATGCTTTATCCTGCGTGGCGAGAAATACATGCTCCCCTTATTCCAATGGCTGGTTGAAGAAGCTGCGTCGTATGCCGACGCTGTGAGGGTTCAAAGCCACATGCTGACGTTAGACAGCCACTGCGACACTCCGATGTTCTTCCACGAAGACATACACTTCAACCAGCGCGACCCGAAAATACTGGTCGACCTGCACAAGATGACCGAGGGCCATCTCGACGCCAGCATCATGGCGGCCTACCTGCCGCAGGGCGAGCGCAACGAGGATGCCTACAAGCAGGTCACGGCCCACACCCATGAACTGCTCGACGGCATCGAGAAACTTGTTGCCACGAACAGCCAGTATGTGGGCCTGGCACGCACGCCCGACGACCTTTACCGCCTGAAACACGAAGGCAAGAAAGCCATCATGATGGGCATCGAAAACGGTTACGCCATCGGGCACGACCTTTCACTCATTAACCAGTTTCGCAAGCGCGGTGTAGTATACATGACCTTATGCCATAACGGCGACAACGACATCTGCGACTCGGCTCGCGGCAATGCCGAGCACGGCGGTCTGAGCGACTTTGGGCGCAAGGTGGTGAGCGAAATGAATCGCGTGGGCATGATGGTAGACCTTAGTCATGCTGCCGAAAGCTCATTCTGGGATGCACTGAAGCTGAGCCGCGTGCCCATTGTGTGCAGCCATTCGAGTTGCCGTGCCTTGTGCGACCATCCCCGCAACCTCACCGACGAGCAAATGCGTGCCTTGGCAGAAGCGGGTGGCGTCATGCAGATTACGTTCTACAACGGATTCCTGCGCACCGACGGACAGGCCAGCATCGAGGATGCCGCGCGCCACATCAACCATGCCGTCTCGGTTATGGGCATCGAGCACGTGGGCATTGGCACCGACTTCGACGGCGACGGCGGCGTGCCCGGCATTGCCAACGCAAGCGAACTCCTGAACCTCACCCGCCTTCTGCGCCAGCTTGGATATTCAGCAGAACAGTTAAGGTTGCTTTGGGGCGAGAATTTCCTTCGGGTTATGCGCCAAGCACAAGCCGAGGCCAAGGCGTAAGCGACAAAGACTAACAACTCTTTCGGGGAAACACTTAATCATTATGAAACACACCCTGCTACTTATCAATCTCATCATACTGCTCTCCTCCTGCGGCCGCACGACAGGGAGCACAAACGAGAAGGACACCATCGACATGCGCCCATGCCCAACATTCATGGCCGGCAACGCCTTGGAGCACATCAAAAAACAGTGCGCCATGGGGCCTCGCGTACCAGGAACCGCCGCATGGCAGGCCTGTGGCGACAGCATTGTCGCCTGGTTTTCCACCCTTGGCCTCACCGTCGAGGAGCAGAACACCACCGTCGTCCGATACGACGGCACACGTATTCCCTGCCGCAACATCACGGCACGCCTGAACCCAGAGAACAACGACCGCATCCTGCTCTGTGCTCACTGGGACAGCCGCCCCTGGGCCGACAATGACCCCGACGAGGCCAACCACCACACCCCCGTGCCTGCGGCAAACGACGGGGCCAGCGGCGTTGCCGTAATGCTGGAGCTGGCACGAATACTGGTCGCTGCCGACAGCATCACCACTGGCGTTGATTTCGTATGCTTCGACGCCGAAGACTGTGGCACGCCCCAATGGGACGACACGGAATACGACAACGAAAACAGCACCTGGTGCCTGGGCTCGGAACAATGGGCAGAACAGGCTGTCGCCAACGGCTACAAGGCTCGTTTCGGCCTGCTCTTCGATATGGTTGGCGGTCGCGGCAGCACGTTCTCAAAGGAAGGATTCTCCATGCAATATGCCGCCCCCGTAGTGGAGCTCCTGTGGCATATCGCCAACCAAATCGGCTACGGCCAATTCTTTCCCCTGCGTGACGGAACATTCATCACAGACGACCACGTCAACGTGAACCAAACGGCACAGATTCCCTGTGTCGACATCGTGCCCTACCACACCAACGGCCCCAGTGGCTTTGGCCCCACGTGGCACACCCTCAGCGACACGCCTGAGAACATCGACCCCAACGTGCTCGAAGCCGTGGGGCAGAGCGTGCTGCAACTGATTTACAATGATTCAAAATAAAGTCCCTAAAGTCCTTAAGGACCTTAAGGACCTTAAAGACCCTAAAACAACAAACCAATGACCATCAACGAAATACAAGACGAAATCATTGAAGAGTTTCTCGAGCTCGACGACTGGATGGACCGCTATCAGCTGCTCATCGACATGGGGAGCGAGCAGGAGCCTCTCGAGGAGAAATACAAGACAGAGCAGAACCTCATCGACGGATGCCAAAGCCGCGTGTGGCTGCAAGCCGACTTCGACGGAACCCGCATCCACTTTCAGGCTGAGAGCGATGCCCTGATCGTGAAGGGCATTGTCACCCTGCTGCTGCGCGTCCTCAACGACCAAACGCCCCACGACATCCTCAATGCCGACCTCTATTTCATTGAGAAGATAGGGCTGCGCGAGCACCTCTCCCCCACCCGCAGCAATGGTCTGCTTGCCATGATCAAACAAATGAAACTGTATGCTCTTGCCTTTCAGGCCAAGGGCTAAGAAGTAAGCCAATCAGTTAAAGTCCAAGGATAGTGAACATAGGCAACGTATCCTTCTCCGACCCTCACCCCGTCTTCCTGGCTCCGATGGAGGATGTGACGGACATCGGCTTCCGCCTGCTCTGTAAGCAAATGGGGGCCGACCTTGTCTATTCAGAGTTTGTATCGAGCGACGCCCTGGTTCGAGGCGTGAACCGCAGCATCGAGAAACTGGCCGTCTGCGACGAGGAGCGCCCCGTTACTATCCAGATTTACGGAAGGTTCGTCGAAGCGATGCGCGACGCCGCACAGATTGTAGTCGAACAGGCCCATCCCGATATTCTCGACATCAACTTCGGCTGCCCCGTTAAGCGTGTGGCCGGCAAGGGTGCCGGAGCCGGCATGCTCCAGAACATCCCCCTCATGTTGGAGATAACGCGTGCCGTCGTGGATGCCGTGCCGAACATTCCCGTCACCGTCAAGACCCGCCTGGGCTGGGACCAGGAGCATCTTATCATTACCACCCTGGCCGAACAGCTACAGGACTGCGGCATCCAGGCCCTGACCATCCATGGCCGCACCCGTTCGCAGATGTATACCGGCGAGGCCGACTGGAGCCTCATTGGCGAAGTGAAGCGCAACCCGCGCATCCACATCCCCATCATCGGCAACGGCGACATCACCACACCTGAGCGTGCCCGCGAGTGTTTCGAGAAGTACGGCGTGGATGCCATCATGGTGGGCCGTGCCACCTTCGGGCGCCCCTGGATTTTCCGCGAGATAAAGGAACTTTTAGGAGGTAAGGAGCAAGAGGTAAGAGGTAAGAGAAATGAATTAGATTCCCAAGAAGATTTCGAAGAGGGAAAAGCATCCTCCTACCTCCTACCTCCTACCTCCTACCTCTCTCCCGAGTGGAAGCTCAACGTGCTGAAGCAGCAGGTGCTCGTCAGTGTGGAGCGACTGGGTGAGTACCGCGGCATACTGCATAGCCGGCGCCACCTGGCAGCCTCGCCCCTGTTCAAGGGCATCCCCAACTTCCGCGAGACACGCATCCGTATGCTCCGTGCCGAAACCGTGAGCGAACTTTTTGACATAATGGAACAGACAAAAGATTTGATTTGCTAAATGAATCCTCCTTCCTCTCACCCCCAACCTTCTACCTCTTTTGAGGTCATGGCCCCGGTGGGTTCACCCGAATCACTGGCAGCAGCACTACGTGCCGGAGCCGACAGCATATATTTCGGCATCGAGCGACTGAACATGCGTGCCCACTCGGCATCGACCTTCACCATCGACGACCTCCGCCGCATCGCACGCGAGTGCCAGACATTCGGCGTAAAGAGCTACCTTACCGTCAACACCATCATCTACAACGAGGACATCGACCTGATGCACCAGATACTGGATGCCGCCTTGGCAGCAGGCATCTCGGCCATCATCGCCTCCGACGTGGCCGTAATGACCTATGCCCGCCAGATTGGCATCGAGGTGCACCTGAGCACCCAGCTCAACATCTCCAACATCGAGGCCCTGCGTTTCTATGCCCAGTTTGCCGATGTCGTGGTGCTGGCCCGCGAACTGAAGATGGAACAGGTGGCAGAAATCCACCGTCAGATTGAGGAGCAACACATCACCGGCCCCAGCGGCAATTTAGTGCGCATCGAGATGTTCTGTCATGGCGCCCTGTGCATGGCCGTCAGCGGCAAGTGCTACCTGAGCCTCGACAACATGGGCCGCTCGGCCAACCGTGGCGAGTGCATGCAACTCTGCCGCCGCAGCTACATCGTGCGCGATGCCGAAACCGACCTTGAGCTCAAGGTCGACAATAAGTACATCATGAGTCCGAAGGACCTGAAAACCATCGATTTCATCGACAAAATGATTGCGGCAGGCGTGCGTGTCTTCAAGATAGAAGGCCGTGCACGCGGAGCCGACTATGTCGACACCGTGGTGCGCTGCTACAAGGAAGCCATCAAGGCCGTGGAGGACGGTAGTTTCACCGACGAGCGCAAGGCCGCATGGAACGAGCGCCTGTCGCGCGTCTTCAACCGCGGCTTCTGGGACGGCTACTACCAAGGCCAGCTGTTTGGCGAATGGACCAAGAAGCCCGGTTCATCGGCCACGGAGAAGAAGACCTACTGCGGAAAGGGCATCCGATACTACTCGAAGCTGGGAGTCGCAGAATTCAAGATTGAGGCCTGCGAACTGCATCGGGGCGACCGCATTCTCATCACTGGACCAACCACAGGGGCCGTATATGCCACGGCCTCGGAAATACGCTTCGACCTGCGCCCCGTTGAGACGGCGAAGAAGGGTTGGCACATCAGCATCCCCATTCCCGTCAAGGTTCGTCCCAGCGACAAACTTTTCATCGTCACCTCCGTCGAACCATGAGCCAGCCCAAGCGCCTCCATCCCGTGATGCTTGCAGGCACTGGCAGCGATGTCGGCAAGAGCATACTTGCCACTGCCCTTTGCCGCATCTTCCGCCAGGATGGCTACCGGCCGGCACCCTTCAAGGCCCAGAACATGGCGCTCAACTCCTTTGTCACCCCCGACGGGTTGGAAATCGGGCGCGCACAGGCCGTACAGGCCGAAGCCGCAGGCCTTCCCTGCGAGGCAAACATGAATCCCCTGCTCCTGAAGCCGCAAAGCGACCACAGCAGCCAAGTCGTCGTGCTCGGCCGCCCCATTGGCAACCGCGAGGCGATTACTTATTGGCGGCGCGAAGGCAAGGATAAGTTCAAGCCCGTGGTACACCAGGCCTACGACTCCCTTGCAGGCCGCTACAACCCCATCGTCATGGAAGGCGCGGGCAGCATCACGGAGCTAAACCTGCGCGACACCGACCTCGTGAACATGCCCATGGCCCGCTACGCCCACGCCGACGTCATCCTGGTTGCCGACATCGACCGCGGTGGCATTTTTGCCTCTGCCTACGGGAGCATTATGCTTCAGGACGAAGAGGACCGGCGGCGCATCAAGGGCATCATCGTCAACAAGTTCCGGGGCGACCTGCGGCTGTTCGACGATGGTAGACGCATGCTCGAAGCGGTCTGCGGGGTTCCCGTCCTGGGCGTCGTCCCCTACCTCGAGGACCTTCACATCGATGCCGAAGACAGCGTGGCGCTGGAACACCGGAAGAACAGAAAATCGGCACCGACGGAAAAAACGCGCGTGGCCGTTGTGCAGCTTCCCCATATCTCCAACTTCACCGACTTCGACAAACTGGAGCGCGACCCGCGCGTGCTCCTTTTTTATACCGCCCAACCGGAGGACCTGGCCGAGGCCGACATCATCATTCTGCCCGGCACAAAGTCCACCGCCGACGACCTCTACCACCTGCGGCGCAGCGGCATGGCATCCGCCATCCTGCAAGCCCGTGAGGCCGGCAAGACCATCATGGGCATTTGTGGAGGATTCCAGATGATGGGCCGCAGCATTTCAGACCCCGACGGCATAGAAGACGACCGTCTGTCGACGCCCGGACTCGGCCTTCTCCCCATGGAAACCACCATGTCGCCCGTAAAGACCACGCGGCAGGTGAAGTTCACCTTTCAGGGCGTCGCCTGCAAGGGCTATGAGATACACCACGGCACATCCACGCTCTCCGAGCCCGTGGTCGTGCGCGACAACTGCATCGGCACGTACATCCACGGCATCCTGGACAACGCCGTCGTCATCGACTTCCTGCTGAAGAGCGCCCCCCAGCGGGAAGCGAAGCGGCTGAGCGCGGAGGAAGAACGCGAACTGGCCTACGACCGGCTGGCCGACCACGTTCGACGCCACCTCGACATGCAAACCCTTTACAACATTCTGAGCGATGATTGACGGGCACGGCGACGACATCTACAGGTACAACGATATTCGGATGAATTTCAGTTCGAACATCCCCTCCTTTGCCGACCTCTCTGCCCTGAAGTCCCACCTCTACTCCCGCCTCGCTGCCATCGCCTCGTATCCGCAAGCCTCCGGCGAGGCGCTTGAGGCCAAAATTGCCCATTCCATCGGCAGAAAAGCCAGTGAGGTGATGGTAACCAGCGGGGCCACCGAGGCGATATACCTCATTGCCCAGGCCCTTGCCCGGCAATGCGCGGAGGAGGAGCGCACATACACTGTCTTCCACCCCACGTTCAGCGAATACGACTCGGCATGCCAGATGTTCGGAATGCGCCCGACGGAGCAAGGCACCAGCTGCTGGCTCTGCAACCCCAACAACCCGACGGGCACCATCCGCGACGAGGCCTTCATCCGCCAGCTGGCCCAGCGCCACCGGTGGCTCGTCGTCGACCAGTCCTACGAGGACTACGCGGCCGCTCAACTGCCCGACGTGGGTAGCCTACCCAACGTCATCTGCCTCCACTCCATGACAAAGAAATACTGCATCCCAGGCCTGCGCCTCGGCTACCTCACGGCCCCAGCGCCCGTGGTCGACATGGTGCGACGGGAGCGCCGGCCATGGGCCGTCAACGCACTGGCCATCGAAGCCGGCCTGTGGCTTGCCAAGGAACAGCCCCGGATGGTAGACATGCCAGCCTACCTGCGCGAAGCACTGAGGCTGCGCAGCCTGCTCGACACAATACCCGGAATCCACGTCGGACAGACCCAGACCAACTTCATGCTCTGCACCATCGACGGGCACACGGCTGCCGAACTGAAGGAACACCTTGCCCTAAGGCACGGCATACTCATCCGCGACGCCTCGAACTTCCCGGGCCTGACGCCCCACCACTTCCGCGTGGCAGCCCAACGGCCAGAGGAGAACGACACGCTGGTAAAAGTGATTACTGACTATGTGTCATGAACTCATCCTTCCGCTTGTGGCAGCATGGTTGTCCGACCTGCTGCTTGGCGACCCTCGCTGGCTGCCCCATCCCGTAGTGGGCTTTGGCCACATGATTGCCCGTGGCGAGCGGATGCTGAACCGCGGGAACCACCGCATGGCCAAGGGTGCCCTGATGACGATTTTGCTCGATTCCATCGTATTTTTCTCCACTTTCTTCCTGCTTCGTATCCTTCATGCCAACGCGCTGCCCCACTATGTTGCCTGCGTGGTTTCGGGCATCCTGATTTTCTATTGCCTGGCCGGGACCACGCTCATTCGCGAGGTGCGGGAGGTGTTCCGCGCCGTCGACCGCTCGCTCGACGAAGGCCGGCGCCAGGTCGGCCGCATCGTTGGGCGCGACACCGCACAACTATCGGCCCAGGAGGTGCGCACGGCCGCCCTCGAGACGCTGGCCGAGAACCTGAGCGACGGGGTTGTGGCACCACTCTTTTGGCTGGCTGTCGGTGGGGTTCCCGCCATGCTCACCTACAAGATGATAAACACCCAGGACTCGATGATAGGCTATCGCAACGCGCGCTACAAGGACTTCGGCTGCTGGGCAGCCCGCATCGACGACGTGGCAAACTACGTGCCGGCCCGGCTGACCGCGATGCTGATGGTGGTGCTGAGCGGTCGGTGGTCGCTCTTCTCCTACGTGTGGAAGTACGGGCGCTGCCACGCCAGCCCCAACAGCGGCTATCCCGAAGCGGCGCTTTCGGGCATTTTGGGCTGCCGGTTCGGCGGTCCGCACCATTACTTCGGCGAGCTGGTGGAGAAGCCCTACATCGGCGACCGCGACCGACCGCTGACGAGCGCCGACATGGAGCGCTCCGTCAGGCTGAGCCGCAGCGTGGAGGTTGTGACCATCGTGACAATCATATCAATATATAGTTTGCTATGAAAAAGATTATACTGATTACCGGCGGACAACGCTCGGGCAAGAGCCGATATGCCGAAGAACTGGCCAAAGGGCTGTCGGCACGGCCCGTCTACGTAGCCACGGCCCACGTGTGGGACGAGGAGTTTCGCCAGCGCGTGAGGAAGCACCAGGAGCGCCGCGGCCCCGAGTGGGAGAACATCGAGGAGGAGCGGCAGCTGAGCCGCCACGACCTGACGGGGCGCGTGGCCGTGGTCGACTGCCTGACACTGTGGGCCACGAACTATTTCTTCGAGCTGAAAGACACCGACAAGGCGCTGCAGGAACTGAAGGCCGAGTTTGACCGACTGACGGCACAGGATGCCACGCTGATATTCGTGACGAACGAAATCGGCTCGGGCGGCACCAGTGTCGACCCCGTCCAGCGCCAGTTCACCGACCTGCTGGGCTGGCTTAACCAGTACGTGGCCAGCCGTGCTGACGAGGTAACGCTCATGGTCAGCGGACTACCCGTAACCATCAAACCCACCACGACGAAACACGAACCAAGATGATACCCTTCGACATTCATCGGCCCGACCAGGGGCTGAGCACCCAGATTCAGCAGAAGATAGACAACCTGAACAAACCGAAAGGCTCGCTGGGGCGGCTGGAGGACCTGGCCATGCAGGTGTGCCTGGTGCAGCAGACGCTGACTCCCTCGCTGGCCCACCCCTGCCACCTCCTGCTCGGCGGCGACCACGGCATCGAACGGGAGGGCGTGAGCCTGTCGCCGCGCGAGGTCACGTGGCAGCAGATGATTAACTTCACGCGGGGCGGCGGTGGCGTGAATATGTTCTGCCGGCAGCACGGCTTCAGGCTCAGCATCGTCGACGTGGGTGTCGACCACGACCTCTCCTCGGTGCCCGGCATCATCGACCGCAAAATCAGGCGCGGCACGAGGAACTTCCGCTTCGAGTCGGCCATGACGCAGGAGGAAATGGACCGCGCCATCGACACCGGGGCGGCGCTTGTCGACGACTGTCTGGCCGAGGGCTGCAAGGTCGTGTGCGTCGGTGAAATGGGCATCGCCAACACGTCGCCCTCCAGCCTGTGGATGCATCTGCTGTGCCAAATTCCGCTCGGCAACTGCGTGGGCGCCGGCTCGGGCATCGACAGCCAGGGCATAAGGCACAAGTACGACGTGCTTAGTCAGGCCCGCAAGCGATTCTTCGAAGAGCACCCCAGCCCCACGACAGAGGACATCGTGCGCGAGTTCGGGGGCTACGAGATGGTGGCGGCCATCGGCGTCATGCTCAGGGCTGCCGAGCGGCAGACGCTGATACTGGTCGACGGCTTCATCATGACGGTCTGCGCACTGGCTGCCTGCCGGCTCCACCCCGAGGCCCAGGACTACATGATATTCTGCCACTGCGGCGACGAGAGCGGCCACCGGGCCATGCTCGACGCCATGGGGGCAACGCCACTGCTCACGCTGGGACTGCGGCTGGGCGAGGGCACCGGCGCCCTGTGCGCCTTTCCGCTCGTCGACTCCGCCGTAAGAATGATTAACGAAATGAACAACTTCAGCCATGCAAACATTACTAAATACTTTTAACCGCGCCTGGGCAGCCTTCATCTTCTTCACGCGGCTGCCCCTGTGGCGAATCCACCAACCGCCCGCCGAGACCTATCAGAGCGTTGTCGAGTGGTGGCCGCTGGTGGGCTGGCTCACGGCCTCGGCGACGGCCGCGACGCTTTTCTTCGGCAGCATGATACTCCCCTACGCGGTGGCCGTGGGGCTGGCCATCGTAGTGCGCATACTGCTCACGGGAGCCCTCCACGAGGACGGGCTGGCCGACTTCTGCGACGGCTTCGGCGGCGGGGGCAACGACCGCGAGCGCATCCTGGCCATCATGAAGGATTCCCACATCGGCACCTACGGCGTGCTCGCGCTCGTCCTCTACGTGCTGCTGCTCTTCGCCTGCCTCCACTCCATGCAGCCCGTCCACGGCGTACTCGCCATCCTGGCCTTCGACCCCTATGCCAAGATGCTCTCGGCCCAGGCCGTCAGGATGCTGCCCTACGCCCGCAACGAGCAGACGGCCAAGGCGCACGTGGTCTACCGCAAATATGGCCTCGCGGCAGGCATCGGGCTGGCCGTCCAGGGTCTGCTGCCGCTGGGCCTGTTCCTGTGGTTCATGGGCGAGACGGTCAACTGGTCGACCCTCATCCTCGTGCCTGCACTGGTGATGTACCTCCTCTACCTCTTCATCCACCGCCGCCTGGGCGGCTACACGGGCGACTGCTGCGGCGCCCTGTTCCTGATTATCGAGCTTTCGGCCTATCTTGCCCTGGCCTCCATGCTGGGCGCGTAGCACAAAGGCCCCATCCGCCCGCCACCTTCTTGCAACCGACGCGTCGGAATCTTCCGCCGCCGCTCGGTGAATGTCCGTCCGTCGGCGATGAACGCACATCCGTCGGCGATGAATGTGCATCCGTCGCCGATGTCGGAAGAATTTCATGCAGCGATTGCATCTTTGCCTCGGGGCTAAAGAAAAAAATCGACGCAATCTTGCGCGATTATGACAATAAATGCTTATCTTTGCAACCGCAATGCGGATAAGGGAATCAGGTGAAAGTCCTGAACAGTCCCGCTGCTGTAAGTCCACACACAACCCTCGTGGCAATTGACCACTGGCCGACCGAAAGGCTGGGAAGGTACCACAAAGAGGCAGGCGCAGAACGACGCCGGAGCCGAAGAGGGGTGGACAAGTCAGAAGACCTGCCGACGTTGCCATCCACAGTCAACTGCGAGGACAGTATGAAGGAACCAATTTTATTGTTTAACTATAATTATATCCAAATGAAAAAGTATTTTTATTTGGCAGTTGCCCTTTGCATGGGCTTTGCCATGACATCGTGTGACGACGATGACGATGTTCCACCAGTTGTGAAAACCGCTACGCTCGACTTCGAAGGTGACAAGTGGACGAAGCTGATTGACAATCCCCAGTACGGCGGTCCGCTGATTTACAGCGCCGACGAGTACAAGTGGGAAGACAGCAATACAAAGCTCTCGTCTGAGTGCATCAAGGCCGACTGGACACAGTGGAACATGGGCTATGGCTGGAACAACGGTATTGCCATCTCCAACTATGTGGATGCCGAACACGCTACTTACATGTATCAGCTGTCAGTTCCCAAGACTAACGGAAGCAAGAATTTTGCTGTGGTATGGGACAGCAACAGCGCCCTAACCTTCACCGACGGAAAGGCACATGTGATTAAATCCATGCAGATCATGAACACAACCTACGGCCTTGGCAGCATCAAGACCTCGCTGGGAGAAGGCTTCAAGTTCGCCGTCAAGGTTGCCGGCATGGTTGGCGAAGTGGAAAAAGGCAATCTGGAGATTGTGCTTGCCGAGGGTAATACAGTTGTGGAAGATTGGACGACGGTCGACCTCAGCTCGCTGGGTGCCGTAACGGGCGTTGTATTCAACTTCGAGAGCACAGACAAGAATACTGCCAAGTACTTCGCCTTCGACAACGTCGTTGTTGAACTCTAACGCGTAGCGCGTGAAACTCTCTATCTATAATAATAAGTATAAAGTGGTCATGCTGCTGTCAGCCTTCGTGCTGGCGGCAGCATGTTCCAATTCCGACCCGGGCATCGAGCCCGAGGCGTTCGGGGCAACGGGCCGCGGCGTGTTCATCCTGTGCGAGGGCAACTACCAGGCCGGCAACAGCACGCTGTCGTACTACAACCCCGCGACGCGAGAGGTCGAGAACGGCATATTCCAGCGAGCCAACGGCGCCAAACTGGGCGACACGGGCCAGTCCATCCAAATATATGACGGGGTGGCCTATGTTGCCATGGAGAACAGTGGCATCATCTGGGCGCTGGACACCGCCACGTTCCGAGTGCGCGGACAGCTGACCGCCGGCGATACGGAGCACATGATTAACCCGCGCTACATCCACTTCCTGTCCGCGGAAAAGGCCTACGTCACCGACCTCTACTCGCCCTACATCACCATCTTCAACCCGCGGACCATGCAGTACACGGGCAGCATCTCCACGCGTCAGGCCATCTCGTTCGGCTACAGCTCGACGGAGGAAATGGTGCAGTGGGGCAACCGCGTATTCACGAACTGCTGGAGCTACTCCAACAAGATTCTGGTCATCGACACCACCCGCGACGTCGTGTGCGACAGCATCGTGCTCGACAGCTGGCAGCCCAAGAGCATGGCCCTGGACAGCCGGGGCAAGCTGTGGGTCATCACCGACGGCGGCTACTCGACGGGCGACGATTCCTTTGGCGACAACATCCCCCACCTCTACTGCATCGACGCCACGACGCTCGCCATCGAAAGCGACCAGCCGCTGGACACCGACGAGGCCAACGTGCAGCTGGCCATGAACCCCGACCGCACGGTGCTCTACCTCATCAACAACGACGTCTACCGCATGGAGGTGACCGCCAGCCACGTCCCCGTGCGGCCCTTCATCGAGGCCGGGCGCAACAAGAACGGCACCCGCAACTACCTCTACGGCATCGGCGTCGACCCCCACAACGGCGACATCTACGTAGGCGATGCCGTGGACTACCGCCAGGCGGGCATGGTCTACCGCTACTCCGCCGAGGGCACGCTCATCGACCAGTTCCGCGTGGGCATAACCCCTAACGGGTTTGCGTTTAAGTGAAGGGAAGGTGAAGGGAAGTTAAAGGGACGATACTTTAGAACTATGGTTAATAAGATTATTTGTTTTTGTCTTTTCCTGACGCTACTGGTGTCTTGCGGAGAAGACGATGCCGCACCGCAGCACGAAGAAGGCCCGCTGCCCGTGATTACGTGGGTCATGTCGTCGGGCCGCTTCCGCATCCAGACGGGCGAAAGCATACAGCTCGTGCCCGACATCGAGCACCTGGACGAGACCTCCGTCTACACCTGGACCATGGAGGGCGATACCATTGGTCACGACACGTACTACACCTTCACGACCGACTCCGCCGGCGTCTACTTCATCCAACTGACCGTGAGCAACCGCTACGGAGCAGTGAGCGACGAAGTGAAGATAACCGTTGAGGAGGCCGAGAACACTGAATTGCCCGAGATACCGGAGCACAGCGGATGGCGCTATCCCTGGTCGGGCATCAACGTGGCCCAGGGACGCACCATCAACGTCGTGGCCTACGTGGACGGACGCCGGCTGAGCACCGTCTTCGCGGCCAGCGAGCAGGGCACCCACAAAGTGGTGCTCTCCGACGACGCCACAGGCCAAGAGCAGGAGTTCAATATCAACGTCTGTCCGCCCGCCGGCACCTACCGCCGCAGCAGTGAGGGACAGACCATGGTCAACCGCGTCTACGCCTACATGCCCGCCCCGGGCCACCAGGTGAACGGCTACATCATCACGGGCAAATCCTATCCCGACGACTGCACCCACGAGCAGGCCTGCGACTCGGTGCTGGCCCACTTCAGCCGTAAGTGGTCGGTGAGCCTTGGCGGACAGGGCGGCTACCTCATCGCCGGCTTCGACCACAGCGTGACAGCCGACGGCGCCGACTACGACCTGTGCATCAAGGGCAACCCCTTCAGCTACCAGTCGGAGCCCGGCATCATCTGGGTGAGCCAGGACGACAACGGCGACGGACTGCCCAACGACCAGTGGTTCGAGCTGGCCGGCTCGGAATACGGCACCGACAACCACGCCACGGAATACGCCATCACCTACTTCCGGCCCGAGAAGAAGAAGTCGGCCGTAGGCTGGCGCGACTCGAACAACGACACGGGCTACATCCCCTACATGAGCTACTGGAACCCCTCGGCCTACTACTGGCAGCCTTGGCAGATGGGCAGCACCGAGATGACCTTCTTCGGTTCGCGACTGCGCGACCGCAGCACCTACGAGAACGGAATCTCCGACATTCCACCCTACGACTGGGGCTACGCCGACAACCTGGGCGACCTCTTCAACGGACCGGCAGGCAAGATGGGATACTACAAGATTGCCAACGCACGCACCTGGGACGGCAAGCCCGCCAACCTGGAGTATGTCGACTTCATAAAGGTGCAAACCGCGCAGACAGGCTCAACGCCCAACCTCGGGGAAATCAGCACCGAGGTGTACTACATCGGTGATTGCCACAATTGACAATGCACAATTGACAATGAAAAGATTATTAGTCCTGCTGGCGGTCCTTTGGGGCGGAACTCAATTGTCCATTGTCAATTGTCAATTGTCCATGGATCTTGACGAGGTGCAGGTGACGGGCCAGCGGCGACTGCGCGACACCGGCGTGCAGCGAACCGTCCTCGACTCGCTGGTGCTCCACCAGAACGTGGCCCTCTCCATGTCCGACATCCTCACGCAACACTCCACGCTCTTCATCAAAAGCTACGGGCGCGCCACCGAGTCGACAGCCGAGTTTCGGGGCACCTCGCCCAGCCACACACAGGTCTTGTGGAACGGCATGAAAATCAACTCGCCCATGCTCGGCACCGTCGACTTCAGCACCATTCCGGCCTACTTCGTCGACCAGGCCAACCTGCTTCACGGCGCCTCGTCGCTCACCCTCACCGGAGGCGGACTGGGCGGCGCCGTCGACATGCACACGCTGCCCCTCTTCGACCAGGGCCACAGCCTGCAGTACATCCAGGGAGCCGGCTCGTTCCGCACGTTCGACCAGTTCCTGCGCTACACCTACGGCAACGAGCACTGGAGCAGCAGCACGCGCCTGGTCTACTCCACCTCGAAGAACGACTTCAAGTACACCAACTACGACAAGCTGGGCCACCCCACGGAGCGGAACAAGAGCGGATACTTCGACGACGTGCACGCCATGCAGGACGTCTACTACCGCGACGGCAAGGGGAACCGCATCGGACTGATGGGCTGGTACACCCACAGCCTGCGCGGACTGCCCTTCCTGAGCGTCGACTACAAGAACAACACCGACTTCAAGAACGAGCACCGACACGACGCTGCCCGCGCCGTGGTCAGCTGGGACCGCACGCTCGACCAGTGGAACGTGGGCGTTCGCGGAGGCTACCTCTGGCAGGACAACCGCTACGACTACTTCACGACGCGCGAGACCGTGAGCACCGACATCACCCACGCCCGCAGCCGCAGCCAGCAGGGCTACGTGCAGGCCAACGCCGACTGGATGCCGCGCGCCAACTGGCTTGTGACGGCCGACCTGGCCCTCTACTACAACCACGTGCGCAGCACCGACAAAAGCCCCTTCCACATCGGCGACAACTACAAACTGGGGCGCATGGAGTACAACCTGAGCCTGTCGGCCAAATACAGGCCCGTCAAGAACCTCTCGCTCTCGGCCATCCTGCGCGAGGAATGCTACCGCCGCGACTTTGTGCCCGTCATTCCGGCCCTCTTTGCCGAATACGTAATCCACCGGCCCTGGAACCTCGTGGTGAAAGCCTCCGTGGCGCGCAACTACCGCTACCCCTCGATGGACGATCTCTACTACAAACCGGGCGGCAACCCCAACCTGCGCCCCGAGCGCGGCATCACCTACGACGGGGGCCTGGAGTGCCGCATCGAGAAAAAGCGCTACTCGCTGTCGGCCAACTTTTCGGCCTTCGACTCGTACATCACCGACTGGATTCTGTGGACGCCAAACGCCAAGGGCTACTGGCAGCCGTCGAACCTAAAGAAGGTGCACAACTACGGCACAGAGATGACGGCCACGGCAATGGTCAGGATGAAACACCACTGGAAGCTCACGCTCACCGGGAACTACGCCTTCACGCCCAGCATCAACAAGAGCGAGCGCCTGGCCGACAACGATGCTTCCTACGGCAAGCAGCTGGTCTACGTGCCGCGCCACTCCACCAACCTTTCGGGCCGCCTTTCGTGGAAGACGTGGACCCTCACTTACCAATGGACCCACTACAGCGAACGCTTCACCACGACGAGCAACGACGTGTCGTACATCACCGGCCGGCTGCGCCCCTACTTCATGAACGACATATCACTGGAAAAGACCTTCCAATGGAGGAAATGCCACGCATCGCTCAAGGGCTGCGTCAACAACCTCCTGGGCTCGGAATACGTCACCGTGCTGTCGCGCCCGATGGCTGGCCGCAACTTCGAAATCTTCCTGGAAATAAAGCCCCAATGGCACAAACATAAAAGAAATGAAATGCAGTAGACTCATAGGAATCCTTGCCGTGGCCATGCTTGCCTCCTGCGGCAGGCACACACAAGGCAGCACCGACCAGGGCGACACCATCCCCATGCACTATGCCCGCAACCTGACCATGGTGGCACACGAGGGCTACACCGAAGTGATGATTCGCAACCCCTGGGACACCACAAGCGTGCTCCACCACTACGCCCTCGTGGAGCAGGGCAACCAGGCCACGCTGCCACACGGCGCCACCGTGGTGAACGTGCCCCTCAGGCGCGCCGGCATATTCACGGCCGTGCATTGCGGGCTGGTGAAGGAACTGGGCTGCGAACCCTCCATCCGCGGCATCTGTGAAATCGAGTACATCAACATCCCCAGCATACGCAAAGCCGTGAAGGAAGGCCGCGTGGCCAACTTCGGCAGCGCCATGGAGCCCACCATCGAGGTAATCATGGACGCACAGCCCGACGGCCTGCTCATCTCGCCCTTCGAGAACTCGGGCGGCTACGGGCGCGTCGAGCGCCTTGGCATCCCCATCATCGAATGTGCCGACTACATGGAATACAGCCCTTTAGCGCGGGCCGAGTGGATGCGCTTCTACGGCCGGCTGTTCGGACAGGGCAAGCGGGCCGACAGCCTGTTCCTCAGCGTAGAGCAAAGCTACGTGTCGCTGCGCGCCCGTGTAGGCAAGGTCGACCACCGGCCGACGCTCGTGGCCGAGAAGCCCTATTCGGGCGTGTGGTATGTGCCGGGGGGCAACAGCGCCATGGGCATCCTGTATCAGGACGCCGGAGCCGACTACCTGTTTGCCGACCGCCAGAAGAGCGGCAGCCTGGCGCTGTCCGTCGAGACCGTGTTCGAAGTGGGCCAGCAGGCCGACATCTGGCTCATCAAGTACAACCAGCCCACCCCGCTCACGCGGGAGCAGCTGAAGGCCGACTATCCGCTCTTCGCCCACTTCCGCTCGTTCCAGACGGGGCGCATCTACGGATGTAACCAGGAAACGTCGCGCTTCTACGAGGAGACGCCCTACCACCCCGACCGCCTGCTGTCGAATTTGGTGGAAATAATCCATCCCGAATTAGGAATAGAAGCAGGAAAAGCGTATTTTTGCAAGGTCGAGTAGTTCATTATGAAACACACAACCGCCCTCATCGCCCTGTTCCTGTCCGTAGTGGTGCTGTTCGTGCTGTCGCTCTATAACGGCAGTGTCAGCATTCCCATGTCGGCCATCACCGACATCCTCATGGGGCGCAGCACGCCCGACCACCCCTCGTGGCAGTACATCGTGCTCGAGAACCGTCTGCCCCAGGCCATCACGGCACTGCTCAGCGGAGCCTCGCTCTCCGTTTCCGGCCTGCTGCTGCAAACAGCCTTCCGCAACCCCCTGGCCGGCCCGTCGGTGCTGGGCATCGACAGCGGTGCGCATCTGGGCGTGGCCCTCGTCATCCTTGTCGCAGGCGGAACCATGACCGCCGGCAGCCTGACCCTTGGCGGCTTTGCCCTGGTCATCCTTGCCGCGCTCGTCGGCGCCCTGGGCGTGATGGCCATCCTGCTCATGCTCAGCCGCGTGCTGCAGAACAACGTCATGCTGCTCATTGCCGGCATGATGGTGGGATACATCGCCTCAAGCATGATAAGCCTGCTCAACTTCAAGGCCACCGCCGAGGGCGTACATGCCATGACGCTGTGGGGCATGGGCTCGTTTTCGAGCGTCACGCTCGACCGCCTGCCCTACATGGTGGGCATCTGCCTCTTCGGGCTCACCCTGGCCTTCCTGCTCATCAAACCGCTGAACGCCTTGCTGCTGGGCGACTATTATGCCCGCAACCTGGGCATACACATCCGTCGCACACGCACCCTGCTGCTGCTCACCACCGGCCTGCTCACGGCAGCGTCGACCGCCTTCTGCGGCCCCATTGCCTTCATCGGACTGGCCGTCCCCCATCTGGCCCGCCTGTTCCTGGGCAGCGCCAACCATCGCACCCTCATGCCGGCCACATTGCTCACGGGCGCCTCGCTCTCGCTCGTCTGCAACATCGTCAGCACCCTGCCGGGCGAGTCGGGCGTCATCCCCATCAACGTCATCACCCCCATCATCGGCGCCCCAGTCGTGCTGTGGGTAATCCTTCGTCTGGAACACTAATCAGCAGACCCAAGGCACTCGGGCAAGGAAATGTTGAAATAAATTTGACATTTCGCGCACTTAATCGTATCTTTGTAGCAAATAACCTTAAAACATAATCCCATGAAAAGAATCCTTTCCCTTTTGAGTGCAGCCCTGGTGGCTCTCGTCTCGTATGCCCAAGTCAGCTACGAAGTGATTCCCCTGCCGCGCAGTATCGAACTTAGTCCGAAATCCGAGACCTTTACGCTGGCACAGGGTGCACTGGTAACCTTCGCCAGCGGGGATGACGCCATGGCGTCGAACGCTAAGCTGCTGGCCGACTACCTGAAGAGCGACGCCAACTTCGACGTCAAGGTGCAGGCCGACGTCAAGAAGGGCGCATCCATCGTGCTGCAACTGGCCGACAGCAAGAAGAAGGCTAAAGCAAAGAAGGGCGCACCCGTTCTGTCCGAGGCACCCGAGGCCTACCTGCTCACCGTGGGCGAGGAGGGCGTGGCCATTAAGGCCAACACACCCGAGGGCGTGTTCCGTGGCATACAGACCCTGCGCAAGGCCATCGGCACCGAAGCCGGCGACAAGGTGGAACTGCCCTACGTAACCATTCAGGACGAACCCCGTTTCCCCTATCGCGGTGTGCACTTCGACTGCGCCCGCCACTACTTCTCCATCGATTTCCTCAAACAATTCATCGACGTGATGGCCCTGCACGGCTGCAACAACCTGCACTGGCACATCACCGAGGACCAAGGCTGGCGATTCGAAGTAAAGTCCATGCCTGAACTGGCCAAGAAGGGTAGCGTGAGAAAACAAACCGTGATTGGTCGCAACACCGGGCTCTACGACGGCAAGGAGTATGGTGGATACTACACCCAGCAAGAGTGCCGCGAGCTTGTCGACTATGCCGCCAAGCGCTTTATCAACATTATTCCCGAAATCGACCTTCCCGGCCACATGCTTGGTGCGCTGCACGTTTATCCCGAGTTGGGATGCACCGGAGGCCCCTACGAGGTATGGCCCCACTGGGGCGTGTCGGCCGACGTGCTCTGTGCCGGTAATCCCAAGACGCTGGAGTTCCTGAAGAAGGTGCTCGACGAGGTTGCTGACGTGTTCCCCTCGAAATACATCCACATCGGCGGTGACGAGAGTCCACGCAACCGTTGGAAGGATTGTCCGAAGTGCCAGGCTAAGATGAAGGAACTGGGGCTGACGCGCGAGGCAGAGCTGCAGACCTATATTAATAAGGAACTGGAGGCATACATGCAGAAGAAGGGACGCGACCTTATCGGCTGGGACGAGATACTGGAAGGCGGCCTGAGCGAGAAAGCCATCGTCATGTCGTGGCGCGGCTCGGAGGGTGGCATCGCAGCTGCACGCCAGCACCACCGCGTCATCATGTCGCCCAACAGCCACTGCTACATCGACTACTATCAGCTCAAGGAACAATGGTACCAGCCAATGGCCATCGGTGGCTACCTGCCCATGTCGAAGGTGTACAGCTTTGAGCCCACGGCCGAACTCACGGAAGAGGAGGCTAAGTATATACTTGGCCCGCAGGTGAACCTCTGGACCGAATACGTTGCCTACCCCGAGCACGCCATGTATATGCTGCTGCCCCGTCTTGATGCCATTAGCGAGGTACAGTGGATGGAGGCCGACAAGAAGGACTTTGAGAACTTCAAGAGCCGTCTGCCCCGAATGCTCAAGCTGTACCGCAAACTGGGCTACACCTACTGCTCGAAACAAGAATAATGGATTACGAACTACACGAACTGGTCATCGGGTACCCTGGTCACGAAGTGGCAGGCCCGATGACCGCTTCTTTACATCAGGGTGAACTTTGCTGCCTGCTGGGGGCCAACGGCGCGGGCAAGAGCACGCTGCTGCGCACGCTGGCTGCCTTCCAGTCACCGCTGTCGGGCGAAATGTTGCTTGACGGCCGTTCCCTTTCGGCCATCGCCCCACGCGAGCTGAGCACCCTGGTGGGCATTGTGCTCACGGAACGCATCCGCACCGCCGGCATCACCGTTCGCGACATGGTAGCCATGGGACGAAGCCCCTACACCAACTTCTGGGGCCACCTGACGGAGACCGACCACCACTACATCAACGAAGCCATGGAGCAGGTGGGCGTCGCATCCTTTGCCAGCCGGCAAATATCGACGCTGAGCGATGGCGAACGGCAAAAGGTGATGATTGCCAAGGCGCTGGCTCAGCAGACACCCGTCATTCTGCTCGACGAGCCCACGGCTTTCCTCGACTTCCCCAGCAAGGTCGAAGTAATGCTGCTGCTGAGACGCTTGGCCCACGAGATGGGGAAAAGCATCTTCCTTTCCACCCACGACCTCGACATGGCCCTGCAGACAGCCGATCGTCTATGGCTGATGGGAAAGAAGGATACCGACGCGGCGCCCCAGGCTCAGCAGCCTGCCACAGGAACACAACAGCCACGGCAGTTTGCCATAGGCACGCCACAAGAGCTGGTGAACGAAATCCCACAATACTTCCCCAGTCGTCACGTGTCCTTTGACGCAACCAACCTGCGCTTCAACATTCAGTGCTGACAACGCGGCCATGGGTGACAGAGGGTTCCGTCCCTAATAAGAAATCACTCGCTGACTAAGGCAAAGTTAAGCTGTTTGCGGTCGAGGTTGGCCGAGGCAATGCTTATGCGCACCTCATCGCCCAACGAGTAGCGCTTGTGGGTTCGGCGCCCCCAGAGGCAGTATTGCTTCTCGTCGAACTCGTAGTAATCGTCGTCAAGGTCGCGCAAAGGTATCATGCCCTCGCACTTATTCTCATTAATCTCCACGTAGAGGCCATACTCGGTCACGCCGGATATCGTGCCATCGAACTCCTGCCCGATTCGGTCCTGCAGGAACTCTACTTCCTTGTACTTGATGCTGGCGCGCTCAGCCAGGGCGGCAGTCTGCTCCATCGCACTGGCGTGCTCGCACTGCTCCTCGAACTTGCTGCGCATCACACTGCGCCCGCCCTCGGCATAGCGTGCCAGAAGACGGTGAACCATCAGGTCGGGATAGCGGCGGATGGGGCTGGTGAAGTGGGTGTAGTAATCGAAGGCAAGACCATAGTGGCCGATATTCTCTGTGCTGTACTTGGCCTTCATCATGGCGCGCAAAGTCACCATCTCCACCAGATTGCACGCCTTGGTTTGCTTGGCGTCGTGCAGCATTTTGTTGATGCTCTGGCTAACCATCGCATTCGAGCCCGTGGGCTTTAGCTTAAGGCCGAACTTCGTCACGAATTCCGAAAGGTTAATGAGCTTATTCTGGTCGGGCTGCTCGTGGATGCGGTAGACAAACACCTTCGAGTTATTGTCCTTGACCTTCGGGTTTTTTCCCTTCTTCGGTTTCCCGATACTCTCGGCCACCGTGCGGTTGGCCAGCAGCATGAATTCCTCCACAAGCTTATTGGCATCCTTGGCCACCTTGAAGTAGACGCTCAGCGGCTTGCCGTCCTTGTCAATCTCGAACCTGGTCTCCTGGCGGTCGAAGTCGACGGCGCCATTTTGGAAGCGGCGTTTCCTCAACGCCTTGGCCATGCGGTTGAGGGTGATAAGGTCGTCGGCAAAGTTCTCGGCAGGCTCGTACTCGGGTTTCTCGGGGTCGGCATGGTCGCCGGGGTTCTGGTAATCCTCGGGACTTGCCTCGCCGTGGGCCTCCAGCACCTGCTGCACTTCCTCGTAGACGAAGCGGCGGTTGCTTCGTATGACGGTCTTTGCCAAATGCCAATCCTTCACCTCGGCCTCCTCGTCCATGAGGAAGATGACGCTATAGGTCAGCTTGTCCTCATCGGGGCGCAGCGAGCACACGTTGTTACACAGACGCTCGGGCAACATGGGCACCGTGCGGTCGACCAGGTAGACACTTGTCCCGCGCTTTTGCGCCTCGCGGTCGATGATGCTCCCTTCGGTGACGTAGTGCGACACGTCGGCAATGTGCACACCCACCTCCCACATACGCGTGCTCACCTTTCGTATGCTGATGGCATCATCGAAGTCCTTGGCATCGCGCGGGTCGATGGTGAAGGTCATCACATCACGCATGTCCTCGCGGCGGTGTATCTCTTCTTCGGGAATCTGGTCCGGGATGCGGTTGGCAGCCTCCTCCACCTGCTGCGGGTAAGTGTAGGGCAGCCCGAACTCAGCCAGTATGGCATGCATCTCCGTCTCGTTCTCGCCCGACTGTCCGAGCACCTCCACCACGCGGCCGATGGGGTTCTTGGCCTCGGCTGGCCATTCGGCAATCTTGGCAATAACCTTGTCGCCCTGCTTTGCGCCCTTCAGGTTGCGGCGCGGGATAAGGATATCGTTGGCCAGTGTGCGGTCTTCCGTTATCAGGTAGGCCAGGTCGCGGTGCACCTCGAGGCGCCCGACGAACTGTTTGTCAGTGCGTTTGAGAATTTGGGTCACCTGCCCTTCACGCACGTGATTGCGGCGGCGTGCCATCATCGACACGCGGACGCGGTCGCCGTCCATAGCATGCATCGAGTTGCGCTCGGCCACCAGGATGGGCTGGCCTCCCTCGTCGGGCAGGAAAGTATTTTTGCCGTTGGCCTTGCGGTGGAAGATTCCCTCCATCACTTGGCTTTGCTGCTTCAGTCCGTAACAGTATTTGGGTTTCTCGGTCAGGTAGTCATCGGCCAGCATGGCTTCTATAACATCGTAGCACGTCATCTTGGCCGGGTGGGTATCGAGTCCCAGCAGACGGAACACCTCCTTGAGTTCATAACGCTGTGTGGGATGTCCTTCGAACAGCCCCATCACACGTTCCACCATCTGTTTCTTCGTGATGCGCTTGGCACCTTTGTTCTTTCCTTTTCCCATGGCGATTATTTATTGATTGTTGCACAAAGATAATAATAATTGTAAAGTTTTTCTTACTTTTGTATCAAAATATATGGCTATGAAGAAGATTCTTGTGACGGGAGCCTCGGGCTTCATCGGTAGTTTTATTTGCAGCGAAGGGCTGGAAAAGGGTTATGACGTGTGGGCCGGCATGCGCCGCACCAGCAGCAGTCAGTACCTCAGCGACGAGCGGCTGAAGTTTGCACAGCTCGACTTGGGCAACTACGATACGCTGCGTGAGCAGTTGCGCCGCTACAAGCAAGAGATGGAAGGCCAGGGTTGGGACTACGTCGTGCACGCAGCGGGAGCCACAAAGAGCCTCACCCGCGAAGGATTCTTCCACACCAACACCGAAGGCACAAAGAATCTGGTGCGCGCCCTGATGGCCGAGGACATGGTGCCCCAGCGGTTCGTCTTCGTCTCCTCGCTGAGTATCTTCGGCGCCATTCGCGAAGAGCCGTATCCCTACCAGCCCATCCTCACCACAGACACCCCCGTCCCCAATACGGCCTACGGCGAGAGCAAGATGCAGGCCGAACAATTCCTGGAAGGCATCAAGCAAGAGGTTGGTCTCGACCGCCAGCAGGGCGGATTCCCCTACGTCATCCTGCGCCCCACGGGCGTCTATGGGCCTCGCGAGCGTGACTACTACATCATGGCCAAGAGCATCAAGCAGCACATTGACTTTGCCGTGGGCTATCGCCCGCAAGACATCACCTTCGTCTATGTCGACGACGTGGTGCAGGCCGTCTTCAAAGCCTTCGATGCGCCCGACGCCGTGGGCAAGGGATATTTCCTGAGCGACGGCGAGGTTTACAACAGCCGCGCCTTCAGCGACCTCCTGCAGAAGGAACTGGGCAACCCTTGGGTCCTGCACATCAAGGCCCCGCTGTGGTTCCTGTGGCTTGTGTGCGCCGTTAGCGGCACGGTGAACCGATGGTTGGGCAAACTCACCACGCTAAACCTTGACAAGTACCACATCCTCAGCCAGCGCAACTGGCAATGCGACATCTCCACCGCGAAGCGCGACCTGGGCTATGAGCCGCAGGTGCAGCTGGAGGAGGGCGTGCGCCGCACCGTCCGGTGGTATCGCCAGGCCGGGTGGCTCTAATCGGAGCCCCCTCTCTCCTACTATATTATAATATTGTATTATTTTCGGGTCACGAGAATGCTGACTTCGTACAAGAGATAAATAGGTACGGAGACCAGCATGAGCGTGAACGCATCGCTCGTGGGCGTAATGACTGCCGCAACGACGACTATGGCCAAAAGGGCCGGACGCCGGTAGCGCCGCATGCGGTCGGCCGTGAGCAGGCCGAAGCGCCCCAGCAGCCAACTGACCACCGGCAACTCGAAGACGGCCCCCATCATCAGCGAGAGCATGGTCAGCGTGTCGATATAGCTCTCCAGGGAGATGAGGTTGCACACGTCGCTGCTCACCTGATAATGGGCCAGGAAGCGGAGGGTGAAGGGGAAGATGACAAAGTACGTGAAGGCCACCCCGGCGGCAAACATCACGTAGCTGCTCCCTATCAGGCGCAGGGCCAGCCGGCGCTCCTGCTCGTAGAGGCCTGGGGCAACGAAGTGGAAGGCCTCGTAGAGGATGTAGGGCATGGCGGCAATGAGTCCCACGTAGAACGACACCATCATGTGGGTGACGAACTGACCCGTAACCGCCGTGTTGATAAGCTGCAGCGCCTCGTCCTTGGGGCGCAGTATGACGGCGAACACCTCATCCTTGAAGATGAAGGCCACAATCATGAACAGAAGCGTGACTACCAGACAACGGATAATCACGCCGCGCAGTTCGTCGAGATGCTCACCAAACGTCAAGCCTCCTCCTTCTCCCCCTTTTCAGGGTTTGGTTCGGCCGGTTCGGCGGTCTTCGTGGCATCGGTGGGTTTGGCGGGGTCATCAGTGTTCATGCCCTCCTTGAAGGCCTTGACGCCCTGGCCCAGGCCACGCATCATTTCAGGCACCTTCTTTCCTCCATAGAGAAGTAAGACGAGGACCAGGACGATTAGCAGCTCCTGCAGTCCTATACCGCCCAAGAACATGGGATGTGTCATAGTTTATTTTGCTTTAGATTTTCAACAAAAGAGTCGATTCGCTCCATCTCGCGTGGGATGTTGATGCGCTGCGGGCAGTGCACCATGCAGCGGCCGCATCCGATGCAATGGTTGGCCTGGCGCAGTCGGGGCACCGAACGGTCGTAGCCCACGAGGAAAGCCTTGCGTGTCTTCCGGTAGTTCTCGGTCTGCATGCTCTCGGGCACGTTGCCCTCGTTGACGCACTTGTTGTAGTGGAGCAGGATGGCCGGGATGTTGATTCCGTAGGGGCAGGGCATGCAGTACTTGCAGTCGTTGCACGGGATGGTGGGATAGCTGACATAGAGGTTTGCCACTTCGCTCTCGAGCCATTGCTGCTCCTCGTCGGTGAGGGGCTCAAGGGGGCTGTAGGTGCGCAGGTTGTCCTCAAGGTGCTCCATGTAGGTCATGCCCGACAGGACGGTGAGAATGCGGGGCTTCGAGCCGGCATAGCGGAAGGCCCACGAGGCCACGCTGTCCTCGGGCCGCTTCTGCTTCAGGGTGGCCACGATGTGGTTGGGCATCTTCACCAGTCGTCCGCCGAGCAGGGGCTCCATGATGACCCCGGGGATGCCGCGGCGGTCGAGTTCGTTATAGAGGTACTCGGCATCGGTGTTGCGCGCGTTCGTCTCGTCGGCCAGGTGCCAGTCGACGTAGTTCATCTGAATCTGCACGAAGTCCCAGTGGTACTTATCGTGGTGCTCCAGCAGGTAGTCGAACACCTCGATGTCGCCGTGATAGGAGAACCCGAGGTTGCGGATTACGCCCTCCTCGCGCTTCTTGAGCAGATAGTCGAACAGGCCGTTGTCCATGTATCGGGAATTCAGGGCATCCATGCCTCCCATGCCCACGCCGTGCAGGAGCAGGTAGTCGATGTAGTCGGTCTGCAGGTACTTCAGCGAGTTCTCGAACATCTTCACGCCCTCCTTGTAGCTCCACTGCTCGGGCGAGAAGTTGGAAAGCTTCGTGGCGATGTAATATTTGTCGCGAGCGTATCCGCTGGCCTTCAGGGCGATGCCCGTCGACTCCTCGCTGTGGCCGCGGCAGTAGGCTGGACTGGTGTCGAAGTAGTTCACGCCGTGGTCGAGGGCGAACTTCACCAGTCGGTTCACCTCCTCCTGGTCAATCTCCTCCTCCACGGGAGCGTCGGTGTTGCGTGCCGAGCCAGCCACCTTGTTGGGCAGGCGCATCATGCCGTAGCCCAGGAGGCTCACGCGGTCGCCCGTGTTCGGGTTTTCGCGATAGGTCATCTTGTCCGTGGGAATCTCGCCCGTGTGGTGGCCCAGGGGGTCGATGTCGGTCGGTTTTTTCCCCATCTTACAGCCGGCGAGGGCTGCCGTGGCGGCTCCTGCGCCCAGTATCTTGATAAATTCTCTTCTTTCCATAATCGTCAGTCTGGTTGTCACTTATCCTACACCTCGCGATGCACCTCGTAGCCTTCGACATAGATGGCGCTGTAGGGGCGCGAGGGGCACAGGTTTTCGCAGGCGCCGCATCCGATGCACCTCGACTCGTTGACCACGGGAATGAGGCGCTCGTCATCGTCCTCCAGGGGCACCATCTCGATGGCGCCGGTCGGGCAGTGGCGGGCGCAGTTGCCACAGGCCACACCGTCGGTGACCACGACGCAGTTCTTCCGAATCCACACGGCGTGGCCAATCTGCTGGGCAGTCTTCTCCTCGCGCGTTATGGGACGGATGGCGCCCGTCGGGCAGAGCTGCGAACAGCGGGTGCACTCGGGGCGGCAATAGCCACGCTCGTACTGCATGACGGGTTGCATCAGGGTCTCGAGGTCCTGGCTGGGGCGCAGCACCTGGTTGGGGCACTCGGCAATGCACAACTGGCACGCGGTGCAATGCTGGGCGAAGTGCTTGGCCGAGAACGAGCCCGGCGGTGTGAGGCGCGTCTTGCGAGCGGGTATCTGTTTGTCCTCGATGGCAGCCAGTCCGCCGTCCACGGTCTTGGCCACGGCATCGACGGTGGCAGCACTGGCCACGAGGGCGAGGCCCTTCAGAAAATTGCGGCGGTCAGAGTCTTTAAGGTCTTTAAGGTCTTTAAGGTCCTTAAGGACTTTGAGGCGGTTGCCGAAATGTAGGGAGCCCTGGGGGCAAAGTTCCATGCAGTCGCCACACATCACGCAGCGAGTCATGTCGACATGATGGTCGGCCACGTTGATACAGCCGGCCTTGCAGTTTCGTTCGCAGAGGCGGCAGCCGTTGCACTTATCCTTGTCAAACACGGGGCCGTGGAGCGAGAAATGGCTGATATAGCCCAGTAGGGTGCCCACGGGACAGATAGTGTTGCAGTAGGTGCGGCCGTTGCGCCAGGCCAGGATGCCGACAATCAGCAGCGTCACAGCTGCCACGGCAACGGAGATGGCGGAGCGCATCCAAACGTCGACCGAATAGAAGGCGTAGCTCTCGTAGTGCTCGGCAATGGCGGCCAGGCCGTTGTTGGCCCACAGGTAGAGGGGTTGCATCAGGTTGGTGGCGATGCGCCCGTAGGCACTGTAGGGAGCAATCAGGATGGCCAGACTGTTGAGCCCGGCAATCATGAGCACGAGGAAGAGCAGCAGCACCAGGCCGCGCAGCACGCGACGCGTTGGCGTATAGGAATATTTGTTGGCCAGCTTGGTCTTCTTGCTGCGGAACAGCTTGCGCTTGCCCAGCCAGGCTATGATGTCCTGCATGACACCCAGGGGGCAGACGACGGAGCAGTAGATGCGCCCCAGGAGCAGGGTGAGCAGCACCAGGGCGACCACGACGGCGACGTTCAGCGACAGGACGGCGGGCAGGAACTGAGCCTTGGCCATCCAACTGAGATAGTGGCGGGCCGTGCCGGTGAAGTCGAGGAACAGGAGCGTCAGGCCGAGCCAGAAGACCACGGCCAGCACGCGTCGCAGCGGTGCCAAGAGGCTACGGGATTTGTTTTCGTTTTGGCTTGCCATAGTTTATTTGATGAGAATTTTCTTGCCGTTGACGATGTAGAGGCCGCGTGAGGGATTAGCTACGCGACGGCCCTGTAGGTCGTAGATGCCCGAGGGGGCCGATTCCTGCCCGGCGGCCATGATGGTCTGGATGCCGGTGCCGGTGCCCTTCGAGAAGTCGGTGACGCGGTTGGCCATCGTGTTGAGGGCACGCACGTCGGAGGCCGACATCTCGCGGTTGTATATCATCACGTCGTCGAAATAGCAGTCGGCCGAGCCCCAGAACGAGCCCAGGCCCAGGTAGAAGTATCTCATGGAGGCCACCTTGGCCACTACGTTCGCGATGGGCAGTTCCTTGACCTTCGTCACGCCCGAGCTGGCAGAGATGGCGTGGGCCACCTTGCTCGTGCCGTTGATGTAGGTGCGGACGCCGCCGTCGGGGCCAACGGTGACGGTGACCAGTGTCCACGTGCCCACGGGGATGTCGGTATAGGTGCCGTTGACGGGATGGTTGATGTCGAACCACTCCGAGGCGTTGTCGTTGTATCCCATGTAGTTATTGCCGGTCAGGAACAGGCGGGGGCCGGAGGCCGATGCGCTGGTGCTGTTGAAGAAGCCCCACAGGGCATCATACTGGTTGGCGTCGGTGCGCTTCACCCACATGCTTACGGTGAAGCCCGTGAGCCCTTCGGCGCCGTAGAGTGGGTTCTCCATGCGCGTGTAAGAACAGTTCTTCTGGTCGCCGAAGTACTGGTGAACGACCTGTCCGAAGCGGTCATAGTCGCTGGTGAGGTCGGGTTTCACGCCCGAGCCGGCTGAAAGGAAGCGTGTGCGCTGCTCGCTGTTGTAGGCATTGTAGCAGGGCGACTCGTCCATGTTGTAGTAGGCCAGCATGCCCGTCAGGTAGTCGCCCGAGGGGGTTGTGGCCCGCTGTGCCGTCACGTCGTAGCTGTTCTCCCAGTAGTAGTCGCCACAGCTGAGGCGTGCCGTCAGGGTGACGGGGACGGCCTCCTCGCGGGGCGCATACTTGCCGGTTTCGCTGATGACGTCGGGCTCCGACGAGGTCCACTTCAGCACGGCATTGTCGGTGGTGGGGAACATCAGGCTCAGGTTCTTGCTGACGTTGTATCCGTTCTTCACGGCGATGGTGTTGTTGACGTAGTTCCAGGCCACGGAGTACTTGGGCTTGAGCTTATAGCCCCAGATGGGAACTCCGTTCGTGGCCACGGCCGTAAAGGCGAGGGCCTTCATGGGCGAGGTCATGTAGTTGCGGGTGGTGGCGCCGTTGACTTCCTGCTCGACGAGCACGCCGAAGTACGACACCGTGCCCAGTCGCAGGGTGATGTACGAGGTGCCTTCCTTCACTTCCCACGTGCCCGTCTGGGCTCCGGTCACCGTTCCGTCGGCCTCCAGGGTAATTTCCGTGGGTGTTATCTCCTGGAAGTTGGCGTGGTCCATCTTGTAGGGGTGGAGCATGAAGTGATAGGTTCCCACGACCTCATCGGCGGGAATGGCCGTCGTGGCGATGTCGGCGTCGGTCGTCGTCTCGCCGCGGTAGCAGAAGGGGGCACAGACGAGCCAGTCGAGGCTGTTGAGGAAGAGCTGATGCACGCGCACCTGATGTCCGAAGGTGCCGTCGTTGAACTTCGTGTGGTAGACCACGAACGAGCGTCCCTTACCGTCCTGACAGGCCGAGTTGTGGCCCTGGGCACATTCGCCCACGTCCTGCAGTCCCCAGCCGTTGTAGGCTCCCAGCAGTTTCAGGCCGCGGTTGGTGTTGGCGCCCGGGCCCACGTTGTACGCTCCGCCCGTGTAGGTGGCCAGCGTGCCCTGAGCATCGACGTAGGGCCCGTCGGGGTTCTTCGAGCGGAACAGGCGCATCTCGTAGCCGCCGTCGGGCGCAAAGCCGCCGTAGCTCATGAACAGGTAGTAGTACTGGCCGATGTGCTGGATGTAGGGGCCCTCGCCGCTGACGTAGTATCCGCCGGCTATCTTCTTGCCGAAGTAGGGGTCGCTCAGTCCGTTGGCGCCCTTCGATTCGTATTCCGAGGGGTAGGTATAGGTGTAGTCGCGCAGGCCGGTCGTCTTGTCGAGTTTGAGCATGAAGATGCCGCCGCTCCACGAGCCGTAGGCCATCCACAGCTCGCCCTCTTCGTCGAAGAATACGCAGGGGTCGATGCAGTTGGGCCAGAAGGTTCCCCAGCTGCCGCCCTGGTTGTAGCGCGCGGGCAAACTGGATTGCGCCCCGATGGCAATCGCCATGTCGGTGTTCTTATACGATGGTGCGGCAATGTAGTTTCCGTTGCCATCCTTGTGGCTGCCGCCCGTGAATCCACCCATCACGACGGGGCCTTGGTAGGTGAACGGGCCGGTGGCCGAGGGAGCCGTGAGCAGGATGATGACCGACGACCAATTGTCGCCGTTCAGGCTCAGGTACATGCACCACTTCTTCATCGTTTCGTTATAGACGATGTCGGGGGCCCACATGTCGCCAGCTACCCACGTTTGCTTATCCGCGGCATACCACGAACACCAGGCCTCGCCGTCAATCTGCGGGAAGTCCACCGTCTCACCCTTGTAGTTCACGACGGTCTTCACGGCCTGCTCGTTGAAGGCTGTATTAAAGTCGCAGAGCGTGCCGTCGGGCTTGGCAAAGGTTTGGTTGTTGGCCGCCAGCGGGGTGAAGTTGATAAGGTTGTTGCTGCGGGCCACACCAAGGTGGGAGCCCCAGATGTAGAACATACCGTCGCGGTAGACCACCGACGGGTCGTGGATGCTCACTACCGAGCCGTTCGTCTGGGTCGTCATCGTCTTCATCTCGCTCGGCGTCAGGGCCGTCTGTGCCCCTGCCGGGGAGAAAGACCACGAAAGAAGAATCGCTGCTAAAAGGGTTGTCTGCTTGTTTTTCATATTTCGCGCGTACACGTTTATATATTAAGGTAAATCAAGACAAATGTACGATAAATCGACGAAAAGCACAAGCATTTGCCCCAATATTCCACCGCAAAAATGCAATCCCTGCACACTATTCTATATTCGTCGGGCGATGAATATACAAACATCGTTCGATGCGCGTACATTCATCGGCGGCGGTTTTACATTCGTCGGGCGATGAATATACTTTGCCATACGGGGCTTGCAATTTGGCGCCGGAGGGCTTGCAAAAAGGCCCGGCATTTTTCGCAACTATGTCGCATTTTTTGCTTATCTTTGTCGTTGGAAAAGAACGTAAAAGAAGAGGCAAGGCATGATAGTTTGCATAGCAGAGAAACCTTCGGTGGGCCGCGACATTGCCCACGTGCTGGGCGCCACGCAGCAGCGCGACGGCTACATGGAGGGCAACGGCTACCAGGTGACGTGGACCTTCGGCCACCTGTGCGAACTGAAGGAGCCTCACGAATACAACCCCCTGTGGAAGCAGTGGAGCCTGGGCCAGCTGCCCATGATACCGCAGCGCTTCGGCATCAAGCTGAAGAGCGACAAGGGGGTTGAGAAGCAATTCAACACCATCAAGCGCCTCATGCTTGCGGCCGAGCGCATCATCAACTGCGGCGATGCCGGCCAGGAGGGCGAACTCATACAGCGATGGGTCATACAGATGACCGGCGCCCGCTGCCCCGTGCAGCGGCTGTGGATATCGTCGCTGACCGAGGAGGCCATCCGCGAGGGGTTCCAGAGCCTGAAGGACCAGAGCGAATACCAAAGCCTGTATGAGGCCGGGCTGAGCCGCGCCATCGGCGACTGGACACTGGGCATGAACGCCACCCGCCTCTACACGAAGAAGTATGGCGCATCGACGAGCCAGGAGAAGCACGTGCTCAGCATCGGGCGCGTGCAGACCCCCACGCTGGCTCTCATCGTGAAGCGGCAGCAGGAGATTGAGAACTTCGTGCCCGTGCCCTACTGGGTGCTCACGACAAAATACCGCGACGTGCTCTTCAACCTCTACCTGCCCGAGCAGGAGAAAGAGCAAAAAAAGCCCATTTCATCGGAGAAAAAGGAGAAACAGGCCGGCGGCGAAACTTCCTTCAAGACACGCGAGGAAGGCGAGGCCGCGCTGGCTGCCATACGGGAGTTGCCCTTCACCGTCACGAAGGTTGAGAAGAAGAAAGGCACCGAGGCCCCACCCCGCCTGTTCGACCTCACGGCGCTGCAGGTGGAGTGCAACAAACGCTACGGCTTCTCGGCCGACACGACGCTGCAGCTCATCCAGAGCCTCTACGAGAAGAAGTACACCACCTACCCGCGTGTCGACACCACCTTCCTGCCCGACGACGTCTACCCCAAGTGCCCGCAAATCATGAACGGACTGCGCAACTACTTCCACCTCATGGAACGCATCAAGGGGAAGCCGCTGCAGAAGAGCAAGAAGGTGTTCGACAACAAGAAAGTGACCGACCACCACGCCATCATCCCCACCGGCGTACCGGCCCAGGCCATGACCGACGCCGAAGCCAAGGTCTACGACCTCATTGCGCGCCGTTTCATCGGCATTTTCTATCCCGACTGCACGTTCGACACGACGAACGTCTTCGGCCAGGTGGGCGACATCCAGTTCAAGGCTACGGGCAAGCACATCACCGACGCGGCATGGCACATCCTGTGGCAGCGCGACGACTCGGACGAGCAAAAGGGCAACGAGGAAAAGACACTGCCCGAGTTCACCAAGGGCGAAAGCGGCCCCCACACGCCCGAACTCGCCGAGAAACAGACCACGCCGCCCAAGCCCTACACCGAGGCCACGCTCCTGCGCGCCATGGAGACGGCAGGCCGCTTCGTCGACGACGAGGAACTGCGCGACGCACTGAAGGAGAACGGCATTGGCCGCCCCTCAACCCGTGCGGCCATCATCGAAACGCTCTTCAACCGCAAGTACATACGTAAGGAAAAGAAGAACCTCATCGCCACGCCCACCGGCATCGAGCTCATCGGGCTCATACACAACGAACTGCTGAAGAGCGCCGAGCTCACGGGACAGTGGGAGCGCAAGCTGCGCCTCATCGAAAGCCAGAAGTACGAGGCCCGCCAGTTCATCGACGAACTGAAGCAGATGGTCACCGAGCTGGTCATCTCCGTGCTCTCCGACAACGGGCAGGCCAAGATTAACTGACCGCCACACCAATCCCATAATCGAGGCATAGCAGGCACGGGGACACAATATTTCGCGGGCGCGTGCGTTATATATTATGGTAAAGCCGCACGCCGTGGAAAGAAATCATCTCAATAAAAGCGCTGAACAAAGAAGAAACGGGGGCATCAGGTTGCTCCTGTGCCTCGTCGCTTTTGTCGCGGCCCACATCGTGCTCACCGGCTGCGGAGCCGACCAGAACATCAAGAAAGGCGACGCCCACTACGCCATAGGCGAATACTTCGACGCCGCTGCCGAATACAAGAAAGGCTACAGCCGCACCTCGACCAAAGACAAGGCCAAGCGAGGCGAACGGGCCTGGAAGATGGCCGAGTGCTACCGCCGCATCAACTTCGCGGCAAAGGCCATCGGCGCCTATCAGAACGCCATCCGATACGGCTACCCCGACTCGATGGCCGTACTGCGCCTGGCACAGATGCAACACCGACAGGGCGACTACAAGAATGCTGCCAAGAACTACCAGCACTTCCTCGACTTCGTGCCCAACGACGAGCGCGCCCTCCGCGGACTGCAAAGCTGCACGCAGGCCCCCATCTGGAAGAAGAAACCCACGCTCTACACCGTGAAGAAGGAGCCCATACTGAACTCGCGGCGCACCGACTTCTGCCCCGCCCTCTACGGCGACGAGTGGGACCAGCTCTACCTCTCCACCACCCGCCCCCAGGCCTCGGGCAACGAAATGAGCGGCATCACAGGCATGAAGGCCGGCGACCTCTTCCTCTCGAAGAAAGACGAGAAGGGCAAATGGCAGGCTCCCGAGGCCCTTGAGTCGGAGGTGAACAGCGAATACGACGAAGGTGCCTGCTGCTTCTCGCCCGACGGAAAGACGATGTACTTCACACGCTGTGGCCACGACCCCAGCTATCCCCGATACGCCCAAATCTACACCAGCAGCCGCAGCGACGCCTCATGGGGTAAGCCCACCCTGCTGGAAATCAGCAAGGACACCCTATCGAGCTATGCCCACCCCGCCGTCTCGCCCGACGGCCACTGGCTCTACTTCGTGAGCGACATGCCAGGCGGACTGGGAGGCCTCGACATCTGGCGCATCGCCATCACCGACGGCGGACTGGGCGGCGTGGAGAACCTTGGCGAACCCATCAACAGCGAAGGCGACGAGATGTTCCCCGTCTTCCGACCCAACGGCGACCTCTACTTCTCGAGCAATGGCCACGTGGGCATGGGCGGGCTCGACATCTTCTGCGCCAAGCAGGACAGCACCGAACAGTGGACCGTGGAAAACCTGAAGGTGCCCATGAACTCGGCAGGCGACGACTTCGGCATCACCTTCGAGGGGCTCTACAACCGCGGATTCTTCTCCACCAACCGAGGCGACGCGCGCGGCTGGGACCACATCATGTCGTTCGTGTGCCCCGAAGTGCTGCAGACCGTGAAGGGGTGGGTCTACGAAAAAGACGGCTACGAACTGCCCGAAGGACTCGTCTACATGGTGGGCAACGACGGCACGAACCTCAGGCTGAGCGTGCGCGGCGACGGCTCGTTCGAACAGGAAATAAAGCCTAACGTCGACTACCTGTTCCTGGCCACCTGCAAGGGTTACCTCAACCACAAGGAGGAACTGCGCATCGACACCAGCTCCGTCAGCCGCCAGTTCACGCTCCAGTTCCCCCTGGCCAGCATCACGGCTCCCGTGCTCGTGCGCAACGTCTTCTACGAATTCGACTCGGCCGAACTCACCCCCAACAGCACCCAGGCGCTGGACTCGCTCGTCGACCTGCTGCGCGAGAACCCCAACATCACCATCGAGCTGGCCAGCCACTGCGACTATCGCGGCCCCGACGCCTACAACGAGCGCCTGAGCCAGCGCCGCGCCGAAAGCGTCGTGCGCTACCTCATCGAGCACGGCATCGAGGAAGACCGCCTGAGCCCCGTCGGATACGGCGAGGGCCAACCCAAGATTGTCACCCGAAAGATTGCCGAAAACAACGCCTTCCTGCACGAAGGCGACACACTGACAGAGGCCTTCATACTGGCCATCGAGAACGAAGAGTACCAAGAAATCTGTAATGCACTGAACCGACGCACCGAGTTCCGCGTACTGCGCATGACCTACGGACTCTTCGACCACCCCAAACAATCCGAAACTCCCGCCGAGGCCGAGCCTGCCCGCAAGGACGAAGACAGCGAGGAATAAGCCTCAGAGCTGGGCCGTGAAGGCCAGGCCCACGGTGCGGCTCACGGGCTCGTAGGTGGGCAGGAGCACGATGGCCGCCTCGCTCCCAGCCTTGCGCCTGCGCTTGTCGAGCCCGAACCAGCGGCGCTCGGCAGGCAGCAGCCAATAGGCCGCGTGGGTGGCCAGGATGCCCATGCCGGCGCCGGCCACGACGTCGTTGACGTAGCAACGGTCGTTATACATCTGCAACACACCGATGCCCGTAGCAAAGGTATACATGCCCATGCCCCAGGCCCAGCCGCGTTCGATGCGCGTCTGCTCGGCAACCATGAAGGCATTGGCCGTCTTGAAAGAAGGGAAAGAGTGGTTGGAATGGCCGTCGGGCCGGGGCTCACGCACACAGCGACGCACGACGGGCATGGTGGCATAGAGCAGGGCGTAGCTCGTGGCCTTCACCATCAGGCGGTCGACAAAGGAGTGCTTGCACCGCGGCCCAAGGGCGATGACGCCGACCTGAGCCGACAGGGTGAGCCACGTCTCCACGTTGGCCTTACGGTGAGACCCGCGACCGCGCTGCATGGCATCGCGCACGTCGTACTTCATCTCGCACAGCCGATGGTTGCCCACCGCCACGGCGCCCATGGTAATCATGGCCGCCGGCACAATAATCTGCTGGGGGCGCACCAAGCGTTCGCGCTCCACCTCGACGCTGTCGGTCTGGGCCCTCACTACGGGGTGCCACATCACCAACGCCGCGCACAGGAGTAGAACGCGTAGTCTCATAAAAGGAAATACAGGAAGGTTAGCGTCCGACGTTGCCCACACGAATCAGGTATTCGGCAATCTGCACGGCATTCAGGGCAGCGCCCTTCTTAATCTGGTCGCCCACGAGCCAGAAGGTCAGGCCGTTGGGGTTAGCCAAATCCTTGCGAATGCGACCCACGTAGACGTCGTCCTTTCCGGCAAGGAAGAGCGGCATGGGGTATACCTTGTTCTTCGGGTCATCCATCAGCTGCACGCCCTCGCCCTCGCGAACGGCCTGGGCAAACTCCTCGGGCGAGACGGGCTTCTCGGTCTCCACCCACACGGCCTCGCTGTGGCTGCGCAGACTGGGCACGCGGACGCACATGGCGGAGCACAGGGCATCGGTGTGCATGATCTTTTTCGTCTCGTTGAACATCTTCATCTCTTCCTTCGTGTAACCATTGTCCGTGAAGACGTCAATCTGGGGAATCACGTTATAGGCCAGCTGGTAGGCAAACTTGTCGACCGTGGCGGGCTTGCCGGCGAGCACCTCGCGGTATTGCTGTTCAAGCTCGGCCATGGCGGCAGCACCGGCACCACTGGCGGCCTGGTACGATGCCACGTGGATGCGGCGTATGTGGCTCAGGCGCTCGAGGCACTGCAGCACGACAACCATCATGATGGTCGTGCAGTTGGGATTGGCTATGATGCCACGCGGACGGTTGAGGGCATCCTCGGCGTTGCACTCGGGAACCACCAAGGGCACATCCTCGTCCATGCGGAAGGCACTGCTGTTGTCAATCATCACGGCGCCGTGCTTGGTGATGGTCTCGGCGAAGTCCTTCGACGTTCCGCCACCGGCACTGGTGAAGGCTATGTCAACGCCACGAAAGTCGTCGTTGTGCTGCAGGAGCTTCACCTCTATCTCCTTACCGCGAAACGTATACTTGCGGCCGGCACTGCGCTCGCTGCCAAACAACAGTAACTCATCAATGGGGAAATTTCGCTCGTCGAGCACTCGCAGGAATTCCTGCCCTACTGCGCCGCTGGCGCCTACAATTGCTACTCGCATAGTCTTATCATTTAGTTAATTACGCTGCAAAGTTACGAATTTATTTGTAATTACCTTACGCTCTGGTTCAGATTTCGACGCAGGAAGAACGATTTGGTGGCAAGAAAATACGTCAGGACGCCCGCCGCGTTGACCGCCACCACTCCCCAGAAGGCCGCGTCGTAGCCCAGATACTCGGCCACGACGCCTCCGCCCAGCATGCCCAGTCCCATGCCGATGTCCCACGAGATGAGCAGCGTGCTGTTGGCCGTGCCGCGCTGGTTGTTTGTGGCCACCGAGATGGTCATGTTCTGGAAGGCCGGCCACAGATGGCCGTTGCCCAGGCCGATGAGCAGTGCCGACCCGTAGTAGCCCAGAGCGATGGCCCACTGGTGGCTGACGACCGACCAACGGGCAAGCATGGGCATGAGGATGAACAGGAGGTAGCCCACGAGCGAGAAGAGCATGCCGTGGGCGGCGTTGCTGGTGAGCTTGCCCTGGCGCAGGGAACGCGCACCCTGGAGCCGCGACATCATGAGGCCCGCGGCCAGAAGCATGAAGTAGGTGCCCGTGCCACCGGTTATGCCCAGCGACTCCTTGCTATAGATGGCCAAATAGCTGCTGAGCACACCGAAGCTGTAGCCGAAGGCCACCATGTTGGCTCCCAGGAGCCAGCCACGCAGGAGGAAGAAGCGGTCGAGCGACAAAGGCGCCTTGCTCTTCACAACCTCCCTGTGGGGCAGACGCACCGTGGCGTCGACCGCCATGCCCAGTACCGCCATCAGCAGGGCAATCCAGAAGAGCAACTCAAAACTGCTCGTAAAGCGATAGATGCTGACGCCCACCGTGGGGGCCAGCGCCATGGCCAGGTTGTTGGAGAGGCCATAGTAACCGATGCCCTCGGTGCGGCGCGACGAGGGGAGCACGTCGATGGCCACCGTGCTGTTGGCAACCGTGAGCGAGCCAAAGGGCCCACCGTGGAGGGTGCGCACGAGGGTGAACATCAGCAGCGTGCCTGCCGTCAGGTAGCCCACGAAGAAGACGGTAAACAAAAGGAAAAACACCATGAGCACACGCTTGCGAGGAAACGAATCGACAAAGAACCCGCTGAAGGGGCGGCAAAAGAGCGCCGTCAGCGAGAAGCCGGAAAGGGCCATGCCGATGACATCCTTTGTGGCGCCGAAGTGCTCACTAAGGTAAATGGGAAGCAAGGGGGTGAAAAGGTAGAAGGCGCCGAAAAGCAGGAAGTTGGCCGCCATCACCTTGCAATAGTTCGCATTCCAAAGCCTGTCCATAATGGGCGCAAAGGTACGAATTTTAATCCATAATCCTTTAACTTTTCCACACTTATTCGCGTCTCCGCCCGCAAGACCTTGGCATCCTGCCCTCGAAAATGTGGAGACACGCTTGACTTTTTGCTCACTTATTCGTAACTTTGCAGTATGACTGCGACCAATGCCATGATTAGCGACCCGACGTGGATATTCTTCCTCGTGCTCGTCATTATCCTCCTGGCTCCCATGCTATTGCGTCGGCTGCGCATTCCTCCCATAATCGGACTCATGCTGGCCGGCGTGCTCATCGGCCCCTACGGGCTACACGTCATCGAGCGCGACCGCTCGTTCGAAATCTTCGGTCAGGTGGGCATCTACTACATCATGTTTCTCGCAGCCCTCGAGCTCGACATGGGCAGCGTGTCGCACTATGGACGCCGCGGCCTGCAGTTCGGGCTGCTCACCTTCGTCATCCCGTTCGTCCTTGGCTACCTGGCCGTAGCCCACCTCCTGAACTTCGGGACCGAAACCTCCCTTCTTCTGGCCTGCATCTTCTCCTCCCACACCCTTGTGGCCTACCCCATCGTCTCCCGATACGGCATCGGGCGCCACCGCAGCGTGGTCATCAGCGTCGTGGCCACGGCGATTGCCACATTCCTGGCCCTGCTCATGGTGGCCGTGACCGTGGGCCGACTGCAAGACGATGCCGACTGGCACTTCTGGCTGAGCTTCGCCATCAAGTGTGTGCTCTACGGGGCCTTCGTCGTAGCCGTCTTTCCCCGGCTGGGCCGCTGGTTCCTGCGCCGCTACGACGACAGCGTCATGCAGTACATCTTCATCCTGGTCCTCGTGTTCCTGAGCGCCTCGTTGGCCAAGCTCGTGGGTCTCGACGGGCTGCTCGGAGCCTTCCTCGCCGGTTTGGTTGTCAACCGCCTCATCCCCCGCACGTCGCCACTGATGAGCCGCATCGAGTTCGTCGGTAACGCGCTCTTCATCCCCTACTTCCTCATCGGCGTGGGCATGATTATTGACATACAGATTCTCTTTAAGGACGTGCGCACCATGGAAATCGTTGCCATCATGGTTCTCACCGCAACGCTGACCAAATGGCTGGCCGCCGTCGTGATGACCCTGACCTCGCGCGGCGACCGCGACAGCTGCATGCTAATGTTCGGCCTGACCAACGCCCACGCCGCCGGTGCACTGGCCATTGTCATGATTGGCACCGACCCCGCCGTCCGGCTCATGGACAGCTCCGTGCTCAACGGTACGGTCATGCTCATCCTCTTCTCCTGCATCATCTCCTCGCTGGCCACAAACCACGGGGCGCGCCACCTCGTGCTCAAGGACACGCAATTCGAAGACAACCGGGGTTCGTACCACGGCCGGTGCCTCGTCACCTATTCCCAGGAGGCCACGGTAGACTTCACCACCCAACTGGCCATGCTTATCCGCAACCCCTACATACCCGAAAGCCTGATAGGCCTCACCGTATCCTTCGACGACGAGGTTGGCAAGAAACACCAGCAGCAGGCACGCCGCATGCTGCAAAAGGCCCAGGAGATTGCCACGGCGGCCGACGTGCAAATGGTGACCATGAGCCGCGTGAGCACCAACATCGCCAGCGGCATCCTGCACACCATGGTGGAGAACGACTGCGGCGAGGTCATCGTGAACCTGACCGACCGTTCGACCGACCTGCCCAAAGCTACGCTGGGAACCATCATCGACAACATACTCGAAGGCAGCCACCGCGAGGTGATGGTGCTGCGCAGCATCGTGCCCCCGGGCACACTGCGACGCGTCATCGTCTGCGTGCCACAGAAGGCCGAGTACGAAGTGGGCTTTTATAAATGGCTCGAGCATGTGAGCCGCATCGGCGAGCAACTCGACTGCCACCTCGACTTCCACGCCCACCCCGACACGCTTCCCTACATGCAGGCCTACATGCGGCAGAAGCATGGCAACCTGCGCTGCGAGTTTAACGAAATGATGCGCTGGAAACAAATCGAGTCGCTCTCGTCGCTAAGCAACGAGGACAATATGTTCATCTTCGTCACCGCACGCCCCGGCTCCATCTCCTACCAGCACCACTTCAGCAACCTTCCCCTGGTTGTCCATCGCTATTTCACGCAGACAAGCGTCATGCTGCTCTACCCCGACCAGTGGGGCGAGCCATCCGACACGCACTCCATCTTCCAGCCCAACGGGCAGGCCGTGACGCGCCAGACCAACTGGTTCCAGCGTATCTTCAACAAAAAGTAACAGGTAATTTATTCTTCAACCCTACCGTCGCGCATGTGAATCGTGCGGTCGGTCAGGCGTGCCAGCTCCTCGTCGTGCGTCACGATGACGAACGTCTGGCCAAAACGCTCACGCAGGTCGAAGAAGAGCTGATGCAGTTCGGCCTTGTTCTGACTGTCGAGGCTGCCCGAAGGCTCGTCGGCCATCACCACGGCGGGCTCGTTCATCAGGGCACGAGCCACGGCCACGCGCTGTTTCTCGCCGCCCGACAGCTCGTTCGGCTTGTGGCCGGCACGCTCGCTCAGGCCCATGAAGGCCAGCAGTTCCTCGGCACGGGCGCGAGCCTCCTTGCGGCCCATGCCGCCGATAAAGCCGGGAATCATCACATTTTCCAGCGCCGTGAACTCGGGCAGCAGCTGATGGAACTGGAACACGAATCCAATCTTCTGGTTACGGAAACGGCTCAACTTCGACTGCGACAGGCGGCCGACGTCGACGCCGTCTATCTCAATGCTGCCCGTGTCGGCCTTGTCCAGCGTACCCATAATCTGCAGCAGCGTGGTCTTTCCGGCACCGCTGGGCCCGACGATACTTACGATTTCGCCCTTCTCGATGTCGATGTCGATGTCCTTCAATACCTGAAGCGCGCCAAAACTCTTGGTGATGTTGCGTAACTTTATCATGGTTTTCTTATGGATTGTCGGTTAAGCGTATGCCGTCACTGCCGATGACAATGAGGCGACGCTTGTAGAGGTCGCCCACGGCCTTCTTGAATACTTTCTTGCTCACGCCAAACACGGCGTAGATTTCCTCGGCAGGACTCTTATCGCCCAGCACCGTGTGCCCGCCGTTGGTCCGCAGGTGTTCGAGCAGGACGTCGCTAAAGTCCGTGGCTGCCTTCTGGCCCACGGGCTGCAGCATGAGGTCGATTTTACCGTCGTCGCGCACCTGCCGTATGTAGGCCGTAAGGCGGTCGCCGGAGTGCAGCTCGCGATAGATTTGCTGGTCGTAGAGCAGTCCGCCAAAGCGGTTGTCGACGATGGCCTTAAAGCCGAGGTCGGTCTTCTGCCAGATTAGTATCTCCACGGCGTCGCCCGTGCGGTAGGGAGGGATGTCGCGACTGAGGTATCGCTCCACCTTGGCCGAGGCCATGATGCGATGGCTCTCTTCGTCGAGATGGACGTGCACGAGATAGCGGCTGCCCTTCTGCATCTTCATCTTCTGCTCGCGGAAGGGCACGAAGAGGTCTTTCATGAGGCCCCAGTCGAGGAATGCGCCGAAGTTGTTCACCCACGCCACCTCAAGCCAGGCGAAGTCGCCCACCTGGGCCAGCGGCCGTTGCGTCGTGGCCACCATCCGTTCCTCCTGGTCGAGGTAGACGAAGACGTCGATGTCGTCGCCGACGTTCGTGCCCTCGGGAACGTATCTGGCAGGCAGCAGTATGTTTCCGTCGACCTGTCCCCCGTCGAGGTACAGGCCAAAGTCGACCCGCTTCACCACGGTGAGGCGGTTCATTCTGCCCAGTTCCAGGTTGTCTTTCATATCGCCCTTGGTCTTGTGTCGTTTTCCTTGTCACCAAAAAAGGCATCCGGAGCGTTTGCTCTTGATGCCTTTCTCAGTCATGTTCCGAAACGCTCGCTTTTTACTCAGCCGTCATGGCGGCGCGCTTTTCAGCGATGCGAGCCTTCTTACCGGTCAGGTTGCGCAGGTAGTACAGCTTGGCGCGACGTACCTTACCTACCTTGTTCACGGTAATGCTGTCGATGTTGGGGCTTTCGATGGGGAAGATACGCTCAACGCCAACGGTTCCCGACATCTTGCGGACAGTGAAGCGACGCTTGTCACCGTGGCCGCTAATCTTGATGCAAACGCCACGATAGAGCTGGATGCGCTCCTTGTTGCCCTCGATGATTTTGTAAGCTACGGTAACCGTGTCACCAGCCTTGAACTCGGGGTGCTGCTTACCGGTAGCAAATGCTTCCTCAGCAATTTTAATTAAATCTGCCATTGTTTTGGTTATTTAAATTGTTGTACATCTCAACCCGAGGCATAACAGGGAACTCTGCATCCTGCCAGCGACCTTGGGCGGAAAGCGGGGACAAAGGTACGGAAATAAATTAAAACTGAAAAATTAAAGCTTAAAAAATAATACATCATCTCTCATTTTTTGTAAATTTGCAGCATTATGAAAAGCAAAGCTCTCTTATTACTGCTCTTCGTGCCCGTGTATTGTGTGGCACAGAAGCAAATCATTACCGAACGCATCGAAGTTACAAACCGCCTGGACGCCCAGCCCGACCGCGAGGCCATGACCATCATGGAAAGATACAAGCCTGCGGTGGACAGCGTGATGGCTCCCGTGCTTGGCGAGAGCCTGGTGGGCATGACGGCCGGAAGGCCCGAAAGCCTGCTCTCGAACTGGGCAGCCGACGTGATGGTTGAGTACAGCGACTTCCTCGACGGCAAGCGCGCCGACCTGGGGCTCGTTAACGTGGGCGGCCTCAGGAACAACTTGCCACAGGGCACCGTGCGCAGGGGCAACATCATCCTCATCTCGCCCTTCGACAACCGCCTGGCCATCGTGCAACTGAAGGGCAGCGACCTCACAGCCCTCATGCAAGACATTGCCGCCGTTCACGGCGAGGGCGTGAGCCACGAGGTGCGCATGACCATCACCAGCGACGGCAAGCTGCTCGACGCCACCATCAGCGGCCAACCCATCGACCCCGAGCGCACGTACCGCATCGCCACGCTCGACTATCTGACCGAGGGCAACGACAAGCTCTACTCCCTGAAGAAGGCCATCCGCGTGGATGTGAGCGACCTGTTCACCCGCGACTGCATGATGAAATACGTCCGGGAGCACTCGCCCATCACGTCGAAGATGGAAGGGCGAATCACGGTGAAATAGTTGAAAGTTAAGAGTTAAGAGTTAAGAGTTAAGAATTAAGAGTTAAGAGTTAAGAATTAAGAGTTAAGACACGTCATATGAAGCGCACGATACTATCCCTCATTTTCTCATTTTCCTATTTTCTCGTTTTCTCCCTCTCGGCACAGACGCTGACCCTGGTGCACACCAGCGACACACACTCGTGCATCGAACCCATCTCGCCCCACGACATCAAGCCCAAACAGGCCGACAAGGGGGGATTCATACGCCGCGTGACGCTCATCAAGGAACTGCGTCAGGAGCACCCCAACATGCTGCTGCTGGACTGTGGCGACTTCTCGCAGGGCAGCGTCTACTACAGCCTGTTTAAGGGCGAAGTGGAGGTTGAGCTGATGAACCTCATGGGCTACGACGCCGCCACCATAGGCAACCACGAGTTCGACTGCGGCATGGAGAACATGGCCCGCCTGTTCCGCATGGCCCGCTTCCCCATCGTTTGCGCCAACTACGACTTCACGGGCACCGTGTGCGAGGGACTGGTGAAGCCTTATATTATAAAGGAATGCGCAGGCATGCGCGTGGGCATCTTCGGCCTGGCCCCACAGCTGGAGGGCCTCGTCTCGGGTGCCAACTGCCAGGGCGTCGTCTACCACCACCCCACGGCCGTGGCCCAGCAGATGGCCGACAAGCTGCGCAACGAGGAGAAGTGCGACTTCGTCGTCTGCCTCTCCCATCTGGGCTACGGCACAGCCGACGACCAAGACCCGGCCGTCATTCGCGGCACGCGGGGCATCGACGTCGTTCTGGGCGGCCACAGCCACTCCTATTTTGAATACACGAAATACCTTCCCAACGCCGACGGCCGCGAGATTCCCCTCGACCATCAGGGCAAGAACGCCCGGTTCGTGGGCGTGCTCCAGTTCCAGTGGTAAAGGCTTGGGGCGAGACTCCCGGCTACTCGAAGTAGAGGGTGAGGGTAATCATTTTGGAATGGGCACCATCGAGCGAGTTGGTGTACTTCATGAGCGTACCGTCGATGAGGTCGGTGCGCTTCTTTTTTAGGATGTCGAGCAGTCCGAAGGAAAACTTTAGCTCGGGGTTCAGCTTGAAGAAGGGGAGGTAGATGTCGCAGCCCATGCCCACCTCGATGAAGCAGTCGAAGGGCTTGGTGGAGAGGGCGCGGTGCTTGTGGCTCGTGAGGTCGATGGCCGGCGAGGCGCCGGCTATGAAGTAGGGGCGGAAGTTGTTGTAGCGCGGGGCTGCAAACTTCACGTCGAGCGGCATGAGCAGGTAGGCGCTCTTGAGCACCTGGGTGGTGTCGCGGCCCGACGTCTGCTCGTGGAACCAGATGCGGCGCTGGCCGAAGCCCATGGCGGGGGTGAGGCGCAGGGAGAAGTGCTTGTTCAGTCGCAGCTCGCCCAGCATGCCCACGGTGAAGCCCGGGCTGTAGGTGTCGACGTCGGTGTACCACTGCTCACCCGTCGTGGGGTCGATGAACCCGTTGTTCTTCACCTCCATGTCCTGAATCTGCATGCCAAAGAGGAAGCCCCAGTGGAGGCGGCGATTGTCGAGATAGGGCCGGTGCTGAATCTTGCGGGCCTGGGCGTGGGCTTCGCCAATTGAGAATTGAAAATTGAGCATCGAAAAGCGGGTCGCGCCAACGAGCACAACCACAAGGAGCCACAATCGCCTTTTCGCATTCTTCATCCCAATCTTCGGCAAAAGCCCTTGGCCACGAGCCAACGGCTACATGAAAAAAACGTCGCACGGGCGCGTTTTATTGCCCGAATCACTGTTTTTGGTTACCTAAAGTGAAAAAAACAGCTGAAAATTAGGCGTGAATCATCAAAATTGATTACCTTTGCCTCGGTCAAACAATAAAACACATAAACTCTTAAACACTTATATTATGGCTTACGTAATCAGTAACGACTGTGTTGCCTGTGGCACATGTATCGACGAATGCCCCGTTGGCGCAATCTCCGAGGGCGACATCTACAGCATCAACCCCGACGAGTGCACCGAGTGCGGCACCTGCGCTGACGCTTGCCCCTCTGGCGCAATCAGCCTCTAATTTTCAGACACAGAAGAACCCAAAGCGGCTCGTCCCTCACCGGACGGGCCGCTTACTTTTTCCCTCCGCCCCCTCGCCTCACGCCCGCCCAACCATCGCCGCCCCTCCGACAAAGCATCGCCGCCCCATCAACAATGCATCGACGAGCCTCCGACAATACACCGCCCCTCTTGTCCCACCACTGTCGGACAAGCCAAACAATGCATCGACCCGCCCCCGACAATGCGTCGCCCCTCTTGTCCCACCCTTGTCGGACAAGCCAGGCCACACATCGCATGTCCATTCCCCTTCGCAGCCACCGCCCTCCGTCGTGCATCATCCCCGCTCCACCCCGACGTTAAAAAAACGCTCCGATTATTTGGCCGAATGAAAACAATAAGTCAATGGCATATATTAGGATGTAAGGTCGTGTCAAAGTAACTGACACGTCCTTTTCCCTGTTATTGAGAGGGGGGATGATAGGCGCGGATATAATCCGCACCTGAGGGGACGGGAAACGCACAGAGGGACGGGGACGGGGATGGCGATGGTGGCAGTTGTCCCGTCGCTTCACTGCAAATTTCATTGGCCAATGGCCAACGGGAACTTGATGCGTACGTTGCCGCCCTCTATAAATACTGGAGATAGTTTTCTGGCGTAACGACAACAGCCTCAGCCACAGGGTAGGCCTTAATGAAAGACGCTGGGAAGGAAGCTTTTGCCTTATGAGGATTCCATTTCATCTCAAAAGCGAAGAACTGGCCATCGATCTCCTCGATGTAATCAATTTCCTGTTGGGACTTGGTGCGCCAGAAGTAGCTCCGGGCATAGCGCCCGGCATAGTGGTTGGCCTTTAGGCGCTCGCTAATGAAGAAGTTCTCCCAAAGAGCGCCCACATCGCCACGCAATGCCAGGGGGGTGAAGTTACGCAGAATGGCATTTCGTATGCCATTATCGTAGAAATATATCTTTCGGCTCTTTTTCAGTTCATTGCGCAGGTTTCGGCTAAAAGCAGGGAGGCGAAAGACAATAAAGCATTTCTCCAGAAGGTCGATATATTTCTCCACGGTCTTGCTGTCGGACCCTACGGTTTGGGCCAACTCATTGTAGGAAACCTCACTCCCGATTTGCAGGGCCAGAGCCACCAAAAGTTTTTCCAACAATGCCGGTTTTCGGATTCCCTCAATTTCGAGAAGGTCCTTATACATATAACTGCTCGTGAGATTTGTCAAAGTTTCCCTGACCTCGGATTGATAGTTAAGGACGTCCGGATAGGACCCAAAGATAAGACGGCTTTCGAGGGCCTGTTTGACCGCGAGGATACCATTCGACTGGAGGATTTCGCTTGTTGCTATGGGGTATAGCATATACTCCCACTTTCGACCTGTCATGGGCTCATTGATGCGCGCACGCAAATCGAGAGAAGAGGAGCCCGTCACCAGCAACTGGACATGAGGGTAATTATCCTGTATGCGCTTCAAGGTAAGCCCTATGTCAACAGCACGTTGTGCCTCGTCGACCATAATAATCTGGTTGTCTGCAACCAGTTGCTGCAGGTCTGTCAATGTTGAATTCGTCAGGAGTTCACGGGCATCTGCCTCATCAAGGTTAAGACGCAGGACCTTTTCCGTGCGCCCGCGCAGTATCTCATTTAACAGAGTCGTTTTGCCAACCTGACGTGCGCCCACGACAACTATGGCCTTGCCCTTAAAAAGCTTCTGCTCTATCTTTGCCTGTAACTCGCGTTTAATCATAAGGAGCAATATAAATGATGGTGCAAACTTACCATAATTAATCCTTAAATCCAAAATAATGATGACTTTTTTGGATTATAATCCAGAAAACGACAGATAATTTAGGATTTATTCGGCGTCGTGCGCGGAGGGGGGCTGGCAGGCGGAAGGGAGCGGAAGCAGATGTTTGTAGGCTGAAATTTGGAAATACGAAGTATTTTTCTTATCTTCGCGGCGTGAAATACAAATAATATAATAATAGGTATAACACGCATGGAAAAAATTCAGGAACTCACCGAAAAGATTTACCACGAGGGAGTCGAGAAAGGCCAGCAGGAAGCCGACCGCCTCATTGCCGAGGCTAAGGCTCAGGCCGAGAAAATCGTAGCCGAGGCCAAGGAACAGGCTCAGGCCATCGAGAATGTGGCAAAGCGCAAGGCCACGGAGTTGGAGACCAACACGAAGAACGAGTTGAAGCTGTACACCGGCCAGGCCCTGAACGCCCTGAAGAGCGAGGTGGCCAACGTGCTGACCGACAAGGTTGTGGGTCAGGACGTTGAGAAGCTGGTCCAGGACAAGGACTTCCTGGGCAAGTTTGCCGTCAGCCTGGCCGAGAAGTGGACAGGCAACGAGCCCGCCGTCATCAGCACCAAGGACGCCGAGGGGCTGAAGGCCTACTTCATGAAGCACGCCAAGGACCTGCTGGACAAGGGCGTGCGCATCGAGAAGGTTAACGGCATCGACACCCTGTTCACCATCCAGCCCGAGGACGGAAGCTACAAAGTACAATTCGGAAAGGAAGAGTTCGAGACCTACTTCAAGGCCTTCCTGCGTCCGCAACTCGTTGACATGCTATTCTAACAGATGAGTAACTACTATTGCACAATGGCCGGCGCGCCCACCATAGAACTGGCGGACGCAAAGCCTGGAATGTCGGTAGCGGACATGCGCGCCCAGCTGGAGCCCGAGCTCACCGACGCCGACCGCCGGCTGCTCGGTCTGCTCTTCCTCAGGCACGACGCCGAGAACCTCGTGGCCCTGCTGAAGGACCCCGAGGCCGAGGTGACGGCCGACGGCCTCTACAGCCGCGAAGAGTACGGACAGATACTGCAGGAAGCCAGCGAGATTGACCTGGGCGCGAGCAAGTACCCGGCATTCCTTATCGACTTCGCACACCAATACCCCGACATGCAGCAGCAAGCCGGCATCTTCGCCGAAGACGAGATGCTGCTCCGCTACTACCAGTACGGCATCAGCCAGAGCAGCGACAGCATGGTGCGCCAGTGGTTCCAGCTGAACCTCGACGTCACCAACATCATGACCGCCATGATTGCCCGCAAGCAAGGATGGAATGCCAGCGAATACGTCAGGGGCGAGGGAGAAGTCGTAGACATGATACGCACCAACGACAGCCACGACTTCGGACTCGGCGCGCTGCTCGACTACACGGCAGCCATCATGCCCATCGTGGACGAGCAAGACCCCGTGGAGAAGGAGCGCCGGCTCGACGCCTTCAAGTGGCTGTGGCTCGACGAGAAGACCTTTGCCGACACGTTCTCGGTGGAAGCCGTCTTTGCCTACCTCTGCAAACTCGAAATCCAGGAGCGCTGGGCACGGCTCGACGCCGAACAAGGCCGCGCCACCTTCGAACAGATCATCAACGACCTGCGCTCCGAAGCCAAGGTGCCCGAGGAATTTATAAGAAAATAATAAACGATAAAGATATATGGTTACAAAAGGAAAAGTCAGTGGCGTAGTCTCCAACATGGTCACCCTCCGCGTGGACGGGCCCGTGCAGCAGGGAGAAATATGCTACATCACGACCGGCGGCGACCGTCTGATGGCCGAGGTCATCAAGGTGATCGGTCAGGACGTGTACGTGCAGGTGTTTGAAAGCACCCGCGGCCTTAAAGTAGGCGCAGAGGCCGAATTCACCGGCCACATGCTGGAGATACAACTTGGCCCCGGCATGCTCAGTAAGAACTACGACGGTCTGCAAAACGACCTCGACAAGATGGAAGGCGTGTTCCTGAAGAGAGGACAATACACCGAGCCCCTCGACACCGACCGACTCTGGGACTTCGAACCCCTGGCCAAGGTGGGCGACAAGGTGCAGGAGAGCGACTGGCTGGGTAAGGTAGAGGAGAACCACCAGCCCCTGAAAATCATGGTACCCTTCCAGCTGAAGGGCGTGGCCACGGTGAAGAGCATCGTGCCCGCCGGCCAGTACAAAATCCACGACACCATTGCCGTGCTCGAGGACGAGCAGGGACAGGAGGTGAAGGTGGACATGGTTCAGCACTGGCCCGTAAAGTTCGCCATGACCAACTACAAGCAGAAGCCCCGCCCCTTCAAACTGCTGGAGACGGGCGTGCGCACCATCGACACCTTCAACCCCATCGTAGAAGGCGGAACGGGCTTCATCCCCGGCCCCTTCGGAACGGGTAAGACCGTGCTCCAGCACGCCATATCGAAGCAGGCCGAAGCCGACATCGTGATTATCGCAGCCTGCGGTGAGCGCGCCAACGAGGTCGTGGAAATCTTCACCGAGTTCCCCGAACTCGTCGACCCCCACACCGGCCGCAAACTGATGGAGCGCACCATCATCATCGCCAACACCTCGAACATGCCCGTGGCCGCCCGTGAGGCATCAGTCTACACCGCCATGACCATGGCCGAGTACTATCGCTCGATGGGACTGCGCGTGCTGCTCATGGCCGACTCCACCAGCCGCTGGGCACAGGCCCTGCGCGAGATGTCGAACCGCATGGAGGAACTGCCTGGCCCCGACGCCTTCCCCATGGACCTCGGTGCCCTCATCTCGAACTTCTACGGCCGCGCCGGCTACGTGTTCCTGCGCAACGGCGAAGTGGGCAGCGTGACCTTCCTGGGCACCGTGTCGCCCGCCGGCGGTAACCTGAAGGAGCCCGTGACGGAGAACACCAAGAAAGTGGCCCGCTGCTTCTACGCCCTGGAACAGGACCGCGCCGACAAGAAGCGCTACCCGGCCGTGAACCCCATCGACTCATACTCGAAATACCTCGAATATCCCGAGTTTGCCGAATACATCAAAGGCCACATCAACGACGAATGGATTCCCAAGGTGCTCGCACTGAAGACCCGCATGCAACGCGGTAAGGAAATTGCAGAGCAAATCAACATCCTGGGCGACGACGGAGTACCCGTGGACTACCACGTGACGTTCTGGAAGTCGGAAATCATCGACTACGTCATCCTGCAGCAAGACGCATTCGACGAGGTCGACGCCGTGACGCCGCTCGAACGCCAAGAGGAAATCCTGAACCTCGTGACCCGCATCTGCGACAAGGAAGACTACAAGTTCGACACGTTCCAGGACGTGACCGACTACTTCAAGAAGATGATCAACCTGTGCAAGCAGATGAACTACTCACAATACAAGAGCGAGCAGTACTACGACTACATCAAACAAATCGAGGCAATGTTATAAGAAGAGAATACTATGGCAACAGCATTTCAAAAAGTATATACACAGATAAGCCAGATTACAAAGGCCACCTGCTCGCTGAAGGCTAAGGGCGTGGGCTACGACGAACTGGCCACCATCAACGGCCGCCTGGCACAGGTGGTGAAGATTATGGGCGACGACGTCACCCTCCAGGTATTCGAGGGCACAGGCGGCATCCCCACCAACGCCGAAGTAACCTTCCTCGGCAAATCGCCTTCGCTGAAAGTCAGCGACCAACTGGCCGGCCGCTTCTTCAACGCCTACGGCCAGCCCATCGACGGCGGACCGGAAATCGAGGGCAAAGAAGTGGAAATCGGCGGTCCCAGCGTGAACCCCGTGCGCCGCAAGCAGCCCAGCGAACTCATCGCCACCGGCATTGCAGGTATCGACCTTAACAACACGCTCGTCTCGGGCCAGAAGATTCCTTTCTTCGCCGACCCCGACCAGCCTTTCAATGAAGTAATGGCCATGGTGGCCATGCGCGCCAAGGCCGACAAAATCATCCTGGGCGGCATGGGTATGACCAACGACGACTACTACTTCTTCCGCAACACGTTCTCCAACGCCGGAGCGCTGGACCGCATCATCTCGTTCATCAACACCACCGAGGACCCCGCCGTGGAGCGTCTGCTCGTGCCCGACATGGCACTGACGGCAGCCGAATACTTCGCCGTTGAGAAACACGAGACCGTGCTCGTGCTGCTGACCGACATGACCTCCTATGCCGACTCGCTCTCCATCGTGTCGAACCGCATGGACCAAATCCCCTCGAAGGACTCCATGCCCGGTTCGCTCTACAGCGACCTGGCCAAGATTTACGAGAAGGCCGTGCAGTTCCCCGAGAGCGCAGGCGGCGGCAGCATCACCATCATCGCCGTGACCACGCTGTCCGGTGGCGACATCACACACGCCGTACCCGATAACACGGGATACATCACCGAGGGCCAGCTCTACCTGCGCCGCGACAGCGATGTCGGCAAGGTCGTTGTCGACCCCTTCCGCTCCCTGTCGCGTCTGAAGCAGCTCGTGGCCGGAAAGAAGACCCGCAAGGACCACTCGCAGGTGATGAACGCCGCCATCCGACTCTATGCCGACGCCGCCAACGCCAAGACAAAGCTGGAGAACGGTTTCGACCTGACCGACTACGACAACCGCTGCCTCGACTTCGCCAAGGACTACGCCTCGAAGTTGCTGGCCATCGACGTCAACCTCAACACCGAGGAAATGCTCGACGTAACCTGGAGCCTGTTCCGCAAGTACTTCAAGCTCGAGGAAGTTAACATCAAGAAAGAGTTTACCGACGTTTACTGGAAATAATAAATGGCAATTAAGTTTCAATACAATAAGACATCACTCCAGCAGATTGAGAAGAACCTCAAGATGCGCCAGCGCACCCTGCCCATCATCAAGAGCAAGGAGACGGCGCTCAGACTCGAGGTGAAGAAATGCAAGGAGGAGGCCGAGAAACTTGAGCGTAAGCTGAAAGAGCAGATTGCCGGCTACGAACGGATGTACGCCCTGTGGGGCGAATTCGACACATCGCTCGTGAGCCTGCAGGACGTGCAGATTGAGCCAAAGAAGATTGCGGGCGTACGCGTCCCCGTCCTCACCAACATTAAGCTCGCCGTGCGCCCCTTCGGACTGTTCAGCGCTCCCAAGTGGTACTTCGACGGCATCAACCTGCTACAGGGTCTTGCAAAAACCGCCGTCGAGCGCGAATTCGTCCTGGCAAAGACCGACCTGCTCGAACATGCCCGCAAGAAGACCACCCAGAAGGTGAACCTCTTCGAGAAGGTGCAGATTCCAGGTTTCCAGGAGGCCGTGCGCAAGATTAAGCGATTCATGGAAGACGAGGAGAACCTGTCGAAGTCTTCACAGAAAATTCTGAAGTCCCTGCAAGAAAAACGCAAGAACGCTGAAGAAGAAAGAAAGGAGGTTGTGGCATGATTGAGAAAATGAAGAAACTCACCTTCCTGGTGTACCACCGGGAATACGAGGATTTCCTGCATCGGCTACAAGACTTAGGCGTCATGCACGTGGTGACCAGCGAGGTCAATCCACAGCAGTCGCCCGCCATCTCGGCCTACGTGGAGCAAATCAAGCAGCTCACGACGCTTCAATCGCAGATGAAGGAACTGTTGCAGTCCGCAAAGCTGAAGGCCGACACGCCTGAAACCACCAGCGAGATAGGCATGGCCGAAGCGCAGGAACTGAACTCACGCTTTGAGAACTTCGCAAAACTGCTTCAGGAAGAGAAAGCTCAAGCCGACCAGTTGAAACAGCTGGCCCCTTGGGGCGAATTCGACCCTGCCCAGGTGAAACAGCACATGGACGCTGCAGGCTGTGAACTGCAATTCTACGTTGCCCCCACCAAAGTCTTCCGCAAGCAGATAGAGAACCAGTATCCCGTAATGGCCGTTAGCGAAGAAAGAAAGAACACCTACTTCGTGCTGGTTGCATACTCGCTCAACGGGGATGAAGACACCCTGCTGCCTGCCACCCGGCTGAACCTGCCCGAGGTGGCACAGAGTCAGCTGAAAGCATCCCACGAATCGCTCATGCAACAGCTGAGCGCTGAAAGGGAAAGCCTGACCGCGCTCTCGCAAACGCAACTGGCCAGTGTGGAAGCCAAGCTCAAGGAACTGAACGCAAAGATGCAGTTCGACGTTGTGAAGGAAGGAACCAACACCGTGGCCGGCAACTACCTGATGGTGCTTAACGGCTGGTTCCCCGCCAGAAAGCAGGCCGAACTGGAAGAAGCATTCAGCGACAACTCGGCTTGGTACGAGATTAGCAACCCAACGCCAGACGACGATATTCCCATCTGTCTGAAGAACAACCGCTTCATCAAGATGTTTGAGATCATAACCAACCTGTACATGCTGCCAAAGTATAACGAGCTGGACCTCACCCCGTTCTTTGCTCCGTTCTATACGATATTCTTTGGCCTGTGCCTTGGCGATTCGGGCTATGGTCTGTTCATCGCGCTGGCTGTGCTGCTTGCTAAGGCGTTCATCAAGAACATGGGCGAAAGCATACGCAGCGCACTCAACCTGTTGATGACGTTGGGCCTCTCGGCCTTCGTGTTCGGCTTCCTGTCGGGCGCATTCTTCGGTTTTAACCTCTACGAACTTAACGTGCCTGTGCTCGACAAGATAGCATCAGCCGTGGCTCTCGATAATAGCCAGATGTTCAACCTCTCGCTTATCCTGGGCTTCATCCAGATTATCTTTGCCATGTGCCTTCACGCGTGGAACAAGATTATCCAGTTTGGTTTCCGCTACTCCCTCTCCACCCTGGCCTGGTTGGTAGTCGTGCTGTCGGTGGCCGTCGGCATGTTCCTGCCGCAGTATTCCAACATTGCGAAATGGCTGACCTACGCTGGTCTGGCCGTGGCGTTCTGCTACAACAGCCCCGATGCCTACAAGAAGCCCCTCACGGGTCTTCCCATGAACATCGGCCTGGGACTATGGGATGCCTACAACATGGCCACGGGAATGCTGGGCGACATGCTGTCCTACATCCGTCTCTTTGCCCTCGGACTTTCCGGAGGTATCGTAGCCTCGGTGTTCAACAGCCTGGCAGAAGGCTTCGCGCCCGACGATGCCATCCTGGGACCGCTGGTATTCCTGGTAATCTTTGTCCTTGGCCACGCGCTGAATATGTTCATGAACGTACTTGGCGCCTTCGTCCACCCCATGCGTCTGACCTTTGTCGAGTTCTTCAAGAACTCAGGTTACGAAGGCGGAGGCTTGGCATATAACCCATTCAAGAATTAAATAAACAACATTACTAACTAAATTGATTTAAAAAATGGACACAAATTTGCTTATTGCCTATCTTGGCATTGCTATCATGGTTGGTCTGTCGGGAATCGGCAGCGCCTACGGAGTAACTATCGCCGGCAACGCCGCCATCGGTGGCCTGAAGAAAGACCCGAAGATCTTCGGTAACGCGCTTATCCTTTCGGCCATGCCCGGTACACAGGGTCTGTACGGCTTTGCAGGATTCTTCATGTTCCAGAATTCCTTTGGTCTGCTGACACCCGAAATCACTGCCATCCAAGCAAGTACAGTGCTCGGTTCAGGCATCGCCTGCGGCTTGGCTTGCCTTTTCTCTGGTATTCGTCAGGGTCAGGTTTGCGCCAATGGTATCGCCGCAATAGCTCAGGGTCACAAAGTATTCGGTAACACCCTGGTGTTGGTCGTGTTCCCCGAGCTCTATGCCATCATCAGCCTTGCCCTGGTCTTCCTGGCTGGCCAAGCTGTTGCTGCCTAACAGGGTCAATAAACCATAGAAACGAGAATCCCCCATCGGTCAGTTCCGATGGGGGATTCTTGTATATTGACTTCGCGTTACTTCCAGTCGGGGACGCCGCTATTGCAAGGATAGACGGCCGTCATGTGGATGCGCCATACGAGAGTGCTGTGGGCAGGAATCATGTCGCGTTTATTCTCGCCATAGGCCAGACGGGCCGGAACATAAACCAACCAGTCGTCGCCCTCAACCATATACTGAAGCGGAGTGTAGAATCCGACGACGAATGGCGACACGGCATTGAGTACAGGAACGGCAGTTTCCAGGTTGAACGGTCCCGAATAGGTTTCGGTGAAGACAAACTGACGCAGACTGTCGACGAGCACATTCTCGTCGTTATATAACTGGTAGACCGTGGGCATCATCCAGCCGCGGAAACTGATGCGAATGCTGTCGTTCCACTTCGGCGAATAGTTGCCGGGCTCGGTGTTCGGCACTGCAATCTTCACGCAGACGCTGTCGTCGACCCGCCCCGTATTGTAGTCCTGCGCCTGGTCGAGTCGCTTATACATGCGCCAGTCGCAATGCTGTTCCCACGAGTCGCCGTACTGAGCCTTGGCCTCAGCAATGGCCGTGCGTGCCGAATCGGCAACCGAAGCAAACCACGCCGTGTTGCGAGCCTTCCAGTTGGTGTAGGGGTCATACGCCTCCTCTTCGTCGGAACAAGCTACGACGAAGAGCAACAGCAGGGATGATACTCCGAATAATAAGCGTTTCATTATCGTTAATTAGTTGTCGATGCGGCGAAGCAGTGATGTAATGCTCACGTTGTCCTCGATGATACCGCGCAGGTCGGCGATGTTCACGCGGCGCTGCTCCATGGTGTCGCGGTCGCGCAGTGTCACGGTATTGTCCTCCATGGTCTGCTGGTCAACGGTGACGCAGTAGGGGCAACCGATAGCATCCATGCGACGGTAGCGTTTTCCTATCTGGTCCTTCTCCTCGTATTTGCAATTGAAATGGAAGCGCAGGTCCTTGATAATCTCTTGTGCCTTCTCGGGCATGCCGTCCTTCTTTGTGAGGGGGAACACGGCCAGCTTCACGGGAGCCAGAGCTGCGGGCAGCTTCAACACGACGCGGCTTTCGCCGTTGGGCAGCTGCTCCTCGCAGTAGCTGTGGCACATGACGCTAAGGAACATGCGGTCGACGCCGATTGACGTTTCGATGACATACGGCGTATAGCTCTCGTTGGTCTCGGGGTCGAAGTACTCAATCTTCTTACCAGAGTATTTGGCGTGCTGTGTGAGGTCGAAGTTTGTGCGCGAATGTATGCCCTCCACCTCCTTGAAGCCAAACGGCATGTGGAACTCAATGTCGGTTGCAGCGTTGGCGTAGTGAGCCAGTTTGTCGTGGTCGTGGAAGCGATAGTTCTCAGCGCCGAAGCCCAGCGCCTGGTGCCATGCCATGCGCGTCTGCTTCCACTTCGAGAACCACTCCAGCTCGGTGCCGGGCTTCACGAAGAACTGCATCTCCATCTGCTCGAACTCACGCATGCGGAAGATGAACTGACGCGCCACGATTTCGTTGCGGAAGGCTTTACCTATCTGGGCGATACCGAAGGGGAGCTTCATGCGGCCCGTCTTCTGCACGTTGAGGTAGTTGACGAAGATACCCTGTGCCGTCTCGGGGCGCAGGAAGATAGTCGATGCGCCGTCGGCCGTCGAGCCAACCTCGGTCTTGAACATCAGGTTGAACTGGCGCACCTCGGTCCAGTTGCGCGTTCCGCTAATGGGGCACACAATTTCCTCGTCGAGGATAATCTGTCGCAGTTCTTCCAAGTCGTTGGCGTTCATGGCCTTTGCAAAACGCTCGTGCAGGGCGTCGCGCTTCTGCTGGTGCTCCAGCACCCGGGCGTTAGTCGCGCGAAACTGCTCCTCGTCGAAGGCATCGCCAAAGCGCTTGCGAGCCTTCTCCAGCTCTTTCTGTATCTTATCGTCGTACTTTGCCAACTGGTCCTCGATGAGCACGTCGGCGCGATAGCGCTTCTTCGAGTCGCGGTTGTCGATGAGGGGGTCATTGAAGGCGTCGACGTGTCCGCTGGCCTTCCATGTCGTGGGGTGCATAAAGATAGCTGCATCGATGCCCACGATATTCTCGTGCAGAAGCACCATCGACTGCCACCAGTACTGTTTGATGTTGTTCTTCAGCTCCACGCCGTTCTGTCCGTAATCGTAGACTGCGCCCAGTCCGTCGTAGATGTCACTTGATGGGAACACGAAGCCGTATTCCTTGCAATGCGAAACTATTTTTTTGAAAACATCATCTTGTTGTGCCATAGTTATTTTATGTTTAATCGTTGTTTTTCCGTGCAAAAGTACAACATTTGCGCGGAAAAAGCACTATATTTGCGTGATTTTGTAATCTTATAAGTATGAATTTAAAAGTCTTTTCGGTTGCCACCACCATTGTCCTGGCAATCCTGACGAGTGGCTGCAAGCAAGGCCACAAGTATGAGTCCGTGAAGGACGACCCCATGCAAACCCGTATCTACACGCTGAAGAACGGTTTGAAAGTCTACCTCTCCGTTAATAAAGAAGAGCCGCGAATACAAACCTACGTTGCCGTCCGCACCGGCTCTAAGAACGACCCTTCCGAAACCACCGGCCTGGCCCACTACTTGGAGCACCTGATGTTTAAGGGCACCAAGCAGTTCGGCACCACGGACTCCGAGGCCGAGGCACCGTTACTCGACGAAATCGAGCGCCGTTACGAGGAGTACCGCACCCTGACGGACGAGGCACAACGTAAGCAGAAGTACCACGAGATAGACAGCGTGAGCCAGCTGGCCGCCAAGTATTTCATCCCCAACGAGTACGACAAACTCATGGCCGCCATTGGCGCACAGGGCACCAACGCCTTCACCTCGAACGACGTCACCTGCTACACTGAGGACATCCCGGCCAACGAAGTCGAGAACTGGGCCCGCATACAGGCCGACCGTTTCCAAAACATGGTCATCCGTGGGTTCCACACGGAGCTGGAGGCCGTGTATGAGGAATACAACATCGGGCTGTCGAGTGACATGAATAAGCAGTTCGAGGCCCTGATGGCCAAGCTATTCCCTAACCACCCCTACGGCACGCAGACAACCATCGGCACACAACAGCACCTGAAGAACCCCTCCATCACGAACATCAAGGAGTACTTTGCCAAATGGTACGTGCCCAACAACGTGGCCATCTGCATGGCGGGCGATTTTGACCCCGACGAGGTCATGCAAACCCTGGAGAAATACTTCGGCCAGTGGCAGCCGGGCGACGACGTCAGCCAGCCCACGTTCCCCGAACTGCAAGCCCTGACCCAGCCCGTCGACACGACCGTCGTGGGTCTGGAGGCCGAGAACATCTGGATGGGCTGGCGCAGCGAGCGCGCCCAGTCGCTTCAGAACGACACGCTGCAGCTCATCAGCTCCATCCTCTATAACGGCAAGGCCGGCCTTTTCGACCTCGACCTTAACCAGCAGATGAAGGTGATGGGCGCCCAGGCCGAGGTGGAACCCATGCTTGACTACGGGGTCTTCCTGCTGGCCGGTATGCCCAAGGAAGGGCAGTCGCTCGACGAGGTGAAGGCGCTTATGCTTGGCGAGATTGAGAAGCTGAAGCGCGGCGACTTCGATGACGACCTTATCACGGCAGCTGTCAACAACATGAAGCTCGACGAGCTGCAAGGCCTCGACCGCAACAGCGCTCGCGTGAGTAAGATGCTCGACGCCTTCATCAACGGCATAGCGTGGGAGCAGGAAGTCGGACAGCTCGACCGCCTCAGCCAAATCACGAAGCAAGACATCGTGAACTTCGCCACCCGTTTCTTCGGCGAGGGCTACGTCACCGTGTATAAGCGGCAGGGAGCCGACACGTCGCAGAAGAAGATAGAAAAGCCGGCCATCACGCCCATCCCCACCAACCGCGACCTGGTGAGCTCCTTTGTCAAGGAGGTACAGGAGAGCAAGGTCGACCCCATCCAGCCCATCTTCCTCGACTTCGAGAAGGATCTCTCGCGCTTCGAGACCGCAAAGGGTCTGCCCGTCATCTACAAGCAGAACAAGGAGAACGACCTTTTCAACCTGGTCTTCCGTTACGAATTCGGTCAGGAGGATGACAACCGCTACGACGTGGCCGCCGGCTACATCGACTTCCTGGGAACCGACAAACTCTCGGCAGCCCAGCTGAAGCAGCAGTTCTACAAACTGGCCTGCAACTACTCCCTCAGCGTTCAGGGCGATGTCATACAGATTGGGCTGAGCGGCCTGGGCGAGAACATGGCGCAGGCGCTTGCCCTGCTCGAGGATCTGCTGCGCCATGCCAAGGCCGACCGCGACGCCTACGAGCAGTACGTGGCTCTCACACTCAAGAACCGCCAGGACGTGAAGACCGACCAGCGCACATGCTTCAACATGCTCAACTACTACGGCATGTACGGTCCACACAATGTCATGCGTGACAACATGACCGAGCAACAGCTGCGCGAGACCGACCCGCAGGCCCTGCTCGACCTGCTCGCCGGCATCGCCCAGTTCGAGCATACGGTGCTCTACTACGGCCCGTTGTCGGAGAAGGAACTCGACAAGAGCATGACCGAACTCCACGTCACGAAGCAGCCGCTGAAAGCCGTACCCGAAGGCACTCCCTACCGTCTGCTCACGGCCACGCAACCCGAAGTCTTCATCGCCCCCTACGATGCCAAGAACATCTACATGCGCATGTACTTTAATGAAGGACGCCAGACCAGCCCCGACGAGCACGCAACCATCGACCTCTTCAACGAGTACTACGGCGGGGGCATGAACGGAATCGTCTTCCAGGAGTTGCGCGAGGCCCGCGGTCTGGCCTACAGTGCCGCCGCCTACTACCTCACGCCGTCGAAGCAGGGCGAACCCGAAAACTTCTTCACCTACATCATAACCCAGAACGACAAGATGATGGACTGCGTGCGGCAGTTCCGCGAGATTCTCGACAAGATGCCGCAATCCGAGGCCGCCTTCCAGATTGCCAAGGACGCCCTCACGAAGCAACTGGCCAGCCAGCGCACCACAAAGTTCAACGTCATCCTGGCCTACATCGCCGCTCGCCGGATGGGTTACGACTACGACGTAAACAAGAAGATTTACGACGACCTGCAGGGACTCACGCTCCAGGACATTGCCAACTTTGAGCAGCAGCACATGGCGGGCAAGACCGGCCGCTACCTCATCCTGGGCGACGAGAAGGAACTCGACATCGCAGCCCTTGAGAAGATTGCCCCCATACACCGCCTCTCGCTGGAGGAAATCTTTGGTTACTAACATCCCTGCCTGTATGCATTTCACATCCATGCGCCCCTTGTGGGGGCTCGCGCTCGGTGTGTTCCTCTGCTCAGCCGCGCCCGGCAACCGGCCTGCCGTGACGGAGGAACAGGCTGTGGCCGACACCGTTTCGCTCCACGAGATAGTAGTTACCGGAGCCCGCGACTCGGCCGACGTGCGCCACCTGCCCATGACCGTCAGCGTCATCGGCCGTGAGCGACTCACCGAGCAGCACTTGCCGAACATCCTGCCAACCGTCATGCAGCAGGTGCCGGGCCTTTTCGTCACCAGCCGCGCCATGATGGGCTACGGCGTGTCGACGGGCTCTGCCGGAGGCATCAGCCTGCGTGGCATTGCCGGCAGCGCGGGCCAGCTGATGGTGCTCGTCGACGGCCATCCCCAGTATAACGGAGTCTACGGCCACCCCATTGCCGACAGCTACCAGACGCTGATGGCCGAGCGCGTTGAGGTCGTGCGCGGACCAGCCTCGGTGCTCTACGGCTCCAACGCCATGGGCGGCGTGGTGAACATCGTCACGCGAGGCTTTGCCGTGGGCCACGACACTGTTTCGACCCACCTCAGCCTCAGCGCCGGCAGCCACGCAACCCTGCAGGCCGAGGGCTCGAACCAAGTGCGCCACGGGCGCTTCTTCTCCACCGTTGCGGGCCAGTATGGCCGAACCGACAACCACCGGCCCAACATGGGCTTCGAGCAATACGGCGGTTACGCCAAGTTGGGCTACGACATCACGAGCCACTGGCGAGCCTATGCCGACCTCAACGTCACCCACTTCAACGCCTCGAACCCCGGTCCGCGCACGGCTCCGCTCTACGGCGCCCGGCAGTGGATAACGCGCGGTGTCTCCTCGCTCGTGGCCGAGAACCACTACGGCCGCACGAGCGGTGCCGTCAGCGTGTACTCCAACTTTGGCCGCCACAAGATTGACGACGGAACGACCAACGCCTCGTCGCCCACGGTCCGATACTTCCGCTCGCGCGACAACCTGGCAGGTCTGTCGCTCTACCAAAGCACACAACTCTTCAAGGGCAACCGACTTACCCTCGGGCTCGACTATCAGCACATCTACGGCCACGCCTGGTACACCTCGAAGGCCACCGGCGAGACCCTCACGACACCCGGTAAGCAGAGCGGCAAGTCGCACCGCAACGAGACGGCGGCCTACATCGACTTCCGCCAGACGCTGGCCCAATGGATTACGCTCGACGCCGGGCTGCGCCTCGACCACCACTCCATCACCGGCACCGAGTGGATTCCCCAGGCGGGCATCGTCCTGCGACCCATGGAGACGGGCCAAGTGAAACTCTTGGCTGGCAAGGGATTCCGCAACCCCACCATGCGCGAGCTGTACCTCTACCCTCCCTCGAACCTCGACCTGGAGCCCGAACGCATCTGGAACTACGAAGTGTCGTGGCGCCACCGCGTAGGCCCCGTCACCTATGGGGCCAACATCTTCTACCTGCGCGGCGACAACCTCATCCAGACGGTGGCCATGCGCAACGTCAACACGGGCAAGGTTGAGAACTGCGGGGCAGAACTCGAAGCCAGCTGGAGGGTCAACCGTCACTGGCAACTCACCACCAATCATGCCTACCTGCACATGGAGCACCCCACGGTGGCAGCGCCGGAATACAGCGGTTTCATCGGTGCAAATGCCACCTACGGACAATGGTCCGTCGTGGGCAACATGCAATATATCCACAACCTCTACACAGCCGTCGGCGCCAACCCCGCGAAAGAAAACTTCTGCCTGCTCAACGTGACCCTGGGCTACCAGGTGTGCCGCCAGGCCAACCTGTGGATACGTGGCGAGAACCTGCTCGCCCAGCACTACGAGGTCAACCAAGGCTTCCCCATGCCCCACGCCACGGTGATGGCGGGCATCAACGTCGCTTTCTGACTTCCCAAGGTTTAGTTAACCTTCGGCCTCAAGTTAACTTAACCTTGGGGCGAGGGTTAACTTAACTTTTGCCCCCAAGTTAACTTAACCTTCGCCGCACCCTCGGCGAAGTCCCTTCCCTGTCGAAACGGGGCTCATCGCCAGCCTTCGCTTGATTAAAATCGGCGAAATGCATCGTCTTGTCCGTTTTTTTTAGTATATTTGCGCGAAATAACGACGAATTACCCTTAAATTTCATGACCGACGACGTAAAGCACATTGAAGGCATTACCCACCACTTAAACCAGATGTACCAAAACTGGTTCCTTGACTACGCCTCATACGTAATCCTGGAACGCGCAGTGCCACACATAGGCGACGGATTCAAGCCCGTTCAGCGCCGCATCATGCACTCGATGAAGCGCATGGACGACGGGCGTTTCAACAAGGTTGCCAACATCGTGGGCCACACCATGCAATTCCATCCCCACGGCGACGCCAGCATTAAGGATGCACTGGTGCAGCTGGGACAGAAGGAGCTGCTCGTCGACTGCCAAGGCAACTGGGGTAACATACTCACGGGCGACGACGCCGCAGCCGGCCGTTACATCGAGGCACGCCTGTCGAAGTTTGCACTCGACGTCGTCTTCAATCCCAAGACAACGGAATGGAAGCTGTCGTACGACGGCCGCAACAAGGAGCCCATAACCCTGCCCGTGAAGTTCCCGCTGCTCCTGGCCCAGGGAGCCGAAGGCATCGCCGTGGGCCTGAGCTGCAAGATACTCCCCCATAACCTCAACGAAATCTGCGATGCAGCAATCAGCTACCTCCACGGCGAGGAGTTCCACCTCTACCCCGACTTCCCCACTGGCGGAAGCATCGATGTCTCGAAATACAACGACGGGCAGCGCGGCGGCAGCGTGCGCGTCAGGGCCAAGATAGAGAAGCGCGACAACAAGACCCTTGCCATCACGGAAATCCCCTTCGGAAAGACCACCGGAACGGCCTCGAAGCCAAGCGCCTTCATCGACAGCATACTGAAAGCTGCCGAGAAAGGCAAAATCAAGGTGCGCAAGGTGGAGGACCTGACAGCCTCCGGCGTGGAGATACTGATACACCTGACGCCTGGCGCCTCGAGCGACAAAACCATCGACGCCCTGTATGCCTGCACCGACTGCGAGGTATCGATATCGCCCAACTGCTGCGTCATCGACAACCGCAAGCCCTGCTTCCTCACCGTGAGCGACGTGCTGCGCCGCAACACCGACACCACGCTCGAACTGCTGCGCCAGGAACGACTCATCCGCAAGGGCGAGCTCATGGAAGCCCTGCACTTTGCCACGCTCGAACAAATCTTCATCGAGGAGCGAATCTACAAGGACCGACAGTTCGAAAACGCCAAGACGATGGACGACGCCTGCCTGTGGATTGACGAACGCCTGACCCCGTGGTACCCGAAGATGGTGCGCGAGGTCACGAAGGACGACATCCTGCGACTCATGGAAATCAAGATGGCCCGCATCCTGAAGTTCAACAAGGACAAGGCCGAGGAGAACATCGCACGCATCAAGGACGAGATAGCCCAGATTGACAAAGAACTGGCCAACATGGTGGAAGTGACCTGCGACTGGTTCCGCTTCATCAAGGAGAAGTATGGCAAGGACCACCCCCGCCTGACCGAAATCAAGAGCTTCGACACCATCACCGCCGCCAAGGTTGTGGAGGCCAACCAAAAGCTATACATCAACCGCGAGGAGGGCTTCATCGGGACGGGCATGAAGAAAGACGAATTCGTGTGCAACTGCTCGGATATCGACGACGTCATCATCTTTTACAAGGACGGCACGTACAAGGTCGTACGCATTGCCGAAAAGCTGTTCGTGGGCGAGACGGAACGCTCGAAAAACGAGAAGAAAAAGGCAGAAATCATCCATGTCGCCGTGTTCAAGAAGAATGACTCACGCACCGTCTACAACGCCATCTACCGCGACGGCAAGAGCGGGGCTTCGTATATCAAGCGCTTCAACGTCACCAGCATGACGCGCGACCGCGAGTACGACCTCACACAAGGAAAGCCCGGCAGCCGCGTGATCTACTTCACGCCGAACCCCAACGGCGAGGCCGAGGTGGTGAAGGTTACACTGAAGCCCAACCCGAAGCTCAAGCGCGTGTTCTTCGACAAAGACTTCTCCGAAATCGCCATCAAGGGACGCCAGAGCATGGGTAACCTGGTGACCAAGCTCGACGTAGCCAACATACGCCTGAAGAGCCACGGCGGAAGCACGCTGGGAGGACGCAAAGTGTGGTTCGACCCCGACGTGAAGCGCCTCAACTACGACGGGCAGGGCAACTTCCTGGGCGAGTTCAACAGCGACGAACAGATACTTGTCATCCGCCGCAACGGCGAGTTCTACGTCACCAACTTCGACATCAACAACCACTACGAGGACGACATTCTGCGCATCGAGAAATACGAAGCCGGAAAGGTGTGGACGGCATGCCTCTTCGACGCCGACCAGCAGGGATACGCCTACATGAAGCGATTCACGCTCGACGCCATCGCACGCCACCAGAACTACCTGGGCGAGAACCCCGAGAGCCAGCTCATCCTGATCACCGACACACCCTATCCCCACCTGCTCGTGACCATGGGAGGCAACGACGACTTCCGCGAACCGCTCGACCTGGAGGCCGAGGACTTCATCGGCGTGAAGAGCTTTAAGGCCAAGGGCAAGCGCATTACCACCTGCAACGTGGCACGCATTGAGGAGTTGGAGCCCACACGTTGGCCCGAACCGGCCGAAACCACGGAGACCGGCAACGAAGGCAACGGAACCGAGGACACCACACCGACGGACGACAACGAGGAAGACCAGCAAAGCCAAGCCGAGGCGGCCGACGAACTGAACGGCCAACTGAGGCTCTTCGAATAAAAAGCCATCGCCCCAATCCCCAAAACACCATAACGAGGGAAAGTCAACATGAAAAGGAGTCTCTACATATTCGCAACGCTCATGCTCCTTCTGCCCTTCTCAGCCAAGGGAGAGGAGCCGGAGGGAAGGCCGTCGACCCACGCCACCCTCTTCGCACTGGGCCGCGCCAACCACCTCGACACCTACCTCTCGCCCATGGAATACACGGGGCCGCAGCTGACCTTCCTCCACACCACCCTGCGCCACCTGAAGCGCAACGAGCACATTGTGTTCGAAACCGCCACGCAAGGCGAAGTCTCGTACACCGAGAACCAGGCCCAGACGGCCCACTACATGGGGGGAAGCGTGCGCTACGACTTCGGCTGGGGGCGGCAGTGGCGCAACGTGCTCTGGAAGGGCCTCGAGCTCACGGCCGGCGGAATGGCCGGAGGCGACCTCGGATTCCTATACAACGACCGCAACTCCAACAACCCCGCCCAGGCGCGAGCCAACATGCGCCTGTCGGCTGCCGTGCGCGCCGACTATAGCTTCAGAATCAGGAAGCAAACCCTCGGCCTGCACTATCAGGCACAGATGCCCTTGGTGGGCATAGCCTTCACGCCGCAATACGGACAGAGCTACTATGACCTGTTCGACCGTGGCCACTACAACCACAACATCGTGGCCACGCACCCGGGCAACGCCCTGTCGCTGCGGCAGGCCTTCAGCCTCGACCTGCACATACGCCACGCAACCCTGCGCCTGGGCTATCTCAGCGACCTGCGCCAGCTGAAGGCCAACGGCCTGCGCCAGCACCAGTACGGCCGCGCATTCCTCATCGGCTATGTCCACGAAATAACCCTCAAACGATGAAGAAACTCACACTCGGCATACTGCTCCTGGCCTCGCTGCTCACGGCCTGCGTGCGCGAAGATACCTTCGACAACACGCCGGAAGGCAACTTCGAGGCCCTGTGGCAGATTATCGACGAACACTACTGCTTCCTCGACTATAAGGCCGACGCCATCGGCCTCGACTGGAACAAGGTGCACACCGATTACCGGAAGCGCATCTCGCCCAACATGACGAACGTGCAGTTGCAAGAGGTGCTCACCGACATGCTTGCCGAACTGCGCGACGGCCATGTCAACCTCTACACCTCGGCCGACGTGAGTCGCTACTGGCACTGGCACGAGGACTACCCGCGCAACCTCGACGAAGAACTGCGCCGGGAGTACCTGGGTTCCGACTACAAGATTGCCGCCGGCATCCACTACCGAATACTTGACGACAACATCGGCTACGTGGTGTATGAGTCGTTCAGCAGCGGTGTGGGCGAGGGAAATCTGGATGACGTGCTCTACTACCTGCGCTCGTGCAACGGCCTTATCATCGACGTGCGAGGCAACACGGGCGGACAGCTAACCTATGCCGAACGCATAGCCCAACGCTTCACGAACCAGCGCATCCTCGTCGGCTACAGCTGCTACAAGACGGGGCGCGGCCACAACGACTTCTCGCAGCCCAAGGCCGAATACATCGAGCCCTCGACGGGAGTCAGGTGGCAAAAGCCCGTGGTGCTGTTGCAGAACCGTGAGTGCTACAGCGCCTGCAATACGTTTGTCAGGAACATGAGCGCCTGTGCCAACGTGACCACGCTGGGCGACCAGACGGGTGGCGGCTCGGGCATGCCCTTCTCCTCCGAACTGCCCAACGGATGGGCCGTGCGCTTCAGTGCCTCGCCCTCTTTCGACAAGGACATGCAACACATCGAGTTCGGCATCCAGCCCGATATCGTTTGTGCGCTCGACTCGGCGGACATGCTCAAGGGGCGCGACACGCTGGTGGAGACCGCCCGGGAACTGCTTAAAAATTAATAGGATTCTTCGTTGCGCCGAGCCGTGTCGGCAATGGCTTCGTGGTGGCCCGACAAGGCTGCGAAGGGGGCAAACTGGGCCGCGCGTTGCATCATCGACATTCGCGGATGGCGCGTCGACGTGGGGTGCGGCAGGTTGATGATGTCGTCGTATTCGTCCATTTCCTTTAACCTTGTAGCTTTATCTTTAGTTCTCGTTCCGTGGGCAGAGGCCGATTAAGCCTTGTGGCCGCCAATCTGCCGGTTACGCTCCTTGGCCGTAGCGCCCTCGGCAAAGTTCAGCCCGCGCAGGATGGCATTCTTGCCAAAGCGTTCCTTAATCTTCAGTCGGGCTTCCTGTATGCGCCGCTCCTTGGCCAGCCGTGCCTCGCGCTGCTCACGTTCGCGGGCCAGCGCCTCGTAGTCGGTGAAGAGGTCGAGCTGCCCCATGGGATGCTCGCGCTGCAATGTATCCTCCCTCACCACGTGGTTGACCGTGAGGTTCAGCCGGCGGATGAGCAAATCGGGGTTTGCAATGCGGTCAAACACTTCCTTGACAGCCTCGGTGATTACGTGCAGCGACGATGTGGAATACTCGAGGTTGGCCGTCCCGTGACTGTGCTTGGGCACCTGGCGCCCATAATGGTCGGTCACCACCTCGCCGTGATACTTCACACGTATTTCGGGGCGCGTGAGGTTCTCGACGTCGTAGCCAAGGGTCACCACCAGCTGGTCGCACACCAGCCGCTTGCTCACCAGTTCCAGCGCCATGCCGTCGGCCATCTCCTGGATTACCACTCTCGCCTTCTCCGTGGTGTAGGGTTCCGTCAGCACCTGACCGCTCGACAGCGAATTGGTTTCGGGTCGGTAGGCCTTGATGTAGTCAATCGTGCAGGGTTCCCATCCCCAGGCATGGTCAATCAACAACTCGGCGTTGACGCCGAAGAGACGGTAGAGAAGGTCCTCGTTCCTGATTGAGCAGCGGGCCACCTTGCCCATCGTGTCCATGCCGTACATCATCAGCTTTGCGGCTATGCCACGGCCCACGCGCCAGAAGTCGGTGAGCGGACGGTGGTTCCACAACTGACGACGGTACGACATCTCGTCGAGCTCAGCCATGCGCACCCCGTCGGCGTCGGGCTCGGTATGCTTGGCCACGATGTCCATGGCCACCTTGGCCAGGTAGAGGTTCGTGCCGATGCCCGCCGTGGCCGTGATGCCCGTCTCGGCCACCACGTCTTGCATGATGCGCTTCGCCAGTTCGCGGGCCGTCATCTTGTAGGTGGCCAGATAGTTGGTGACGTCCATCATCACCTCGTCGATGGAATAGACGTGGATGTCCTCGGCAGAGACGTAGCGGAGATAAATCTGATAGATGCGCGTGCTGTACTCGATGTAGAAACGCATGCGGGGCGGGGCGATGATGAACGGCACGCCGCGGGCCTTCTGCCTCACCTCGAACAGTCGCGGCCGTCCGGGTATGCCCAGGACCTTCAGCGAGGGGCTCACGGCCAGGCAGATAGTCTTGTCGGTGCGCGACTCATCGGCCACGACCAAGTTGGTGCGCAGAGGATCGAGTCCACGTTCCACGCACTCGACCGAAGCGTAGAACGACTTCAGGTCGATGGCCACGTACACACGTTCCTCCGCCTTCACGCTTTAGTCCATGTGGAAAAGTTCGGGCAGGGGGATGGTGACGGGCGAGTTGTCGGGGTTCACCTCCATGATGTCGGCCATCATGTCCCACCAGCGCTGCGTGATGGGGTCGACGTCGGTCGTGTCCTGCGAGCTGCCTTCGCCTTGGCACTCCTGATAGGCAAACAGGATATTCGTGTCGCGGTCCCAGTAGATGCTGTAGTTGCCCACGCCCTGATCCTTAATCATCTGCTTCAGTTCGGGCCAAATGGCGGCATGGCGCCGCTCGTATTCCTTCTCGCACCCGGGCTTCAGGAACATCTTAAATGCAAATCTTTTCATATATTAACAAGGTCTTTTCTTCGGCAGGTTGAATACGTCCTGAACCTCCTTCATGGCCTCGGCGGTCATGCCGTCGGGTTCGGAGCCCATGCTGCGGGCACACATGTAGATGTTGGCCGCCTTGCAGAGCACATCGGTCTGGTCGAAGGCGTCCATGATGTCGGTGCCCACGGCCACGGTGCCGTGCTTTTCCCACAGCACCACGTCGTGTGTCTTCACCTGTTCCACGGTGGCCTCGGCCAGCGACACGCTGCCCGGCAGGTCGTAGGGCACGATGCCGATGCCCAGGGGGGCGAAGGCCAGTGTCTCGGGAATCATCGACCAGAGCACACGCGTCATCTCGTCGCCGCGCAGGAAGCGCTGGATGTGCGACATGGCCACCAGTTCGATGGGATGGGTGTGCAGGGTAGCCTTGTACGTGCTGCCCGTCTCGAGGAGCAGGTTCTGCAGGGCCAGGTGCGTGGGCAGTTCCGAGGTGGGCACTACCGATTCGTCGGCAATAATCTCGTACGAGGCGCAGTCGTCGCAGATGCGCACGATGCTGCCGTTCTGCATGGGAGCCTTGGCCAAGTCACGCATGCGCTTTCCCGTACCCTTACAGTAGAAATACTTACCCTTCAGCTGAGGCAGCACCATGCCTATCTTCACCACAGGTGCTATGGCCGGCATCTGTCGGCACTCCTCATCCATGTATTCCGTAACGTTCACTGTGATGTTGCCGCCATTACGCTCGGCCCATCCCTTTTGCCACAGGTAACCTGTCACCTCGGCCACTTTGTCTATTTCGGCCTTCAACTCAGGCCGTCCGTCCAATATGCTTTTCATTGTCTTAATAGTTATCTCCGTATCTTTCATATGTTATTTGTTCCAGCGACTTGCCACGCGTATTGGGGCAACCGATGACGCCCACCACCAGCGATATGAGCAGCAGGGCTATCATGCACCAGGCTGCCAGGGTGAAGCCTTCGCCATTCTCGCCATAGATGAGGGTGAACACAAGGCCCCAGATGGCCGACAGGCCACGCACGAGGAAGAACATCATACCTTGTGCTCCGGCACGGAACTTGGCGGGGAACAACTCGCTGCCCCACAGGGCATAGAATATCTGCACCGACAGGCCGCCGTTGATGCCCCAAAGGATGGAGAATGCCCAAAGGCTGCCCATGCCGTTGACGCCACCGATGATGACAAACCACGTGGCCAGTGCGGCCAGCAGTCCCAGCACGTAGAAGATTTTATGCGGCATCTTGTCAATCAGGAACGAGAGCACAAAGGTGACACCCACCACGAAGGCCCATCCGGCACAGGCGAGCATGTTGGCGTACTCGTTCGTGACGCCGCCCGCCGTCTCGTAGATGTGGGGCTGGAAGAAGCCCATCACCGAGGCCACGAGGTTCCAGGTCAGGTAGATAGTTGCCAGGAACAGGGCCGTGCGCAGGGCTATGCGGTTGGAGAACAACACCTTGATGTTTTCCAACAGTCCCGTCTTCTTGCCCGAAGCCTTGCTTTCCTCAAACTCACTGCTCTCCTGCAGACCGCGCTGCAGGTTCCAGGCGATGAAGGCCACCACAAACAGCGAGAAGAACACCACGCGCGAACTGAACACGTTCAGCGCCTCGGTGCTCAGGTCGGCACCGCCGATGGCATGGGCCAGCGATTCCACCCACCCAAACAGGTAGCCGCCGGGGGCAAAGAGCATGCCCAGCAGCAGGATGAACATCGGGCCAAAGCCCCACGACATCTGCGAGATGCAGATATTGCGCCCGCGGTTGTTCACTTCCGAGCTCTCGGAGATATAAGTCCACGAGGCCGGTACGCCCACGCCCACCGAGATGCCGGTGACGAGGAATCCGCAGAGCAGCATGGGGAAGTTGACGGAGAGCATGATCAGCAGCACACCCGTCATATAGACCAGCAGGTTGTAGGTGAAGATGAACTTGCGCCCGTACTTGTCGGCCAGCAGGCCGCCGATGATGGCACCGATGGCGGCACCCAGGCAGTTGGCGCTGATGAAGTTAAGCCAACCCAGATGGACCTCCGAGAGTCCGAGGTACTGTTGCCAGAGGGTGAGTCCACTGGCTCCTGCCACGATGGCCCCGGCGTCGAGATAATTGGTGAGCGACACCGCCAGAGTACTCTTTAAACTTCCATTTTTTGCCATAATCCAAATTAGAAATTAGGAATTAGAAATTATGATTATCTACACACCACATCGCACTCGATGTCGAAGATCTTGGCCACCTTCAGGATGGTGTCGATGTGACGCCCGACGGCGGCTGCCATGTGGTGGGTGGGACCGGCCTCGCTCCACTTGTTCACGAACTCGCGGCAGGGCAGCGAGAATTTCGTGCGCATGTTCGTGTCGCCAAACATGAAGATGGGCCCCTCCTCGTTCACGCCCTCGGCCACGACGAACTTGAACTTGCCGTTCTTGTCCTGCGTGATGGCCAGGTAGGTGACGGGGCCTGTGGGGGGATAGAACTGCGTGAGGTAGCCACCGCCCGTCTTGCCGTGGAACACGGGCACAATCTTCATGGTCGGCTTGCGGGCCTGGGAGATGTCGAAGTCGCCCGAGCCCGAATGGCCGATGATGCAGATGTCCTTGGGGAAGTCGATGCTATACATTTCGGCCAGCGTGCCTGTGCCCGAGATGGTCTTCAGGATAGACATGGCCATGGCCACCTTCATGTCGCCCTCGACGGCGCAGGCCGTGTGCTGCTTGATGAGCATCGAGAAGGCGGGGATGAGCATGGAGTCGAGCTTGCCGGCCACACCCTGGGCAAAGCCTGCATAGTGTGAGGCAATCATGCCCAGCTTTTCGTCCTTCACCCACTGTTCGAAGGCCACGACGTACTTGGCCATGTCCCATACTTTCTCGATGGTGCCGCCGCCCTCGATGTCGAAGGTGTCGAGGATGTCCTGCGCCTTGGCGCGGATGGCGTTCTCGTCGGTGATGTTGTCGGCAATGGCCCACATCTGTTCCCAGTCGAACTGCTTGGTGTAGACAAACATGCGGTGGTAGAGGTTGGTCTCGTCGATGTAGAGGTCCATCATGCCGGGATAGGGGCGGCCAATCTGGGCTATGTTGGTGTCGCGGAAGCGGCGGCGCACCTGTGCGGCACGGCACCAGTCTTCAATCTCGGCCTGCACGCCGGGGTCGCCACCCTCGACGACGCCTGTGATGACGGCCGAGCGCTTGCCGGCACGGTTCAGGTCGGCCACCATCTCGCCGATGGCGCCGCAGGCATAGAGTTCGCCCAGCCAGGTGGGAATGTCGGTTTTGTCATAGTCGGGGGCCAGTTTTTTCTGCACGTTGACGATGACGACGGGCACATCGAGGTCGCGCACGGCGGGCAGCATGTTGTATGACGTGCAGTAGGTGAGCATCTGCAGGATGACGAGGTCGACATCGGCCGCGCGGAACTTGTCGCCGGCAGCCATCGACTGCTCCTTGGTGGTCACCATGCCCCCGTCGATGATTTCGATGCTCTGGGGCAGTGTCTGCTTGAAGGCTGCATACTGGGCCTCAAACTCGGGCACGAGCTGAGGGAACTGGGGAAGGTAGGCTTGCAGGGCTATGCTGAACACACCCACGCGGGCCTTTGTTTCGACTAATGGTTTTGCCATGACTTTTTGGTTTTATTGTGTTACGTTATTATTTACGGGGAGCCAGCTTCAGGAATCGGGCGTAGGCCTGTTCCCAGTCTGGGGTGTGATTGGGGCTGTAGTGTTTCAGCTCGATGCTGCGGGCCACGATGCGGCGCATGTCGGTGAGCGTGTCGACGCCTCCGGCGGCGCGCACCTGCACCAGCGTATTGCCCAGGGCCGTGCCCTCGGCGGGGCCTGCAATGACGGGGAGCCCCGTGGCGTCGGCGGTCCACTGCATCAGGTGGCGATTGAGGCTTCCGCCGCCGATGACATGGAGCCGGCGAAGCGGAAAATCGGCCATTTCACCGAGGATTTCCAACACCTGGCGGTAGCGCAGGGCCAGCGAGCGGAAGATGCAGCGCACGTAGTCGGCAGGCTCTTGCGGCAGGGCCTGTCCCGTCTGCTGGCAGAACTGGCTGATGGCGGCCGTCATCGAGTCGGGATGGGCAAAGAGGGGGTCGTCGGGCAGGATGAGACTGTCGAACGAACTGGCGTGGCACAGGGCGTTCAGCTCGTTCACGTCGGAGGGCACGCCGGTGAACTCCTTGCGGCAGTTCTCGAAGAGCCACAGGCCGCAGATGTTCTTCAGGAAGCGCGTCGTGCCGTCGAGCCCGCCCTCGTTGGTGAAGTTATATTCGAAACTCTTGTCCGTGATGATGGCATGCCGGCTCTCGATGCCCAGGAGCGACCACGTACCACAGGAAAGATAGGCATATTCCTCGTCCTCGGCAGGCACGGCGGCAACGGCCGATGCCGTGTCGTGACCGCCCACGCAGACCACGGGCACGGGGCCGAGGCCGCAGGCGGTTTGCACCTGCTGGGTGAGGCATCCGGCTTGGTGGCCGGGCTGCACCAACGGACCGAACTTTGAGCGGCTGAGCTGCAGCCGGTCCAGAAGTTCCTCATCGATGTCGCCCTGCCTGGGGTTCAGCATCTGACTGGTGCTCAAGACGGTATATTCGCACACGGCGTTGCCCGTGAGCATGTAGGTGAGCGCATCGGGGATGAAGAGTATCTTCTCAGCCGCGCCAAGGGTCGAAGAGGCGTTGCGGCGCAGGGTGTCGAGCTGGAACAGGGAGTTGAAGGGCATGAACTGAATGCCCGTGCGGTCGTAGAGCTCGCGGGCCGGCATGTGGTCGGCAAAGAAGCGCTCGATGGCGCCGTCGGTGTGGCTGTCGCGGTAGCAGTAGGGAAGGCCCAGCAACTGGCCGTCGGCGCCGAAGAAGGCGAAGTCGCAGCCCCAGGTGTCGATGCCCAGCGAGGTGAGCTCAATGCCCTCGCTCGCCACCTGTTTCAGGGCGGTGAGTATCTCGTTGTAGAGGTGGGGCAGGTCCCAGAAGAGGTGGCCCGAGATGGGGATTTGGGGATTCTTGAAGCGCGTGAACTCGCGCATTTCCACACGTTCGCCGTCGAATGAGGCCAACACCGTGCGCCCACTGGTGGCGCCAAGGTCCACTGCTAAGAAGTGTTTCATGGTTGTCAGGAAAACTGTTGTTACGATACAAAGATAGGTATTTTCTGTCAAAACTTTTCAGTCTTTTTCCACTTTTTTCTGCAGGCCCGGAAAATGGGGGTCTCAACGACCTCGGTTCGTCGACGCATTGACGGAGCCTCGTCGACGCATTGACGGAGCCTCGTCGACGCATTGACGGAGGCTCGTCGATGCAGCGACCGTCGAGCCCCGAAAAATCAGGGCCCCGCGAAGCAACTTTTGTTGGGCGAAAATGTCGCCGTTTCGCGATAATTTTGTAAGTTTGTATGCAAAACGGAAAAAACAGCAATGAGAAAGCCCAGCATCGACTGTTTCGTGCCCTACGAGAGCGAGGAACAGGCACAGCAAACCATCCGACAGCTACAGACCGACCCAAACGTGGCCAGCGTGAACCACCTGAAGGAAGCCCCCTTCTCGACCCGGGCCCTGCAGGAGATTGCCAACACCGCGCACGCGCGTTATACCTTATTATATATGAAGGCCTGGCCACTGGAACTGGGCTACGAGGCACTGACCCGACTGGTCACCATTGCCGACGACAGCGGGGCCACGCTGGTCTATGCCGACCACGACACCCTGCTGCCCGACGGACAGCGCCAGCACCGGCCCCTCATCGACTATCAGCTGGGCAGCGTGCGCGACGACTTTGCCATGGGCTCGCTGCTGCTCCTGCGCACCGAGTGCCTGAAGCAGTACTTCGAGCAGGGGATGCTCCACCCCTACCACCACGCCGGCCTCTACGACCTGCGGCTCTTCCTCTCGCGCAACATGCTGCCGCTCCACGTCAGCGAGTACCTCTACACCGAGGTGGAGACCGACACCCGCCTGAGCGGCCAGCGCCAATTCGACTACGTTGACCCACGCAACCGCACACGCCAGATGGAAATGGAGCGCGCCGTAACGCGCCACCTCCGCCAAATCAACGCCCACCTGGCAGCCGGCGAGTACGACCAAATCGTGCTCAACCGCGAGGAAATGCCCGTCGAGGCAAGCGTTATCATCCCCGTACGCAACCGCGTGCGCACCATCGAGGACGCCGTCGCTTCGGCCCTGTCCCAGAAGACCGGCTTCCCCTTCAACGTCTTCGTCATCGACAACCACTCGACCGACGGAACCACCGAAGCCCTCGCCCAACTGGTTGAGCGCGAAAAGGCAGCAGGCCGCCCCGACAGGCTCATCCACCTCATCCCCGAAAGGACCGACCTGGGCATTGGCGGATGCTGGAACCTGGCCATCCACGACCCGCGCTGCGGACGATTCGCCGTGCAGCTCGACTCCGACGACCTCTACTCCTCGCCCGCGACGCTGCAGCGCATCGTCGACACCTTCTATCAGGAGAACGCCGCCATGGTCATCGGCTCCTACCGCATGTGCAACTTCCAGCTCGAAACCCTCCCGCCGGGCCTTATCGACCACCGCGAGTGGACCGAAGCCAACGGCCGCAACAACGCCCTGCGCATCAACGGGCTCGGCGCCCCGCGCGCCTTCTTCACCCCCGTCCTGCGCGACATCCAAATCCCCAACACCAGCTACGGCGAGGACTACGCCCTGGGCCTCATGCTCAGCCGCCGCTACCGCATTGGCCGCATCTACGACGAACTCTACCTATGCCGCCGCTGGGAAGGAAACAGCGACGCCGCACTGTCCACCGAGGCCGTCAACCGCAACAACCTCTACAAGGACCAGCTGCGCACCCACGAGATACGCGCCCGGCAGCGACTCAACGAACTGTGGCAGCACGAAGTAAACGCCGATGAAATAGAGCAATTCCACGCTTCCGAGATTGCCAACTGGCCCGAGGCGGCCGAGCGCTACGCCGCACTGGCCAACGTGCAGACACGCGAACTCAAGAAGCCCGAGAACAACCCCACCCTCGGCACCTTTGCCAGCGAGGGACTCGTGGTGCAGTGGAACCCCGCACGCATCGTCAGCACAGGCGCCTCCATCGACCCCAAGACCATACAGCAGCGCCCATGTTTCCTCTGTAACCACAACCGCCCCAAGGAACAGCACTGCCTGGCCACAGAGAAGCACTACGAGATTCTGCTCAACCCCTTCCCCATACTGCCAGGCCACCTGACCATACCCACAAGGCGCCACCAGCCGCAGAGCATCTTTGCCCACTTCAACACCCTGCGCCACCTGGCCTGGAACATGCCCCGCCACATCGTCTTCTACAACGGACCCGAATGCGGAGCCTCGTGCCCCGACCACTGCCACCTGCAGGCGGGACTGCGAGGCACACTGCCCATCGAGAGGGACTGGAAGCAATACGACACCCAGCTCCAAAAGATTTATCCCATCACCACACAGCAGGAAGCAGAGCTGGAGGAATCGGGCAACAAACGGGGCTGCGGGCTCTATCTGCTCACCACATGGGCCTGTCCCGTCTTCGTCATCCGCTCCATGCCCACGGCCCCCGACAGCGTGCTCTGCCAGCGGCTCTACGACGCGCTGCCCATGCCCGAAGGCTGTGACGCGCAACAGGATGCCTACACGCCCTGCGAACCACGCATGAACATCATCTCGTGGCACCAGGAATGGGGAGCCGGGCGCGACGACGAAATCGTGACCCTCGTATTCCCGCGCAAGAAACACCGCCCCGAATGCTACTATGCCCAGGGCGACGAACAAATACTCGTGAGCCCGGGCGCACTGGACATGGGTGGACTCATCATCACGCCGCGCGAAGAAGACTTCCGACGCCTCACACTCGAGCGCGCCGTCGACATACTGCGCGAGGTGACCATGACCGACAGCGAACTCGCACCCATCATCGAAAAGCTGAAGGGCGAACCGGCCCAGGCTGCCGAACAGCCCGCCGAGGACGACAACCACAGGGAGGACGAGCCCGAAGTGTCGGTGGGCATCATGACCACCAGCGAACTCACCTTCTGCCTCAACGGCGAATTCCGCGCCAAAGGCACCCTGGTGACGGGCCAGCAGACCGTGACCATCGAGGACGGCGCACTGAAGTGGAACGGCAACATCTACCACGACCTCACCCTGCGCCCACAAACCGACGAGGCCTCGTTCAGCCTCTACGGCGTGACCATCGGCAAACAGTTCCACTGGGAGCGACAGGAGGTGCAGACCTTCCAAGGCAAACTGCAGTTGCTCGTCGACGAGGGCAAAATCGTGGCCATCAACGTACTGCCCGTCGAACAATACCTGACGAGCGTCATCAGCAGCGAAATGAAAGCCACCTGCCCCCTGGAGTTCCTGAAGGCAAGCGCCGTAATCAGCCGCTCGTGGCTCATGGCACAAATCAACAAACGCAAGAACGGCACCGGCCACGCCTTCTTCCAGTTCACCAAGACCAACAGCGAACTCATTCGCTGGCACGACCAGGAGGAGCACACCATCTTCGATGTCTGTGCCGACGACCACTGCCAGCGCTACCAAGGCATCAGCCGGCAAATCAGCCCGCAGGTGATGAGGGCCATCGAGGAAACCCGCGGACAGGTGCTCACCAGCAACGGCGACATCTGCGACGCGCGATTCAGCAAATGCTGCGGAGGCGTGACCAACGACTACGAGAACTGCTGGGACAACACGCCCCACTCCTACCTCCACGCCCTGCGCGACATCATGGGGAACCACGAACCGCTGGACCTCAGCAACGAGGAGGCCGCCCGGCAGTGGATTCTCGACACACCGCCCTCGGCCTGCAACACTCAGGACCGCAGCCTGCTGGAGACCGTGCTCAACGACTATGACCAGGAAACACAGGACTTCTACCGCTGGACCGTGGAATACACACAAGAGGAACTGCACCAGCTCGTCACCGAACGGCTGGGACGCGACCTGGGCGCCATCCTGGCCCTCGAACCCGTGGAGAGAGGAAGGAGCGGCCACCTCGTGCGGCTGCGCATAGTGGGCAGCGAGGCCTCGTTCACCATCGGCAAGGAACTGGAAATCCGCCGCACGCTAAGCCAGACCCACCTCTTCTCGTCGGCCTTCGTAGCCGACACGGCCGACATCCGCGACGGCATTCCGCAGCGCTTCATACTCCACGGAGCAGGATGGGGCCACGGAGTGGGCATGTGCCAGATAGGCGCAGCAGTGCTGGCCACGCAGGGACAACCCTACGACAGCATTCTCCGCCACTACTACGACGGAGCACAAGTCGATAAACTCTGGGATTAATCCTTCACTCCCCTTACATCTATTTTCCGGAGGGCCTGTCACCGCAGGCCCTCTTTGGGCTATAGACAAGGCCCACCAAACCCAGCACAGCCACAAGCATGGTCTGCAGCGAGTGGACGATGAGCACAAACATCGCACCGTTGTTGCCCTCGACGCCATAGAGCATGAGCACCGTCTTCACGGCGAAATGCCACGGGCCGGCTCCGTTGGGCGTGGGCACGATGACGGCAAACGTGCCGACAACAAAGGCCACCAAAGCCACCGTGGGGCCAAGGTTTTCGGTGTAGGAGAAACAAAAGAAGGTAAGATAGAAGTGGAGATAATACGATACCCATATCCCCACGGAATAGGCCCAAAAGAGCAGCTTGCTGCGCACGTGGCCCACACTGAGCAGCCCGTCGGCCAAACCTCGAAGGGCCTCGCGCCCACGGTCGACCACACGGAAGCGGTACATCAGGTAGACCGCCATGGCCACAACCAGCAGGCCGCTGGCCAACGTCACCAGCCAGCCCGTCAGCGAAAAGCGCGACAGGATGCTCTCGGCCGAAAGGCCCGTGCTGGCCATGAAATGCATGAACACGGGCACCTGCCACACTACCGTAACGGCCGTCAGCAAAAGAATCAGGAACACATCGACCACACGCTCCGTAACCACGGTGCCCACGGCACGGCTCATGCTCGTGCCCTCGTAGCGGTTCAGGTAGCCGCAGCGCAGGAGTTCGCCCACGCGGGGAATGACCAGGCTGCTGGCGTAGCTCAGGAAAATAGCGTTGACACAGGCTCGCCGGCGCGGACGCTCACCCATCGGCTCAAGCATCTGGCGCCAACGCAGCGCACGCAACACCTGAGGCAGGACACCGAAGGGCATGGACAGCAGCATCCAGCCCCAGCGCATATCGTCGCGCAAGGCCCCGACTACCTCGTCCCAGGCAAAGCCGCGATACATCCACCACAGGATGGCGCCGCCCAGCACAAGGGGTAACGCAATGCGCACGATATTTTGAAGCCTTTTCCTCATAATGTCCACAAAGATACGAATAATTCTCTTTTAAATTCTTAATTCTTAATTCTTAATTATCAATTTAGTTGTATCTTTGCAATAATTATGATGAAAGTAAGGCCCAAAAAGTTTCTCGGACAGCACTTCCTGACCGACCTTGGCATTGCGCAACGCATTGCCGACACCGTAGATGCCTGCCCCGACCTGCCCGTCCTCGAGGTGGGCCCCGGCATGGGGGTGATGACCCAGTTCCTTATTCCTAAACCGCGAGAGCTGAAGGTGGTGGAAATCGACTTCGAGTCGGTGAGATACCTGCGCGACCACTTCCCCGACCTCGAGGACAACATCATCGAGGACGACTTCCTCAGCATGCACCTCGAACGCACCTTCCAAGGCAGCCCCTTCGTGCTCACGGGCAACTATCCCTACAACATCTCCTCACAAATCTTCTTCAAGATGCTCGAATACCGGCAGCTCATTCCCTGCTGCACGGGCATGGTGCAAAAGGAGGTGGCCGAACGCATTGCCGCCCGCCCCGGCTCAAAGACCTATGGCATACTCAGCGTGCTCATCCAGGCTTGGTACGACGTGGAATACCTTTTCACCGTCGAACCCGGCGTCTTCAACCCGCCACCCAAGGTGCGCTCGGCCGTCATACGTCTGACGCGCAACCAGACGCAGGGACTCGACTGCGACGAGCAACTCTTCCGCCGCGTCGTGAAGACAACCTTCAACCAACGCCGGAAAACACTGCGCAACAACATACGTCCGCTGCTCACCGACGGAAGTTTCGACCAGACGGCAGTGGACCAACTGCTCGCCCAGCCCGTCTTCAACATGCGGCCCGAACAACTCAGCGTGGCCGACTTTGTGGAACTGACACAGCAAGTTAGCCTAACTCTTAAAAAATATTAAAAAAACGGCCCGCACGTGACCTATTTACTGCAAAAATACGTATATTTGCTACGTAATATGGCTTAAAGCCTAATTATGACACGAAAACAAGAGAACAACTAACCTTTTATTAACTAATTAAAATCACTATTATGAGAAACAGACTACTTACTCTGTTGAGCGTGGCCTTCGTGGCCATTTCCTCATTTGCTCAGTCGTGGACCGAACCCGAGGTTCCGACAACGGCTTCTGACCCCGTGAGCGGTCATCTCTACCGTGTGAAGAACGTCGAGTCCGGATGGTTCGTTGCCGGCGGACAGTCATTCTTTACCTGGAAAACGACCGCCATTCTGGTGGAAGAGAACCCCATCACCTTCACCATGGACTTTGATGAGGCCAAGAAGGGCTGGAGCTTCAAGGGCTACGACGGCAGCTGGCCCAACAGCTACCTCTTCATTTCGGGTGACGGCATCGACGGCTATGCCATGCACGTCGACAATCCCACCGACCCTCACCGCTACTTTGAAATCATCAAGCAGGACAACGGCTACTACCGTGTTCGCTGCGTGGCAAGCGATGACACGTACGGTGACGTGATTGAGAACTACGACAACAGATTCTGGGGTTGGAATCCTGACACCGAAGCTCAGTATCCCAATGGCATGTATGCAGCCGTTGACCCCGAGGACGGATACGCTTGCGAATGGGAGTTCATCGACATGTCTCTCTATTTTGCCAAGAAGACCATGTACGACCTGGCAGTTGCCATCCTGGATGAAGAACTGGACGTAAACTACGAGCAGTACACCACAGCCTACAACAGCAGCGACTACGAGACCGTAAACGCTGCCAAGGAAGCCCTGCAGAAGGCTGTCGACATGGCTCGCGCATACAAGGTACTGTCTGTTGGCGACGATGGTATCAATCCTCCCTCCGACGATAATCCCTGCACCGCTACCTCTCTGATTAAGAACGCCAGCTTCGACGCCGGCAACATCAGCGGCTGGACCTGCACCTTCGAGAGTGGCAAGAACGCTACGAACGTAGGTTACCAAGGCGCCACCCACACAAACGGCGACGTTAGCGTCAGCCAGTTCATCGAGGCTTGGGCTGCCGGTGACAAAAGGTTCAACCCCGACCTGACCTATAGCGCCATCGGTGACGGCAAACTGAGCCAGACCATGGCTTCGCTGCCTCAGGGTAAATACAAGTTCACCTGCGACGCCATCTCCGTTCAGCAGCATCAGCCTGCCGAGAACCCCGTGACCGGAGTTCAGTTGTTTGCTACCGGCGGCGAATTGGAGCAGACCCAGAACATTGCTACCGGCAACGGCCTTCCCGAGCACTTCGAGATTACCTTCGTCAGCACGGGTGGCGACGTTGAAATCGGTCTGCGCACCAAGGGCGCTACCGCCAACTGGATTGCTGCCGACAACTTCACACTGACCTATTACGGTGAGGTGGTAGGCGACCCCGCACAGATTCTGCTGCAGAGCTACATCAACGAGTGCACTGCTAAGTACGACGTTGACGCTTATAGCGTGAAGGCTGAAAAGAGCGCAAAGGACGCCTACGCAGAGGCTATAGCCAACGCCATGGGCGCTACCGAGGACTACGAGGCCTACAAGGCTGCCCTTGAGGCTGCAGTGAAGAATCTGGAAGAGTCCATCACTCTGTATGAGAAGCTGAACAGCACCATCACTTCGATGAAGAAGCAAATCAGCGACGCTGCCAAGGATTGGACGGGACTGAGCGAACAGTTGGCCGACATGCAGGCAAGCCTGCTGGGCAAGTACAACGAGGGTACTGCCGACAAGGCGCTCATCGAGGCTCTGTCCGACAGCATCTATAACATGTGTGCCGACTACATCACCAAGGCCCTGAAGGAAGATCCCAAAGGCTGCATCGGTAAGGAAATCACCATGCTGCTGAAGAACCAGGGCTTCGACACCGGTTTCGACAGCTGGAAGATTAACAGCGGTGCCACACCTGCCTATGGTGGTTGGGACGTACCCCTGCGCGAGGATAACCCCGTATATCCCTATGCTGTAGAGTACACCGACAAGGATGGCAATGTGAAGCACATTGTCGACGGTGGTTGCGCCGAGGTCTACAAGGCCGCATTCGACATCAGCCAGACCATTAAGGACATGCCCGTGGGCGTATTCGAACTGAGCTGTCAGGCTTTCGAGCGCTGCGAGGATGGCGACAAGAGTTCTCTTGAGACCCAGGCCGAGCTCTATGCCGTTGTGAACAACAGCACCCAGAGCACCAAGGTAAGAAACATTCACGAGGATGCTCAGGACCAGCAGCTGTACGACAAAGCCTACGGTGGCGGTAACAACGCCGATCCTCAGACCTATGGCGACGTTATGTCCGGCGCATATCCCGAGAAATGGATTCCCAACGGTATGTGCGGCGCTAACGTATGGTTCCGTTATGGCCTTTACAAGAACTTCTTCAACATCGTAGTAGGTAGCACTGCCGACCTCACTGTCGGTATCCGCACAAATGCCACGAATGGTTGGGTACTGTTCGACGACTTCAAGATTACCTATAAGGGTGAAGACATCGAGAAGTATAAGGAAATGCTTGTAGCCAACAAGCAGAACCTTGAGAACCTGCTGGCCGAGGCCGAGGTTTCTATCACCGAAAGCGTAAGCAACGTTGTTAACGATGCTTTGGCCAAGGCCGACGAGGCTCTGGCCGGCAACGAAGGCAAGGCTTGCACCGATGCTATCCAGGCTCTGATTGACGCCGTTGCTGCTGTTCAGCAGAACCTGAAGGACGTTGCTGCCTTCTACGACGAGTGGTACATCATGCAGGATTGCCGCTACAACCTGGACGGCCTGAGCGGCGACATTCCTGAGATTATGGCAGAAATCGAGGACCGTCTGGATCCCGATGGCAACGAGAAGTTCAAGGACAATGCCGACATTGAGAAGTATCGTATCGAGATGAACCGTGCATACACTCAGTTCGTACAGGATTGCCTGACCAAAGGCGCCAGCGAGGAAGAGCCCGCCGACATCACCTACGTTATCTACAACCCCGACTGCAACAGCTACTCTGACGTTGACGACCAGGGCGACCCCGTTGCCATTGGCGCTCAGGGCTGGAATGTTCCCGTTGGTTCTGTAGGTTATGGTGATGGTGGCAAGCACGTTGCTGAGTTCTTCGAGCAGGCATTCGAAATCAACCAGACCATCTACGGCCTGAACCCCGGATGGTATCGTCTGTACGTTAAGGGCTTCTACCGCGATGGTAACAGCGCTCGTCTCGACAGCTGCATCAACAACGTTGAGGGCTTCACCGAGGACAAACACGCACGACTCATGGCTGGCGAGACAGAGACCGCTCTGAGCCTCATCACCAGCGAGATGAAAAACTACACCGACCTGCTGAACGACGCCGAGTACGACATCGTTACCACCGGCAACTCCGCTAAACTGGTTTACCACAACACGGAGGATGAGGATAGCATAAGGTACATCCCCAACAAAGCTTCTGTTGCCAACCTGCTCTTCAACTTCGACAAGGAAGACTCGTCAGTAACTCCTTGGTACCAGAACATCCTGCAGTTCGAGGTTAAGGAAGGTCAGGGCGACGTGAAGATCGGTCTCTACAAGTTGCACAACAAGAACGTAGAAGCTGATGCCGAGAACGGTATCGAAGCCTACGCTTATGGCGACTGGACCATTTGGGATAACTGGAAGCTCGAGTTCCTGGGCACCACCGAACCCACGGAAGACCCGACAACAGCCATCATGGGTGTTGACGCAGTTGCTCCCGCCAAGGCTACCATCTACAACATGGCCGGCCAGCGCGTAAGCAAGGCCACGAAGGGTATCTTCATCATCAACGGTAAGAAGGTGGTGGTTAAGTAATAACCCATTCCCTAAGCCTCTCCCCTTTTGCGGGGGAGGCACAAATAAAGCCTCTCTGGAATCCCAGGGAGGCTTTATTCTATCCCTTCGCGGAAGCGAGGCAAAGGGCGAAGGGCAAAGGGCGAAAGGAAGCAAGGCAAAGGACGGAGGGAAGCGTCGCGAGGGACGGAGGGAAGCGTCGCGAGGGACGGGAAAGGGCGAGGAAAAGGCGAAGCCCCGCCGCATGAGCGACGGGGCTTCACTTGCTGGTGCCCGGAACGGGACTCGAACCCGTACGGCTGTTAGGCCAAGGGATTTTAAGTCCCTCGTGTCTACCAATTCCACCATCTGGGCAGCTTAGCGGTTGCAAAGGTAAGCAATTATATTGAAAATTGAAAATTAAAGATTAAATATTCTTTCTCCGTACCGCCACGAAAGCGTCGGCAGGGACGGGGAGAGGGATAAGAGGGAGGTTGGGGTCGGAATCAGGGATTGCTGACGACAAGTTTGTTGGAGCCGTAGTAAACACGGTAGCGATAGAGGGGTTTGCCCTCGGGGCCACTGGCCACGAGTCCCATGTTGTTGAGGTTATAGGTGCGCTTGCATCGGTCGCAGTGAGCCTCGCCCCCCTCGCGGAGTGTCATGGGCAGCGTGGTGACGTAGTCGTCGTAACAGTTACGGCAAGCCCAGTCGTAGCAGGTAACGACGGGCACGGGGGTGTCTATCTCCGGAATGTTGGGCTTTCCAATGATGAGTCCCGACAGTCCCAGGTTGAACCCCGCCTGCTTGTCCCTCTCCGTGATGGGAGGCGTGTCTGGCTTGCCGGTGGGTTTGGCGAAGATGAACTTCGTGCCATCGACGGAAACCCTGATGGTGCACCATTCCCCCATCGACTCGCAGCTGGAGTACAGCGTCGCGTAAGCGCTCACGGGCTCGTAGGCAAAGCGTGCCGGCAGCTTGCAGTACTTGTTGCTGACCAATTCGCCCGAGCAGGAAGAGAGGAGGAGAATGAAGGCCCCAACACATCCTAAACTACGAACCCCTCTTAGCCTCCAGACCCCTCTTAGTCTCCCCTTGTAGGGGAGGGATGGTATGTGTTTGGAGATATGAGGAATTCTTATCATGGGCAGTAACTATTCCTCCCCTACAAGGGGAGGTTAGGAGGGGTCAGGAGCTTCTGCTCGGCCTCAAGGGCACGCTCGAAGCCGATGGACTCTCGGGCCTGACGCATGAGTTCGGCAATGGCCTCCGTGCATAGGTTGCCCAGTGAGCCCTGGTGCGTGTGGCAGACCTCCTTGCGTGGCTGGAACCGTCCTGCCTCGATGTCCATGCCCACCTTCTTGTAGGCATCGCGGAAGGGCATGCCCTCGGTGGTGAGCCGGTTAACCTCCTCTACGCTGAACATGAGGTCGTAGCGCGGGTCGTCCAATATGTTTTCGTTAACCTCCATGCGGTTAATGATGTAGGTGACCATAGCCAGGCAGTCGCGCAGCTCTTGGAAAGCCGGCAGGAATACCTCCTTGATAATCTGCAGGTCGCGGAAGTATCCGCTGGGCAGGTTATTCATGATGAGCGTAATCTGGTTGGGCAGCCCCTGCAGCTTGTTGCACTTTGCCCGTGTGAGTTCAAACACGTCGGGGTTCTTCTTATGAGGCATGATGCTCGAGCCGGTGGTGCACTCCTTGGGCAGGCGCACGAAGGAGAAGTTCTGGCTGTTGAAGAGGCACGCGTCGAAGGCCAGTTTGGCCAGTGTGCCGGCAATGCCAGCCAGGGCAAAGCTCACGGTGCGCTCCATCTTCCCGCGCCCCATTTGTGCGTAGACGACGTTGTAGTCCATCGTGTCGAAGCCCAGCAGGTCGGTGGTCATCTGACGGTCGAGGGGGAAGCTGCTGCCATATCCCGCCGCCGAGCCCAACGGGTTGCGGTTGGTGATGTGATAGGCAGCGCCCAGCAGGGTCATATCGTCGACAAGGCTTTCGGCATAGGCACCAAACCACAGGCCGAAGCTCGAGGGCATGGCCACCTGAAGGTGGGTGTAGCCCGGCATGAGCACACCCTTGTAGCGCTCGCTCTGCTTTTGCAGCTGCTCGAAGAGCTGTTGCACGTCGTCGGCCACCAGGCGGAGCTGTTCGCGTGTCCACAGCTTCAGGTCGACAAGCACCTGGTCGTTGCGGCTTCGCCCCGAGTGAATCTTCTTGCCCATGTCGCCCAGTCGGCGCGTGAGCATGAGTTCAACCTGCGAGTGGACATCCTCGATGCCCTCCTCGATGACGAATCGGCCGGCCTCGGCCTCGGCGTAGATGTTGCGCAGCTCGGCAAGAAGGGGGCTAAGCTCTTCGGCAGGGAGCAGCCCCACGTGCTCGAGCATGGTGATGTGGGCCATGGAGCCCAGCACGTCGTGGCGGGCCAGGAAGAGGTCGAGCTCGCGGTCTCGACCTACGGTGAATCGGGCAATATCCTCGTTGATATCGTAGCCTTTGTCCCAGAGTTTTTCCATCGTTTTCTTTTTTTATAAGCCTGGGATATCATAGAAATGCCTTGGTATGCCTATGATTTCCTATGAATACCCAATCATGGCAAGCATGTCGGCCAGTCGGTCGACGCCGTCCTGCAGTTTGCCCTTGAGCATTTGTTTGAGAAAGAAGTTGAGGTCGGCGCCCAGGGTCACCTTCATGGCGCACTGGCTGTCGCCGGCCGGCAGGAGCTGAATCCACAGCTTGGCCTCGACGGGTGAATTCTCGGAGGTGAACTTGACGAGCTTCGGTTCCTCGCGTTCCTCAACGCGCAGTCCCACCTCGCCCAGCGGGGCCACGTTCACCACAACCCAGTCGCGGTCGAACTTCATGCCCTCGACAATCTCGCGCAGTCGGGCCAACTGTTCGTCGCTGACCTTGTCGCCGGCCTGCTGCCTTATGACCTGTTCGAAGGCGGGATCGGCCATTCGCTGCTGCACGACGCCGAGGTTCGTCAGGTCGCTCAGTTTGGCATATACATTTGCCACGGGCGCGTAAATCTTCTTTACGCCACTTTCGTATTTCGTCATAGTTTCCAGTTTGCGGGGTCTTTGCGCCAGGCGTTGAGCAGTTTGATATCGGCCTCGCTGATGTATCCGATGCGCAGTGCCTCACTCACGACGGCCTCGTAGTTAGTCAGCGTAACAAGGGTAACCTTGGCGTCCTTGAATGCCTTCTCAGCCTGTTCGAAGCCGTAGGTGTAGGAAGCCACCATGCCGATGACCTCGCAGCCATTTTTGCGGATGGCCTCCACGGCCTTCAGGCTGCTGCCGCCCGTCGATATCAGGTCCTCCACCACTACAACCTTCATGCCGGGTTTCAGTTCTCCCTCGATGAGGTTCTCAAGTCCGTGGTCCTTGGGTTTCGAACGCACGTAGACAAAGGGCAGGCACAATGCATCGGCCACCATGGCACCCTGGGGGATGGCTCCCGTGGCCACGCCGGCAATGGCGTCGGCCTCGCCGAAGCGTTCCATGATGATGCGCGCCGTCTCCAGCTTCACGAAGCTGCGCAGTGCAGGATACGACAGCGTCTTTCGGTTATCACAATAGAAGGGTGACTTCCAACCCGAGGCCCAGGTAAAGGGATTATTGGGTTGCAACTTAATGGCCTTCACGTTGAGCAGCTTGTCTGCAAAGATTTTCTCCAACGTCTTCATACCTTATATATTATTAATCGTTAGGCGATGCAAAGGTACGCAGAAATCCCGACATCACAAAACCTCGGAAACAGATAATATTAACTTGGGGCCTAAGGTTAAGTTAACCTGGCGCTCACGGTTAACTTATCCAAGGGGCGGAGATTAACTTAACCTTTCGTCGTCGATTGCCCTGGCCACCTCGTCGGCTTCGAATCCCCGGCCGGCCAGGAAACGCATGAGTTTGCCCCTGAGTTCGTAGTCGTTGCGGGCCTTCAGTGCGGGCCTTTTCTGGCGGGCAAGGCGTTGCAGGATGGCCGTGTACTCGTCGGCCGGCAGCTCATCGAGCGCCGTCTGGCGCAGGGCGGCGGGAATGCCCATCAGGCGCAGCATCTGGCCAATCTTCACCCTTCCCCAATGGTTGTAGCGCATCTTGTCCATCGCATAGGCCCGGGCGAAGCGCAGCTCGTCGATAAACCGCTCGTCGACGAGGCGATGGATTACGCGCTCGCGGGCGTCGTCGGGCAGTCCCCATGCGGCCAGTTTCTCGCGCATTTGGCTGACGCAATACTCTCTGCGGCTGCACAAGCCGGCAGCCTGGCTCAGCACCTTTGCTTCGTCAATTTCTTCCGATGAAATGGGCTTTTTTTGCATTTCGCTATTCCTTTCTTATGGCTTTAATGAAACGGGGATTGCCAAACGTGTCGTCGACGACCTCCACTGCCGTAAACCCCAGTTCGACCACGAGCCGGGCCGTCTCCGCGCCCAGCGCCCGATTGATTTCGAACCACAGCTGTCCGCCGTCGTTCAGGTGGGCCTGGGCAAAGAGGGCAATGGCGCGATAGAAGCGCAAGGCATCGTCGTCGGGCACGAAAAGCGCCACGTGGGGCTCATGGTCAAGCACGTTGTGCTCCATCTCCGCGGCCTCGCTGCGCCTCACATAAGGCGGGTTGGAGACGACGAGGTCCCAACGGCAGTCCGTCGGCGGCGGGCAGAGGATGTCGCATTGCTCGAGCACGAGCTTCGCCTGGGGATAGAGGTCGGCATTGCGGCGCGCAACGGCCAGGGCCTCGGGGCTCACGTCCCAGCCGGTCACGCTTGACTCGGGCAGGGCCAAGGCCAGCGACAGGGCTATGCAGCCGCTGCCCGTGCCGACGTCGAGGACAGTGCCGCGGAAGGCGCCAGCAGGGGATTCTGCGGACTGAAGGCTCGCAAGGATGTGGCCCACGAGCTGCTCGGTCTCGGGCCGTGGAATGAGCGCCCCCGGGGCCACCAGGAGGCGGTGGCCGCAAAAGGTCGTGTGGCCCAGGATGTACTGAATCGGCTCGTGGTGCAACAGGCGGCCCACAATTTCCTGTAATTTGTCGAGGTCGTGTGCCGACAAATGATTATCTTTGTCGAGCAAAAGGTCGGTTTGCGACATCTCGAAGCATTCCTCGAAGAGCCACCGCGCCAGGGCACGGGCTTCGCCTTCGGGGTACTGCCGACACAGGTCGCTGACTGTCCGTCGATAGTTTAGCATGGCGCAAAATTAAGAAAAAGTTTAGAGTTTACGATTTAGGACTCAGAGTTTTTTGATGGGAAACAGGGAAATAGACGAACGCTACATGCGGCGATGCCTTCAGCTGGCACGCCTGGGAATCCACGGTGCACCGCCCAACCCCATGGTGGGAGCCGTGGTGGTGTGTGACGGGCGCATCATCGGCGAGGGCTATCACGAACACTGCGGCCAGGCCCATGCCGAGGTCAACGCCATACGTTCCGTCGGCGACCCCTCGCTGCTCCGACGGAGCACCATCTACGTCAGTCTCGAGCCCTGCGCCCATTACGGCAAGACTCCCCCCTGTGCCCAACTCATCATCGACAAGCGCATACCCCGCGTGGTGGCAGGCTGCCGCGACCCCTTTGCAAAGGTCGACGGCCGCGGCATCAGCATGTTGCGCCAGGCTGGCATCGACGTGACCGTGGGCGTGCTGGAACGGGAATGCCTGTGGCTCAACCGCCGCTTCGTCACCTTCCACACCCAACACCGGCCCTACATCACCCTGAAGTGGGCACAAAGCCAGGACGGCTTCATCGACCGCCACCGCACAAGCGCCGAAGAACCGGCGGCCCGCTTCTCCACCCCCGTAACGCAAGCCCTCGTGCACAAACTGCGAGCCGAGAACCAGACGATACTGGTGGGCCGCCGCACGTGGGAGCTCGACCGCCCGAGCCTCAGCGTGCGCCACTGGCACGGCCAAAGCCCGCGCCCCATCGTGCTCAGCAAGGACCGAGGCAGCCTGGCACAACTGATGACGACGCTCTACGAGCAACAGGTGCAAACCCTTCTGGTTGAGGGCGGAGCGCAGACGCTGCAATCGTTCATCGACGCCAGTCTGTGGGACGAGGCGCGCATCGAAACCGCCCCCTTCGCCTTGGGCAACGGCGTCCGATCGCCCCAAATCGAAGGCCGGAATGGCGAAAAACTGTTAATTGACGGCAACATCATCCAATATATCTATAAAATTTCTTAAATAAGGGCGCGAAGTTTCGCAGTACGAAAGAATTATCGTACTTTTGTAGCCAATTAAATTGAAACGCGCGTACACATGTATTTAGGAAAGCATACCTCCACGCTACTCCTTGCCCTCGTGGCAACATCATCCATCCTTTGTTCATGCTCAAGCAGCGACGACGATGCCGCAGAGCTTTCGGACAACTGTTACATCTCCAGCTTCACGCTTGGAACACTGCGACGCACCATCTACGGCCTGACATCGGCCGGCATGGACAGCATCTACACCACGGCCTTCTCGGGCTCCTACTTCCCCATGATTATCGACCAGCGGAAGCAACGCATCGAGAACCTCGACTCGCTGCCCATCCGCACCCTGACCGACAGGGTGCTCGTCAGCGTGGCATTCGAAGGCACGCTGCTGTGGCGCAAGGCCGACATCAGCAACCTCGAGGACACCACCTGGACGGCCTACAACAAGAACGACAGCATTGACCTGACGGACTCGCTCCACTTCCGTGTATATGCCGAAAACACCAAGTCGAGCCGCACCTACACCGTGAAGGTGAACATCCACCAGCAACAGAGCGACAGCACCACGTGGGACAGCCTGGGCATCGTCACGGCCCTCGAACCCACCACGGAACGCAAGGCCACGGTGTGGAACAACAAACTGACCATACTGGCCACACAAGCCGACGGGACGTTGCTCTGCGTGCAACACCCGCTGGGCACCAGCGGCGAATGGGCCGACCAGAACACCGTAGGGACCGCCAACGCCATCCCTTCCACCCTGCAACAACAAGGCAACCGACTGCTCCTGAGCACCAGCGACGGACAGGTGCTCGAAAGCACCGACGCCATCACGTGGAGCGCCGCCTCATTCCCCACGCTGGCAGGCCTGCGACTGGTGGCCGCCAGCGATGACTACGTCTATGCCCTTGCCGCCGGCCGTCTCTACCGCAGCAACGGCGCCACGTGGGACGAAGAGCCCCTCGACGACGACGCAAGCCTGCTGCCCACCGACCAGCTGAACAGCGTCTTCTACACCCTGAAGAACGGCATGCCCCGACTGATACTCGTCGGGCGGAAAGCCGTCGCCGACACCCATGCAACCATTTGGGCCAAGTCGTGGGAAAAGGGAACGGAGGCCGAGGAAGGCTGGATGTACTACACCCCGAACAATGCCGACAAATACCGCTGCCCCGCGCTGCGCAACCTGTGCATCGTGCCCTACGACAACGGACTGCAAGCCCTGGGCGGCCGGAGCGAGGACGGCACCCACCAGGCACTCGACGTCATCCGCCACAGCAGCGACCACGGCATCACCTGGAAAACCTATGACAACGACGACATGAACGTCGACCAGGCCTTGCAGAAAGCAGCCCAAGCCGCACAATACATCACGGCCACGGCCGACGACAACCACTTCCTCTGGATTGTGGCGGGCAACCAAGTGTGGCGCGGACGCATCAACAGACTGGGATTCCTGAGAAACTGACAAGGTGAGGACGACATTCATCATACTGCTTACCATGCTGACGGCCGCCATGGCAAAAGCACAGGACGACGACACGTACCAAATGGAAATGGGAGGTGCCCTTGGCCTGGACTTCTACATGGGCGATGCCAACAAGACGCCTTTCCGCCACTCGAGCGTGATGGGCGGCTTCATCGTACGCCGCATGTTCAACCCCCGCATGGCACTGAAGGGCGACCTCACCATGGGCCACCTGACCGGAAACACCAAGGGACGCTACATCCCGCAGAACGCCGGCAGCCTCACGCCCGCAGGCGGAGTGCCCGTGAGCTTCAACTTCAAGCGCAACGTCATCGACCTGGGCGCGCAGTTCGAGTTCAACTTCTGGGGATTCGGCATGAAGGAAAGCTTCAGCGAGAACAGCCGCATAACACCCTACGCCCTGGCCGGCGCAGGACTGACCCTCGTCACCGGCGGAGGCGGAGGCACGAAACTGGGCCTCAACCTGCCCGTCGGGCTTGGCGTGAAATACAAACTCAAGAAGCGCGTCAACCTTGGTGCCGAATGGACATTCCGATTCACCACGACCGACGCACTCGACACCGCCAAAGGATGGAAACAACTCAACCAGCCCTATGCCATCAAGAGCTCGGGCCTGAAAAATAAAGACTGCTACTCGTACCTGATGTTCTTCGTCACCTACGAGATGCTACCCAAATGTAAAACCTGTCACAACAATGATTGACAAGAACCGAATACCCCAACACGTGGCCATCATCATGGATGGAAACGGACGATGGGCAAAGCAAAAAGGACTGCCACGCACGGCAGGACACGCCGAGGGAGTGGAGACGGTGAAGAAGATTACCACCGAAGCCACACGCCTGGGTATCAAATACCTGACCCTCTATACCTTCTCGACCGAGAACTGGAACCGCCCGGCCCCCGAAATCGAAGCACTGATGACGCTCATCCTCGATAACCTCGAGGAAGAGATATTCATGAAGAACGACGTCAGGTTCCGCGCCATTGGCGGACTGGAACTGCTGCCGCCCAAGGTGCAAAAGCGACTGCAGGAATGCATGGAACGAACCGCCGGCAACAAAGCCATGACCATGAACGTCATGCTCAGCTACTCGTCGCGATGGGAACTGACACAGGTCATGCAACACATGGCCCACGACGTGAAGGCCGGAACCCTGCAGCCCGAGGACATCACCGAAAAGCTTATATCGGAGCGGCTGCTCACGAACTTCATGCCCGACCCCGACCTGCTCATCCGCACAGGCGGCGAACTGCGCATCAGCAACTACCTGCTGTGGCAATGCGCATACACCGAATTTTACTTCTGCGACACCTACTGGCCCGACTTCGACGAAGCCTGCCTGCAAAAGGCCATCGAGGACTTCCAACAGCGCCAGCGCCGATTCGGAAAGACCGGCGAACAAGTGGAAGAGGAAAAGCAAAGTTGAGCCTTTAGAGATTAAACTTGAGAATGAAGCCAAGATACCTCATACTACTGACAATACTGCTCTGGCCCGCAACAATCCTGTGGGCGCAGAGCCTGAACAAAGACACGCTTCCCACGGTCGACTACGGCCGCACACCGCGCGAATACATCCTGGGAGGCATAACCGTGGGCGGTGTGAACAACTACGACGACTACCTGCTGATAGGCCTGTCGGGACTGCAGGTGGGAGAGAAAATCACCATTCCCGGCGACCAGGTGACCAAGGCCATCAGGCGATATTGGCGCCACGGCCTGTTCAGCAACGTGGCCATACGCGTCGACAGCATCGTCAGGGATTCGGCCTACCTCCACATCCAGCTGACCCAACGCCCGCGCATCTCGCAAATCAACTACACCGGCGTGAAGAAGGGCGAGCGTGAAGAGCTGGAGAAGAAGCTGGGACTCGTGCAGGAAAACCAGCTGACGCCCAACACCATCGACCGCGCCAAAATTCTGGCCAAGAAGTACTTCGACGAGAAGGGCTACAAGAATGCCGAGATAGAAATCCTGCAACGCGACGACACCTCGAAGCCCGACCACGCCATCCTCGACGTGAACATCCAGAAGAGAGGAAAGGTGAAAATCAACCACATCTACATCACCGGCAACAACAACCTGAAGGAGAAGAAGATAAAGGGCGACCTGTTCCACAAAGGCGTCTTGAAGACGATACACGAACGGCGCAACACGGGCAGCTGGTTCCGCTCAAAGAAGTTCGTCGACAATAAGTACAAGGAAGCCAAAGACAACCTGATTGAGAAATACGCCCAGCTGGGTTATCGCGACGCCGTCATCCTGAGCGACAGCGTAGTGGAGTTCGACGAGAAGAGCGTCAACGTATACATCAACGTCGACGAAGGCGACAAATACTACCTGCGCAACATCGAATGGGTGGGCAACACGCTTTACAACACCGAGGCGCTCGACCGTCTGCTGGGCATGAAGAAGGGCGACGTCTACGACCAGAAGCTGCTGAACGACCGCCTGTCGAACGACGAAGACGCCATCGGAAACCTCTACTACAACAACGGCTACGTGTTCTATCAGCTCGACCCCGTGGAGACAAACATCGTGGGCGACAGCGTCGACCTGGAGATGCGCATCTTCGAGGGCGCGCAGGCACACATCAGCCACATGCGCATCATAGGTAATGACCGCGTGTACGAAAACGTGGTGCGCCGCGAGCTGCGCAACAAGCCCGGCGACCTCTTCTCGAAGAAAGCCATGGAACGCTCCTACCGCGAAATTGCCTCGATGGGATTCTTCGACCCGGAGAGCATCGACCCGAAGGTGGAGCCAAACTATGAGAACAGCTCCGTAGACATGGCATGGGGACTCACCTCCAAGTCGAACGACCAAATCGAGTTCTCGCTGGGTTACGGACAGACGGGCGTCATCGGAAAAATCGGACTGCGATTCTCCAACTTCTGCATGGCCAACCTGTTTAACAAGAAAAGCCTCAGGCGAGGCGTGCTCCCACAGGGCAACGGAGAAACCTTCAGCATCAGCGGACAGACCAACGGTAAATACTATCAGGCCTACAGCATGTCGTACATGAACCCGTGGTTCGGAGGCAAGCGCCCCACCTCGTTCAGCGTCAGCGCCTTCTTCTCGAAGCAGACCGACGTCAGCGACAACTACTATAACTCGGCCTACTACCGTAACTACATGGGCAGCTACCTCTACGGAGCCGGCAACAACGGATACTACAACAACTACTACGAGAACTACTACGACCCCGATAAGTACGTGAAGATTCTGGGAGCATCCGTGGGATGGGGTAAGCGTCTCAGCTGGCCCGACGACTACTTCCAGTTCTCGGCCGACCTGGGTTACACGCGCTACATGCTGAAAGACTGGGAATACTTCCTCGTGTCGAACGGAAACTGCAACTCCCTGGCCCTGAACCTGAGCCTGGGGCGCACCTCAACGGACAACAGCATATTCCCGCGCAGCGGTAGCGAGTTCCTGTTCACCGTCTCGCTCACGCCGCCCTTCAGCCTCTTCGACAACAAGGACTACGCCAGCCTGGCCAAGAACTACAACTCGTCGACCTATCACCGCGAGCTGCAGGATAAGTATCGCTGGATTGAGTACCACAAGTGGAAGTTCAAGGCCCGCACCTTCACGGCTCTGACCAAGGGCGATAAGTGCCTGGTGCTGATGACGCGCGTCGAGTTCGGAATCCTGGGCCACTACAACAAACACAAGAAGAGCCCCTTCGAGACCTACTACGTGGGCGGCGACGGAACCTCGGGCTACAGCTCCACCTATGCCACGGAGACCATCGGACTGCGCGGCTACGAAAACGGTTCGCTCACGCCAAGCGGCTATTCCGGCTATGCCTACGACCGCTTCACGCTGGAGCTCCGCTACCCCCTGATGCTCGGCAACACGGCCAACATCTATGCCCTCACCTTTGTCGAAGGCGGTAATGCCTGGAACAGCGTGAAACGCTTCAACCCGTTCGACATGAAGCGCAGCGCCGGTGTGGGTGTGCGCATCATCCTGCCCATGGTCGGCCTGCTGGGTATCGACTGGGCCTATGGCTTCGACAGCGTGCTGGGCAGCAAGTCGGTGGGCGGAAGCCAGTTCCACTTCATCCTCGGACAAGAGTTCTAACAACAGATAACACATAATCACTTAATACCTGAAAGAAATGAAAAGACTTTTAGTAATGCTGGCAGTGGCACTGGGTGCCATCACAGTTAACGCACAGAAGTTTGCACTCGTCGACATGGAATACATACTGAAGAACATACCAGCCTTCGAACGAGCCAACGAACAACTGAACCAGGTGAGCAAGAAATGGCAGGCCGAAGTGGATGCCCTGCAGACCGAGGCTCAGACCCTGTATAAGAACTATCAGAACGAGGCCGTATTCCTCAGCGAGGAACAGAAGACCAAACAGGAGGAAGCCATCGTGGCCAAGGAGAAGGAAGCCGCAGAACTGAAGAAAAAATACTTCGGCCCCGACGGCGAACTGTTTAAGAAGCGCGAGAGCCTCATGACGCCCATCCAGGACGAAATCTACAATGCCGTGAAGGACATCTCGGAGCAGAAAGGCTACAGCCTCATCCTGGACCGCGCCAGCGACGGCGGCATCATCTTTGCCTCGCCCAAAATCGACATCAGCAACGAAGTGCTGACGAAGCTGGGATATAATTGAGGAGTTAAGAGTTAAGAGTTAAGAGTTAAGAGTTAAGAATTAAGAGTTAAGAGTTAAGAGTTAAGAACTAAACATTAATATATTATATACACTATGAAAAAAATCTTATTTGTTATCATGATGCTCGCACCCATGAGCATGTTTGCACAGAAGTTTGCACATTTCAACATGGCAGAAGTTTTGCCCCAGATGGCCGAATACCAAACGGCAAGCGCTGAAATCCAAAAGCTGACGCAGCAATACCAGGAGGAACTGGAGCGCCTGCAGAAGGAATATCAGACCAAGGCCGAGGAGTTCCAGAAACTGTCGGCCGACAGCAACGCTGCCCAGGCCATACTGCAGAGCAAGGGCGAAGACCTGCAGAAGATGGAGCAGAGCATCCAGAACTTCTACCAGGCCAGCCAGCAGGACCTGCAGAAGCAGCAGGGCGAGAAACTGGAGGCCATCCAGACCAAAGTAGTTGCTGCCATCAAGAAGATTGGCGAGGCCGGTGCCTACATCTACGTCGTTGACGTTTCAACCGGCGCCATCCCCTTCGTCAACACAGCCCTGAGCACCGACATCACCGCTCAACTGAAGACCGAACTGGGCATCAAGTAATCGCCGACGGCGCAAATGTTTAAGGCTATGAAGAAGTTTGCATTAGTCCTCATCCTGTCGTTCGCCCATTTCCTTATGGGCCAGACGAGCGCACAGGTGAAGTTTGCCAGCGTCGACTACGAAAAGGTGCTGAAGCAGATGCCCGAATACGCCCAGGCACAGCAGAGCCTGAGCGAGCTGAAGGCAAAGTACGACCAAGAGGCAACGCGCGGCGAGGAGGAGTTTCAGAACAAGTTCTCCGAGTTCCTGCAGGGCCAGAAGGACTTCCCCGAAAACATCCTCGTGAAGCGTCAGGCCGAGCTGCAGACGCTGATGGAGTCGGGCATCAAATTCCGCCAGGAGGCCCAGCAACTGCTCAGCAAGGCTGAGGCCGACCTGATTGCCGGCATAAAGGAAAAACTCAACGAAGCCATCCGCACCGTTGGTCTGGAAGGCGGCTTTGCCTTTGTCATCAACACCGACAAGGACGCCTGCCCCTTCATCAACCCCATGCTGGGCGAGAACGTGACCAACCGCGTGATGAAGCAGCTGGGCATCGAAGTGTCCACACCCGCCGAAGCGAATGCCCAATAAGCAATCCCATAACACAGCCGGCCCCATCGGCATTTTCGACTCGGGCTATGGCGGACTTACCGTGCTGCGGCAAATCCGCCAGCTCATGCCCGAGTATGACTATCTATACCTCGGAGACAATGCGCGTGCACCTTATGGCACGCGCTCCTTCGAGGTTGTCTATCAATTCACCCTTCAGGCCGTCAGCCGCCTGTTCAGCATGGGCTGCCCCCTTGTGGTGCTGGCCTGCAACACAGCCTCGGCCAAGGCCCTGCGCACCATTCAGCAGAACGACCTCCCCACCATCGACCCCACGCGGCGCGTGCTCGGCGTCATCCGCCCCACGGCCGAGTGCATCGGCAACATCACCCAGAGCCGCCACATCGGCATCTTTGCCACCCCGGGCACCATCCGGTCGCAGACCTACGACATCGAAATCGGCAAGCTCTTCCCCGACATCAAGGTGACGGGCCAGGCCTGCCCCATGTGGGTCCCGCTCATCGAGAACGGCGAGTACCGCGACGACGGGGCTGACTATTTCGTCAGAAAATACATCAACCAACTCTTGTCGCGCGACCCCGACATCGACGCCATCATCCTGGGTTGCACCCACTACCCCCTGCTCTACGACAAGATACGCCACTTCACGCCCTCCGACATACGACTCATCTCGCAAGGCGAATACGTGGCAAAGAGCCTGGCCGACTACTTCGGCCGCCACCGCGACATGGAGTCGCGCATCACGCGAAACGGCCGCATCCGTTTCCTCACGACAGAAAATCCGACCTCCTTCAGCGACAACGCCACCTGCTTCCTTGGCAGCAGCGTAGAGGCCGAACGAGTTTCACTATAGAACAAAAACAATAAATCACATATCGCCATGAAAAAAACCTTACTTTTCCTTGCCTTTATACTCACCGCATGGTGTAACACGAAGGCCGCAGACAACTTCAGTAGCAACATCGTAGCCGACGAAGGCGCCTGGTGCTGGTTTGCCGACCCGCGTGCCCTGCACTACGAGAACGCGGCACAGACCATCAACGCCACCTACATCGGCTACATCGACGTGCACGGCAACGTGAAGGCAACGCAGTACGACTGGGTGAAACATCGCAAGACCGACGTGCTCATCCGCTCCTACTTCCAGCCCGACGACCACAATAACCCCACCTTCGTGGTGCTGCCCGACGAGCGCGTCATGATCTTCTATACGCGACACACCGACGAACCCTGTATCTGGTACCGCATCTCGCAAAAGCCCGGCGACATCACGGCCCTGGGTGAGGAGAAGCGACTGGCCACGGCCAACAACACCACCTACCCCTCGCCCTTCATCCTGAGCGACGACCCCGAGCACATCTACCTCTGCTGGCGCGGCATCAACTGGCACCCCACCATCGCCCGCCTGACCATGCCCGACGGGAACGACGACTGCAAGTTCGACTTCGGACCGAAGCAGATTGTGCAGAGCACCGGCGCTCGCCCCTACGCCAAGTACCAGTCGAACGGCAAGGACAAAATCTACGTCTCCTACACGACGGGCCACCCCGACAACGAGATGCCCGACTGGCTCTACTTCAACGTCATCGACATCAACAAGGGCAACGGTCCCATCCTGCGCGACCTCAACGGCAAGCAACTGTCCATTATTAATAACGGTACGTTCAACGTGAACAAGACCGACTCGTATGCCAGCTCATATCCCGCCACGATTGTCGACAAGACCGCCAACATCCGCAACTGGGTGTGGCAGATTGCCCTCGACAAGGACGAGCACCCCGTTATCGCCTATCCCCACATCGACAATGCCAAGACGAGCCACGTCTATTGGTACGCCCGCTGGAACGGCACGGCGTGGAAGAACACCTGGGTGCAGTATGCCGGCCACGCCTTCCACCAGAACTGGAACCAGACCGAGCGCTGCTACTCGGGCGGCATGAGCCTCGACCCCGACAACATCAACGACCTCTACCTGAGCATCCCCACTAAGGACGGCCAGTACAACAAGGACGGCGTCTACGAAATCTGGAAGTACACCATCGACGACGAGGGACAGGTTGCTGGCAGCGAACAGATCACGCACAACTCCGAGAAGAACAACGTCCGCCCCTTCGTCATCCCTGGTTCGAAGAACTCCAAGATGCGCGTGGCTTGGATGAACGGCGACTACTACTATTGGATGGTACAGAAGGCTTACCCCAAGGGCTACCCGACGGACATCCGCGTGGACTTTGCGTGGGAGGAGGCCCTAACGCCCGAGGACAACAGCGACCTGAGGGTCGACTGCATCTGCCTCGCCCCGGGCAAGACCATCTCGCTGGCCTTCGCCATGAACGCCTCGAAATACGAGGGTAAACTCTTCACCATGGGCAACATGACCTACTCGCTGGGCAGCGACAACTATCCCGTCGTCACCATCGACGGCAAGGCCTACAAGAGCCAGAACCGACTGCTCACCAGCGACAACTGGGCCACCAACTCGACGGGCACCAGCGGCGACAACCATCCGACGAAACTCACCACCTGGGTGCTCACGATGACCTACGACGGTCATGTGCTCACGACCTACCGCAACGGGCTTGTCGACCAAGTCATCGAGACGACAGTGCTCACCGGCGGAACGGCCGATACCTCCGCCGACGATAACCACACCATCCTGCTGCAGCGCGACTACTACGCCGTGGCATCGCCCGTCACCGTGCAGTCGCTCGTGCAGACGATACAGAACGAAATCAAGGCTGAGCTGGGCCGCGCCGCCCTGCAGTCCATCACCCTCCCCACCGAGACGCGCACCGATCTGGTGCTGCCCACCGTGGTGCTCGGCGAAAGCATCGCCTGGAGTTCGTCGGACGAGAGCATCCTCTCCGCCACGGGCATCCTGTCGCCGCTGAAGGCCGATGCCGACGTGGTGCTCACCGCCACCTGCGGCTCCGAAAAGCGCCAGTTCGAGGTGAAGGCCCTGGCTCGCGACATTGAGAAGAACCTGCGCTACGAACAGGCCGAGCCGCTCGACCTCACGGCCAACACCGCCACGGGCTTCGCCACCAACAAGTTTGGCCAGGCGCCCGAAGGCCTGCTCCAGGGCCTGCGCTCCTTCACGGTCCTGGTCACCGTCAACCCCAAGCGACTCACGGGCCAGTCCCGCATCTTCGACTTCGGCTCGGGCTCGGGCAACAGCCTTTTCCTGCGCGCCAACGCGCTGTCGGCCGGCATCAAGTTGAACGGCGGCACCACGACGATGGTGAATGCCACCACCCAGCTCACCGCCAACACGGAGACGAAGCTGGCCGTCACCTTCGACGCCGCCACACGCACCACCCGCATCTACATCAACGGCGAGGAGAACGCCAGCGGAACGGCCAACCAGAGCGAGGCCTACATGCTCTACGAAGTGGCAAAGGACGCCCGCAACTACATCGGCCGCACCCAGTGGTGGGACGGCCAGTATGCCAACGACAACCAGGACTTCTGCGGCACGATTGAGGGCCTGCGCCTCTACGACGTCATGCTCACGCAGAAGGAAATATGCCAGCTCCAAGGCATCCCCTACGAACAGAAGGAACTGCCCACGGCCCTCGTGAACGGCGACTTCGAAGGCACCTACACCAAGATGGCAGACAGCGGCGTGAAGAGCGACCGCGCCATCTACGTGCCCCAGGGCTGGACCGTCGACTACAGCACGCGCGATGCCAACGACCTGACGGCCCTCAAGTCGGGCGACCTCTACTTTTCCAACTTCTTTGCCTCGCTCCCCGCTCCCTCGGCCGACAGCAAGCAGACCTACTGGGTGCGCCAGAACTGGGGCACGTCGACCATCGCCCTGAAACAGGAACTGCGCCTGCCCGAGGGCGACTACACGCTCTCGGCCGATGTGTGGAAGAGCGGCCTGGGCGGCGACGCCATGATTAGCGTATCCACCGAGGGCGGCTCCACGCTCACCCTTCCCTCGCTCGAGAACATGCAGGCCTGGCAACAGGTTTCCCTCCCCTTCCAGAGCGACGGCGAGGCCTCGACGACCATCACCCTTGCCGCCGTCCACACCAGTGCCGGCTCGGAGAAGATCATCGGCTTCGACAACGTCATCCTCACCCGCAAGAACGAAGATGCCATAGGCACAATAAATGCCGAATCCATCGGTGGAAAACGCATCTATGACCTGCAGGGTCGCCCTGTCACTACCCCCCAACACGGCCTCTACATTATCAACGACAAAAAGATTCTGAAACGATGAGACACACTACTCTTCTCGCCCTGGCTCTCGCCTTCGCAGTCGGGCTTCAGGCACAAGACAACGTACCCGTGGAAACGGGTAACTACGAACCCACCTGGGAAAGCCTCTCACAATGGGAATGCCCCAAGTGGTTCCGCGACACGAAGTTCGGCATCTGGGCCCACTGGGGACCGCAGTGCCAGGCCGAATCAGGCGACTGGTATGCCCGCAACATGTACTTCCCCGGCGAATGGCAAAACCGCTTCCACGTCGAGCACTTCGGCGACCCCGCACAATACGGCGTGAAGGAACTCATCCGCGACTGGAAGGCCGAGGAGTGGAACCCCGACGAGCTGGTGCGCCTTTACAAAGAAGCCGGAGCCCAGTTCTTCATGACGCTGGGACAGCACCACGACAACTTCGACCTGTGGGACTCGCCCTACCAGGAATGGAACTCGGTGAATCTCGGGCCCAAGCGCGACATCGTGGGCGAATGGGCCAAGGCATGCAAGAAGTACAAACTGCCGCTGGGCATATCCATGCACGGCAGCCATGCCTGGACGTGGTTCGAGGCAGCACAAGCCTTCGACGCCAACCTGACGAAAGCCGACGGCAAGGGACAGTGGTGGGAAGGATTCGACCCACAGGAACTCTACGCCCAGCGCCACACCCCCAGCACGGGATGGCAAAATATTCGTTCCATCCACAACCAATGGGAATGGAAGAATGGTGCGTCCACGCCCTCGCAAGCCTACATGCAGAAGTTCCAGAACCGCGTCCTGCAGTGCATCAACAAGTATGACCCGAAGGTCCTGTACTTCGACGACACCGTCCTGCCCTTCTACGGTTGTAACGACCAGATAGGCCTGAACATCCTTTCGCATTTCTACAACCACAGCGCCAAGCGCCACAAGGGAGAGGCCGACGTGGTGGCGACGGGTAAAATCCTGAAGGAGAACCACAAGCAAGCCATGATGTGGGATGTGGAGCGCGGCATCCCCGACCGCTGCCAGCCCATGCCCTGGCAGACGTGCACCTGCATCGGCTCGTGGCACTACGACCGCGGCATCTACAACCGCAACGGCTACAAGTCGGCCGCAACGGTCATCCGCATGCTGGTCGACGTGGTGTCGAAGAACGGCACGCTGCTGCTCTCCATCCCCGTTCGCGCCAACGGCACCATCGATGAAAAGGAACGGGCCATCGTCGGCGACATCAAGGCCTGGATGGACATCAACAAGCAGAGCATCTACGGCACCCGCCCCTGGAAGACCTTTGGCGAGGGCCCGTTGGCAGAAGCCAGCAACCCGCTCAACGCGCAGGGCTTCAACGAAGGCATAAAATATTCGGCCCGGGATGTCCGCTACGTGCAGAAAGGCAAGAGTCGCGTCTACGCCACCATCATGATGTGGCCCGAGGCTGGCGACTTCACCCTGAAGGCCCTGAAGGACGAACGGGTGAAGGGCGTACGCCTGATGGGCTATGGCAAACTGAAGTTCCGCCAGGCCCCCGACGGGCTCGTCGTCACCCTTCCCGCCAAGCACCCCAACGAGATAGCCCCCGTGCTGGCCATCACCCTGAAGTAATCAAGCCACAGGCCTCACCTTGCCCGTCCGGCGTTTTTTCGTTAGGAGCGCGTCTTCTGTTGCACGTACTGCACGTTTGCAAACAAAATGCAAATATTATTCGTTTGTCATTTGCCGTTATTGTTGTAACTTTACACAACATAAGACAAGCACCGATGAAATGGACGTTTTTGGCAACCGTGGTACTATTGTCGCTGACGGGCTGCGGCAACAGGGATGAAGCCGAACCAGGCTCACTGCTCCAGGGCGTGTGGACTGCCCGCCGAGGGGAATTCCCCTTGGGCGAGACGTGGGACTATCCCACGGAGGAGGGGTTCATGTTCTGCCGCGTGTTCGACGGCGACAGCATGACCTACAAGTGCCGCCTCTCCGCCGCGGGCACGAACCTTGTGATGATACCCCTCGAACGGTGCGATGTGACGCTGATTGACAAGGGCCACGGCGAAGTGCTCTACCTGGAAGACGGCGACCCGCACCCGCTCACCATTGTCAACGACTCCACTATCATCATCCAGATGAATGGCGTGCGCAACACGTGGGTGCGCGACGACAGGCTGACGCAGGAATGGGGCACCGAGATGCGCGACATCGTGGCAAAGGAAACGGAGGCGAAGGTACAACCGGAAGCGCACCACTATGTGCTCTCACGGAAAGAGCGCGAACAGGAAACCACTATCCACGGCCTCGTCGTTCTCGTCATTGGCATCGTATTTACGCTGATCATTCTGACACAAAAGATCGTTGCCAGCCAACGGAGCAAGCGGCGGTTGCAAGCCCAGCTGCGCCAAATACAAGAGGAAAACGAGACGCGGCCCCAGCTCGTGCGGCAAGCCATGAAGGAGGTGGAGGAGGCCTTCTTCGCCTCCGACGAATACGCCGCCTTGCAAAGGCGAATCGGCCACGGGGCGACCATGGAAGAGGCGGACTGGGACGAAGTGGAGCGCCTGCTGAAGCACGTTTACCCCGATTTCATCGGCAAATTGCGCAGCCTCCACCGCATGTCGGAACTGGAGTATCGGGTGTGCCTGCTCACCAAACTGCGCATAGCGACAAGGGACATCGCCAGTGCCCTCTGTCGCGACGCGAGCACCATCAGCACCGTGCGCAGTCGCCTCTACCAGAAAGTATTCGGGCGCAAGGGTGGTGCCCGCGAGTGGGACGAATTCATCCTGTCCATCGGTGCGTAGCGCTGCAAGGGATTTGCCAATGCATTGCAAACGGAATGCAAACCAAAAGTCTTGGCCGCACGGGCAGAACGCCTTACCTTTGCCCCTAAATCCCTAAATCACAAAATCACAAAATCACAAAATCCCCAAATCACTAAATCACCAAATCACTAAATCCCTAAATCCCCATAACATGAAAAAGACACTCACACTGGCGCTGCTGCTCATGTGCGCAGTAGGCATGAATGCCCAAAAGAGCAAAGTATCGGAACGCGAAATCGTTGGCACCTGGATAATGAAGTCGATGCAATGGGAGGGCGAGAAGATCGTCGAGTGCGGCAAGAAGAAAGGCTACACCCAGTTCAAGTACTATGGCCCCAATGGCGAATACGCCTGCGCCGAAATCTTCGTGACCAAAAAGGGAGAGTACGTTGTGGCCCCCCATGAGTACGGCACATACTCCCTGAAGGACGGTTGGTACACGGAGATGGGGCGACCAGCCCTCAAGGATGCCGTCGTCCTGACCGACAAGAATACCTACAAGGGCACATGGTTCAACCGCCACGACGTGTGGAAGAAAGCCGTACTGCCCGACAAGGTTACCAAATACATCGTGGAGCGCTGCAAGATGATGGACACACCCGACGATGTCCAGCAACTCATCAAGAAGCACATCTTTAAGTAGGGAACTTAGCAACTTACCGGCATGAAAGCAGGCCTTTTGGCGACCATCGCACTGATGGTCACACTCTCTGCGTCCCTTTTCGGACAGGAGGCAAAGAAACAGAAGCAGGAGCGGACGCTATCCCTCTACGGCCACGTGGTAAATTCGCTGACGCGTGTGGGCATTCCCGACGTGATGATAACACTGATGAAAGAGGACTCGACCGTAGTCGATACCTTACACGTATTCAAGGGATGGTCCGGCCAGGGCAAGGACGACTATCTCTATAGCTTCAGGATTCCCGCCCGCGAGCAAAGCTACATCATACGCGCCGAGCACCCCGACTACGAAACCACGTACGTCAACTATGCCGTGCGCCACATTGCCCGCAACAGCTACTTCGACGCGCCATGGCATTACATGAAGAAAAAGCCCCCCCTTAATGCCCCCGTGAGGGGGGAAATGGAGGATTCCCTGAAAGAGGTGGTGATAAAGGCCACAAAGATTAAGATGACGTATCGGGGCGATACGATAACGTTCAACGCCGATGCCTTCAACCTGCCCGAAGGGTCGATGCTCGATGCCCTTATCCGCCAGATGGATGGCGTGGAGCTGAAGGACGACGGACGCATACTGGTGCAGGGCGAACAGGTGGAGGAACTGATGCTCAACGGCAAGGACTTCTTCAAGGGCAACAATAAGGTGATGCTCGACAACCTGCCAGCCTACACCGTGCAGAGGGTGCAGACCTACCACAAGAGCACGGAGCTGAGCGAATACCTGGGACGCGACTACGAAAAGAAACGCTTCGTCATGGACGTGCAGCTGAAACGCGAGTACCACCAAGGCTGGATAGCCAATGTGGAAGGGGCTGCCTCCCTTACGTCCCCCCAAGTGGGAAATCTTCGCAATAGCGACTTCTCTCCCATGGGTGAGGACGGGAGGAGGCTGCCTTACCTGGGGCGCTTCTTTGCCCTGCGCTACACCAACAATTCGCGCCTGTCCATCTATGGCAATGCCAACAACGTGAACGAGAGCCGCCGACCGGGCAGCAACGGCGACTGGCAACCGAGCAATGCACCCAAGGGGCTGCACGAGAACGCCATGGTTGGCATGAACCTGTTTATCGAGGAAAAGGACAAGCGATGGAAGGAGGATGCCACGGTGGATGCCGCATGGCGACGCACCACCGACGGCACCCTGACCAATGCCGAGCAGTTCCACACCGACGCGCCCTCCACCTTCAACCGCCAGGCCTACAGCTACCGCAACAAGGACATCAGCATCAGCGCAAGCAACACCTTCCAACTGAACAAACCTTTCTTCCTCTTCTCCAGTTCGCGCTTCAACTACAACCCCAACGACAGCCGCACTCTTTCCCGCTCGGCACAGTTCAACAGCGACCCTTCCCGCTATGGGCGCACCACGGCCCTGCTGGACAGCGTGTTCTCCGCCACCCTGAGCACCGACATGCAGCAGACGCTCATCCACAGCAACCTGCAGCGCGCCAACAGCGACGGCAATAACATCACGGCACAAACCACCAACTACCTCACCAAGAAACTGCCGTCGGGCGACAACGCCGGTGTCGACTTCAATGCGTCGTACAATCGCGGACGTAGCCACAGCCAGTCGGAACAGCAGCTGCGCTACCAACTCACGCCCTCGCTCAACAGCATCCTCACACGCCACTCCTCAACACCGTCGAGCGACAAAGAAGTTTTCGTGGCTCCGAACTACCGCATCACGTGGCTCAACGGCCTTAACCTCTACGCCGAATACCGCTTTCTCTACCGCCAGCGCAACAACACCAACGACATTTTCCTGGCCGACACGCTCGACCTGCAAAATGCCTACGACCGCTCGCATCGCCGCGTGGAGAACCGCGTGGCACTGACTCCGGGCTATAACTATAATAAGGATGGGAAGAGCATCGTGGCCTTCTATCAGATGCACTTCTATAATGTGAACGAGCAACTCCACTACCGCAGTGCCTACTCCGACACCACGCTCACGCAACACTGCTGGACCATGTCGCCCGAGCTGCACATACGGGTGAACACCCACAACTGGAGCCGGGGCTTCGACTTCTTCTATGGCATCGAGTTCCAGACGCCCGACTTGTTCCAGAAGGTGAACATACTGAACAACGAGAACCCGCTCGTGCGCCGATACGGCAACCCCAACCTGCGCGGCGCCACGAACCACCGTATGCAGTTCGGCCTAAACCGCAATTGGCAGGAGAAACGCATCTCGCACCGATTCGGCGGCGGCCTACGTTTCTTCCGTCACCAAGTATCGCAAGGACAAAGCTACGACGCCACGACGGGCATCACCACCTATCGCCCCGAGAACGTGGAGGGCAATTGGCAGACCTATTTCTTCAACTTCTACAACATGCCGCTCGACCGCCCGCGCCGACTGATGATGAACATCTATACCCACGGCGACTACACACGGAATGTGGATATACTGAACGGCCTCTCACACGTCAACAATTATTACCTTGAGAACCGCCTGACACTCTCTTACACATGGCGCGAACTCACACTGGGCGTGCCCACCTACTTCGAGTACCGCCACACGACGAACGAGGAACACACCATCGCAACCATCAATGCCTTCAACTATCAATACGGCATCATCCTGAACTACAACTTCAAACGGGAGGAAGGTTCAAAGGTGGCACGTTGGCTACAGGGCTTCTCCGTGGCCACCGACTTGAAGATGTACTCGCGCCGAGGCTATGGCGACAGTTCGATGAACCGCGACGACCTCGTGTGGAATGCCTCCATTGCACGGAGCTTTCCCAATCCCTTCGGCAAACGGGCCGGCGGCACCCTCGTGGCTCGCATCGAAGGTTTCGACATCCTTGGCCAACTCTCCTCGACAAGCATCTTCATCAACGGCCAGGGACGCACCGAAACCATCAGCCAAACCCTGCCCCGCTACCTCATGCTCCACCTCACCTATCAGTGGAACAAGATACCCAAGAAGGGTGCGGGAAAATGAGAGAATGAGAAAATGAGGAAATGAGAAAAACTGTTTTTCAGTGTAATTTTAGTTAGTATCATGCACGTGTACGCCTCGGCCACCTGTGAAGGTCGCCGGGGCTTTTCGCACCACCACCTTACGCCCGCGGTGGATGTATATCCCCTGGCGCGGACGGCTGACACGCTGGCCCGCGAGATTGTAGAACGGGCTGGCAGTGGGCGTTTGCGCCATGGTGCCAACCGACAGCGCAGGGTGGTTGGCGCGGAGTTGCGTGTCGAGGTAGGCCAGGCGGTTGGCAACCCAGCCCTCCCAGCGCTGCAGCGAATCGAGTTGTGAATTGCGCACATAGGGCCGCACGCCCGACACCGTCTGCGTGGCCTCCCAAAGGCGCCCCTCCAGTTTGCAGAGGTCGCCCGAATGGTATGTCGTGGAACTGTTGTAGTCGGGCGACGTCGCGTATTTCGCCCAGTCGGTGCTGGGGCGCCAACCGGTGTTGCAGATGGCCTCGGCGTAGCAGGGGCTGTCGGGCCAGCGGGTACGCTCCTGGTCGTACATATCCTCGCCCACGCGCTGACACCAGTCCCGCATGAGGGGCAGTATGTTGGCGGTCGTGAGCACCCCGTTGCTGCGCAGCTGGGCATAGCGTCGGCGCAGTTCGCGCTTGTAGTAGCGTTCAACCCAGTAGAAGGGGCCCTCGACGAGCGGCGAGTGGTTCCACACGGCAGGGCGCACCACACCGTAGAGGTTGACCCCGAAGGTCTGGTCCAGGTCGTAGGGCGCCACGAACCACTTGCGCCCGTCGTAGGTGAACCATTGCCAGTTCTTCAGCGACCCGTCGCAGTTGCATACGAACTGGTAGAATACGTCGTAGTCGACCAGACTGGCGATGTCGAACCGCTCCTCGAAGGCACGTGTCATGGCCAGGCTATCGGCCCCCGAGGCCTCAAGGGCGGCGAGCTCGGCGTGGTAGCGGCTGAGCTGGCGTATGGCCTCCCGGGTCTGGTCGGTGCAGTAGGCATCCTTCGGGTGGCGGATGTCGAACAGGCTCCACGCCACCGAGCCGCGGAACAGGGTCTTGTTGTTCAGTTCGCCGTCGAGGTGGATGTGCAGGGGTTCCGTCTTCGCCATGTTCATGTTCTTGCGGCTCTTCTTCAGTTGCCAGGCATAAATGCCATGGAAGCGCCCCTCGAGATACACAGCACAGGGGAATCCGTCGGGCAGGCAGCGGGCGCGATTCGAACTTGCCGTGTATCCGCCCCGTTCCCAGTAGGGCGCACGGTCGGCCACGATTTGATGGAAGAGCTTATATCCAACCTCGCCAAGGCCCCGACTGAAGTCGGTGTAGAAGGCCTTGAAGTGGAACTCGTCCTGCCACACCCAGTTGCCGATGCGGATGTCGGGCGTGGCGTTGCCCGTCCAGTCGCCTTCGCAGAACTGGCACGAGAAGTTGCGCTTGGGAAACTTCAGCGACCAGCCGCCCTGCCCCTTCACGATGGCCCGCTTCCTGAAGTAGGCGCCGTACCCGTCGTACACCTCCACCCACACCTGCCGCACGTCGCTCTTGCTGGCGGGCAGGTTGGTCAGTCCCGTGATGTTCACCCATGCGAACCACGGTTCCTCGATTTCGATGGTCGTCGCTTCGCTGTAGTCCGCCACGCCCGACGTAGCGTCATGAGGGGGGCGCAGCTCCACCATGTCCCTAAACGTCGGCAATGTCGCAATCTTGTCCGTCATGCCTGGCGTCTCGTACCAGTCCACGTGCGTTGTGTCGGCCAGCAGGCTGTCAGCCTCTTCGGCCCGCAGTCCCAGCGCCACAGTCAGCAGCATCAGCTGCATAAACATCATCTTTCTCATTCTCTCATTCCCTCATATATATAGTCACAAAACCCACACCTTTTGCCTTCTGGGTGTTCAAGGATACGTTCACACGTGTTCCTTTCTTGATGGCCACGCTTCCGTCGGCGGCCTTCACGTCAGCATCGACAATTGCATCCAAGGTTCCACCCGTCTTGCTGGACATTTCCGACATTGTTCTGATGTAGACAACCGTGCCGCGCGTGAGCGGAGACGAAGCAAAGACTGACAGGTTCAGCACTGCCAATGCCATAAAGAGACAGGAAAACTTTTTCATAAATATTCATATTTAGGTTAATAATACAGTTTCCTCCAATCTGCCTACCACCAACCTAAACAAAAGGAAAGTGCAGGCCCACCATACACTCTGCTAGGTCTGCGACAACCTCTAATATACTATGGAGAAGCCTGCACTTATCTTGTGCAGCTCCAACGTATATTAGGTATGCTCGAATAACTCTTTTGAGGTCGCCGTTCAGCAGTGACTTACCCTAAAAAAACTTGACACTTTTGGATGCCTAAAACAAAAGTGTAT
>SAMEA3663184__coassemble_14_pt1 | contig 198704 bp, 148 predicted proteins | sample SAMEA3663184__metabat2_low_PE_010 | metagenome-assembled genome bin SAMEA3663184 (sample SAMEA3663184) | pig gut metagenome | biome: pig gut; feature: pig-associated habitat; material: faeces | place: Denmark | collected 2012 | reverse complement strand
ATGTTCAGACTGTCATCCATTTATGCTTAGCTCCCACTAATCTTCCGCTGAACCTGGAAATCACTTTCGGTGTCAAACCCCGCATTCGTCAGATACTCGGACGTGACGTCCGTCTGTGCAAAGGCACTGTTAAGGGCAAGGGAAAATACCCCCCCCCACCAGTGCCAGAAGTCTTTTAAGTTTCATGATTTGTAAGTTTAGTTTAGTTAAGTTATTAGATTGTTTGGTTGTTAGTTTAGTTCCTTGTGCTCGATTGTTTAATCTCCTTTTACAAGGCTTGTGAAGTCGGACCAGTTTTCAACCTTGAAGGCTCTAATGTCCCTAACAGATTGTTTAAACCACGGAGTGTTCTTAAGGGCAAGTATTGCTGCAAAGAGATTGGCCATGTTGTCGTCATTCGTCAGATAGACACTGCCTTGTGTGTTAAAGAAGTTGTAATTACGTAGGATTATTTTTATTTCATAATAAGCATTGTTGTAGGGCTCTCCGTAGCTGTTACGGAGTTCCTTTATGTCCATATCAAAGGCTATGGCAAACATATGCTTAGAGTGCGATGAAATAACGACTTTGGCCAAAGAATATGCGGCCAAGTTTGTCCTTTACCGAGATAACTAATCCCGTAAATGGGTTCTGCTCGACATCAATAACCTCGCCATCTATCCAGTCAGACTGGTCTGTAAGCTGAGGACTAACTTTCATTCGGTCTCCGATTGCTGGCATACGACTTATTGTATTTGTATCAGTTATGGTCACAAAAAGGCGGCAGAAGGGCGCTTTTTGGCGCTCTGCCGCCGCTAATTTACGAAAAATGTGTTACCAGACAAAGGTTTTCCCTGAAAATCAGCCCTTCAGGCCCTGGTTTTTAACGTATGAGGTGCTTGCGGCCGTGGGTGATATAGATGCCTTTCCCGAGGTGGGAGGCACTGACCCGGCGCCCGCTGAGGTCGAAGACGCCCTCCTCATTTTCTCCATCTCTCATTCTCTCATTTTCAATCGGCATGATGCCGTCGGCCACGGGGTCGTACATGCGGTAGACGCCGCCGGTTATCTGTTCCAGGGTGAGGGGCACGTAGACCATGCAATAGCCGTTGGGCTCTTCCTCGTAGAAGAAGCCGATGCGGCCGTCGGCCTGAACGGCCATGGTGCTGTAGGCCGACTGGCGGTCGCTGACCTCGAGTCCCTTGTTCCAGGTGCGGGAGAAGAGTTCGGAGGTGTAGTTGTAGGTGGTGTCGGGCACCAGGGGCTTCCACCAGATGCCCACGTTGCTGCGGCCGCTGCCCCAGGGCAGGCTCTGCAGGGCTATGGGGTAGACGTGGGGGTACTTGCCGTCGACGCGCTTGGCCCTGACTATCAGAATCTCGCCGTTGCACGAGTTGGCTCCCACGGTGATGCCGCCTTCCTGTTGGTTGCTCTGAAGGCAGTTGCCCCACTGGCCGGTGGTGAAGGTGTCGTCGGCGAAGCTGAAGACGTTGAAGTAGCGGCCATAAGACTTGCGTCCGCTGAGCACGATGTTGCCGTTGGGCAGTTCCTCAACCTTGGGCTCGTCGCTGCCGGAGGCGGCCTTCACGGTGGCGGGGCTGAGCAGTTGCCACGTCTCGCCGAAGTCGTCGGAATAGACCACGTAGGCACCGCTGACGTTTTTGCCGCGACAGAGCATGGCGGCGTAGAGGCGGTAGTAGTTGCCCTTCTTCACCTTGCGGCTCTGCAGTATCTTACCGCTGGCGAAGAAGCCGCCGTAGCAGTCGATGTCGTTCTGCGTGTCGCGCAGCAGAGCACCGTCGGCGGCAAAGAACTGGCCGGTGATGTCCTGGGGTTTGGTCCAGGTTTCACCGCCGTCGTGGCTGCGCAGGCGCACCACCAGCGGGCTCCAGCCCGACGAGGCGCTGGGGTAGGGCACCTTGCCGCTGACGCAGATGAACATCACCTCGTCGCTCTCGCGGTCGGCCACCAAGGCGGCATCGCCAAAGCCGTAGCCAAAGTGGGGGTAGTCGCTGGCCAAAGCCGGCACGCCGTCGGCAATGCATTCGGGCTGCGTCCAGGTCTGTCCGTTGTCGTAGGAGCGGCGTAGCATCATGTCCACCTCGCCGTAGCCAATGTCGCTGCCGCTGGGCCGGTAGTCGCTGATGGCCAGCAGCACGCCGTTGCGTGTGCAGGCCAGGGCTGGTATGCGGTAGGGATGTCCCTCGGGACTGTTGCTGTAGAAGAGGTATTGGTAGCGGTTGTCGGGGTCGGCCGTAAGGCTGACGTTGATGGTGCCAGAGGCATCACGCTCAGCTCCGGTGAATTCGAATCCGCGGTAGCGCAAGTTCTCGCTGAAGCTGACGTCCTGGTCGGTGGGCAGGAAGTAGATTTCGCTCGTGCCGTTGTTGCTGGTGGTTAGCGACTTGTAGGATGTCGTGTTGCCAATGGTCATCTTGAGCTGGGCCACACGCGTGTTGTTGTCGGGGAAGGGGTTCGTGCCGGTGATGGAGTAGGCGACATTGACTTCGCCCACGCGCTCAAAGTTCCAGTGCGACCCGTTGCCGCTCTCCTTCCAGAACTTGATGGGCCAGCCCACCGTGCCGCCATAAGAGTTGATGCCCAAGCCCGTGGTGCCCACGGGGGCAATGACATAGCCTGCTCCGCTGGCTGCAAAGGCGTAGGTGTCGGACAGCGTCCAGTGGACGGCCTGGGCAACAGGGGCAAAGAAGGTTGGGTTGCCGCTTTCCGTGCCTTCGGCACTGAGGGCAACGTCGCTGCCCATGGCGCGGTTGTAGATGATGTAGTCGTCGGCCGTGCCCACGAAGCACCACACGTAGGCCGGGTCGGTGATGTCGAGACGGGCGTGCATCGGCGTTTCGGTGCCCTTGCTGCAGGCAGCGCCCGAGGCATCCTCGACGGTGCCGAAGCGCAGCCACTTCTCGCCATAGGTCTGGCTGAAGATGTCGAGGTCGAAGACGGCGAGCAGGGTGTCGGCCACGAGTGCGTCGACATTGACCGACGTGCCCAGGTTATCCTCCCCGCGGAAGAAGCCTCGGAACTGGTAGGCCCCGTTCCCGGTTTCGCCCGTGAGCAGTTCGGTCTCGGTCGCTCCCGCCTGGTAATAGAGCGTGCAGTCGCCCTGCTTGGTCGTGCCCTGCAGGGTAAAGCGCCCGCGCGCCATGGGGGTGTTGCATCGGATGACGATGGGGCGGCCCTGCGGTGCCACGTAGCGGACAAAGCAGTAGTCGCTGCTGTAGTCGCTGTTGGTCTTGTTGTAGGTGCCCGAGGCCTGGTCGAAGGCTCCGGTGTTCTTCATGACCATGTAGACACCCTTGCGCGCATTGTAGTCGCCCTGGAGGGTCACGTTGCCCGGACTGTTGGCCTTGGCCTGGTCGATGGTCCAGTCGAAGGGGCTGCCGACGAGTTGCTTGAAACCGAAGTATTTACTGTCGTCGGCGACGCTGCGAATGTTGTAGCAGCTGCCGTTGAGCGTGACGTACCACAGGTAGTTGGCATTGTCCTCCACACTGCTGTTCGCCACGCTGAGTGTGCCGCCGTTGTTGTAGAAGTACTGTGGCTGGTCGTTGTCGCAGTAGATGTAGTACGTGCCTCCGTCGGCGGGCAGTCCCTGTGCAGAGGCCAGGATGGCGGTGAGTGCCATGCTAATGAGAAGAAGGAGTCTTTTCATAGTGGTACACGTTAAGGGGTTATGTGATTGTGGTCTTATTCGATGCCCAACTGGGTTTGTGCCTCGGTCATGAGGCGGCGCTGGGCCGCCAGGTCCTCTTTGGGGCAGATCATCAGCACGTCGCCCTGCTGCACGACGGCATAGTCGTGGAGGCCGCTGATGACGGCCGTCTGTCCCTTGGGCATGCGGATGATGTTGTTCTTGCAGTTGTGGAGCAGCGCCTCGGAGTCGAGCATGAGGTTGCCGTTCTTGTCGCACCGCTGATAGACCTCGAGGGTGTTCCATGTGCCCAGGTCGGCCCATCCGAAGTGGCTCTCGTAGACGTAGACGTTGTCGCTCTTCTCCATAATGCCCATGTCGACATTAAGTTTGGGCAGCACGCTGAAGAACTCGGGCAGGAACTTGGGGTCCTCGGCCTTGGCGTCGGCCATCATCTTGGGCATCTCCAGCTGGTATTCGGGCACCAGGCGGGAGATGTTGTCGAGCATGGCGTTGGCACTGAACAGGAAGATACCCGTGTTCCAAAGAAAACTGCCGTCGTGGAGGAAGATTTCGGCAAACTCGCGGGCGGGTTTCTCGGTGAAGGTCTTCACGTGGTTGAAGTCTCCCTCGGGTGCCGTGTCGCTCATCTGGATGTAGCCGTAGCCCGTCTCGGGGCGTGTGGGATGGATGCCCATGACAACCAGCCGGTTGCCCTGCGCCACAAACTCCAGGGATTTCATGACGTCGTCGCGGAAGCGGTCCTCGTTGAGGATGAGCTGGTCGGCAGGCGATACGATGATGTTGGCCTCGGCGTCGAGGGTCTTTATAAAGACGGTGCCCCATGCCACGCTGGCCAGTGTGCCGCGTCGCAGGGGCTCCTCAAGGATGTGCTTGTCGTCGACCTGCGGCAGCTGTTCGTAGACGTATGGCAGGTAGTCGACATTGGTTGAAATGAAGATGTGGTCGGCAGGCATAAAGCGCAGGAATCGGTCGTAGGTGTCCTGCAGCATGGTGCGCCCCGTGCCGAATACGTCGAGGAACTGCTTGGGCAATCCCTTGCGGCTCATGGGCCACAGACGGCTACCGATGCCGCCTGCCAATATGAGACAATAGTTGTGTTTTTTCATGGTTTTTAGCTAAAGAAACTAGATAAGCTAGATGGGCTAGATGGGCTAGATGGACTAGAGGGCAGACTCGTAGGCGGCGCGGATGGCGTCGGCGGTCTGTTGCATCTCTTCGGGCGTGAACTGCTTCTTGGGGTTGGCGAAGTTCAGGTCGCCCTCGCTCTGCATGGGCACGAGGTGGATGTGGGCGTGGGGCACCTCCAGACCGAGCACGGCCTGGCCCACCTTGATGCAGGGCAACACCTTCTTGATGGCTATGGCCACGTGCTTGGCAAACACCTGCATATCGGCCAGTTCTTGGTCCGTGAGGTCGAAGATGTAGTCGACCTCGCGCTTGGGGATAACCAACGTGTGGCCTTTGGCCAGTGGGTTAATGTCGAGGAAGGCGTAGAAGTGCTCGTTTTCGGCACACTTGTAGCTGGGAATCTCTCCAGCCACGATACGTGAGAAGATGGTCATAGGTCGAAAGATATGCTTGTGATTTCAAGTTCTATCATGCCGGCGGGCACTTTGATTTTTGCCACGTCGCCCACCTTCTTGCCAAGCAGGCCTTGGGCGATGGGCGTGCCCACGCTAATCTTGTTCTCGCGCAGATTGGCCTCGCTCTCGCTCACGATGGTGTACTTCATCTCCATGCCGTTCTTGATGTTCTTCAGTCCCACGGTGGCCAGGATCTGCACGCTGCTCGTGTCCAGCGTCTTGGTGTCGATGATCTTGGCATCGAGGATGGTCTGCTTCAGCAGCGCAATCTTGGTTTCCAACTTTGCCTGATGCTCTTTGGCGGCATCGTATTCGGCATTCTCACTCAGGTCGCCCTTGTCGCGGGCTTCGGCGATGGCAGCACTGGCGGCCTGTCGTTCGACGCTCTCCATGTGATGCAGTTCGGCTACCAGTTTGTCGTAGCCTTGTTGTGACATATAAGCCATACTTATTTATTATTTATTATGTTTACTCAATGTTTTTCACTTGGTCTCGCTCTCAAAGAATCAAAAGAAGAATCCCGACGAAGAAATCCGTCGGAATTCGTTTTTTGTTCAATGCTCTTGGGCAAAGTTAGGCAGAAAATACTATATCTCCAAACTTTCGACCAAGATTTCTCTAAAAGATTACTTTTTTATCTTCAGCACCACGAAGTTCTTTGCCTTGAGGTTGAGGTCGAGTGAGGCTCCTTTGCCCTGGATGGTGGATTCCTGGGGTGCGATGAGGTTGGGTTGGTCCACGGTGTTCTCCTGGTCGTAGTTGCTCAGGTCGAGCGTGATGACCTTGGCCTCGCCGATTTGCTTCATGCCGTCGAGCACGATGCTCACCTGCTTGTCTTCGTTGCAGGTGTTCGCCACCTTCACGATGACCTCACCGTTGTCCTTGTCCCATACGGAAGAGGCCAACACGCCGTCCTCGCCCTTCGCGGGGAAGTTGCTGTTCTGGATGGGCAGGACGTTGGTGCCCTTGTTCTGGGCGAAGAGGGCCTGCACCCAGTAGCTGGCGCTCTTGGCGCAGCGCAGGTTGTCGTACCAAATCATGTCGGGGCGCCACTGCCAACCGTCGACGTGGCTGAACAGGGGGGCATAGGTGGCCATGTGCACGATGTCGGCGTTGCGCTCGATACCCGTGATGAAGGCAGCCTCATAGATGCTGGCTCCGGCGTGGTTATACTTCTTGCCGCGATCGTGGCAGGCATATTCGCCGGCAAATACCTTGGGACCCTTGCGGTCGTAAAGGTCGTAGCGTTGCCATTCGTTCTGGAACCACGTGATGGGGCGATAGAAATGTTCGTCGACGAGGTCGGCTTTCTGGCGCTTCATGGCCTCCCAACCGATTTCGAAGTTATGGCCTTCGGCGTCGGGACCGCTGGTGCCGATAATCTTGATTTCGGGGTGGGCGCGGCGCACGGCGTCGGCAACAATCTTCACGCGCTTGAAGTAGGGCTCGCCCCACTGTTCGTTACCGATGCCCAGGAACTTCATGTTGAAGGGTGCGGGGTGACCCATGTCGGCGCGCACCTTGCCCCATTCGGAATCGACCGGTCCGTTGGCAAACTCAATGAGGTCCAGGCAGTCGTCGATGTATTCCTTCAGTCCCTCCTCGGTGGCCGGCGCGTGGGCGCGGTCGTTGTTTTGGAACTGGCAAGCCATGCCCACGTTGAGCACGGGCAGGGGTTCTGAGCCAATCTCCTCGCTCAACAAGAAGAATTCATAGAAGCCGAGACCGTAGGACTGGAAGTAGTCGGGGTAGTAGCGATAGGTGAAGGTGCACTCCCAGCGGTTCTTGTTCAGGGGACGATTCTCGACGGGGCCCACGGAGTTCTTCCAGTTGTAGCGGTTCTCGAGGGTGACGCCCTCAACGATGCATCCGCCGGGGAAACGGAAGATGCCGGGCTTCATGTCGGCCAGCGCCTGAGCCAGGTCGCGGCGCATGCCGTTCTCGTGGCCGTTCCAGGTGTCGACGGGGAAGAGGCTGACGTGCTCAACGTCCATCGTGCCCGAGCCGGAGCGACCGTTGTCGTCGCACAGGAAGAGGCGCAGCTGGGCCTTGTCCACCGTTTTGGGGCTCTTCAGCACGGTGGTGTATTTCTTCCAGTCACGTGAGGTGACCTTCACGTCGACCGTGGCAAACTCCTGATGCTCGGCCTGGGTGTAGGGCTCGATGAGCTGGACGCGCAACATCTGATTCTTGCCTTCGGGCACACGGGCATACACGGAGAAGCGGTATTCCTTGTCCTTCTCGACGCCGATGCCAAAGAAACCCTCGTTGGTCAGTCCGGTCCACCAGTCGCCGTGTCCCGTGGAGGAGAGACGGGCATAGTGGGGATTGCGGTCGAAGGGGCCGTCGTTCTTTATCTCCACCTTGCCAAAGGCCTGCCAGCCCATGAGGTGGTCGGGGGTGAACTCAAACGAGCGGTTCTTCACCAGCTCAGCGTAGAGACCGCCGTCGGCAGCGAAGTTGATATCCTCGAAGAAGATTCCATACATGGTGGGTTGCACCACGGCTCCGGGCTTACGAGTGTTGACAGTGATTACGTTATCCTGAGCCTGGGCGCCCGAGGTTACGAAAATTGCAGCAGCAATAAGTAAGTTTTTTAGCTTCATGATATTATGTATTGTGTTAGTATTCAGAGTTCCGAGTTCAAAGATAGGGATTAATTTCCACGTGAGCAAGCGGTTGCGCACGAAAGTAGACGAAAAATTAGCGACAGTGCGAAATAAAGAAAATAATCGGGCTTTATTTTGTTCTGCTTGCAGATTTCATTATCTTTGCATTGAGTATATATTAATATAGTATAAAAATATACCAGTATGACCTTAATCAAATCCATTTCCGGTATTCGCGGAACAATCGGAGGGCGTGCGGGTGACACACTGAATCCTCTGGACATCGTTAAATTCACATCAGCTTACGCAACACTTATTCGCAGGACTACTTGGGTAAAATCCAACAAAATCGTAGTCGGACGCGACGCGCGCATCTCGGGTGAGATGGTGAAGAACGTCGTGTGCGGCACCCTGATGGGTATGGGTTTCGACGTGGTGGACATTGGCCTTGCCACGACCCCCACGACGGAAATTGCCGTCACCATGGAAGGGGCCTGCGGCGGCATCATCCTCACAGCCAGCCACAACCCCCGTATGTGGAACGCCCTGAAGCTTCTGAACGAAAAGGGCGAGTTCCTGAATAAGCGGGAAGGCGAGGAAGTGTTGCGCATAGCCGAGGCTGAGGACTTTGAGTTCGCCGATGTGGACCACCTGGGCCACTACCGCCAGGACAATACCTACGACCAGAAGCATATCGACCTGGTGAAGAACCTGGAGCTGGTGGACGTTGAGGCAATTCGGAAGGCAAACTTCCGCGTGGCGCTCGACACCGTGAACTCGGTGGGCGGCGTTATCCTGCCCAAACTGCTGGAGCAACTGGGCGTGAAGACCGTGACCACGCTGTATGGCGAGCCCACCGGCGACTTCCAGCATAACCCCGAACCTTTGGAGAAGAACCTGGGCGACATCAAGGCCCTGATGCAGAAGGGCGAGTACGACATCGCCTTCGTTGTGGACCCCGACGTCGACCGTCTGGCCTTGTTCTGCGAGGACGGCACCATGTATGGCGAGGAGTACACGCTGGTCACCGTGGCCGACTACATCTTGCAACACACCCCGGGCAACACCGTGTCGAACCTGTCGAGCACACGTGCCCTGCGCGACGTCACCCGTAAGTATGGACAGCAATACAACGCTGCCGCCGTGGGCGAGGTGAACGTGGTGACGAAGATGAAGGAAACCCACGCCGTCATTGGCGGTGAGGGCAACGGCGGAGTCATTTATCCCGCTGCCCACTACGGCCGCGACGCCCTTGTCGGCATCGCCCTAATCCTGACCTATCTGGCCAAGCGCGGACTGAAGACCAGCGAACTGCGTGCCACCTATCCCCCGTATCAGATTGCCAAGAACCGCATCGACCTGACGCCCGACACGGATGTCGACGCCATTCTGGCCCGTGTGAAGGAGCTGTATCGCAACGAAGAGGTGAACGACATCGACGGCGTGAAGATTGACTTCCCCGATAAGTGGGTGCACCTGCGCAAGTCGAACACCGAGCCCATCATCCGTGTCTACAGCGAGGCCTCCACGATGGCCGAGGCCGACCAACTGGGCAAGGACATCATGGACGTGGTATATAGTATGGTAAAATAACCTAAAGACCTTAAAGGCCTGTAGGTCCCTAAGGCTCTTAAAAACCCAAGAACAATGTTAACACAGATTATTAACGGTCGCATACTCACCCCACAAGGGTGGCTGAAGGATGGTAGCATCATCATCCGCGACAATAAAATTCTTGAAGTAACAAACTGTGACCTGGCCATCATCGGGGCCAACATCATTGATGCCAAAGGCATGTACGTGGTGCCCGGCGGCATTGAGATGCACGTGCATGGCGGTGGCGGACGCGACTTCCAGGAGGGTACCGAGGAAGCCTTCCGTACGGCCATTGAGGCCCATGCCAAGCACGGCAGCACCAGCATCTTCCCTACACTGAGCAGTAGCACCGTGCCTATGATTGAGCAGGCCGTTGAGACGTGTAACAAGCTGATGGCCGAGCCCGACAGCCCCATCCTGGGACTGCACCTCGAGGGACACTACCTCAACCCCCTGAAGGCCGGTGCACAGATGCCCGAGTGGCTGAAGGACCCCGACCCCAATGAGTACATCCCCATCGTGGAGAACAGTCCCTGCCTGAAACGCTGGGATGCGGCACCCGAGTTGCCGGGCGCCATCCAGTTCGGTAAGTTCTGTGCCGAGAAGGGCATCCTGCCGAGTATCGCCCACACCCATGCCGAATACAGCGACGTGAAGACTGCTTTCGAGGCCGGATACACCCACGTGACCCATTTCTACAATGCCATGCCTGGTTTCCACAACAAGCAGGGCTACAAGTACGAGGGTACGGTGGAGAGCGTATACCTCATCGACGACATGACCATCGAGTGCGTGGCCGATGGCATACACGTGCCGCCAACCATCCTGCGCATGGCCTATAAGATTAAGGGCGTGGAGCGTATGGCGCTCATCACCGACGCCCTGGCGGTGGCTGCCGCTCCGGCCGATGCCAAGGTCTTCGACCCGCGCGTCATTGTCGAGGATGGTGTGGCCAAGCTGTCGGACCGCTCGGCCCTGGCCGGCTCCATCGCCACCACCGACCGCCTGATTCGTACGGCCGTGAATCTGGCCGAGATACCCCTGGAGGATGCCGTGCGCATGGTCAGCGAGACGCCTTCGCTCATCATGCACGTCAACGACCGCAAGGGCACGCTCCAGCGTGGCAAGGATGCCGACATCCTTATCCTTGACGAGAAGCTTGACATCCGTTGCATCTGGCAGATGGGTAAGATTATCGAGAACTCCTTGTTCTGAGGATTCGCCCGATAGGAAACAGAAGAAGCCGCTCCAGCGAGAGCGGCTTCTTTCGTTTATGACGTTTCGTCGGGGGGCTTACAGGTTGTCCTTCTCGATGTCCTTAAAGTACTTGTAGGTGCCGTGCTTCAGTTCGTCGGTGGCAGCCTCGTCGCATACGATGATGGCATGAGGGTGTTGCTGGAGGGCGCTGATGGTCCATTCGTGGCTGACGGCACACTCGATGGCGTGGTGAAGGGCGCGTGCCTTGCCGTGACCGTTGGCCACGATGAGCACTTCGCGAGCGTCCATGACAGTGCCTACGCCCACGGTGAGGGCTGTCTTGGGCACTTTGTTCACGTCGTTGTCGAAGAATCGGCTGTTGGCAATGATGGTGTCGGTGGTGAGGCTCTTCACGCGTGTGCGGCTCTGGAGCGAGCTGAAGGGCTCGTTGAAGGCGATGTGGCCGTCGGGGCCGATGCCGCCCATGAAGAGGTCGATGCCGCCGGCCTCCTGGATGGCCTTCTCGTAGGCTGCACATTCGGCTGCCAGGTCGGGGGCGTTGCCGTTGAGGATGTGTACGTTCTCCTTCTTGATGTCGATGTGGGAGAAGAAGTTGGTCCACATGAAGCTATGGTAGCTTTCGGGATGCTCCTCGGGCAGGCCCACGTATTCGTCCATGTTGAAGGTGATGACGTTCTGGAACGACACCTTGCCGGCTTTGTTCATCTCAATGAGGTGCTTGTAGAGGCCCAGGGGCGAGCTTCCCGTGGGGCAGCCCAGCTTGAAGGGCTTCTCGGCAGTGGGTTTGGCACTGTTGATGCGTGCTGCAACGTATTCGGCAGCCCAGCGTGACATTTCTTTGTAGTCGGGTTCGATAATTACTCTCATAGTGGTTAGGTATTTAGTGAGTTAGTGATTTAGTGATTTGGTGAGTTAGTGATTTGGTGAGTTAGTGATTTAGTGAGTTTGTGATTTGGTGATTTGGTGATTTTGTGAGTTAGCGATTGCGGGGTTGGAAGGTGGCGGGCGTGCCCTGGGTTTCGTAGATGCACTGTCGCAGGTCGCGCTCGCTGATGGTTACGGCGTCGCGCGTCAGTTCGGGCACGTTGTAGCTCTTCAGCAACAGGACGTTGTGGCTGGGGTGGCGCTGGGGCAGGCAGAAAGCCTTGTGGGCGCGGCCTTGGCGGTCGAAGTAGCTGATGAAGAGCCGGGTGTAGGTGCCGTCCATGCGTCGCGTGCTGAAAGCTATCCACCGGCCGTTGGAACTCCAGCTGTGATAGGAATCAACGTCGGCTGAGTTGGCTTCGGAGAGGGCGTAGATGCTGTCGGTCTTGAGGTCTTTGACGTAGAGGTCGCTCGACTTGTGCCAGATGTGGAACTGCCCGTAATCGCCCTCGGCATAGAGCAGGTAGCGGCCGTCGGGGCTGAGGCGCGGGAAGGAGGCGCTGCGCTCGCGCCCGGCACAGTCGACCACAAGCTCCGACGGGCCGAAGCGCCGGCTTTCGATGTCGAAGGGCATGCGGCGAATGTCGTAGTGGAACTGGTCGTAGCGGGTGATGCGAGCCGCTTCGCTCACGCTGTCGGGTATGTTCGTTCCGAGCAGGGGGTCGGTGGCGGTGCAGTAGTAGAGCCACTGGCCGTCGGGCGACCAGCAGGGGAAGGTCTCGAACTGGACGCTGTCGTTGAGCACGAGGCTCACTTCGTTCTTGTCGGCGTCGTAGAGCAGCAGGTCGCTGGCTTCGTCGAGCACCTCGAGTGTTTCGCGGTGATACATGTGGAAGGCCTGGCCCGTGCGGTTGGTGCTGAAGGCAATGAGGGGCAGGGTGGGATGCCACGAGGGGTAGACGCCGGCGGTTAGTATGCTGTCGCCCTTGATTTGAACCTTTTGGGCCTTTCCGTTGCGCACGATGACGGTGCCGCCGTGTTGGGCGCGCACGTGGAATAGCATCTGGCGGGTGGAAAAGTTTTGGTAGTTGTGGCAGTTGACGCAGTGGTTGTCGGCGTCACTGAACACGCGGTTGTTCTCGTAGATGGTCTGCTGGTCGAAGTTGGTGAGGTTGCGCTGGTAGAGTCCCAACTGGCGGTAGAGCTCGTAGCCTGGCTCGATGAGGCGGTAGGAGAGGTAATTGTCGATGTCCTCGGGAGCCACGGTGAGCGTGTGGGGCTGGTACTTCACCCAGCCGCTGGGGTGGCGGGCGAAGAGGGTGACGCGAAGGTCGGCCCCGCGGTTTGCAGCGAGCAGGGCGTGCCAGGCTACCGAGTCGATGTCCACCTCAAGGTCCTTGCCGCCACCGCACACTAAGGGCTCTCCCTTGGGGCCTCGCAGTTCGGCCACGACGGCAGTTGCCTGAGGGTCGACGAGGAGGAAGTTGAGCGGGGCAATGTTGGCGGGGACGACGACGTCGGTGTAGTCGGGGTAGAGGGTGGCCAGCGTGTCGGCCTCCGTGAAGGTGCCGGGTATCTCGTAGCGCTTGGGGCCGCAGGATGCAACGAGCAGTAGGGCTGCGAGGAAGAGAGCGGGGAGGGCGAGGAGGCGCATGGCACCTCGGGCTGCGGTGTGGTGGTTGCTGTGGTGTTTCATGTTTGTTCTCGGTCTCTTTCTCGTTGTCGGTTAGTTCACGCCTTGGTTGCTCGTGCCCTGGTTTTCCTTCGTGTGGCCGCGGGTGGCGTTCAGGTTGCCAAAGAAGTAGTAGTAGGGGTAGTAGCCCTTCCACTTGGGGAAGAGTTCGCTGGCGTGGGCCTTGCGGGTGTCGTAGTCGCGGATGTAGGGGCGCACTTCTTCGAGGAAACTCACGATGCGCGGCTGGTTGTATTGGAGCATGGGGAACTGTTGCCGGATTTCGGGGTACTTGCCCGACATGAGGGTCAGCGCGTCGGCCACGTTCTGCTGGGGCGTGGTGCCCAGGAGCGGCTGGCAGCGGGCTATGAACTGCGGCATCGACTTGGTGTAGATGTGCACCACGAGCGAGTTGTAGAGGGCGTTGAGGCTGCGGCCCTCGCTGAGCTGGGCGTTGTAGCCGAGGAAGACGGGCTGGGTGAAGAAGGTCTCGAAGCTGTCGTGGAGGGGCTCGGTCGAGCGGATGACGCGGAACTCGGGGTCGGCTTCCACGCGCTCGGGCTGCCCCACCATGGCGCGGTACTTGGTTGTCCACGCGTGCTCGAACGGCACGCGCTCCAGTATGCTCAGGTACTTGTCGGCCAACTTCCAGTCGCCCCTGAGCAGGGCTGCCTTGGTGAGCACCTTCAGGGAGCGCAGGGTGGGGCCGTTCATGGTCATGTGCTCCATGGCGTGGTGGGCGGCCGTCTGCACGAGTCCGGCCTGCAGGTCGCAGTCCATGAGGTAGTAGTTGGCCGTGTTCTGGTCGCTGCCACTGAAGTTGTGCATGTAGGGCGACTCGTACTCCATGCGGATGTCGAAGAGCCGGCTACCCAGTTCCCCCGTGTTGACCAGGGCAATGGCGTAGTAGGCCGCAATGGGGCGGAAGGAGAGCTCGGCGTGGGCGCGAGCCGTCTCGGCCATGCCGCGCCAGTCTTGTTTCATCATCTGACACTGCATGCGGGTGGTCACGCGGACGTCGGGGCGCAGGCGCTGGCTCACGCCCATGGCGAGCACGACACACGCCACGGCGGCCAGCCACTGGGCAAGCGTCTGGCGGGGCGACTCGTTGCGGTCGGGCATGATGATGGGGGGGAAGCGGTGGCCGTGGCTGAAGGAGCGGATGACCAGGGCAATGATGAACAGCACGACGAGGCACAGCAGGGGAACTCCCATGATGCTGCCCGTCTCGGTCTCAAAGTAGAGGTCGAAACCAACGTAGGCTGTTACGCACAGGAAAACGGCGGCGGGAACGTACTGCAGCAGGCGCCACCAGCCCCGAAGGCGCAGACAGTAGCCCACAAGCCACGTGCTGAGCGACACCATGAGTGCCGTGACCGCTCCGCCCACAACGGGCCAGCGGTAGAGCTGCAACAGGGCAAGCCCCACCCACCAAAGGCCACCCCAGGGGCGCCCCTCCATGTAGTGCATCAGGGTTGGGTCGGGAGCCCAGAACGAGTTCTCACGCGCAATGCGGAACACGTCGCCATACCACAGCCACGCCCATAGCCATACGGCTACGAACAGCACCACGATGGGCGACACGACGGGCAACCTGTGGGCCCGCCGGGGCTCGTCGGCTTGCCGGGCGGCTGGCTTCGCCATGTTCTCGGCCTTGTTCCTCGTTCGTTTTGCCATTGTAAGGCAAAGTTAGTGAAAACACATGAATTAACAAAGATTTTGGGGTAATATTAACCTTAGGCCCATGGTTAACTTAACTTCCCGCCCGAGCTTAACTTAACCTGCGCCCAAGGGTTAACTTAACCTGCGCCCAAGGGTTAACTTAACTTCCTGCCGCCGACAGGCGGAGACAAAAAATCCCCGACTCGAAGGGGAGCCGGGGATAAGCCTAAGGCGTGATGGGGGCAATGCCGTTCTGTTACGTTGTTTTAGTTTCTCACGATGACCTTCTTGCCGCCTTGGATGTAGAGGCCTGGGCGCGTCACGCGCTCGATGCGGCGGCCCTGAAGGTCGTAGATGCGCTCGGGCTGGCTGCCGGCTTCACTGGCGCTAACCGACTGGATGGCCGTTGCCTGCTGCATGTCGAAGGTGAAGGGGCTGGCCGTCGAGGCGTCGACAACGCTCTTGCCGTCCGAAGCAAGCACCTTGATGTCTTTCTGCTCCTGGTAGCTGCCCTTGGTCACGAACACGTCGCTCAGGCTGAGGTCGACTGCGCCATTCACCACGGCGGGACGGTTGGCACCCACGTGGTCCGTGTCGGTGAGCGTGAGCACGCCGCCCTCGTATGAGGCAATCTTCAGACCGGGAACCGACTCGGACTTGACCTCGAAGGGAAGCTGCAGGGCGGCATAGCCCTCGTTGGCCTTCGTGAACTTCAGCTTTGCGGCCTGGGCGTCGGCAGGGATGAAGGCTGGCTTGTCGCCGTTGATGACGATGTTGTCCGCTGTGCCCTCCTTCGTGATGACGTTGGTGGCCGAGGTGATAAGGGCCGGCGTCTCAACGGCCTCGCTTGTGCCAAGCACGTCGTCAAGCACGCCAAAGGCGTTCTCGGGGATATACTGGTTCAGGTCGTGGTTCATGCCGGTGTACCAGAGCTTCGTCGACTCTTCGCTGCCGAAGTACATCCGCAGCGGATAGATGAAGTTGCTGCTGCGCTTGAAATAGGGACAGGGAATGTCGTTGAGGTTCGACTCGGCGGTCACAATCGTCAGGTTCTCAATGCCGAGTGCGCGAACACTGGCCGGCAGCGTGGCCGACTTGGCGTTGGTGGCCCACACGAGGTTGCCGTCCTTGTCGTAGAACTTGTGGCCGATGTAGTCCTTGTTGCCCTGGAAGGTTATCGTCGTGCCGCTCACGGTGCAGCGGTCCTTCTCGACGAGATACTCCTCGTGGCCGTCGAACACTTCGTAGTTGCCAACGTCGCCAACGGGCAGACTGCTGTTGTGCTGCTCCAGGTTGTTTGTCTTCTTACCGTCGCTGGCGGGCAGGCCTTCGAATATGTTGTCGGGATTCGCATCCTTCATGGGCATCACGTGATCGTCGATGAACATGATGTTGCCCAGTTTCTTCGGGTACTTCTGCATGTACTTCTTGGCATCGTCAATGTCCTTCTGCGTGGTGGTTACGAGATAGTTGGCGTAGTCGCCCACGAAGAAGTCCTTCACCGGCACGAACATGCCGTAGCTCTCAAAGAACTCCGAGAGGTCGGCCTGGGCTACGTCGCACACGGTCTTCGCAAAGTGAAGGTAGTCGAGACGGCCATAGGTGATGTTGGCTCCCGTGCCGGTCTTGGTCTCGCCTTTCTCGGTGTAGGTGTACTCTGTAGTGCTGTCCCAGCCGGAGCGCTTGTTGATGGGGTTCTTGCGAAGCGCACGGAAGAGTTTGGGATAGAATTGGTCGTCGTGGTGCATGACGTGGAAGTAGAGGTAGAGCTGGAAGAACATACGTGTGGTGTTCCAGATGTCGCGGCCGGACCATGGTATGCTCTGGTAGGTGGTCTTGTTGTTCGTGATGCTGCTTACCAGGGCGTTGAAGTTGTCGGAAGGCAAGTAGCAGCGCGAGGTGCGGATGCCCTGTTCGAAGGTGTTGATGTTGGAGAACAGGTTGTTTGAGCTCTCCGTGGCGCCGCAAAGGTTGATGGTGTTCTGGTGGTTATGCCCAATCTCGTGGCTGGGGCCCCAGATGCTGCCGGCCTGTCGCATTTTGTTGTAGTTCATGACAGTCGGAATGGTGCTCTCGTTGTACCAGGTTCCGCGGTTGGTGGCATGCATGTACATGCTTGCTCCGCTATAGACGTTCCAGATGTTGTTGTAGCGACCTTCGAACTCCTCGACGCCCATGTAGCGGTCTTCGTTCGTGGGGATGGCCTCCCAGATACGCATCAGGCCTTCCATCTCGTCGGGTTCTGCGGCCAGCACCAAGTCGGTGTCCATCTGGAACACAAGGTGCTTGGTCTTCAGGTTAAGGAAAGGACTGGCCTTGAGGAGGTCTTGCTGAAGGAGCTTCCAGTCGGCGTTGGTCATGCCGCGTGTGGCATCCCAGTATCCGTTGAGCTGTCCGCCCTCGATGTGTATCTTGATGTCGGGGTAGTCAGCCAGGTACTTGTCGGTGTTGTTGAGCTGGTGAAGGATGTAGAGCATCACCTGCTGGCTGGGGCTGTAGACGTTGAGGCCCTTCTTCAGGGTCGACAAACTACCGGTTGCATGATTGCCGGCCACGCCGTCGGTAGTCACGACCTCGAGGTCCAGCTTACACTCGCTGAGTGGGTCGGCGTCCACGTAGATGTACACGATGTCGCCGGCATTGGCCACGATGCCCGTGGGACCCGACAGGCGACCGAAGGGATTGCTCATCACGAACTTCTGCCACATCTCGTCGCAGTTGCTGTAAATCTTGTAGTCGGCAATGCGGAAGAACTTCTCATATCCTGCCGTGTAGCCTGTGGTGTTGTTGGTGTACTGCTTCCAGGTGTCGTTCTTTATCTTCAGCACCATAGCCTTCATGTCGGCATTGAGAGCCGCATAGTCGGCATTGGCAGCGAGGGCTTCGTCGCTGAGGGATGCGATATTGCTCTTCAGCGTCGTGCATGCCTTGTCCTCGAACAGGTTGTCGAGGTGGGCCTGATAAGTCGAAAGGTTGGCAACGATTTCCTCGTAGGCGCGGACAGAAGCACGTGCGGCTTCGATTTCCTCTTCGCTGAGTTCAATCTTCTGGAATGCCCATTCGCTGGCTGCGGCACTGGTGTTCCACTGGACGACGTTCTTGGAAGCATCGGTGTGAAGACCCACCGTGCCGTTCAGCGAGTTGGCAATCGTCCACTTGAACTCCCACTTGTCATCGGTGTGGGCGGGGTAAAGGGCCACGCTGTTCTTGGCTGTCTTGTATTGCTGGCTTGTGCCTGTGCCCGTCTGGATATAAAGCTCGGAAAGGACGTTCTTGAAGGCAAAGCCGCTGCCGCTCTTCGTGACCTGCCAGCACTGGGCATAGTTGTCGCCGATGTAGCCGATGGATCTCACGAGGGCGTCGCTCTCGGTCATGTAGAGCCCATAGCTCGTGTTGTAGATGCGATAGTAGGCGCCGCTCTCCAGCTCGCCCACAAAACCCTTGGCGGCGTTCATGTGATTGCGCACATCCTCTTCGGTGATGTCCTCAACCAACTCTATGGCCCAGTCGCTGCCGGCATCGTTGGCATACGACCACTTCGTCACGGTGGTGCCGTTGTTGCCAAGGTTCATGCAGGTCTGACCGCTGAAGTTGCTGCTTGAAGATATGTTACAATAGGATTCCGTGCCCGTGTTGTTGGGGCTGAACTGGAAGTAGAGCGTGGTGGCATTGCCTGCTGGAGCATCAAAACTGCTCTGGATGTATTGGCCCGTGTTGGCCGAGCGCATCGTGTAGCCAGCGCCGCTCTTTTCCAGAATCCATATCTGGCTCATGCCTGTGGCTGCCTTGGCCGCTCCCTTGGCCACACCGTTCTCGGTGGTGGTGAGATAGGCCGTTGAGGTGCGCTTGTTATGGATGCGGATGAGGCCCAACACTCTCATCTGGTAGTTGTAGAGGTCTTCGCCTGTCAGTTCCGACTCGCTCTTTGCGGCCACGTTATAGAAAGTCCAGGCACCGATGCCGTCGGCCTTCGTGTTCGTGCCACCCTTGAGGTCGCTTCCGCTATTGGGCACCACCATGTTGTATATGCCGTTGCCCTTCAATACGTATTGGTTCGTGGTGCCTTCGATGAGGGTTACGGTCATCTCGCAGCCCGTTTTGGTTGCAGATGTCCCATTGGCACTGCTGCCAGGCAGTTTGTAATAGTTGCCCAAACCCGTCTTCAGGTAATACTTGCCGCTACCGGCATCTTCCAGTGTTACCAGGTAACCTTCGTTGCCCGACACCGATTTGCCGGCAGGCGAGGTTGTGGCCTTCAGGCCGTTGCTGGCGTTTTCGCGGGCATACTTTTGCGTTCCGTTGTTGTAGAGGAAATACCACTTTCCTGTTTCAAGGGTGGTTACTGCATCGCCAAGGTCCATGACACCAGAAGGAACGTCGAGTGCCCATGCACGATGTGTGCCCACTAAGGAAAGTAGCAGGGAAAGGAAAAGGTAGATTCTTCTCATGGTAATAAGTATTTAAGTTAATGTGTCTGGGCAAAGATACTGATATTTCCTCATATCGCCAAAAAAGAGCCGCGGTTTTTCACCGCGGCTCTCCTTGCCTTTTCAGAATGGTGTGGTTTTATTTCACAATTACCTTTGTGCCGTTGAGGATGTATATACCCTTGCCGAAGTTGGAAATCTCGTTCAGCGTGGCCTTGCGGCTTACCAAGCGACCGTTGAGGTCATACACGGCGCCAGCCTTGCTCACGTTGGCCAGGGCGGTCTCGATGCCGTCCTCGGCATCCTTGTCCCAGACAACTTCAACCTCGGCCTGCTTGTCGAAGCCTTCCTCTGTGGAGATGTATGCTGAGTTGATGCCCACGTTGGTGGCAGTGGAGGTGAACTTCACTACTTCGAAGGCATTACCCTTGGCAATCAGAGCACCTGCGGGTGCAATTGCGGCATCGAAGGTTCCCTTCAGGGTGTTGTTAGTCTGAGGCTCGGTAACAAGGTCGTAGCCCTTCTTCATGGTGTACATTTCAGCGGCCTCGCCTTCCAAGTAATCTTCAGTGCTGCCCACGATGGCGATGAAGGGACGTCCGGCTACGACAGTGCCTTCAATCTTGTTCATCGTCAGCTTGTTGCTTTCAACACTGTTTACTGACCACAGCTCGTAGCGCTGGCCCTTGACGGGAGCGATTTCAACGGGGAAGCACATCGGTGTGATGGCACCATACTGCAGCGGCATGTTAAACTCGGTGCCGTCGTAGTTGGCTTCAACATCAGCAACTTCCTCAAGGAAGAACGAGCAACGTTTGCTGTCGACGTCGGTGTTGGCGCTATAGGTGACAAGCACGTTCTGCTGTACCTGTGAGTGCAGGTAGTTCTGCTTTGTGCCGTCAGTCAGTTTGCGGGCGGCAATGTAGTTCATGCCGTAGCCCACTGCTTCGGTGGTGAACAGAGTGGGCTGTGCGCTCAAGGTAGCTGCACCGGTAGAACCGGCTGCTCTTACGAACAGGCCTGTGGCCTTGTTCTGCAGCATGTAGGCGCTGTCGCCCACTGCGACGAAGCGGAAGAGTGCCATGTCTTTTTCTCTGAGGTCCTCGTTGTAGATGAAATGCAGCTTGTCGCCTACACCCACGTTGTTGAGGTCGGTCTCTTCGATGGTGTTGTAGGCCACTTTTGCTTCAGTGCCCTCGTTGTCGTAGGTGGCGGAGTCGACCTTGCAGATAGCGGCGGCAGCAACCTTATCGAAGAGTTCCTCGTTGGTGTTGCGGTCGATGTTTTTGTTGAATATTGCGTCACCAGCAACGGTTTCCCAGCTGTTTTCGGTGTAGAGCTCCTTCGAAGCAAAGCGAATGCGATACCACTTGCCAGCCTGTACGGGATAGGTGGCATTCGGGTCGTCAATCTTCTCCTTGAGGGCCGTCAGCTGGTCAATGTATCCCTGGCTCTGTTCCTTCTTGTAGGCGCCTTCCTTGTCGTAGGCTGAAGCCTCGGCATACAGGTTCTTGAAGGCTTTAGCGTCGGCGTCCGACTTCCAGTATCCAGGCCATGTCTTGCCGGTAACCACCTTAGCGTCGGTGCCATTGAGCTCGGCTAGTGTGTTACGCAGGATGCTCGGGTCGACGAACTTCTCCATGAAGGCATCGTAGGCGGTTTTCAGTTCGTTGTAGATTTCCACGGTAACCATGTCGTGTTCCAGATCCTTGTACTTCTCAATAACAGTCTGCAGGTTAGTAAACACTTCGCCCATGTTGTTGGCTTGTGCCTTGGGGTTATTCAAGTCATATCCCAGCTGGAACTCGCTTATGTGCCAGAAGCCACGGTTGTTTGTGGTGGTGTTGGCATAGAAGCGCAGGTAGCGATAGTCCTTGGCGTCGAACGCCTGGCTGGTGAAGGATTCTGTATTGTTGCCATAAGGTGTGTCCCATACGAGAAGTTCCTCGCAGGCCGCTTTCGCGGCTTCGGGGTCGTTGGTGCCCATGATAGCCATCTGGGTCACGTGGTCATTTTGGCAAGGACGGCGGGTGAACATGGCATAAATTTTCACGTCGACGGGGTTGATGAGGTCGACTTGCAGGTAGTGGGTGCCGCCTTCTACGCTGCCGTCGCTATAGTTGGAGTGCCAGAATGAGCTGGTGTCTCCGTCAATCAGAGCAGCGATGCTGCCTTCTTTGGGCTCCGTGTAGGGGCTGCTGAGCTGGCTCACGTCGGTGATGAGCGTTTCGTGAATGAGGTCAAGTGCCAGGTCCACGTTAGCCTGGGCGTTGGCCATGATGGAGTCGTATTCAACGAGCATAACCTCGCGGTTTTTGTAAACCTGGAATCCTTCGATAACCTTCTTGGCTTCCTCTTCGGATACGGGTTCGAATATCCATTCCGATGCACCAGCCGCACGGCTTTCCAGCTCGAAGGTGGAAGACCATCCCACGAGCATGTTTTCTTTATTGGTGCCTTCGCCATTATTAGCTCCGTGGCCGTTCTGATGCAGGAACTGGCGGTTCTTTTCGGCATCTGGCTGCTCGGCCAGGTTGATGTTGACGTAGGTTTGGTCGTCTTCGTTAGTGAACAGGGCGGTAATCACCATCTCGTGATTGGCCTCCTTCGACAGGGTTACCTGGGCGCTTGTCTTCACAGTGTCGAAGCGTACTTCGTAGCCGGTGTTCAAGAAGTCGTAGTTACCCGATTCCTGTCTTGTCACCTTCCACAGGGCAGAAGCGTCGGTATCCAGGTCTTCGGGTGTGCCCCAGCGGGCGTTGATGGTAGTTCCGTTGGCATCGAGCACGGCGCGCATGTACTTCGTGTAGTACACCTTCTCCTCGGGCTCTTCCTCGGCGGGTGCTTCCATCTGGTAGTACTTCATGGCGGTACGCAAGCGGTAGTAGCCATTTGCGAGGACGATGGGCCGGCGGGTGGGCCAGATGGCCTCATAGGCGGCAATCAGGTCTTCGCCCAATTTCTTCATTTCCTCAACGTCATCGCTTTCGAATGCGCCGGTTTCGGCTGCCTCGTATGCCTCGCGGAAGGCGGTGACAGCGTCTTCGCTGAAGTCGCCGGGTTTCTCACCCACGGGGAAGTAGTCGGCGTTGTCATAGTATTTCTGATACTGCATGTAGATGGCCTCAAGCTCCCTTGCGGCAGCTTCTATCTCGCTGAGCTTAACGGTCGGATACAGCTGGAACTCGCTGAGGTGGAAGAATACCAGGTTCGACTGGCTCACGCCCTTGGTTGCTTCACAGTAGAAGCGCAGGTACTTGTAGCCTTTGGGGTCGAATGCGGTGCTTGTCAGCGTTTCGTTGTTGGCGCCGAGGGGGGTCGACACTTCGGCCAGTGTCTCGCACTGGTCCTTGTCAGCCATAGGATTGTTGACGTCGGTTACCAGTTCGTCGTTCGTTCCCTTCACCGTCCACTGTGTGATTTGGTTGTTTGTGTTGTCACGACGTGTGAAACGGAAGGCAATCGTCATGGACGATTCGTAGTAGTCTTCGGGCATTTCCACCTGGAAGTAGTGGCTGCCTTGCACACGGTGAGGCGGGTTGTCGTGCCACGATGAATGCCAGAATGTCGAGGTGTTTCCATCAATCAGGTCACCAAGGTTTTTGCCTTGATCGGGGTCTGACCATGGGCTGCTCAGCTGGCTGGCATCGGTAATCAGTGGGTTATCCTCGTCGAGTTCAAAGGTAAGGGCAGACTGTGCCATGAGGGTTGAACTTGAGAACACCCCTCCCAACAACATTGCCAGAATAAGGTAGATTCTTTTCATAATGATTGGTTTTAGGTTAGTAAATAAGGTTCACGGCGCTAAAATAAGAAACTTTCCCTTAATCACAAAGAAAAAGAGAAAGTTTTTTTGTTTTTTGGGGGTGGATGTCCTTACGAGAGGCGTTTAATCCACTTGTCGCCGAGCTCGCTCTTTGTGGCAATGTGCTGCTGCACGGCCGTGACGAATGGGTTGCTTTCGAACTGGCCACGCACTTCGGCAAAGTCGGCTTCGGCCGTGCTGGTGTTTCCGTCGAATCCGAATCCCGTCTTCGTGCTGAGCGAGAATTCCTTGTGGGCGTCCTGGTAGAGCATGTTGTCGAGGTCCACCACGGCCTTTTTCCAGTCGCGGATGATGCGCACTTGGTTCTCCCGCTGTTCCAGCTCGGCTTCGGTGAGGCCATAGAAGTTCATCATAAGCTGGTAGGCCCAGGCCCATTCGTAGTCGTAGTAGAGGTTGTGTATCTCCTGCAGTCGGGCAGTCATCTGTTCTTGGCTGCCGACGAGCCCCTGCTCGATGTCGTTCATCAGTTGGGTGATGACGGAGTGGGGGGCGATGAGGCCGGAGAGGTCGAGCCAGTCGCCCTCGCCCATGGTGAATTTGTTTTCGGGCTTAAGTGTGTCTGACTTTTCGAGTCGCGAGATAAGGGAGTTGCCCAGGAACTTCTGGATGGCCATGCGGTAGAGCGTGATGCCTCGCTCCAGAGCCGAGTGGGTGATTTTGGCGCTTTGGTAGGAGTAGGTGTCGCTGGTGGCGCCGGAGAGGTCGCGCAGGCGCTGCAGGACGTCGAGTCCGCGCACCATTTTGTCGATGGTGTAGGGCGAGAGCAGGTTGAAGTTCACCAGATCGAGCCGGCCCTCAGGGGCGCGTTTGTCGCGCTTGGGCCACTTCTGCGCGTCGCGGATGGTGCCCACCGAACGCAGGTTCACGGCAGGCGCCAGCCAGGTTTCGCCTCTCTTCTCGATGAGGTAGGAGAAGGGCAGTGCCGAGGTGTCGGGGTTGGTGGAGTGGCGTCCCATGACGAGCGAGAAGGCACCGATGCGTGCCGGCCACAGGATGTAGCTGTCCGATGCCGTCTTGGCGCCGCGCTCCATGGCGCCTTGGTGGATGGGGCCCAGCTTGTACATGTGGTTACTCTGGTTCGAACCGCTTCCGGCATTCATGAAGGAGAAGATGCCGGCAATGAGCAGTGTGCTCTTGTGGTGGGTCACGGTGAAGGGGCCGGCAAAGATGGCACAGGCCTCGCCGTTCTCCTCCTGGCAGTTGCAGAAGAAGAGCGAGTCGCTGGCCGAGTAGCCGTGGCCCAGGGTGCACGACTGTCCGACGTAGACGCGTGACAGGGTGGTGCAGTCTTCAATCTGGCTGCCGTCCTGCACGATGAAGTCTTCGGCAATAACGCCGTAGCCGATGTGGACGGGGGCTTCCTGGCGCGACATGAGTGAGCCGTTCTTCAGTCGGCCGGCGCCCTCAATCTTGCTCCATGGGCCCAGGTACATATTCTTGATGTAGCCCGTGTCGACGATGGTGGAGTCGTGGCTGATGAGGCCGCGGGCGGATGTGCGCTGGGCCGTGATGTCAGCGGCGAAGCGCTTCAGCCGTTCGGTGAGTGTGGGGCGGTGGCGATACATGGCCTGCATGTAGGCCTCCTGGGCGGTCAGCTTGTCGTGGATGGTTACCTCGCGCCCGCCGGTCTCGTTCAGCACCAACACTTCCGTGCCGTTGCCGAAACTTGTTGCCCCGTCGGTGAGTATGATGTCGACGTTCTCGATGAAGCAGTCGTCCTCAATGTCGTAGTTGGCAATGTAGTTCTTGATGTTCTCGATGCAGCAGTCGTTGCCCACGGTGGTATTGTGCAGCGTGGCGTGGAACAGGCCCGAGTGCTTGTGAATGCCACCGGGCATGGTGAAGGCCTTGTCGAACTTGCCGATGCGGCAGTGGCCCGACAGCCTCACGTGGCGCATATACTTCGTGTTCAGCTCGGGGTGAACCTCTATCTGGTTCCAGTCCTCGGCCGTGCAGCACTGCTGTTTCAGGAGGCCGATTTCCTCTGTCGTTAGTTTCCTGTATTCCATCTTTTATCTAAATTGTTTTTATTGCTTTTCCGAAATTCATACAATAATATAACGTCGCGCGCGTTAAAATATTATATATGTATATCGTAAAATGATGCGCAGACCATGAAAAAAACGCTGGATGCCATACGTCGCTTGTGGTACACTGGGGGCAACGGCATTCATTCGCCCTTTGCTTACCAGCTGGTGACGCAGGTAATCTGCTGTCCCGGAGCCTATTATGCCGACGAGCGGCTCTACCCCATGCGCGACCGCCTGCTGCATCCGCGTCGCACGGCGGTCCGTAAGCTTCTCTTCCGACTGGCCAACCACTGGCAGCCGCGTGAGGTGTGCGCCCCCGAGGTGTTCCACCCTTACTTGCATGCCGGGTGTCGGGCTGCTCGGCTGGTGATGCAGCAGGGACCGTTCGTCACCTTGTGGGGCGGCGAGGGGCGCATGGTGGTGGTGACCGACCTCGGGCGCCATCAGGCGGAGTGGGACCAACTGAAGCGGGAGCCCGATGTAAGGGTCACCTTCGACCTTCGCGACGTGGGCATAGCCGTGTGTGTGGCCCGACTGAACAAGCAACATTATATTATAAATTGGTAACAGAATATGAAGAAATCCAATGTTTACACTCGTCGCGGCGACGACGGCACGACAGGATTGGTGGGCGGCCAGCGCATCCCCAAGAATCATAGCCGCCTTGAGGCCTACGGCACGATGGACGAACTGAACAGCCTTTTGGGGCTGCTCGTGACCGAACTGACCGACGAGGCAGACCGCGAGGAACTGATTCGCATCCAGAACGACCTCTTCGCCGTGGGTTGTGAACTGGCCACTATCGACCGCCCGACGCGCCACGCTGTGGGGGCCGACGACGTAGACCGGCTGGAGAGGGCCATCGACGAGGCTGATGCCCTGTGTGGCGGATGGCACGGATTCATCCTTCCGGGTGGTTCCCATCCCGCGGCCCTGGCCCATGTGTGCCGCACGGTTTGCCGACGACTCGAACGACGCATCTACAGCATCGACGACGGCGTGCCCACCGACCCCGCTTTGTTGCAGTATGTCAATAGGTTAAGTGATTATCTATTCGTCTTGGCCAAGAAGATAAACATTTTGCAGGGCGTTGAAGAAAATATTTGGAGAAATCGTTGATTATATCATTATCGTATACTATCTTTGCATCCCGAAAAGCCAGACCACCCGTGGTCGCCATGAAATAGAACAGATAATCAATAAGTTAAAGATATGTACTGGACACTTGAATTGGCCTCGAAGCTGGAGGATGCTCCCTGGCCAGCGACAAAGGAGGAGCTTATCGACTATGCCGTGCGTAGCGGAGCTCCGTTGGAAGTTATTGAGAACCTGAACGAAATTGAAGACGAGGGCGAGATTTACGAAACCATCGAAGATGTCTGGCCCGACTATCCCACCAAGGAGGATTTTCTCTTCAACGAGGACGAGTATTAAGGCTTGCATCTGAGCCTTAACCAGTTAATACCAGCGAGACGAACAATACTGTTTGTCTCGCTGGTGTTTTGTGGGCGTGGCCATCGTGCTTGCGGAAGTGAACATGCCTGGTGAGCAAGACTGACGGCGGTGTTCGGCATTCATGACAGCCCTGTGGGGGAAAGTATATTCATCGGGCGATGAATGTACGCGCATCGCACGGCGAATATATAAACGCCGCCGACGAATGTATATTCGCCGCCCGATGAATATAGTTTGCCATGCAACGCCGTCGGGAAGGGGGCGCAGGGGTTGCCTCATCGTCTAAGTTTAATTAGTGGTTTTCGGATATTCTATAAGTATGATAAATAGAGATAGTTCGTTTGGGCTGGATACTCGGCAGCAAGGGTATCAATCTGGTTGACTGTTGGCATGATGCCCAACTCTTGCCGCCATTTGCGAACCGTAAGTCCAGCCCGCTCCATCTTCATGTCTGCTTCGAGGCCAAGAGCACGAGCAATCTGGAAGTCGGAGAAGCCATAAGTCTTTGCTTCAAGCAACAACGTGGAGAACTCTGGGGCTTCGATGGCTTCAAGAAATTCAGAATACTCTGAGCCAGAATAGTATTCCGTTAACCAAGAGAACTCTTTCAGCCTCTCATTGACCAGCATGATGTGCCTGAGCTTCTCAAGAAACCAACAGTCTATCTTCGTCAGTTCATGAATCTGTTTTACGGAATAGCCCATCGCCATGGCCTTAGCGACTGCAAAAACACGGATGTCCGTGGCATGCCTGAGCGCTTCGATGACGTTCGGAATCTTAATCTCATGGTTATCGACAAAGCCATGCATGCCCTGTCCAATCATGCGCAAGCCCTTTTGGATGGCCTCCTCGAATGTGCGGCCGATGGCCATCACCTCACCTACGCTCTTCATGCTTGAACCCAGTTCGTGGTTCACGCCGTGGAACTTCGAGAGGTCCCAACGCGGAATCTTACAGACGACATAGTCGAGGGCAGGTTCAAAGAAGGCGCTGGTGGTCTTGGTGACGGAGTTCTTCAATTCAAATAGTCCGTAACCCAGTCCGAGCTTGGCAGCGACGAAGGCCAAGGGATAGCCCGTCGCCTTTGATGCCAAAGCAGACGAGCGGCTCAGACGAGCGTTGACTTCAATGACACGATAGTCCTCGGAAGCAGGGTCAAGGGCGTACTGCACGTTACATTCACCTACGATGCCGATATGTCGGATTATCTTGATGGCGAGGGCACGTAGCTTGTGGTATTCGTTGTTCGAGAGCGTCTGCGATGGAGCAACGACAATGCTCTCGCCTGTATGGATGCCGAGCGGGTCGAAGTTCTCCATGTTGCAGACGGTGATGCAGTTGTCGTACCTGTCGCGCACCACTTCATATTCAATCTCCTTCCATCCTTTCAGCGACTTCTCTACTAACACTTGAGGAGAGAAGGCGAAAGCTTCCTCTGCCTGGGTCAGCAGTTCCTCATCGTTGTCGCAGAAGCCCGAGCCAAGGCCACCGAGAGCATAGGCTGCACGAAGGATGACGGGGAAGCCCAGTCCGTGAGCGGCCTTCTGTACCTCCTCAATGGTATTGCAAGCTTCGCTCTTGATGGTCTTCACGCCAATCTCGTCAAGACGCTTGACAAAGAGGTCGCGGTCTTCGGTATTGATGATTGCCTGAACGGGTGTGCCAAGGACTTTGACACCATATTTCTCAAATACACCTTTCCTGTAAAGCTCCACGCCGCAGTTCAAAGCTGTCTGTCCGCCGAAACTCAGCAGGATGCCGTCCGGCCGCTCCTTCTCTATGACATGCTCCACGAAATCAGGCGTGACGGGCTGAAAATAGATAGTGTCCGCCACGTCTTTCGAAGTTTGGACAGTTGCAATGTTAGGATTGATGAGCACCGACTTGACACCTTCCTCTTTCAAGGCTTTCAGAGCCTGAGCACCGCTGTAGTCAAACTCTCCCGCCTGACCGATCTTGAGAGCACCGGAGCCAAGAAGGAGAATTTTATTGAAGTTTTGAGGTTTTGGGGTTTTGAGGTTTTGAGGTGAATATACCTTATAACCCGAAAGCGAAGCGACCTCATAATCTGAAACCTGACGGACAAACTCATCGAACATCCATTCCGTATCTGTTGGTCCTGAGCAGGCTTCAGGATGGAACTGTGCAGAGAACCATGGCATTGTCTTGTGGCGAATGCCTTCGTTGGAGCCGTCGTTCATGTTGACGAACAGAGGTTCCCAGTCGGCAGGCAACGTCGAGACGTCGACGGCATAACCATGATTCTGGCTTGTGATGAAGCAACGGGTGGTGCCCACAAGCTGCACCGGCTGGTTATGACTGCGATGACCATACTTCAGCTTGTATGTCTTTGCACCTGCAGCCCTTGCCAAGAGTTGGTTGCCGAGACAGATGCCCATGAGGGGCCGCACATTCGGATTGTTGAGGAAGGTGCGGATGTGCTCCACGGTCTTATTGCATTGCTCAGGGTCGCCAGGACCATTCGCCAGGAACAATCCATCGAAGTCAAGTTGGTTGAAGTCATAGTTCCACGGAACCCTGATGACTTCAACGCCTCTATTCACCAAGCAACGGATGATGTTTGCCTTTACACCACAGTCAATAAGAACGACTCTCGGAAATGAGGAATGAAGAGTGAATAATGAAGAATTTGCTGCCGCCGTAGGGTCTGGCTTGTACGTGATGACCTCCTTGCAGCTCACTTGCTCCACCCAATTGATGCTACCATAGTCAGCGTGTTCGGAGCAATCAGAGTTCTCAGAGATGATGATACGACCTCGCATCACGCCAGACTCCCTGAGCCGTTGGGTGAGCCTTCGCGTGTCAATGCCCGTAATGGCAGGAATCTTTTCCCGCTTTAGCCATTCGGCAAGCGACTCCTTGGCATTCCAATGGCTGTACTTCTCGCTGTAATCTGCCACAACGAGGCCCTTGACGTGAATCCGCTCGCTTTCCATGAACTTGGGCAAGGGCTCGCCTCCTGTTTCAGGAACGCCATAGTTTCCTATCAAAGGATAAGTTGTCACCAGTATCTGGCCTGCATAGCTCGGGTCGGTGAGGCTTTCTGGATAGCCTGTCATTGCCGTGTTGAACACCACTTCGCCCACGGCATTTGCTTCGTAACCAAACGACCAGCCGCAGAACTCTGTGCCGTCATCAAGTATCAGTCTCGCTTCTTGCTTCATCTTATAGTCAAATTGTAAATTGTCAAATTGCTAAATCCTAATAAGCTTGTTCGTGAACCCCCTTGACAGCTCTTCCACTTGGGTCGTTCATGTTCTTGAAAGCAGCATCCCATTCAAGGGCGATGGCTGTCGAACACGCCACGCTTGCCTCTTGGTTTACGCTTCGCGCAGCAGACTCGCTTGGGAAATACTCGGCGAAGATGCTGCGATAGTAGTACTCCTCCTTGTTGAGCGGCGGATTGATGGGGAAACGTTCTGCCGCATGTGCCATCTGTTCGTCGCTGACAGCTTCGGAGGTAATCTTCTTCAATGTGTCAATCCATGAATAGCCCACTCCGTCGCTGAACTGCTCCTTCTGCCGCCAAGCAATCTCTGCCGGCAACATATCGGCAAAGGCTTCGCGGACTATTTTCTTTTCAATCGTTGAGCCAGGGCACATCTTTGCATCGGGATTTGTACGCATGGCCACGTCGAGGAATTCCTTGTCGAGGAAAGGCACACGTCCCTCTATGCCCCAGGCCGATAGGCTCTTGTTGGCACGGAGACAGTCGTAGTAGTGAAGCTTGCTGAGCTTGCGGACGCTCTCCTCATGGAATGCCTTTGCGCTCGGTGCTTTGTGGAAATAGAGATAGCCGCCAAACACCTCGTCTGCTCCTTCGCCACTGAGCACCATCTTGATGCCCATCGATTTGATGACACGGGCAAGGAGATACATCGGAGTGGATGCACGGACAGTCGTCACGTCGTATGTCTCGATGAAGTAGATGACGTCGCGTATGGCATCAAGCCCCTCCTGTATAGTGTAGTTGATTTCGTGATGTACGGTGCCGATATGGTCGGCCACCAGCTTTGCTTTTGCCAAGTCGGGAGCCCCCTTCAAGCCTACCGCGAAGGAATGCAGACGAGGCCAATAGGCGCGTGTCTGCGAGTTGTCCTCTATGCGATGCTCGCTGAACTTCTCGGCAATAGCAGAGATGACAGAAGAGTCAAGTCCGCCGCTGAGCAGTACGCCATAGGGAACGTCGGACATCAACTGACGCCTCACCGAGTCCTTGAGAGCATCACGAATAGCGTCGACGCTTGCTTCGTTATTCTTCACAGCATCATATTCAAACCAGTCACGATGGTAGTAGCGCTTCATACCAGGCTCTTTGCTCCAATAGTAATGCCCTGGCAGGAAGGGCTCGTATCGCTCACACTGGTCTTCGAGCGCCTTCAGTTCGGAGGCGACATACACGGTGGCGTCGCTGTCATAGCCTATATACAGAGGTATCACGCCGATGGGGTCGCGGGCTATCAGGAAGGCATCCTTCTCTTCGTCGTAAAGGGCGAAGGCAAAGATGCCGGAGATGTCCTCCAGAAAGTCGATGCCTTTGTCGCGATAGAGCGCAAGGATGACTTCGCAGTCGCTGCCCGTCTGGAAGTCGTAACGTCCGGCATATTGGCGGCGAATCTCCTGATGATTGTAGATCTCGCCGTTGACGGCCAGCACCACCTTCCTGTCGGGCGAGAACAAAGGCTGGCCGCCGCTCTCGGGATCGACGATGGAGAGCCGTTCGTGGGCAAGGATGGCCGAGCCGCCACAATAGATGCCGCTCCAGTCCGGACCACGGTGCCTGATTTTCTGACTCATGCGCAGAGCCTTCTCGCGAAGCTCGTGCGTCTGCTTCTTGATGTTGAAGATTGATACTATTCCACACATAATGTTATTTTCTCATTTTCTTATTCTCTCATTCTCTCATTCTCTCAACCCACTGGTGTGAGGCTTTTTATAAACGACATGAACAAAGGATGCGGATGTAGCACCGTTGAGGAGTATTCAGGGTGGAACTGCGTTCCGATGTACCAACGTAGGGACGGTATTTCCACAATCTCGACAAGGTTTGTGCCAGGGTTGATGCCAACGCACTTCATGCCCCCCTTCTCGTATTCCTCTTTATACCGATTGTTGAACTCATAGCGATGCCGATGCCTTTCGCTAATCTTTGTCGTGCCTCCGTATGCTTCACAGGCACGGCTGCCTTCGGTGAGTTCGCAATCGTAAGCGCCAAGTCGCATAGTGCCGCCCATCTGCGTGACAGACTTCTGTTCTTCCATCATGTCGATGACGTTGTGTTCGGTCTGATTGTCCATCTCACTGCTGTTGGCATCCTCGTAGCCCAGCACATTCCTCGCAAACTCAATCACCATCATCTGCATGCCCAGACAGATGCCGAAGGTTGGGATGTCGTGCGTTCGGGCGTATTTGGCGGCGACAATCTTTCCTTCGATGCCACGCTGCCCGAAGCCCGGACAGATGATGATGCCTGCCAGGCCTTCCAGCTCCTCCGCTACGTTCTCATCGGTGACGCCTTCGCTGTTAATGAAGTGAATCTTTGTCTTCACGCCATCGTAGATGCCTGCCAGGTTCAGACTCTCGCGGATGCTCTTGTAGGCATCTTGCAGGTCGTACTTGCCGACCAAGCCGATGTTGATTTCACGTGTAGCACGATGCCAGTTGTTGAGAAAGTTGCGCCAAGGTTTCATGGCAGGAGTCTCGCCGACGGGTATGCCTATCTTGCGCAGGATGGCAGCATCGAGTCCTTGCCTCTGCATACTCACAGGTACTTCGTAGATGCTTGCCATGTCTTCGCTCTGCACTACGCATTCCAGGCTGACATTGCAGAACGAAGCCACCTTCAGACGCAATGCGTCGTCGAGGTGGCGTTCGGTTCGCAGCACAAGGATGTCGGGCTGGATGCCCATGCCTTGCAGTTCCTTGACGGAATGTTGGGTGGGCTTCGTCTTCAGTTCGTCGGCAGCTTTCAAATAAGGAACGTATGTGAGGTGTACGCAGACAGCGTCGCGCCCCAACTGCCACCGAAGCTGACGGATGGCTTCCATGAACGGCGCGCTCTCTATGTCGCCGATGGTGCCGCCGACCTCTGTGATGACGAAGTCCAACTCCTCTTCCTCTACATCTTCGCGAAGCATTCGCCGCTTTATCTCGTCCGTGATGTGCGGCACCACCTGAATGGTCTTGCCCAGGTAGTCGCCACGGCGTTCGCGGTCGATGACGGTCTTGTAGATGCGTCCCGTCGTGACGCTGTTGTGGCGGGTAGTGCGTATGCCGGTGAACCGCTCGTAGTGCCCGAGGTCAAGATCTGTCTCCATGCCGTCTTCCGTCACATAACATTCGCCGTGCTCGTAGGGATTGAGCGTACCCGGGTCGATGTTGATGTACGGGTCGAACTTCTGGATAGTGATTTTGTAGCCGCGTGCTTGCAGCAGTTTGCCGATGCTGGCGGAGATGATTCCCTTCCCGAGAGAGGAAACCACGCCGCCAGTGACGAAGATGTACTTTGAGTTCATGTGTCTGAAGGTTTTTTATAAAGAGAATGATGTGCCGAAGATGATGTAGAGCTTCTCTGCCCTTGGGTTGCCCGTCAGACCTGCAAATACTGGCAGATGCCATTTCTGCTTGATGACGAAATCCTTGGTGGCACGCAGGGAGATGTTCGTGACGCAGAAGCCGTTGGCATCGTAGAATGTTGTGGCATAGGGCACGGCTCCGAAGGTGGCAGTCCAGTCGAGTTTGGCAAGACGGAAGGGTGCCACAATCTCGACGTAACTGCTGTAGGCTCTCTTGCCGCTGCGGTTCAGGCCGTCGTTGCCGGCAAAGTTCGTGAACCACTGCACGCTGAGGAAGCCGAAGTCGTAGCCGACGTTTGCTTCCCACACATGGGTCGTCTGGTGAGCCTTATAGTTGAAGTAGTTGTCTTCAGAGAACCAGTAGTCGGTCAGGCCCACGTTGAAGTCTTTCAATTCATAGGCCAACGTGAAGTCAAGCTCTTTTGTATCGTCTGAATCGAAACCGACGCTTCCCCAGCTGCTCAGGCTTATGCCTTTATAGTCGATGCCAAGTGTGGGCTGTAGGCTGACGTTACCGAGCTTCTGACCACGCCAAATGTACTGGCCGACGAAGTCACAACCTATCGTCGCTCCTACCTTATCCTTTGCTCCCGCCGCAGTCATGCAGGCTGCCAACAGGAGTGTCATAATCAATCTTTTCATGTGCTTTTTATGTTTGGTGTGTTTGTTGTGAATAAACTACTCACGAGAAGTTTGCCTTTTTCTCACGAGACGTTTTTCTCTTTAATTGTAACATGTCTCTCCGTGCTCATATACATCCAGTCCTTCGTCCTCAATGCGGGCATCGACTCGAAGGCCATGGAGTTTCCTTATTCCGTAGAACAGGGTGAAGCCGCAAACTGCTGCCCAGAGGTCGATGACAAGGATGCCGAAACACTGTGCCCCGAAGAAGCCCCAGCCACCGCCGTACAGAGCGCCGCCCGACGTGGAGAGCAGACCCGTCAGCAACGTGCCGAGGATGCCGCAGACACCGTGTACGGAACTGGCACCAACAGGGTCGTCGATGTGCAACTGATGGTCGATGAACTCGATGGAAAAGACAAGCACGATGCCGCAGATGAGGCCGATGGCGACGGCTCCAACGGGCGAGACGAGGTCGCAACCTGCCGTGATGCCCACCAGCCCTGCCAGCACGCCGTTGAGCATCAGGGAGAACGAGGGCTTGCCATACTTCAGCCATGTGACGAACATTGTCGCTATGCCTCCGGCAGCAGCGGCAAGGTTGGTGGTCAGCAAGACGTGGCAGATGGCCTTGCGGTTTACTTCGCCCGAAGCTGCCAACTGTGAGCCAGGGTTGAAGCCGAACCATCCAAGCCAAAGAATGAATACTCCGAGGGCGGCCAACGTTAGTGAATGGCCGGGAATGGCTCTGCTGCTGCCGTCCTTTGCATATTTGCCGCGGCGGGCACCAAGTGCCATCGCTCCTATCAATGCCAGCACGCCGCCCACGCTATGAACAATGGTGGAACCGGCGAAGTCGTGGAAGACGGCACCGAAGGTCTGCATCATGAACCCGTCCTCTGCTTCATTACAGAGCCAACCGCCGCCCCAAGTCCAGTGTCCCTCAATGGGGTAGATGAACAAAGATATGACAGCGCTGTAGATGACGTACATCGAGAACTTGGTGCGCTCTGCCATTGCTCCGCTGACGATTGTTGCAGAGGTGGCGCAGAAGACGGTCTCGAACATCAGGAAACCCTCTACGGGCAGGTCGCCATGATAAAAGGATAGGTCGCCCCAGTTGGGCATACCGATGAAGCCCGAGCCGTCTGAGCCGAACATGAAACCAAAGCCGATGAACCAGAACAGCAATGAGCCGAACATGAAGTCCACGAAGTTCTTGAACAGAATGTTTGCGGTGTTCTTGCCGCGCGTGAAGCCTGCTTCGCATAAGGCAAAGCCCGGCTGCATCCAGAAAACAAGCATGGTTGCCAGAAGCATCCATACGGTATCGAGTGAAAGTGCAATGTCGTTCATAATTAAATAATAAATAATGTGTTGTGTTTCGTTAACTCTGATTATTTCTTGTCTCTCAGCACTGTGTCGCCGTGTTCGCCGGTACGGATGCTCCATGTGTCAATCATGTCGCTTACGAAGATGCGGCCGTCGCCTACCTCGCCTGTATGTGCTGTTTCGATGATCACCTTCATGGTGGGTTGGACAAACTGGTCGCGACAAACGATGGTTAGTGCCACACGTTCTATAACGTCGGTCGAGTATTGAACGCCACGATAGATACGCTCTTGTCGGCTCTGACCAATGCCATGCACGTCGTGATACTCAAACCAGTCGATGTCCGACGAAAGCAACGCTTCCTTGACATCCTCAAACTTCGTCTTCCTGATGATAGCTTCAATTCTTTTCATACTTAAATAAATGTTACCAATGAGCGTCCTGTTCTTACACATTGCAATGTTTTCGATGCAAAGTTATGGCAATATGTTCGGTTAGACAAGAATAGATAGTCAAAATAATAGGTTTTGATGTGTTTTACTTGATATATGTCAATTAAAACATCGTTGAAGCGTGCTTTTGTTTGCGAAATTAGGTTGTTTTTGTTTCAAAATGCTTACCTTTGCATCAGAATTAAATAAATATGTCAGTCAAATAAAGAAATTCTATACAAAATGAAACATAAGATCCATTTTACAAAGATGCATGGTGCCGGCAACGACTATATATATATTGATACATTATTATATAATATAGAAGAGCCCGAGGAGTTGGCACGCCAGTGGAGCGACAGACATAAAGGCATCGGCTCCGACGGACTTGTACTGATAGGACGCAGCTGCATACCGGAAGCTGACTTTACGATGCGCATCTTCAATGCCGACGGGTCGGAGGCCATGATGTGTGGCAACGCCAGCCGATGCGTGGGGAAGTATGTATATGAAAAGGGACTGACGACCAGCAAGGAAGTCAGATTGCTCACTCCCTCCGGCATAAAGACAATCCATTTGAGTGTCCGTGATGGTCTCGTCGATGCCAGCACAGTCGATATGGGCGAGCCTGTCTTCGAGAACCCCTTGCAGTTTCTGCCACAGGGAACAGGTCTCAGGGAGGGAACGTTCGTCTCGATGGGCAATCCCCACTATGTCGTTTTCACTGAAGATATAGATGCCGTTGAGCAGGAAGGCTGTGGACTGGAGCATCATCCCGCGTTTCCCGAACGCTGCAACATCGAGTTTGCCGAAATGCGTCCTGACGGCATTCGAGTGCGCGTTTGGGAGCGCGGCAGCGGCATCACCCAGGCTTGTGGCACGGGAGCCTGTGCCGTGGCTGTGGCAGCTGCATTGACTGGACGTGCAGAAAGAAGGAGTCGCATCCTCATGGATGGTGGCACGCTGGACGTTAAATGGTGCCTTCAGGACAATCACGTCTATTTGACGGGACCGGCCGTGTTCGTGTTTGAAGGAGAAATAGAACTATCGTGATAACGAAATAACGTAATAACGAATTAAAGAAATGATCAGCGAAAACTACTTAAAGCTGTCTGAGTCGTATCTCTTTGCAGAGATTGCCCGGAAGGTAAACGACTATAAGAAGAAACATCCGGAGGCGGACGTCATCTCATTGGGAATAGGCGACGTAACTCAACCTCTTGCCCCGGCTGTTGTGGGGGCTCTACACAAGGCTGCGGATGAGATGGCTGTGGCAGCATCGTTCCGAGGCTATGGCCCTGAACGTGGCTATGACTTCCTGCGCGAAGCAATTGTAGAGAATGACTTCCGCAGACACGGCATCGACGTTGAGGCGGACGAGATATTCGTCAGTGATGGAGCAAAGAGCGACACAGGCAACTTCCAGGAACTGCTTTCCGAGAAGTGTGTGGTGGCTGTCACGGACCCCGTTTATCCTGTCTATGTAGACTCCAATCTCATGGCAGGAAGGACTATCGTCAAGCTTCCTTGCACGCCGGAGAACGGCTTCGTGCCCGAACTGCCCAGTGACCACGTGGACGTCATCTACCTCTGCTATCCCAACAACCCGACGGGCACGACGCTCACAAAAGCGCAGCTGAAGGCGTGGGTCGATTATGCCACACAGGAGGAAGCTCTCATCTTCTACGATGCAGCCTATGAGGCTTATATCCAGAGTGAAGATGTGCCGCACAGCATCTACGAGATACCTGGAGCAAGCAAGTGTGCCGTAGAGTTTCACTCCTATTCAAAGACGGCAGGCTTCACTGGCATCCGATGCGGGTACACCGTTGTGCCGAAGACCTTGAGAATGCCGCTGAATGCGTTGTGGAACAGGCGTCAATGCACCAAGTTCAATGGCGCGAGCTACCTCTCCCAAAGGGCGGCGGAAGCCATCTACACATCTCAGGGCAAGGTTCAGATAAAGGAAACGATTTCCTATTATATGAAGAATGCTCACGTGATGCGGGCATCATTGACAGACATGGGCTTCAAGGTCTATGGCGGCATAGATGCACCTTACCTATGGGTCAAGACACCTGGCAACATGACGTCGTGGGAGTTCTTCAACTGGATGCTTCAATCAGCCCACATCGTCTGCACTCCCGGCGTAGGCTTTGGCGACAAAGGAGAAGGCTTTGTACGACTCACTGCCTTTGGCACACACGAGAATACAGTAAAGGCGCTTCGCCGAATAAATAGTAAATTGTAAAGACCCCCTAACCCCCTTTAGAGGGAATAAATTGTAAATCGTAAATCGTCAAATTGTAAATGAATCAAGGTTTATATCAGGAAGCATACGAGCACGATGCCTGCGGTGTGGGCATGGTGGTACACATTCACGGAGGCAAGAGCCACGAACTTGTTGACAACGCATTGAAAGTGTTGGAGAACATGGAACATCGTGGTGCCGAGACGCGTGACAAGACAGGTGACGGAGCAGGCATCATGTTGCAGATTCCTCATGAATTCATCTTGCTGCAAGGCATCCCTGTGCCCGAAAAGGGCAGGTATGGCACAGGACTTGTCTTCCTGCCCAAAGATGAAAAGGCTCAACAAGAGATTTTCTCTGTGATGATAGAGGAGATAGAGCGCGAAGGACTGGAGCTGATGCATGTCAGGGCTGTGCCCACCTGTCCCGAAGTATTGGGCATTGCCGCAAGGGAAGTGGAGCCAGACATCAAGCAAATCTTCGTGACTGGAGTGACGGAAGAACAAGCTCCAAGGCTCGACTGCATATTGTATAAGATAAGAAAGCGCATCGAGAATCGTATCACTGACGAGTATTTCTACATCTGCTCGTTGTCGAGCAAGAACATCATCTACAAAGGAATGTTGACATCAGGGCAACTGCGCCGATACTTCCCTGACCTGTCGAGCCCATACCTGACGAGCGGACTGGCCTTGGTACATTCCCGTTTCTCTACCAACACTTTCCCGAAGTGGAAACTGGCTCAGCCTTTCCGCCTGTTGGCACATAACGGGGAAATCAACACCATTCGAGGCAACCGCGGATGGATGAGGGCAAGGGAAAGCGTGCTGGGTAGCGAGGCATTGGGCGACATTAAGGACTTGCGACCCATCGTGCAGGAAGGCATGAGCGACTCCGCAAGCTTGGACAATGTCTTCGAGTTCCTCATGATGAGCGGACTCTCTTTGCCGCAGGCAATGGCAATACTCGTGCCCGAAAGCTTCAACGATAAGAACCCGATAAGCGAGGACCTCAAGGCCTTCTACGAATATCATTCTATATTGATGGAACCGTGGGACGGCCCTGCCGCTCTTCTCTTTTCGGACGGACGCTATGCAGGCGGAATGCTCGACCGTAATGGTCTGCGCCCCAGCCGTTACACCATTACGAAGCAAGGCCTGATGGTCGTGGCTTCGGAAGTAGGTGTGATGGACTTCGAGCCAAGCGACGTGGTTAGCAAGGGACGCTTGCAACCGGGTAAGATACTGCTTATTGACACGCAGGAAGGCAAGATTTACTATGACGGCGAGATAAAGGAACAGTTGGCAAAGGCTCATCCTTATCGCGAATGGCTTCAGGCAAACCGCATTCAGTTGGAGAATCTCAAGAGCGGTCGGCATGTAGAGAACTCTGTCCCGAACTACGAACGTAAGCTCATCACCTTCGGCTTCGGACAGGAAGATATTGACCGCACCATCATTCCGATGGCAACGGCTGGACAGGAACCTGTGGCAGCGATGGGCAACGACACTCCGCTGGCAGTCATCAGCGACCGTCCACAGATTCTCTTCAACTACTTTCGTCAGCAGTTTGCACAAGTCACGAATCCCGCTATCGACCCTATCCGAGAGGAACTGGTGATGTCGTTGACGGAGTACATCGGAGCCGTTGGCACGAACATTCTCACGCCCGATGCATCGAACTGCAAGATGGTGCGCTTGCCACAACCTGTACTCACGAACACGCAGCTCGACATATTATGTAATATAAGGTACAAAGGCTTCAAGACGAAGAAACTATCATTACTGTTCGAGATACAGAAGGGAGCAAGCGGACTACGTGCAGCCATTGAAGGCCTATGCAGAGACGCCGAGCAGAGTGTAGATGAAGGCGTGAACTACATCATTCTTTCTGATAGAGACATTGATGAGACACATGCAGCTATCCCATCGCTGCTGGCTGTTTCGGCTGTCCATCACTATTTGATTTCCGTCGGCAAGCGTGTGCAGACGGCTCTCATCGTGGAGAGTGGCGAGATTCGCGAAGTGATGCACGCCGCTTTGTTGTTAGGGTATGGTGCGAGTGCCATTTGTCCTTACATGACTTTCGCCGTTCTGGACGACCTTGTGAAGAAACATAAGATTCAGGAAGAATATGCTACAGCTGAGGCAAACTATATCAAGGCGGTCGATAAGGGCTTGAAGAAGATTATGTCCAAGATGGGCATTTCAACAATACGCTCATATCGAGGCGCAAAGATATTCGAGAGCATCGGACTCGGCGAGGATTTGCTCAGAAGGTACTTTGGCACGGAGGCAAGCACCATTGGCGGCATTGGGCTGAAGGAGATTGCCCGTGACGCGATCCGTCTGCACGATGAGGCATTTGATGTCAACTCGTTTACTCTCAAAAACAACGGTCAGTTCTCCTGGCGCAAAGATGGCATCCTACATGCTTGGAACCCCGATACAATTGCTAACTTGCAGATTGCAACAAGACTTGGCTCTTACAAGAAGTTCAAGGAATGGTCGGCGATGGTGGATGAGAAAGAGAAACCGATCTTCATCCGTGACTTCTTCGGATTCAAGAAAGCAGCAACGCCAATTCCCATCGATGAGGTAGAGCCAGTGGAAAGCATTGTGCGGCACTTCGTGACGGGAGCCATGTCTTTCGGCGCTTTGAGCATCGAGGCGCACGAAGCTCTTGCCCTTGCCATGAACAAACTTGGCACGCGAAGCAACACGGGTGAAGGTGGCGAGGACAATGCCCGCTACCATGCGGAAGTGGATGGCGTAAGTCTGAGCAGCAAGACAAAGCAGATTGCATCAGGTCGCTTTGGCGTGACGGCAGAGTACCTTGTCAATGCCGAGGAGATTCAGATCAAGGTGGCTCAGGGTGCAAAGCCTGGCGAAGGCGGACAGTTGCCTGGTTTTAAGGTGAACGAGATTATTGCCAAGACACGTAATGCCATTCCTGGCATCAGCCTTATTTCGCCACCTCCTCATCACGACATTTACAGCATCGAGGATCTTGCGCAACTTATCTTCGACCTGAAGAACATCAATCCTTCGGCTGCCGTCAGCGTGAAGCTGGTTGCCGAAAGCGGTGTTGGAACTATTGCTGCTGGTGTGGCGAAGGCAAAGGCCGACCTCATCGTTATTAGTGGTGCCGAAGGTGGCACGGGCGCAAGCCCTGCAAGCTCGATGCGCTTTGCAGGCATATCGCCTGAGATTGGCCTTGCTGAGACACAGCAGACGCTTGTGAAGAATGGCCTTCGCGGGCAGGTTCGCTTGCAGACTGACGGCCAGTTGAAGACTGCCAAGGACGTCATCATCATGGCGATGCTTGGTGCCGATGAGTTCTCTTTCGGCACGTTGCCGCTCATCGTTCTGGGTTGTGTGATGATGCGCAAGTGCAATACCAACACCTGTCCTGTGGGCGTGGCAACGCAAGACGAGCGTCTTCGTGCCCGTTTCATGGGCAAGTCGGAGTATGTGGTCAACTTCTTCACCTTCCTTGCTCAGCAAGTACGCGAGTACCTTAGCGAGATAGGAGTACACAAGCTGAAGGACATCATCGGCCACACGGAGCTGATAGAGATACAATCGGCAAATGCGACAGAAAAACAGAAGACCATCGACTTCAGCCGACTGCTCTATAAACCCGTCACAGACACCCCCCTCTATTGGGACAGAAGCGAGTTCACGAAAGTCTGTGGCGTCAAAGATGAAGAGATAATAAAGGAGGTGCAGAAGAGCATCAACGAACAGGAGGGCCTGACACTCGACTTTACCATCAAGAACACGGACCGAGCTGTGTGTACGATGCTTTCCGGCGTTATTGCCAAGAAGTATGGTGAGGCCGGGCTGCCTGACGGAACCATCAACATCAAGTTCAAGGGCTCGGCAGGGCAGTCGTTTGGGGCGTTTGCCGTGAAAGGACTGAGTCTGAGGCTCGAAGGCGAGGCTAACGATTACTTCGGCAAAGGACTGAGTGGAGGACGCATCAGCATCTTGCCTCCTTACGCCACTGTACACGGCGGTTTTGTCGCCAAGGATAACATCATCGCCGGCAACACTGGTCTTTATGGCGCTACGAGCGGCGAGCTTTATGTCAACGGTCGTGTGGGAGAACGTTTTGCAGTGAGAAACAGTGGAGCCATTGCTGTCATCGAAGGAGCAGGCGACCATTGTTGCGAATACATGACCGGCGGGCGTGTCGTTGTCCTCGGAAAGACGGGCAGGAACTTCGCAGCAGGCATGAGTGGCGGCGTGGCTTATGTCTATGATCCAGACCACACCTTCGACTACTTCTGCAACATGGATATGGTGGAGATAAACCTTGTGGAAGATACGGTTAGTCGCAAAGAACTGCTCGAGCTCATCCGTCAGCATTACCTCCATACGGGTTCTGCCCTCGCAGGACGAATGCTCGATGACTGGGGGAGCTACGTCGAGGACTTCATCCAGATTGTGCCCATCGAGTACAAACGCGTCTTGCAGGAAGAGCAGATGGCCAGACTTTCGCAGAAGATTGCGGAGGTGCAGAGGGACTACTAAATGAAGATATCGCAAACTACTCGTTAGTAAATCGTCATTTACTCATTAATAGTTTTAAGACGACTTCAGTATCCCCTAATAATTAAACGTAAAAGCAACCAAACAACAGAATAAGATGGGAAATCCGAAAGCATTTCTGACTGTGCCTCGCAAAGAGGCTGGATACAGACCAATTCACGACCGCATACACGACTTCGGCGAAGTGGAGCAGACGCTCAACATGCGCGACCGGCAGGAACAGGCCAGCCGTTGCATGGATTGCGGCGTGCCCTTCTGCCACTGGGCTTGTCCTCTCGGCAACAAAGACCCCGAATGGAACGACGCGCTCTATCGCGGCGAATGGGAAACGGCATATAAGTTACTGAAGAAGACCAACCCCTTTCCAGAGTTCACGGGTCGCATCTGTCCGGCTCTTTGCGAGAAGGCTTGTGTGCTCTATCATACGACGGGCGAGGCCGTCACCAATCGCGAGAATGAATGTGCCATTGCCGAGCGAGCCTTTCTGGAAGGATATGTGACTGTCGAGCATCCCAAGCGCATCGGACATCGCGTGGCTGTCGTGGGAAGCGGCCCTGCAGGTCTTGCCGCCGCCACAGCCCTCAACTATATGGGTTACGAGGTGACAGTCTTCGAGAAGAACGAGGCCGCAGGCGGTCTCCTGCGCTATGGCATCCCCAGCTTCAAGCTGAACAAGGAAATCATCGACCGCCGCATCAGCGTAATGGAACAGGAAGGCATTGGGTTCAGGTATAATTATCCCGTTTCTTCCGCTGCGATTCTGTCGCAGCAACAATTCTCGGCCATCGTCCTCGCCACAGGCACACCTGTCGCAAGAGATTTGAAGGTCCCTGGCCGAGAGCTGAAAGGCGTGCATCTTGCCCTCGATCTGCTTTCCCAGCAGAACCGTGTTCTTGCCGGCATGGAGTTCACAGGGGATGAACGCATCACGGCAGAGGGCAAGGATGTCCTCGTCATCGGTGGCGGCGACACGGGAAGCGATTGCATCGGCACCGCTCATCGTCAGGGCTGCAAGAGTGTCACGCAGATAGAGATTATGCCCAAGCCGCCTGTCGGTCACAATCCCTCCACGCCTTGGCCCAACTGGCCGGTTATCCTCAAGACGACAAGCAGCCACGAAGAAGGTTGCATTCGCAGGTGGAACATCAACACCCTGGAGTTCCTCGGAGAGAACGGAAAGGTGACAGGCGTCAAGGTGCAGGAGATAGATTGGAAACCAGCCACTGTGCCAGCCGGGTCACCAGCGGGTGCTACCGCCCGTCCCATCATGGTCGCAAAAGGCGAACCTTTCATCATCAAGGCCGACCTTGTCCTGCTTGCTATGGGCTTCCTCAAGCCTGAGCATCCAGAGTACCCCGAGAATGTCTTCGTCTGTGGCGATGCCGCCAATGGCGCTTCGCTCGTGGTGAAAGCTATTTCTTCAGGGCTCCAGACGGCTAAAAGAGTTAACGAATACATAAGTAAACAATAATTATTTACCCATTAACAGAACACAATTATGGCAAACGATTTGAGATTTCAGGTTGTCGGTGAGGCATTCAAGAAGAAGCCTCTTGACGTAAAGACACCAGCGGAGAGACCTTGCGAGTACTTTGGCAAGCACGTCTTCAATCGTGAGAAGATGTATAAATATCTGCCGAAGGACGTTTATGATAAAATGGTAGATGTCATCGACAATGGTGCCCGCCTCGACCGCAAGGTGGCCGATGCTGTGGCTGCCGGCATGATGCAATGGGCCAGGGAGAACGGTGTGACACACTATACGCACTGGTTCCAGCCTCTGACAGAAGGCACTGCTGAGAAGCACGACTCGTTCATCGAGCACGACGGTAAGGGCGGCATGATTGAGGAATTCAGCGGTAAGCTCCTCGTTCAGCAGGAACCCGACGCCTCCTCGTTCCCTTCTGGAGGCATAAGGAGCACCTTCGAGGCTCGTGGCTACTCGGCATGGGACCCCACAAGCCCCGTCTTCATCATCGACGACACGCTCATCATCCCCACTGTATTCATCAGTTATAGCGGCGAGTCGCTCGACTACAAGGCGCCCCTCCTGCGTGCCTTGAAAGCCGTCAACATGGCTGCAACTGAGGTCTGCCATTACTTCGACCCGGCTGTGAAGAAGGTGACAAGCAATCTCGGCTGGGAGCAGGAGTACTTCCTCGTGGACGAAGGACTCTATGCCGCACGTCCCGACCTGCTGCTGACAGGCCGCACGCTCATGGGGCACGACTCTGCCAAGAACCAGCAGATGGACGACCACTACTTCGGTTCCATTCCCGAGCGTGTGGCAGCCTTCATGCGAGACCTCGAGATACAAGCCCTGATGCTCGGCATCCCTGTGAAGACACGTCACAACGAGGTCGCTCCCAACCAGTTTGAGGTGGCTCCTATCTTCGAGGACACGAATCTGGCCGTTGACCACAACATGCTGCTCATGTCGCTCATGAAGCGTGTGGCCCGCAAGCATGGCTTCCGTGCTCTGCTGCATGAAAAACCCTTTGCTGGCATCAACGGCTCGGGCAAGCACAACAACTGGAGCCTCTCGACAGATACAGGCGTTTTGCTCCATGCACCAGGCAAGACGGCGGTGCAGAACCTTCGTTTCGCCACCTTCATCGTGGAGACGCTGATGGGCGTCTACAGGCACAACGGACTGTTGAAGGCCAGCATCATGTCGGCCACCAATGCCCATCGTCTCGGTGCCAACGAAGCTCCACCAGCCATCATCAGCTCGTTCCTCGGGAAGCAACTCTCCGAACTGCTCGACCATATCGAGAAGGCCGACAAGGAAGACCTCTTCTCCATGGATGGTAAGCAGGGCATGAAGCTTGATATTCCAGAGATTCCAGAACTGCTCATTGACAACACCGACCGCAACCGCACCAGTCCGTTTGCCTTCACCGGCAACCGCTTCGAGTTCCGTGCCGTGGGCAGCGAAGCTAACTGTGCCAGCGCCATGATTACGCTCAACAGTGCTGTAGCCGAGGCACTTGTTTCGTTCAAGAAGCGCGTAGATGCCCGCATAAAAGAGACAGCAAAGGATTTTGAGCATTCAGAACACAACGCCACCTATCACGCCATCATCGACATCCTCCGCGAGGACATCAAGGTGTGCAAGCCCATCCGCTTCGATGGCAACGGCTACAGCGACGCGTGGAAGGTAGAAGCCGCCAAGCGTGGACTGGACACTGAAACCTCCTGCCCCGTCATCTTCGAGCGTTATCTCGACGAGGACAGCATCCGTATGTTCGAGAGCCTCGGTGTGATGACAAAGAAGGAGCTGGAGGCTCGCAACGAAGTGAAGTGGGAGACCTACACCAAGAAGATTCAGATTGAAGCTCGTGTGCTTGGCGACCTCTCCATGAACCACATAATTCCTGTCGCCACCAGCTATCAGAGCCAGCTCTTGAGGAACGTCGAGCGCATGTCGGGCCTATTCCCGAAGGAGAAGGCCAGCCAACTGAATGCCCGCAACCTCAAGCTCATCGAGGAGATAGCAGAGCGCACAGCCACCATCGAAACACAGGTGGAGGAGCTTGTCGAGGCCCGCAAGGTTGCCAATAAGATTGCAGAAGAGCACCAGAAAGCCATCGCCTACCACGACACCATCGCCCCGATGTTCGACAAGATTCGCTACCAGATAGACAAGCTCGAACTCATCGTTGACGATAGCCTCTGGCCTCTGCCCAAGTACCGCGAACTGTTGTTCATCAGGTAAGTCTAACACCTAAACTCTATATCAATGGGAACCAAGTTTGCTTGGTTCCCTTTTCTTATGACTTTCTTTTCCCCTATATTTTTCATCCTTTTTAAATTCAATCAACTATCTGGGCCTTAACCGGTTAATACCAGCGAGACGAACAATACTATTTGTCTCGCTGGTGTTTTGTGTGCGTGGCCATCGTGCTTTCGGAAGTGAACATGCCTGGTGAGCAAAACTGACGGCAGTGGGCGGCATTCATGACAGCCCGGCGAGGGAAAGTATATTCATCGGGCGATGAATGTACGCGCATCGCACGGCGAATATACAAACATCGCCGACGAATGTATATTCGCCGCCCGATGAATATAGTTTGCCGTGCAATGGTGTCGGGAAGGGGGCGCAGGGTTTGCATTTTTAGGACGGCCGGACGGCTGTTTCAGCTCCTGCAGCCCAAATCGTGGTTAGAAGGAATATGTGACGCCGATATGGTCGTAGATGTACAGGCGGTCAAAGGACTTGCGGAAGTGAATCTGCCCCATAGGTTCGATGTAGACAGCCCAGTTGTCTGTCACGTTATAGCGTGCTTGCAGTGCGGCAGCCCACGCAAATGTGCCACGTGTCCCCTTGATGTGGCTTGTCAGGTGTGGGTCGGAACCGCCGGCCATCTCGCCCTTGGCCAGTTTGCGCTTGCCCTTGATGTTGGCGTTGAAGACGGGACCTGTGAGCAGGTTCAGCTGAAAACGCTGCCTTGTGCGGTGGTAGCCCATCAGGTTATTCAGCCGCAGCTGATACATGAGACGGGTGGCAAGGTTGTGGTAGTTGATGTTCCACATGCCTTGATAGTGCTTTATGACGCTCCCCACACTAACGTCGTAGCCTTGCTGCGAGACGGTGTGCTTCTGTGCGTAGTCGAGCTGCACCAGCACGGTGGCCCAGGGGCAAAAATCGCGTCCGAAGGTGGCCACGATGCTGTTGTTCAGGCGGTGGCTGCCACTGTAGGTCTCGTTGCGCGTGATGTTGCGCATGTCGCCCCAAGCCACGGATGTGAAGAAACGTGCGGGCTCATGGTGTCGCCTTCCTGTGTGAGCCGTGTCTGCCGGCTCGTGCTTGCCCCGTATGTCTCGGTTCAGGCGCACACCGGCCGATATGGTGGCGAAGTGTTCCTTGTAGCCCCGCTTGTTGGCCGTGTTGGTATAGGGCACGTTGTAAAACATCCACGTGTAGCGGGGTTCCACAAAGAGCATGGCATTGTCCGTCTTGGGGAGTTTGAAGAGTATCTGGGTGCCCATCGTGGCGCCCAGGTAGCGGATGAGCAGTCCTTGTCCGGCTTGCCCGAACTTTCCCATCTCCATACCGCCAGAGACATTCCAGTCGAGATACTTGTTTTGGCTCCACTTTTTGCTGGCACTGAATGGTGACAGCAGCAGTTCGAGTCGTCCGCCGATGAATGCGCCGCGCTGGCGTGTGGTGTGGTCGGCATGCACCTGTTGCCCCGACACGACGACTTTGCCCGATGTGTGTCCGTTCCAGAAGTAATCCTGGACGTGAGCCCCAAGGCGCACACCCATGATGCGGGTGGGCCAGTAGCCGAAAGCAAAATTGTAGGCCGAGCCCACACTGGTGGAGCCGTTGATGGCCGAGCCTTGCGCAATGTTATAGGGGTCATTGAGGGGCAGTGTCACGCCCTGCGAGGCCTCGACAAAGAAAGTCGACGCTGAGAGTTTGCGGCCCGCAAACCGTCGCGGCATGAAGTCGAGCACCAGGTTGGCATTGACGCCGTACATAAACTCGTACCACGTCGTATTCTGCTGCTTGTAGAGGTAAGGCTGGTCACGAATCACTCCGATGTAGGGCTGCAGTGACAGTCCCACGTTGTTGCCCATATTCAGCGTAAGGTCGGCACCCACCACTCCGTATGGCGATTTTTCCTTGATGCCGTTGTTCGAACTCATGCGCCCTCCAATTCCGATAAAACCAGAAAAGGTGAGCAGGCGGTTGGTTGAGAAGCCACGTGTGTAGTTGGTGAAATTCACAAAGTAGTCAAGTTCCATGGCGGCGCTTCGCACATTGTGTCCTTTCTCCCGGTGTAGTTCGGCGTACGACAACTTCCCCTGCAGGGTATGAACGGGAGAGAACTGATAGGCCAGCGTGGCATTTACCGGCACGCTGTAGCTCGTCTGTCTTTTGTTCGTCTGCCCGTTGTAGCCCGTACCCAGCCCCACGCGGAAGCGGTTGTACCATTTGGTATCTTTGATATAAGCCTGGGCCGTGGAATCGCCTTTCGGCAGATAGCGCGGCTGCAGCTGTCCTTGCTCGCCGGTCACCTTTGCCGCCCATTCGTGCGTGTCTATGCTGTCGCGCTGCTCTTGGGCCGTAGCTGTCCCTGCCGCCAGTATCAGCCAAATTGATGTCAATATCAGTCCAAACTGTTTCATCCTTTCTTGTCCTGCACCATGTATACTATTTCTTGTCCGAGAAATATTTATTTGCCAGTTCGTCATATTCTCGAGCTATGTTCTCCATCTCCTCGCCATCCTGCATTCGTTGCCAGAAGAATAATATCATGCTTCGGTATGCATCGTTGAAGAATCCGTCCTCCTTTAGGAACTCTGCCCACTTCGGGTTAAGTTTTATGGCCTCCAGCATCGGTGCTCCCCAGTGTTGATTTTCGGCGATGTCGTTATGCGGGTCGTAAACGTTCTTGCTGTTGTAGAAATAGGTTTCATAGTCTTTTTCCTTACAGTCGACTTGGTAGAGGCAGATAGCCAAAAGATAATAGTATGTGGCATCCAGCGTGTCGGCTTTCATAAACTTCCGTTTCTCATTTATCAGTTTATCCTTGGCGCGCCGGAAACCTTTTTCTCCGTCGATAAGGTTGGCCACTACATAATTTATGGCTCCAGTGTTTTCTATGTCCTTTCGCATCGCCTCCTTCTCGTCTTCCGTGTATTCACATGAGAGGAACTTAATGAAATTTTGGAATTTCCGATACCTGTCATTCTCTGGCAGGTGGTATTGCGAGAGCAGATATGCTTCCTTGTATTTCTCGGTCAGGCAGTACATGAGAATCTGCTTGACGGCAATAGCTTCTTCGTTCCAATGCCTTTGTCCTACTTTCTCCTTGTATCTTCCGTTATTGGCTACGGAATCAAGATAGTTTTTCAACGTGAGCGTGTCGGCAATACCTTTTTCAAGTTCGCATTTGACCATATAGTAGGCAGCAAGTGGGTATGCGCGTTCTACGGGTATGCGTTCTTCAGTGTAGAATATTGTGGAGTCTTCAGGGTCGCGCTCACCGGTGTAGACGGCACGCGTCGTCTGCTCTTTCATCTTGGGGTTGCTGCTGTTGTATGCTGCTTTGGATACGGCATATAGCGCGTCCCAGTCTTTTTCTTTGTTCAGTTGCACCATGAGCTGGTAGAACTGATATGGCGGCACTTCTTTGATTTTACCGCTCATCCAGTCTTCTCTTTGTGCCAGAAAACGCTGGTAAATCTCATCGGCATCCAACACTCTGTCTTCAACAACGTTGACGGTGACTTTTACGCGGCGCATACGGTCAAGAATCTTATCTTCTTTCAATGTCCTAAAGTAGGGCCTTTTGTTGATGATGTTCCCCTGCTCGTCCAAGGTTGCTTTCTTGGAGCAGATGTTCCTGATGTCTTGAGCGATATCGGCATATCCCTCGGCATTGATGGCCTCGAGCGTGTCGGCAACTTCTGTCCAGGGAACGATGTCTGATTTGATGTCAGGGTGCATGTTACTGACTTCCGAAGAACATATGGCTCCAACGGTTTGTGCCCGCTTGTATGCCAGGTCGCGGTTGCCGGCTTCCCGGCCTTCGGGCGACGCAAAGCCATGAATGGATATCCCAGAAACGTAGGAACTGTCGCTTTTTGACTCGCGTATGCTGTTTCTCAATGCCTGTATGCTGTAGTAGGTGAGGCTGTCATTGTAGTTCAGGGTAGCCTTGCCGTTTTCAAAGTCGAGTTTCAGTGTATTGTCGTGCGGGACAGAGGTCACAGTTCCTTGAATACGATAGCGCTTATCGTCCAAATCCTCATTTGGCACCGATTCTTTCCATTCAAGGAAGTGAGTAGGGGCCTGTGTGTAGCCGGCGTAGATAAGTATGTTGTTTTCGTAGTAAACGGTGTTGTAGTCTTCATACCAATAGTGCCCAATTATCTTCCAAGGCTTTTTGTCGTTGTACGGACGAATTTTGCATTGGAAGTATAAGGTGTCCTCTTCACGACTTTTCATGCCGGTGGTGAAGTAGTTTGAAGAAGGCTCATCGCCCATTACGCTCACATTCCTGTAATACAGGTCGTGGGATTTGTCGAAGCCCATGAAGCGCACCTGTGACGGATCGTAGTCCACGCCGTCGAGAAATCGTGGTGCCAAAAATCCGATGGTGTCTTTTGGGTTTTGCCGGCTGACAACTACAGGTGAGAGCACGAAACGGGCGTTGTTGCGTGCAAAAAGACTGTCAATGATGATTGGGTATGGGGAAACTGTGAGTACTCCGCCACAACTGGAGGCGTTGGCCGTAAGTTGTCTTCGTTTGGTTGTCGTATGAGCACTTATCACCGTTTCATCCAGGTCGGCACTCATCTCGGCTTCAGTTGTTCCGCTGCTCACATTTCGTTTTAGTTGTATTCTGATTTCTTCGCTACGAATTTCTCCAGTTGTCACCTGGCGGTTGATGGTTTCGTATTGGCCGTTCTTGATGTCGTAGATTAACAGGTAGCCGTTGGCCGGAATCCTGATGACTATGCTACCACTGATATCTGTTATTTTGAAATCTACATATTCATCGCTCGATATGTTATTTTCTTGGAAATTGTCGAGCTTGGCCAGCACCTTGTCAGCCTGCGATTTCATGTAGCAACTATACACGTATATGCCTTCTACGCCGCTTTCCTTGTTCGTGGTTGGGTTTTTGGTGTATATGTATACATTCTTCATCTGTGCCGAGGCGTAATCACAAAACAGCGTGAGTGCGGCCGTGATGAGAAGCAGGCGGAGGAATGTGCGCATTGGGGTATGCATGTGTGGGGTTATTTTATGATGTAGGTGAAGCTCAGTCCTATACGGTAGGGCAGGAGCTTGAAACCGTGGTTGTCCTTGTGGTGTGTCTTGGGGTCGTAGCTGTCGCCGTCGTAATACATGTGCTGGTAGTAGAGTGCCAGCTGCGTGCCGGCCGACACCTCCATGTTCCAGTGTTTATTTAGAGGCTTGTCATAGCCGAACTCCAGTCCCAGGCCGACGGCGTCGCCCTTGAAGTTCTTATGTTTCCAGTTGATGTTGTAGGTGGTGGCCATAGCGCCAACGCCCATGTAAAGATGTACCATGGGGCGTCCGCCTATCCAATAACGGAACTCGGGCAGTGCCCCCAGTGTCTTTACATCTTGTCCCATCACCCATATGCTGCCGAAGGCCGACAGCGAGATGCTTGTCTTGTTGCCCGTTGCCACTTCCACTTCCAGATTGGGCACCAGGGCTGCGTCCATCAGGGCATTGGTCTTCAGGGCCACCAACTGCGCGCGAGTGACCGTGGAGATGGCCCACGATAAGGAGAGAAGTAATAGCAGACGTTTCATCGGTGTTTTTGATTCAGTGCGAATCTGTGAGGGAGAGGCTCAAAAACTCTCCCTCACAGATATGATAGAGGTATTATAATTCCAGGGTAGGACCATCCAACTCGTTCCATGGGGTCAGGGAACCCTTGACGGAGATTTCCCTTGGACCATGGACAATAATGCGCACCTTGTAGGAATTACCACGAGCAAACATTTGACCGCCATTTGACAGTGTCAGAGGAATCTCGCTGACATGCTCAGTTCCATTTTCGTCTACCAGTACCACCTTGATAATGTATGAGGCTTCGGGGTAAAGCATTACGCTCTCGCCCACCTGCAGGGGCTCAGCCTCGTGGCTGGGGACCTGTGTCAGGTCTATGGCCTCAGTGTCGTTCTTGTGCAAGAAGAGCGTATCCTTGATTTCGTCACGCAGAGCGAGACGAGCAATATGGTCAGCGTTGCTCCAATCTGACTCTTCCAAACCTACGCGGTCGGCAACCAGCACGTCGAGATGGGTGTAGACGTCACATATCTCGATGCTCTTCAACTTCATAGTCTCAGCCTGGCTGTAGTCACCCGACCCTTCATAATTTTCACCAGGTTGAATGGTGAAGGTCAGACGTGTCAACAGATGCTTGAGGTCCAGCGTGGGATCCTGAGCACTGCCTCCGTACGTACGATAGTACTTTGCGCTATAGGCATAATCCTCATCACTGGTGGCACGTCCCCAAATGAGGTCTTGTGTGCCGTCGATGGTGTAGTGAGCCACGATGCTGTTGTCGTAACGTGTAACATCTTGGGTATAGGGATAGTAACCATAGAAGTCATACGCATAGAAGAGGGTGATGGGATAGAAGTATGCTCCGTCCCACGTGATGTTACCACCATTCATGGTGGCTTTCACGTTGTCCATCAAGCAGAAGCTCCAGTTGCGCTCATCGTTGAACCAACTATAATCGTCGTATGCAGCCTCATTCACTCCCTGCGCTTCTCTTGCCAAGGCAAAGACACCCATGCTGTCGAGCACTGCCGTGCTCTCGTCGCCCATGATGGCCGCACGTGTGACAGTGGCTGTGGCATGGCCGCGCAGATGTATTTTATAGGAGCTGTTACCTTCGATATATACCAAGGACTCGTTCAGTTCATCAGCCGGTCTGATGTCGTCCGACGCACAACTGGCGAGCATAAGCATACCAAGGGCGAAGGCACCAAAATGTTTTACTTTTAACATAATGTCAAAAAGTTGAGGATAAATAACATGTTAGATTAGTAGTCCGTGTCAACTTCGATTTCACCAGCGTCTTCCCATTGTTCCAGCATGGTTTCAATCTCAATCTCACGCATACTGTACACCTTAATCTTGATGTGGTAAGACTTTGCACGCTCAAATGCGCTATCGTCAGCCTTCTTGATGGCCAAGGTCTGTTCTGCGGTTTGTTCCTCAATGATGGGGGTGTCAAGCACATCGTCATATCCGGTGCGAGTCAGCTGATGCACTTTGAGTTTCAGGGTGTACTGAGTCTTACCGGGCTGAACGAACAGTGCGTCACCAACCTTGTAGGTAGAGCCCTCAGCGCCAATGAAGAGGGTGTCGCAGCGTTCAACCATCGGTTTTCCGTTTTCAAAGGAGGGTGCTGTTGCGGCAGAAAGAGTATCCAAAACCATAGCTACGCTATCCTGAGTCTCGTCCCATTCAATCAGACTGAGCAGAGCGGTGCTGTCATTGTAGTCGAACTGAGTATCCTTCATGGCTACCTTCAGGATACCTTGGGCCTTGGAGAATACGGAAATAGTATCGATGAACAAGCTGTCTTTACCATCATCACCTGCAATAATCTCAAAGGTGAAACGTGTGAGCATGTGCTTCATGTCGATACGGGGAACAACATTTTGGCGAGCGGTGGTATTCGAGAAACCAATGGTGTCGGCATAGTTGGTTGCCTTACCGGCCATGATGTCCTGCGAACCGTTGATGGTAAAGGGCAATACGAGTGCAGTTTCGTCTGCGTTGTAGGCAATTGCGGGATTACCCTCAGCGGTGAGGTTGTCTGCAGCATTGTCGATGTAGTAACCGAAGAAGTCGCTGCTGCCATGCATGGGATAATACTTCAGTGCACCACCTGCTCCACCGGTGAATCCATTGTATTCCAACGAGTAGATACCATCTGTTGCTGTTTCCTGCGGACGGCAGAAGAACGTATTGTTGAACTGTTCGCCCAGCGAGCCGCCACAATCGGTGTACTTCCAGGTGCTGTCAGGAGTGACATCCATCATCAGGACATAAATATCCTCAAACTTGAATTTGTTGGTTGCTGCATTCGTGCTACCTACAGTACCCGTACCACGGGTCTGTGTTACACTGGCCGTGGCAGATGTCAGGCTCAAGTTGATGGGCATTAGGCCCAGGCTATTGGCCTCTTGCTGTTGCTGGTCGGCAATTGTCAACTCGTCGGAGGTGCAACTTGCCATCGTAATAGCTGCGAGAGCTACCCAAAAGAGATTTTTTTTCATGACTGAAAAAATTTTAAAGTGAAACATAAAATGATTAATTAAACTCTTATTCTTACTATTTTATCTCTATCGTTCGGCCTCCGGTATCGGTGTCAATATCCACGTTTCCGCCAGGTTGCCAATGCTCCCCGTTCAGAACGTCGATGGAAATTTGTTCAGGTCCGTATATTTTTATGCATATCGTATATATGCCTCCGGGCTTGTATGGTCGAAGTTCTTTGGGCAGGGTCAGTCTGAAAGGCTGGCGCCACTGGCTGTCTTGAGTCTTTTCCTGATTGACGGTCCATTTCCCCGTCTCGTCCTGGTCATAGTAAATGTGGCGGTATCCAAGTGTGAGAACAAGCGTGCTGTCGACTGACGGTAACATAATGGGGTCACATATTTTTTGGGGCTCCAAGGAGTGGACTTGGTAATATGCCCTTGTATTCAGGATGCCCATGCTCTCTATCTGTTGCCTCATGCCTTCGAAATCCACATTAGGCAGATAGTTGCTATTGCTCATGGGGTATGGCACAATGTCCAGACCATATGCTTTGGTCTCTTCTCCCCACTTCAGGATTTCACGATTCTGAAAGCTCTGCGTATAGGTCTGCTCATCGTTCCACGTATCATTGGCGATGGTGAGGGTGCCCTGGCTTGGCGCGTAGATGGAAATGGAGTCGATGAGCACCTGCAGGAAAGAATAACGCTTTTCCTTATCACTCATCAACACCCCCTGCACCTCCACATTGAACTGGCTCAGCAGGTGTTTGAGGTGGAATTGCGGATGGATGCCACGGTTGCCGGCCATTCCGCTGTAGAGGTATTCTCGACCGCCGTTGGCGTCGGTGAACAATTTGGTTTCGTCATTGTTCGGCATACGGCCAACCAACAGTGCCAATTCGCTGTCTGTGTGATAGGCAAAGCCGTGGATGAGGTCTTGGTGCCCGTCGATGGAGACAGACTGGGTGATTTGTGTTTTACCCCGTTGTATGGGTCCTAATACGGCGTCGTCGGTAAAGTAGGTGAAGAACTTATACCGATGTGCACGCCACCGACTATAGTATTTTTCTTCCGCCACTCCATTCGAGTCGTAGAACCTGAGAGCACCTTTGGCGTTTAATATCCGCGTGAGCTGATGGTCCATGACATCACTGACGGTTTGGTAATTGGCCTGTCCTCCCAGTGAATTACGGGTTTCCAGAGCATACGTATAGAATTTAGCATTCTTCCACTTCATAGAATCCGTGCTCCACTGTTCAATCGGACCGCTGCCGCGTGTCGTGCGTATGTCGTATTCGATTCCGCTCTTCACGACGGGCTGAATGCGAATTGAGCTGTTGTCGGCATAGTCATATCCGGCAATCTCATCCGACTCGCTGCATGCCGTCAGTGTGACCAGCGTTAAGGTGATAGTTAAGATTCTATATATCAACTGCCGTTCCATTTAGTCGTGTATGTTATCAAATGTGTATTCATCAGACCATTGCTTGTCATCAATCCCAGTCACCGTAGCAGACAGGCGTCCGCCATCACTATATACATATATGGTGAGCGTATATTTCGTTCCGGCCTTGAAGGAGACTGGCAAGCCATTCTCTTTCAAACCCATTTCGCTTTCCGACACCACGTCGCGGTAGTACTTTCCATCTTTGTTCATGGTCAGTTTGCCGTTGGCGTCGATGTTCAGGGCACGTCCTTTCATTGTCAGGTGGTAGGTCGTCATGGGAGGAAGCAACAGAGTCTTACAGAGTTTTTTCTCCGTTGTCCCGCCGACATGGAAGTATGCTGTGTCCTGTGCGCCCATCAGCTGTTCCCAGTCTTGCCGTATCTGGTTGTAGTCATAGCCCAGTTTCTGCTGATTGTAGGGGGTGTTGGCTATCTGGCTGTGGAACATGTCGGGCTGGTAGGCTACGGTATCTTGGTAGGTGAGCAGGGAGTTGGCCTCCAACTCGGCCTTATAGGTCTGTTCCGTCCAACTGTTGTCGGCAACTTTCAGGGAAACCTTCTTGGGAGCCTCCATCGTTATTTCGTCGATAATCATGTTCAGGAACGAATAGTCCGTATTCAGTCCTTCTGCCCCCTGGATGTAGATGTCGAAGCGGCAAAGCATGTGGTTGAGGTGGAACAGCGGGTTGATATTGCGACTACCGGCCACCGTCGAGTATAACAGATTCTGACCTTCGCTCTTCAGCAACTCATAGACATCGTCATACACCGGCAACGACAGTAATGTGGCATCCAGCACGCTGTCCGGGTGGTAGGCATAGCTGTGGATAAGATCGCTCGAACCGTCCAGCGCGAGGTCGGCCGTGATGCCTGTCCTGCTCTCGTGGATGGTCGGAATAAGGCTGTCGCAGAAGAAGGTGTAGAACTTGTACTTGTTTCGGGGATATGCTTCAGGGTAGAAACGGTCGACGAACAAGGTGTCCCGACAGAATTTCACATTACCCTGAGCATCCACGAGTTTCAGCGTGTCGCCGCGGAGCAGGCACTGTGGCATGGCAGACTTCGTATAGTCGGCCCCCGCAGGGTCGGCCCAATAGGCATAGATATGGAAGGGGGCACTCATCCAATGTGCCTGGTCGCTCTCCCAGTCTTCGAACACACCCGTACCGCGCGTGACGAGATTAAAGGAGGGGTTGGCAAAGGTCGGATATATGGGCACCTCCTTGGCCTCCTTCTCATCGTTGTTCACCTCAATGGGGTCGGGAACAATCTCCGAGATGCTGGGATAGCGGTCGTTGATGCATGCCGTCATGCCAATCAGTGCAATGCTATATAATAATATATATAATGTATATTTCTTCATCTTCATTTTTAGAGGTCTACGCCTATCGGAGTATGGTCGACCCACTTGTCGATGTTCACGTCGGGCACACTCTCTATGTTTTTATGGGTCAGTTGCATGATGTCGTCAATCCTCAGTGTGATTTCCGGCGCAGTCTGCACGGCAGAATTGCCGTCATCTCTCATCTTCAGCGATGGGGTTGCCGCCAGCGTGTTCTTCAGGTTGATGCCTGCCTCCAGGGTGCGGTAATGCACCTCACCCTTGTTGTCGGTGTAGTGGATGTGGATGTTCACCTGCAGGATACCGGGGCCGGTGGATGCTGAATTCGTGCTGTTGGGCACGATGCCCGGCACGCGCACAAATCCCTTCACGTCGTAGGTGCCCATGTATTTCGACTCCTGGCTGAAGGTGGGTTTGTACAGCACCTTGTATGTGCGTTCGCGGAAGATGACCTCTCCCGTGCTGAGGCGCATGGAGCGGCAGGCGCCAGAGATGGCGCAGGTGATGTCGTCGACCACGATGCCCGACTCCTTGGGCTTCATGGTGAAGTGTATGTTCACGACCTGTGTGAGGGGGCGTGGGGTCAGGGTTACAGTGTATAGCGGGTCGCCGGCGACGTCGAGCGGAATGTTGAGTTTTGCCATTGCACTGAAGATGTGCATGTTGTCGTCAGCCATGAGGTAGCCGCTGTAGGGGTTGCGGTCGCGCCAGCTCCAGAATGACTGGTCGAGCGAGTCGAGCGTGTTGGTGACGGGCTCGGAAATGATGGCATCGGCGATGTCGTAGGAGGTCATCATGGTGCTGTCGGGCACAAATCCGAATCCTTCGGCAGCGCTGTTGTAGGCCAACATGTTGTATTCACCGGCACGCAGGTGCAGGACGTGGTGACTGCTGTCGGCGGGGTTGACGAGGCTCAGTGTGTCCTCGGGGTCGGGGGAGTAGATGATGCGTGTGCTGTCGTTGCCGGTGGCCAGTGCGGTGGTTTCGAATCCATAGCGTATGTCGCGCACGACGCGCACTGCCATAACGTCCATGTGTTTGGGCCGTTCGGTGATGTTCGAGGGCCAGTTGAAGTTGAATTTCACGTGGCCGCGGTGGGGGTGCGGTGCGGTGCAGTATTCGACATCCATCTTGCAGGCGGCCAGGCTCATTGTCACCAGGAGTATGAGGGCTATGCGTTTCATTCTTCACCTCCTTCCTCCGGCTTAACCGGTTCTGCTGGTTCCGATTTCTCCGGATTCTCTGAGTTTTCCGAGTTTCCTGATTCTTCGGAGGCCTCGGAAGTCTCAGAAACCTCCTCTTCTTTCTTGGCAGCCTTGGCAGCCTTGGCGGCCTTGGCAGCCTCCTTGGCCATGCGCTTGGCCTCCTTGTCCGCCTCCTTCTTCAATTTGGCGGCTTCCTTAGCAGCTTTCTGTGCTGCTATCTTTCGCTCTATGCGGGCCTTCACACTGTCGGGGAAGAGCTCTTGTTCAAGTAGCGAGTCGCGGTCGTGGAAGATGGTGTCGGGGTTCAGCGCCCAAGCATTCTTCAGGCGGCGCTTGTGGTAGGGCTGCCAAAAGGACAGGGAGTCGTCGACGATGGCTTGTTGCTTGCGGATGTCTTCTTGTTTGTATTCCCAGGCCAGGCGCCGGTTGATGAGCGTATCGGCCTTTGCTTTTCGTCGTTCTTCGAAGCGGTCGACTTCTTTCTTGTACTTGTCCACGAGGGCGAGGTCCACCTTGTTGCCGATGGAGCGGAAGCGGTAGACGAGGGCTATGCGCACTTCGTCGATGAGGGGGAATGGCACTACCTTGAATCCGCTGGCTGGTTTTGTGCATTGATAGTCACGAAATTCTCCGTCGTAGCGATACTTTTCGTCGCGCACCATGCGCAGCCCGGCGCTCACGCCCAGGTCGAGGTCCAGGCCTCCCATCTTGGGATAGCGCTGGGGTAGCAGTGGTATGCTCCATCCGGCGCTCATGCCCACGCCCAGGCCTGTGCCCTGGCGTCCTTTCTTGCCCAGGCAGAAGGAGTACTTGTCGGCCATGGCATAGAGGCCGATGAAGTAGGCTCGCCAATTGCGGGGCTCAATCACGGTGCGTGTGCTGATGCGGCGGCGAATCTTTTTCCAGTGGTTGTATATCCAGCTGCGGTTGGGGTCGCCACCGTAGTTGGCAAACAGGGAGTCTTTGAATGCGTTTAGTTCTTCGAACCCATAGTGTTGCGTGTCGGACTCCTTGCCCTTGGGTATGGTCATCGCCTTCTTGTATTGCTCGTAGTGGGGATTGGGCTTGTGCAGGTTTATGCGTTTGAACTCGGGGTAGTCGCGTTCGCGTCCGATGTTGCCCGTGCGCCAATACTTGCGGTATTCCGCGCGCAGCTGCATGTAATTAAATACGTATTTGGGGCGGTGGTTCTCCTTTGTGGAACCGTTGTATTTGATGTTGAAGAAGAGCGAGCGGCGGTTGCGGTGCAGGTTGTGGCTGCTTCGCCGCAGGTCGAACTCCAGTCCGATGTTGGGCAGTGTCATGGCCCAGTCCACCATGTTGGTGTGGAATGAAAAACGGGTGCCGAATCCGCGTGTGGCCAGTTCCTTGTCCGTCAGGTAGGTGGAGTCAATCTGTGGTTTCAGGGCGCGGAATATGGAGTCGGCGCGCATACTGATGGAGGACCTGCTGGACAAGGTATCTGTCCCATTGTCCACATTCTCTTGTGCCCTCGTCAGCGTGGTGATGAGCAGCATGAGCATGGCCAGTATGTATGCCCGTTTCTGTTTCATCTTCAGCGTTTCCAGAAGTCCTCCTCGGCCTTGCGCTTGGCGGCAATTGCGGCTTGCTGGCGTTGCCATGCCTCGTATTGTGCCTTGTTCTTCTTGTATGCGGCCTCCTTGGCGGCGTTGGCAGCCAAAGCGTTCCTCACGTTGTTTATGTTGGTGCGTTCCTGATTGATGCGGTCCTGCGAATATGCCGGATAGATGGCCAGGATTTGGTCGAGTGCCTGGGAGGCGAGGTTGATGGTGGCGGCATCTTCTGCCTTGCGGTAGGACTGAGCCACGGACATATAGAGCGGTGCCAGATTCTGGCCGTTCACGCCGTCCTGTGCTCCCCAGTCGATGGCTTCCTCCATTTTCCGTGCGGCAACATTTTGTCGTGACATCCAGCTTCGCACAAGTTCGTTGCGTTCGCTGACAGGCAGTGCCTCCCATTCGCCGGGCAGGGTGGCAGAGGAGGGGCGCGGCTCGCTCATCAGCGCTGCTGCGATGTAGGCGCTGGTTACAAAGTGTTCGTGCGGTGTGCTGGACAGTTCCTCGGCCTGGTGGAAGTATTCGAGGGCTCCCTCGCGGTTCTCGAATTCGTTTTTCTCCTGCTGTGCTTTCCCGATGCAGTTCTCGTAGTCGGGCTGGAGCTTGAAGGAGTAATTGCAAGCCTTGTAGAATACCGGCGATGACAATAGTGTGTCGTTTGTCATCATCAGGTGGACGGCGTTCTTCAGTGCCGTATAGTTGTCCTTGATGCTGTCGAGGCGGGGCGAGTAGAATTTCTCCAGGTTTGCTGCACTGCCGGCTCCCGACCACAGGTAGTACACTCCAATGTCGTTGCGGGCGTTGGCATAGCCCTGCCACGTTTCCTTCATGGCTTCGTTTCCGGCGTAGTCCGCCATCATTTTGTCGCACGATTCCAGACAGGTGGTGTAGTCCGTCAGGAATTGCTCGGTGTACTTGTCTTTGTCGCTAAGGTACAGGTCGCGGCAGGCCATGAAGTAGTTCACCAGATAGGAGGGGTGCATCTCGTCGTTGGCGGCATTTGTTGCCTCGCGGATGGCGGCGAAAGCCTTCACGTAGTTCTGGTAGGCCTTCAGCGCCGTGTAGCCCGAACCCTTCACCTTGGGCGCGGTGTGCTGATACACGGTTGCGGCTTTCACCATCACGGCAGGGCGCGTTGACTTGTATCGCTCCTCCTTCTCGATGGAATTGAGGCTGTCGTTGCGGCGTATGCGGTCTTCGTAGACCTGCATCAAGTCCTGGAAGTACATCAGGCGTTCGGCCTCCGACTTCGGGGCGTGCAACGCCATGGAGTCGAGCATGGTGGCCCCCTGTATGTAGATGTTTTTGGTGTAGAACGGGGCCCCGTCGTACAGTCGGCGCCAGCACTCATACATCGAGTCGCAGGGCCATGTCGTGGGGTCTGTGTCGAACTTTCCGTTGTGAACAGGTTCACCCTTTTCGTTTTTCCTCACGGAACCGTCAGCCTCGACGATCACCTTGCTGAAGCGGTCGCGGAAACGGTTGAAATCGGTGTAGTATTTGGCGTTCTGGTCGTATCTCTTTGTACCTTTTCCGCCAAGGCGGTCGTCATCCGATACGTTCTCGAATTGTGCCCGGATGGGGGGGGCATAAATAAGGCAGAACAGGGCGATTAGAGCTATGTGCAGGTAGTTCTTCACGTGAAATACAACTAATAATATGGCATATGAGATACAAAGTCGGGTGCAAAGGTAGTAATAAAAAATGATAATCCATCATATTCCCCCCCCCTTTTTTTATTTTATATAATTAAATATATGATGGTAAATAAGGTGACATCGCAGACCGTGTTCGGCATTCATGACAGCCCCGCGAGGGAAAGTATATTCATCGGGCGATGAATGTATAAACATCGCGCGGCGAATATACAAACATCGCCGACGAATGTATATTCGCCGCCCGATGAATATAGTTTGCCGTGCAACGCCGTCGGGAAGGGAGCGCAGGGGGTGCATTTTTAGGACGGCCGGACGGCATTTTTTTGAAGGGGGCACACAATAATATAAGCGGGCGATGCGTTATTAAAGGTGGATGAAAAGACTGTTGTTGCTGGCAGTGAGCGTGCTGATGGCCGCAGGAGCCAAGGCTCAGTACGATGCGGCGTTCACGAACTTCTGGACGCTGCAATCCTACTTCAACCCAGCAGCAAGCGGACTTGACGGCCGGCTCGACATCCGTGGTGCATACAGCATGCAGATGACCGGATTCGAGGGTGCTCCGCAAACGATGTTGGCCACGGCCGACATGCCGCTCTTCTTCCTGGGTCCCCGACATGGCGTTGGCGTGGGGTTCATGAACGACAAGATAGGGCTTTTCGCCAACAAGAAGCTGTACCTCCAATACGCCTACCATCAGCCCCTGTGGGGCGGGCAGCTGAGCGCGGGAGTGCGCGTGGGTTTCCTCGACGAGACGTTCGACGGCTCGAAGCTCGACGTAATCGAGAGCGGCGACCCGGCATTTGCCACCAGCGAGGTAGACGGCACGACGTTCGACGTGGACTTCGGCGTCCGATACACGTACAAGAAACTGTGGTACGCCGGACTGAGCTCGATGCACCTGACGGGGCCCACCATCAAGCTGGGCGACGACAAGATGCACCAGACCAAGGTGAGCAGGCTCTACTACCTGACGGGTGGCTACAACGTGCGCTTCAAGCAGCCGGAGTATGCGCTCTACACCTCGGCCATCGTGCGCACCGACCTGCAGGCCTGGCGAGGCGACATCGCGGCGCGCCTGGCCTACAACGGCGAGAAGATTCACCTCTACGCAGGTCTGTCCTACAGCCCCACGGTGAGCGTCGGCCTGCTGCTCGGAACGCAGTTCCACGGCGTGCAGATAGGCTACTCCTATGAGTTCTACACCGGTGGCATCGGCATCCTGCACGGCACCCACGAGCTGGTGCTCGGCTACCAGATGGACCTCAACCTGTTCAAGAAAGGAAAGAACCTGCACAAGAGTGTCAGGATATTATAATATATAGGTAATGAAGAAAGTAATGAAAGAACGAAAAGATATGATGCAGAACACGAATCTCCCCTCTGCCGCAGCGAGGGGTTTAGGGTGGATGTGCCTCACGCTGCTGGTCGTTACGCTGACGGCCTGCATGGGCATGGGCAACTCGGCCATGGCCACAGGTGGCGAAGTGACGGGCGTGCGCGGAATCTCGTTCAGCGAGCCCACGCCCTTCGGCATGGTCCCCATCCGCAAAGGCTCCCTCAAGGTGGGTCTCGAGGAAAACGACACCCTCTGGGGCTCGGAATTCCCGAAGCGCGACATCTCGGTCGACGGATTCTGGATGGACGAGCAGGAAGTCTCCAACGCCAAGTACCGTCAGTTCGTCATGTGGGTGCGCGACAGCATCATCCGCGAGCGTCTGGCCGACCCCGCATACGGCGGTGACGAAACCTACAAGATTGAGGAAGACAAAGAGGGCAACCCCATCACCCCCTATCTCAACTGGAACAAAAGCATCCCCTGGAAGAAGGCCACCGAGGACGAGCAGCGCGCCATCGAGAGCGTCTACGTTACGCACCCCATCGACGGAACCCGTATGCTCGACGCCTCGCAGATGAACTACAAGTACGAAATCTACGACTACGCCGCCGCGGCCCAGCGCAAGTACCGACTGAACCCCGAGGAGCGCGACCTGAACACCGACCACGAGGTGGACGCCTCAAAGGTGGTCATGATCAGCAAGGACACCGCATGGATTGACGACGAAGGACGCATCCAGCGACAGACCATCACGCGCCCCCTGAGCGGTCCCTGGGATTTCCTGAACACCTACATCGTGAACATCTACCCCGACACCACCTGCTGGGTCAACGACTTCCAGAACGCCGACAACGAGCGCTACATGAAGCTGTACTTCTCGAACCCCGCCTTCGACGACTATCCCGTGGTGGGCGTCACGTGGGAACAGGCCAACGCCTACTGCGCCTGGCGCACCAACTTCCTGCTTAAGGGACTGGGCGGCATGGCCAAGCACATACAGCGCTACCGCCTGCCCTCCGAAATCGAGTGGGAATATGCTGCACGCGGCAAGTCGGGCAGCGCCTTCCCCTGGGAAAGCGGTGAGGTGAAGAGCGACAAGAACTGCTACTACGCCAACTTTAAGCCCGACCGCGGAAACTACACCGAGGACGGAAGCCTCATCACCTCGAAGTGCGGCATCTACAGTGCCAACTCCAACGGCCTCTACGACATGGCCGGCAACGTGGCCGAGTGGACGAGCACCGTCTACACCGAGGCCGGCGTGCAGAGCATGAGCGACATGAACCCCGAACTGCGCTACAATGCAGCCAAGGAAGACCCCTACCGACTGAAGAAGAAAAGCGTGCGCGGCGGCTCGTGGAAAGACCCCGAGAGCATGATTCGCTCGGCATGGCGCAGCTATGAATATCAAAACCAGCCCCGTTCCTACATCGGCTTCCGCTGCGTGCGCTCGATGGTGAACGACAACTCCAGACAAACTAACAAGAAATAATATCATGGGAAAGAAACTCAATCTTATAGAAGTCATCCAGAAATGGATGGACACCATGGCAGGCCAAACCTTCATGAACTATGCCTATTCGTGGGGTGCTGCCGTCGTTATCCTGGGCACGCTGTTTAAGCTCACCCACCTGCCGGGCGCCAACCTCATGCTATTCATCGGCATGGGCACCGAGGTGTTTGTGTTCATCATTGCCGGTTTCGAGCGCGTAACCGAGCGAGTGCCCGAAGAGGGTGGCGCCGCGCTCAGCTCCGAAACCGTCGAGGAACTGGCAGCCGTGGCCTCTGCCGCAGCGCAGAACGGGCCAGCCGTCGGTGGTGGCGGACAGCCCTTCGTGGCTGGCGCGCAGACCATTGTGGCCGGCGGCACGGCCGGACTGACCGAGCTGGCACAGATTCAGGCCACCGACCCCGCTTCCGTCGAGGAGGCTGTGAAGGCTTACGCCGAGCGCCTGACCGAACTGACCGAAGTGCTGGGCCGCGTGAAGACCCAGGCCGAGCACATGTCGACCGACAGCGAGGAAATGGAAAACCTCAACCGCACGCTCACCGGCATTGCCACCGTCTACGAGCTGCAGCTGCGCAACATCAGCAAACAGGTGAGCACCATCGAGCAAATCGACGAGCAGACCCGCCGCATGGCCCAGCAGATTGAGGAACTGAACAACGTCTACGCCCGCATGATAAAGGCGCTGACCGTCAACGTCGTGGGCCCCATCGCTCCCTCGCAGGCCGAATAATCCGAGGCAATGCTCGGAATTCCTATGCATTCATAGGCAATTATAGGCAACCCGAGGCAACCCTAAAAAAGAAAAGAAATGGCTCAGATAAAGAAGAAAAAGATATCGCCACGTCAGAAGATGATTAACCTGATGTACGTCGTCCTGATGGCCATGTTGGCCCTCAACGTCAGCAGCGACGTGCTCAAGGGATTCACCCTCGTGTCGGACAAGTTGGACCAGGCCACACAAAACGCCATGCTCATCAACAAAGGCATCTACCAGAACTTCGACGAGCAGATGAAGGCCAACCCGGCAAAGGTGAAGGAGTGGTACGAGAAGTCGCAGTACGTGAAGCACATGAGCGACTCCCTCTACAACTTCGCCGAGGAACTGAAAGTCGCCATCGTAAGAAAGAGCGACGGCAAGGACGGCGATGTGCACAACATCCGCAACCAGGAGGACCTCGAAGCCGCAACCAGCATCATGCTGGCCCCACGCAAAGGGCGCGGACAGGAACTCTACGAGGCCATCAACAGCTATCGCGAACGCATCACCAAGATGGTAAACGACAAGGCCAAGCGCCAGATTATCATCAACAACCTGAGCACCGAGGTGTCCCAAAAGGATAAGCGAGAGGGAAAGAACTGGCAGGAGTCGATGTTCGAGAGCATGCCCACGGCAGCCGCCGTCACGTCGCTCACCCAGCTCCAGAACGCCGTGCGCTCGGCCGAGGGCGAGGTGCTGCACACGCTGGTCAGCAACATCGACGTCAAGGACATCCGCGTCAACGAGGTGAATGCCTACGTCGTGCCCAGTGCCATGACCGTGGTCCAGGGCGGACGCTTCTCGGCCCAGATATTCATGGCCGCCGTCGACACCACCAACCGTCCCACCATCTACGTCGGTGGCCGCGAAATAAAGAGCGACCGTGGCGTGTATGAGACCATCTGCAACCAGACGGGCGACTTCACCCTCACGGGATGGATTGAGACGCTGAACGGAAGTGGCGAAAAGGTGAAGCGCGACTTCTCCCAGAAGTACACCGTCATACCGCCCAGCGCCACGGTGAGCGCCGACATCATGAACGTCCTGTATGCCGGATACGACAACCCCATGAGCGTCAGTGTGCCCGGAATACCCTCGAGCCGACTGCGCGTGAGCATGACCGGTGGCAACTTCACCCAGAAGGGCGACGGCAAGTACATTGCCCGTCCGACAAACGTGGGCGGCGAGGCTGTCATCACGGTGGCTGCCGAGACCGAAGGTCGCGTGCAGGAAATGGGTAAGTTCACCTTCCGCGTGCGCAAGCTGCCCGACCCCACGGCCTATATCCCCGTCGGCGACGACCACGTGATGGGCGGCAAGATATCGAAGCAGAACCTGATGGCCATGACCAACCTGGGCGCTGCCATCGACGACGGACTGCTCAACATCGCCTTCCAGGTCCACGGCTTCGAGATGGTCTTCTACGACAACATGGGTAACGCCGTGCCCGAAATCTCGCAAGGCTCCGAATTTACCTTGCGGCAGAAGAACATGATTCGCCAGCTCAACCGCGGCAAGCGCTTCTACATTACTAAGATTCGCGCCGCAGGGCCCGACGGCATTGAGCGCACCCTGAACGGGGCCATGGAGGTCATCGTAAACTAAGAGTTAAGAATAAAGAGATAAGAGATAAGAACCAACGAGATATGAAAACAAAGAAATTATTATTGATAGTTGCCATGCTGCTGGGCATAGGAAACCTTTCAATTCTCGATTTTCAAGTTTCAATAGGCGAAGCCTTTGCACAGCCGACCAAGCGCAGAACCACAACCAGCAATGCCGCTTCCCAACGCGGACAGCAGGCCGAGCAGAAAGTCGACCGAGCCTCGCTCATGTTCCCCACCAGCGAGGATATGCCGGAGGACGTGGTGTGGCGGCGCGACATCTACCGCCAGCTCGACCTGATGGCCGACAAGAATGCGCCCCTCTACTATCCCGTGGAGCCCAACGGCCGGCAGGTGAACCTCTTCACCTACCTCTTCCGCCTGTTCCTGTCGAAGCGCATTCCCGTCTACACCTATAAGCTGGACGGCAACGAGTCGTTTGCCGAGAAGGACCGCGTGACCGACGTGAAGGAAATCCTCGACCGCTACTATATATATTATGAAGAGAATGACGGCAAGTTCACGGTGGCCGACAACGACATACCCTCGGCACAGGTGAAGCGCTACTACGTGAAGGAGAGCAGTTACTTCGACCAGCGCACCGGCACCTACAAGGCCAAGGTCACAGCCCTGTGTCCCGTGCTCCTCGAGGACGACGGATTTGGTGACGCCGGAGCCGTCACACCCAAGCCGCTGTTCTGGATAAAGTACGACGACGTGGCTCCCTACCTGACCCGACTGCCCATTATGGTCAGTAACCTGAATAACGTCACCAACACCACGGCCGACGACTTCTTCACGATGAACCGCTACGACGGCAAGATTTACAAGACGGCAAACATGCAGGGAAGGGTCCTCATCAACGAGCCCGACACGGCCAAACTGGCCAAGGAGCAGAAGCGCATCGAGCAGCAGCTCGTCGACTTCGAGAAAAACATCTGGCACCAGCAGGAGAAGGCCGACAGCGTGGCCACCGACAGCGTTGAGGCCGAGCCCGAAAAGACAAAGGCAAGCACGCGTCGCCAGACGGCTGTAACGTCGACGACAAAGACCGTTGCACGCGCCACTTCGCGCCGCTCGGCCGCTACGTCAAACACGAAGACTACCAAGGAGAAGAAGACGAAGAGCGGCGGCAGCTCGGCACCATCCTTCAGCGTGCGACGCCAGCGCCGGTAGTCTCCCGTATCAACACAGAACCAGACCATGAGAAAGCTTGTCCTCGTTTTATTGCTCATCATCGGTTGCCAGAACCTGGCTGCCCAGGGCGAGAATGTGCCCGTAGTGAAGAAAGTGAAGCCCTGGCAGTTGGGCGTGGAGGGCGGTCTCGACCTGAGCCGCTTTAAGGCAAGTAAGGAATTGTATTCGCCCGACAACCAGATAGGCTGGTTCGTGGGCCTGAAGATAAAGACCCGCATCCCGATGCCTAACCTGGGGCTGGATGCGGCCATACTCTATCACCAGAATAAGATTGACTACGTCGTCGGGTCCACCGACTATCGCAAGAAGAAGATGCACATGTTCGTGGTGCCCGTCAACCTGCGATACGACTGGAAGATTGATTCCAACTTCAACCTCTATATTGCCACGGGACCACAGTGGAACTGGCTGCTGGACAAGAGCCGCATCAGCGATGTGGGCGAATTGGACCACTCCTTCTTCGACTGGAACATCGGCATGGGCTTCGAGATTCTCAAGCACGTGCAGTTTGGCTTCAACTATAACATCCCCCTGGGCAAGATGGGCGAGGTGAACAATGTCAACCTGGAAGGACATACATGGAACATCCGAACCGCCTATTATTTTTAGCCGATGTCGTATTGCCCCTCCCATTGGCCGATGCCTACACTTACCGCCTGAGCGAGCAGCTGGCCGAGCGGGTGAAGGTGGGCTGCCGGCTGATTGTTCCTTTCGGTTCCAAGAAAATCTATTCGGCACTCGTCGTTAAGGTCTATTCCGTGCCAGCCCCCACCTGTGGGACTGCCGACGGGGGGCTCGACGTCCGCGCCTTGAAGGATGCCGTCGACCTGCTCGACGAAAGTCCCATCCTACTGCCCTGGCAACTCGACCTGTGGCGGTGGATTGCTGATTATTACCTCTGCACCCTGGGCGAGGTGTATAAGGCTGCCCTGCCCAGCGGGTTGAAGCTGGAGAGCGAGAGTGTGGTGGTCTTTAATCCCGACTACGACGATGCCACCCCCCTGACACGCAACGAGCAGTATGTGCTCGACTTGATGGAGCGCCTGCGCGAGCAGAAGGTGATGGACCTGCAGAAGGTCGTGGACGTGAAACACGTCCTGCCCATCGTGAAGTCGCTGCTCGACAAGGGGGCTATCACCATGCGCGAGGAGCTGAAGCGTAACTATCGGCCGCGCACCGTGAATTGCGTCCGCCTGACCGATGATTTCTTCGACGAGACTGCGCTCCACAAACTCCTTGACGACCTGAATCGTGCGCCCAAGCAGCGCGACCTGGTGCTGCGCTATCTCGACCTTGCCAAGGTGGGGGCCGCCCTGACCTTGCAGAACCGCCAGCTCATGGTGGAACTGGAGAAGTCGGCCCTGATGGAGGGCCAGTCGGAAGCGGCCTTTAAGGGGCTGCGCGACCGCGGGGTGTTTGAGCTGTATGAGAAGAACGTGTCGCGCCTGGCCTCCCCGGCCAAAGGCTCGCTTGCCGGGCTCCTCGATTTCTCATTCTCCCCGGCGCAGCAATGCGCCTACGACGAGATAGTGGCCGCATTTGCCGAGCGCGACACCTGCCTGCTGCATGGCGTCACGAGCAGCGGCAAGACGGAAATCTACATCCGCCTGATTCAGGACCAGCTGGAACGCGGCCGACAGGTTCTATATATGCTACCCGAAATTGTGCTGACGGCCCAATTGGTGGAGCGCCTGAAGCGTGTCTTCGGCGACCGCCTGGGAGTCTATCATTCCAAATATCCCGATGCCGAGCGCGTCGAGGTGTGGCAGAAACAGTTGTCCGAGCAGCCCTACGACATCATAGTCGGGGTGCGCTCGAGTGTCTTCCTGCCTTTCCAGCGACTGGGGCTCGTCATCATCGACGAGGAGCACGAGACGTCGTTCAAGCAGCAAGACCCTGCTCCCCGCTACCATGCCCGAAACGTGGGCCTGGTAATTGCCCGCCAGACTGGGGCAAAGACGCTGCTGGGGACGGCCACGCCCTCGCTGGAGTCGTACTACAATGCCCAGTGCGGACGCTACGGTCTGGTAACGCTGTCGGAACGATATGGCAGTGTGAGGATGCCACGGGTGGAGGTTGTCGACCTTCGCGACCGCCGCCGTCGAAAGGAGATGGTGGGGCCGTTTAGCACCGACCTTGTCAAGGCCATGCGCGAGGCCCTGGAGCGCCGCGAGCAAATCATCCTGTTCCAGAACCGCCGCGGCTATGCCCCGCAGATTGAGTGTCAGGTGTGCGGCTGGGTGCCGCGTTGCGACCGTTGCGACGTGACCCTGACGCTCCACCGCGACAATCGCCAGATGACCTGCCACTATTGTGGGGCAACCTATCCCGTGCCCGACCGCTGCCCCAACTGCCAGAGTCAGGAACTGCACAGCATTGGCTACGGCACGGAGCGCATCGAGGACAACATCCGGCAGCTGTTCCCCCAGGCCCGTGTGGCTCGCATGGATCTCGACACCACGCGTAGCCGGACGGCCTACGAGCGTCTGCTGGCCGATTTCGAGCATGGGCGAACCGACATTCTCGTGGGCACCCAGATGGTTACAAAGGGGCTCGACTTCGAGCGCGTCAGCGTGGTGGGCATACTGAATGCCGACACCATGCTCAATATGCCCGATTTCCGAAGCTACGAACGCGCCTTCCAGATGCTCTTGCAGGTTGCTGGCCGGGCGGGGCGCCGCAGCCGTCAGGGGCTGGTCATCCTACAAACGAAAATGCCCGACCTCCCCGTTGTGAAACAAGTGGTGACGAACGACTTCGACTCCCTCTACAGCGACCAGATGGAAGAGCGCCAGGCCTTCCACTATCCGCCCTTCAGCCGCGTCGTCAACATTCTGATGAAGCATCGCGACCCGCACGTGGTCACCCGCCTTTCAAACGATATGGCGCAGTTGCTCCGCCGCGTGTTCGGCCAGCGTGTGCTGGGGCCCGATACGCCCATGGTCAGCCGCATACAGCTGCAGTACATCCGGAAGGTGGTGCTGAAGATTGAGACTGCGGCATCGATGGCCGAGGCCCGACAGCGGCTGCGACAGATTCAGCAATACCTGCTCTCGCTGCCTGAGTACAAGTCGGCCCAGGTGGTTTACGATGTAGATCCCGTGTGACTTTTTCCCGAGGGACGGAAACGAATATCGCCGGGTTTCTGACGAAGTGGTGTCAGAAACCCGGCGATGTTGTGTGGCCCTCAGGCGCAATGCTGCCCCGAGGCCATTCCTGGTCGCGACTTATTCGGCGGCAGGGGCTGTTCCCGTGTAGGTGAAGTTGATGGCCTTTGAGTAGTCGTCGCCATCACTGTCAGTACTATAGTAAAGCGTAATCACCAGTTCCAGCGAGGTTGTTGTGGCGGCAGCCTTTTCAAAGTAGAGATTCCTGATGGTGTAGGTTGTCCCGTCAACGGTAATTGTTCCGTAGATGGTGGTTGTGCTCATGTCGATGCCAAGGGTCGTCAGTGTCTTTTCCTCATTCAGCGTCTGGGTGAGGCCGCCGATTGTTGTCGCCGATACGCTCACCTTGCCGTCGGTGAAGGCGGGGATGGTGATGGTGGCATCGGTCCGGGTGCTCTTCAGGGTCACCTGCATGTTACTGAACTGCGAATCCTTGTCGTTGATGCGATACCATTCCTCCTTGTCGTAGGAACCCGTCAGCGACTGGCTGGCGGCGGTGCCGGTGTAGGTGTAGGTCTCGCCTGGGTTGAGCAGATTCTTGATTATGGAGATGATGCCGTTTTCCTCGTCGCAACTGGTCATCATGCTTCCCAAGGACAGCGTTGCCAGAGCAACGAAAGCAAGCTTAAATACCTTTTTCATTGTCGATTGTTATTTATAGTAATTAATAGGTTATTTCATTTCGGGATAGCTGATGCGGGTGTGGTAGATGGTCATCAGTTTCTGCTTGAGCACCTGCTTGGTCGTGGAAATGTCCTGGAACGTGATGGGGCACTTGGCAAAGTATCCGTCCTGCACTTGGCTGTCGATGATGCGGTTCACCAGTGTGCTGATGCTCTCCTCGGTGTACTCGGGCAGACTGCGGCTGGCCGCCTCAACGGCATCGCACATCATCAGGATGGCCTGCTCGGTGGTCGAGGGGTTGGGCCCGGGATAGGTGAAGAACTTCTCGTCGATTTCGAGCAGCGGGTTCTCGTTCTTATATTTAACGTAGAAGTACTTGGCCTTGCTCGTGCCGTGGTGAGTGGCAATAAATTGGCGGATGACCTCGGGCAACTGGTATTTCTCGGCCAACTCCAGTCCCTTCTTGACATGACCGATGATGATTTGTGCACTCTTCACGTATGACAGGTTGTCGTGCGGGTTCACGCCGTTCTGGTTCTCGGTGAAGAACACCGGAGCGTCGAGCTTGCCGATGTCGTGGTACAGGGCCGCAGTGCGCACCAGTTGGCTCTTGGCGCCAAGCGTGTTGGCCACCTCGCCGGCCAGATTGGCAACCTGCATGGAGTGTTGGAACGTGCCGGGGGCCTCCTCCGACAGGCGGCGCAGTATCTTGTTATTCGTGTTCGAGAGTTCGACAAGGGTGACCGTCGAGGTGAACTTGAACAGACGTTCGAAGGGGATGAGCAGCAGATAGGAGATGAGCAGCAGGAAGCCGTTCATGAAGATGAATGTGTAGGTGGCAAGATCGAAGTGCTCGGCCGTGATGACGTTCATGTGCATGATGTCGAAGCACAGGTAGCAGAGTGCCGACACAAGGGTCACAAAAACGACGGCGCGGAACAGTTCGCTGCGCTGCGAAAGCTGGCGCAGGTTGTATATGGCCACCAGGCCGGCCACCGACTGCACCACAATGAACTCGAAGGGCGAGCTCACCACGATGGCGCTGAGCAAGATGCTGACGAAGTGGGTGATGAAAGCCGTGCGCGAGTCCAGAAACACGCGGATAAAAATAGGAACGATGCAGTAGGGGATGATGTAGACGTTGAGGAAACTGTTGCGCACCATGATGTAGGTTATGGCCGGGAACAGCAACGTCAGCAGGGTGATGAGCATCACCGTGCGGGGGCTTTGCAGATAGTCGCTTCGGAACTGGTTGAAGAAAACAAGCAGGCAGAGCGTGAGGATGGTGATGTAGATGACCTGCCCGCCAATCTGGCTGAACTGCTCGCTTGCCGAATGCTTGTGGCCGTTGTGGTGCTCCTGCATCGAGCGCAGGATGTTGTAGGTTTTGTCATCGACAATGTCGCCGTGGTCGATAATCTTCTGCCCGGCCAACACTTGGCCCGAGTAGCGCACAAGCTGCATGTCCAGGTTGTTCAGGTGCGATTGTGAGCGCTCCTGGTCGAACGTGAGGTTGGGCTCAATGAAGCGCCCCAAGTCGCAGAGTTGCAGCACGCTGCGCTGGTAGCGCGCGGTGTCGCCTCCCTGTATCAGATACTGATAGGCGGACTTCTGCGTGAGCACGTCGCTCAGCTTGCGCGTGGTTCCCAGGTTCTGCATCGTCAGGGTGACCTCCGTCGTGCGGCCCTTAAGCAGGCGCTCGTAATCGTCGGTCTTCATGATGCCCTTGCTGTAGATGGCCTGCAGCCTGTTGATGATGTAGTTGCGATACTGGGGAGCGACATTCTTCGACAGTTCCTTGTCGAATGCTGCCTTGAAGGCAGAGATTTGTGTAAGGGCAACCTGCGCGTTCACCTCATAGATGGGCTTATACATGCGCATAAGGCTGTCGTGCTCCTGCTTGAGCACTTCCTCCGGTTTCAGGATGGGGAAGTTCTCCTTGGCAATTACGGTTCCGTAGTTCCAAGGTTTTCCTTTCTTTATGTCAAGCTTGATTTGGTTCCCTCTCGGGATAAGGGCTACAAGTATGGCGATAGCAGCAATGGCGACCAATGTTCGATAGATGTAGCCGCGAGTGGTAAAAGTATTGTAATGATTGTAACGGCTCATGAGTCTGTAATCAAGAATCACTTGGGCAAAGATACGAATTAATCCCTAACCTTTAAGCCTTAATCCAAATATATTTTGTATTTTTGTGGGCAAACAACGCAAAATCATTTTTATGAGTGAAAGAAAAGTAAGGGTAAGATTTGCCCCAAGCCCCACGGGCCCTCTTCATATTGGCGGTGTGCGCACGGCCTTGTATAATTACTTATTTGCACGCCAGCATGGCGGCGACTTGATATTCCGCATCGAGGATACCGACTCGACACGCTTCGTGCCCGGAGCCGAGGAATACATCATCGAGGCCTTTAATTGGCTGGGTATCCATTTCGACGAAGGCGTAAGCTTTGGCGGTAACTACGGACCATATCGGCAGAGCGAGCGTCGCGACATCTATAAGAAATATGTGCAGCAACTACTCGACACGGGTAAGGCGTACATAGCCTTCGATACGCCGGAGGAATTGGACGCAAAGCGTCAGGAGATAGAGAACTTCCAGTACGATGCCCGCACACGTGGCATGATGCGCAACTCGCTGACCCTGTCGAAGGAGGAGACCGACCAACTGATTGCCGAGGGCCATCAGTATGTGGTGCGCTTCAAGATTGAGCCGGGCGAGGATGTCCACGTCGACGACCTCATACGTGGCGATGTAGTGATAAATTCCAGCATACTTGACGACAAGGTGCTCTTTAAGAGCGCCGACCAGCTGCCAACATACCACTTGGCCAACATCGTTGACGACCATCTGATGGAGGTTAGCCATGTCATACGTGGCGAGGAGTGGCTGCCCAGCGCTCCCTTGCACGTCCTTCTGTATCGCGCATTCGGATGGCAGGACACGATGCCCCGTTTCGCCCACTTGCCCCTCCTGCTGAAGCCCGTGGGCAACGGCAAACTGAGCAAGCGCGACGGCGACAAGCTTGGCTTCCCCGTCTTCCCGCTCGAATGGCACGACCCCAAGTCGGGCGAGGTGAGCAGCGGATACCGCGAGCGCGGCTATTTGCCACAGGCAGTCTGCAACTTCCTTGCCCTGCTCGGATGGAACCCGGGCAACGACCAGGAGCTGATGACGATGGAGGAGATGATTCGCCTCTTCGATTTGTCGAAGTGCTCAAAGAACGGAGCCAAGTTCGACTATGTCAAGGCTGCCTGGTTCAACCACCAGTACCTGCTGCAGCAGCCCGACGAAGCCTGGGTGCCCGAGTTCGACAAGCTGCTCCGTGCCGAGGGCATCGAGTCGACGGCAGCGCGCGAGGCCGAGGTCGTAAGGATGATGAAGCTGAAGGTTATCGAGTACGTCGATGGCGAGGGTAACAAGAAGAAGCGCAACGTAAGCTTCGTCAGCGACCTGTGGCCGCTCACTCGCTTCTTCTTCGTTGCGCCTACGGCATTCGATCGCGAGGATAAGTTCATCCGCAAGAATTGGAAGGAGGGCACGGCCGAAGAGATGAAGCAGTTCATGGAAGTGCTCTCGTCGATTGATGACTTCAGCGTGGAAGGGCAGAAGAGCGTTGTCGACCCATGGACGGAGACCTCTGGCTTGCGCCCCTGGAATGCTTGGCGCATTTGTCTCGTGGGTGCCGGTCAAGGCCCTGATATGTACGAACTGTCAGCATTCCTGGGCAAGGAGGAAACTCTGCGCCGTATGCAGTTTGCCATTGACACCTTGGGCTGATGTTGTACACGATTGCTATCTATCTCTACCAGCTGTGCGTCATGCTGGTATCGCCCTTTAATTGCAAGGCACGGAAAATGCTGAAAGGGCAGCACGAGACTTTTCGCATCCTGAAGCGTCAGATTGACAAGGAGGCCCGCTACGTATGGTTCCATGCTGCATCGCTTGGCGAGTTTGAGCAGGGGCGCCCCCTGATGGAACGCTTCCGTCGCGAGTATCCTCAATACAAGATACTGCTCACCTTCTTCTCGCCCTCGGGCTACGAGGTGCGCAAGAACTATGAGGGGGCCGATGTGATATGCTACTTGCCTTTCGACACGCCCAGCAATGTCTATCGTTTCTTCCACCTTGTGCGTCCCGAGATGGCATTCTTCATCAAGTATGAGTTCTGGCTCGACTACATGTGGGCCTGCCATCACTACCACATTCCTTTCTATAGCGTCAGCAGCATCTTCCGTCCCAACAAGATATTCTTCCGTTGGTATGGCCGTCCCTATGCTCATGTGCTGAAGTACGTATCCCACTTCTTCGTGCAGGACGAGCAGAGCCGCGAACTGTTGGCCCGCCGTGGCTTCGTGGAGAATGTTTCCATCGTGGGCGACACCCGTTTCGACCGCGTTATCGACATTGCCTGCCAGGCCAAGGAACTTCCTCTGGTGGAGCGCTTCTGCGGCGAGAGTCCCTTTGTCTTCATCGCCGGCAGCAGTTGGCAGCCCGACGAGGATATCATCATTCCCTATTTCAACAGCCATCCAGGCATGAAACTCATTCTGGCGCCGCACGTTATCGACGAGCACCATCTGCGCCAGATTGAGCAGAAGTTGTCGCGCCCGTCGGTTCGCTACACCGAGGCCACGGAGACGAATGTGCTCAAGGCCGACTGCCTTATCGTCAACTGCTTTGGTCTGTTGTCCAGCATCTACCGTTATGCCCATGTGGCATACGTGGGCGGCGGATTCGGCGTGGGCATTCACAACGTGCCCGAGGCGGCAGTTTATGGGGTGCCGGTTCTCATCGGTCCCAACAACAAGAATTTCCGTGAGGCGCAGGACCTGCTGCGCATGGGAGGCTGCTTTGAAATCACGGGCCAGACGCTCTTCAATGCTGTGGTCGACCGCCTCCTGACTGACTCGGCCTTGCGCCAGTCGCGCGGAAATGTCTGCAAGGACTATATCTTGAGCAATGCCGGTGCGTCGGACGTCATCTTCCAGACCCTTGGACTAAAATCATAACCTATGAACTTCCGGTTGGCTTTTTTAATGAGCCTCATGACGGTTGCCTGTTCGACCGTTATGGGGCGTTCGCGTATTATTCACAAGGTTGAGGCCGTTGTTGTGGAATCACCCGTGGGCACTGTGCCGCGCTTGCCTTGGCAGGTGTGGGTCAGTTATACCGACGGCCAGGGCGAATGGCGACAGGTGCGCTGGAGCAATGCCTTGCGCTCGACGGAGGAGGAAGAGGCCAACCACGCCAAGCATCCTGCGGGCTCGCGCTACAGCATCGAAGGCTTTATCATTGGCGACAACACGACGGAGAATGGTTTCCCCGTGGAGGCGAAGGTCCACGTTGTGGGTGATGCCTACGCATGTCCGCCGCCAAGACCCAAGGTTCACCCCTTGCCGCTGGGAGACGTGCAGCTGACGGGGGCGAACCGTCTGACCTCGAACCGCGACCTCGACATCCGCACCATCCTTTCGTGGGACGTGGCTCAGCAACTCTACAACTATCGCGACACTTACGGGCTGCCCACCGAGGGCTATCCTGTTGCCGACGGATGGGACTCTCCGACCACGAAACTCAAAGGGCATGGGTCGGGCCACTATATGTCGGCCTTGGCCTTCGCCTTCGCATCGACGCAGGACGCTGCGGTCCGCAATGCGCTGCGCCAGCGCATTCGCCGCATGGTGGATGAACTGCGCCAGTGCCAGGAGCGCACGTTCGTTTGGAACGATTCGCTGGGCCGCTATTGGGAGGCCCGCGACTTGGCGCCCGAGGGCGAGCTCGAAACCCTGAAGGGCACGTGGGCGGCATTCAACCGCTATAAGCACGACTGGGCCCATTACGGCTATGGCTACCTGAATGCCATTCCTGCGCAGCACGCTGTGCTCATCGAGTGCTATCGTGCCTATAATAATGAAGAATGGGTGTGGGCCCCATATTACAGTATCCACAAACAGCTGGCCGGGTTGATAGACATCGCGCAGCATGTCGACGAAAGCAGCATCGCGGACAAGGCGTTGCTCATTGCCAAGGACATGGGCCTGTGGGTGTGGAACCGCCTGCATTACCGCACCTACGTGGAGACTGGCGGTTCGCGCGAAGAGCGCCGTCGCCGCCCCGGCAATCGCTACGAGATGTGGAATATGTATATCGCCGGCGAGGTTGGGGGCATGGCCGAGTCGCTCAGCCGCCTGTCGGAGATGGTGCCCGACACGCTCGAAAGCCGCCGTCTGCTGGAGGCCGCCAGCTACTTCGATGCTCCGGCCTTCTTCGACCCCCTGAGCCGCAACATCGACGAAATCCGCACGCGCCACGCCAACCAGCACATCCCCATGATAACCGGTGCCCTGCGCTCTTATCGCGGCAACGCAAATCCCTATTACTACGATTTGGCCCTCAACTTCTGGAACCTTGTTCAGGGCCGCTACGCCTATGCCATGGGCGGCGTGGGCAACGGCGAGATGTTCCGTCAGCCCTATTCGCAGATACTGAGCATGAACACCAACGTGATGTCCGACTACCATCGCGACATCTATCCCAACCCCGATATCAACGAGACGTGCTGTGCCTACAACTTGGCCAAGCTGACGAAGGACCTGAACTGCTACGACCCCGATAATGCCCAGCTTATGGACTATTACGAGCGTGTACTCTATAACCAGATTGTCGGCTCGGTTCATCCCACCCACTACGGCGTGTGCTACCAGTACGCGGTGGGCATGAATGCCACGAAGCCCTTTGGCAACGAGACACCGCAGTCGACCTGCTGTGGCGGCACAGGGGCCGAGAACCACGTGAAATATCAGGAGGCAGCCTATTTCGCCGACGACTCCACCCTTTGGGTAGCCTTGTACCTGCCCACGAAGGTCCGTTGGCGCGAGCGGGGCGTGGCCTTCCGTCAGGACTGCGAGTGGCCGGCCGAGAGCAGCAAGATTACGATAGAGGAGGGTGGCGAGTTCGCCATGAAACTGCGTGTGCCCTATTGGGCCACGTCGGGTTTTGCTGTCAGGCTCAATGGGGCGCCCGTGCAGTTGTCGCACAAGAGCGATGAACCCCGTTCGTCGTACTACGTGCTGATTCCCCGTCGCCGCTGGACGAAGGGCGATGTGGTTGAGGTGGTCATGCCGTTCCAGAAGCACATCCACTTCGGGCCCGACAAGATGGACCTGGCCGCAACGGGTAAGAACGAGACGCAGACGCACTTTGCTCCCCGCTGGGTGGGTGCCCTGATGCTCGGCCCCTTGGTGATGGCCACGCCCGACGTGAAGACGTGGCACGAGGCCGACTTCCGCCTCAGTCCCACGCTCAAGGAGGTCAAGGCGACAAGGGACGCTAACGGGCTGCACCGGCTTACGCTGGCCGGTCGCAACTTCCAGCCCGACTACTGGCAGACAGGCCACTCCACCCACTACCTGCGCATGCAGGTGGGAAAGGAGCGGCAGAGCAAGTCGGCCCGCCAGCAGGGCAAGGCCGAACTGGCACAACTGATGCAGGTGGCCCGTGAGCGGCAGGCCGATGCCTCGGCGTGGGCTCCCCACGGACTGGCCCGCATGCTGAAGGCCATGGAGCAGGGCGATGCAATGGCCCTGAAGACAGCCATCAGCACCATGCGTCCCAGCAATCTTGCCGAGCCCGAGGACCTTGGCGAACTGCTCGTCCTGCTCACCGAGGCCAAGAACGTTCGCGACAAGTCAACCGAACTGCGCGAGGCCATCCAGTATGCCGACATGGTGGTCCAGTACGTCAACGACGGCAGTGGAACCCGCGACCTCATTGCGAAGGCCACGCAGCGGCTGAAAATGGTCATGAAATAGTCGACGCATTGACGGGCGCTCGTCAATACATCGACGGAGCCTCGTCGATGCATCGATGAAGGCTCAACGATGCGTCGACGAGACCACCCCCTTGCAGGGGCCTATTTTTTGTACTTCAGAAGGGCCTCAATGTAATAGTAATCGGCATAGACATTGAGTTGCAAGATATGTAAACCATCTATGTCATGTGGAATCATTTCCACCTCTGGCAGGGGATCCATATAGTCACGAATCCTGCAACTGATAGCCTCGCATACATGCTGCACGTCATCAAGTCCTTTGACGATGCCATCATTATCAATGCCAAAGAAAAGGGAGCCACCCAAGCCATTGGCAAAGGCACTTACGCTCTTCAACCAACTCTTAGGTTTCTTCTCTTCAAGCATCACCTTGAAGTCGTATGCTGTACATTCTGCTATCAGAGTCTTTAATTCCATTTTATATGAATTCAATACCAAAAGGAAGGGCTGAACCTGGAGTTCTTCGACACACAAAGCAACTACGTCGATTACCTATGGGAGTGCTGTATAGAGCACAGAATGGGACATGGAACATTGTCATAACAATTTAATACGCTTTATTCCGACATCTCAGAAAAAAGCGGTAACTTTGCCCCCAAATAATTATCAGTTTCATTCACAACTTTTTGAGCATTTATGAAAATACTTGTTGTCGATGACGAATTAGACATCTGTGAGATACTCCAATATAATCTTGAGACAGAAGGATACGAGGTGGATACCGTTAATTCTGCAGAGGAGGCACTGGTGCTGAATTTGACGGAATACGCACTGATTCTTCTGGATGTGATGATGGATAAGATGTCGGGATTCCAGATGGCACATAAGATGAAGGAGAATCCTGCTACGGCGCAGATTCCCATCATTTTCATCACGGCACTCGACGGGGAGAACCACATGGTAAAGGGGCTCAATATCGGAGCAGATGATTATATTGTCAAGCCCCTGAGCATGAAGACTGTGAAGGCAAGGGTCAATGCGGTGCTCAGGCGGGTATATCCGCATAGGATGCGAGACGGGATGTCCGAGACAGACACGGTTTGCTATGAGGGTATTGTGCTTGATTTAAAGGCAAAGACCGTCAGCCTTGACCATCAGGAACTGCCGTGTACAAAGTTGGAGTTTGAGCTGCTCTCCTTCCTGCTTCAGCATCCAGGCACGGTGTATTCCCGTGAGGATTTGCTGAAATACTGCTGGCCGCTGGACACGCGCGTGCTTGACCGTACGGTGGATGTCAACATTACGCGGCTGCGCAAGAAATTGGGGCCCTACGGGAAACAGATTAAAACACGTGTAGGCTATGGTTACTGTTTCGAGAAGTAGCGCTTTTCAGCGAAACCTGTTACTGAGCATCGGTGGGGTTTTCTTGCTTTTCGCTATTTGCTTTTGCATCTATCAGTATCAGCGTGAAAAAGAGTATAAGATAGATATTCTGCATTCGCGCCTGCAGATGTATAACTACGACATCATGCAGGTGCTGGGCGAGGACGGCATCACCAGCAGGCATCAGTTTCTGTGTTATGTGAGGCAACATCCTCTAAAGGGCCTCCGTGTATCCGTCATTGACAGACAAGGACGGGTGCTCCTTGACAGCAACGAGCCTCATCCTGACTCATTGGGTAATCATCTTGGACGAACAGAAATCCGACAGGCGCTGCGCGACGGCAATGGTTTCGACCTCAAGCGCATGTCGCAGTCCACCCACGAGACCTATTTCTACTCCGCCACACGCTTCAAGCGCGTCATCGTGCGCACCGCCGTGCCTTATTCTGCAGAGTTGACGCAATCGCTACGGGCTGACAACACCTATATCTATTTTTCCATAGCTTTGACCCTCCTATTAGGAAGCGTGCTATATATCAGCACTCGCCGCATCAGCCGACATATAGGCTATCTGCGCGAGTTTGCCATCAAGGCTGAGAATGGCGAACCGCTGGATCACGAACTGGAGCGGCATCTGCCCGACGACGAGCTGGGCGACATCAGCCACACCATCATCATGCTCTACTGGAAGTTGCGGCATGCCGAGGAAGACAAGGCGCGACTGAAGCGCCAACTCACGCAGAATGCCGCCCACGAACTGAAGACGCCCGCCATGAGCATCCACGGCTATCTGGAGAGCATCCTCGACAATCCCAACATATCTGAGGATAAGAAGAAGCATTTTCTGGAACGCTGCTATGCCCAGAGCGAGCGCATGAACAAGCTGCTGCTCGACATGAGTGCGCTGACACGGCTCGACGAGATGGACGCGAACCATTTCCGCAATCGTGAAGAATACCAGAATGTGGATGTGGTGCAGATTGTTCGCAGCATCCTCGACGACACAGCCCTTGCGCTCCAGGAAAAAGGGATCACACCACGCTTGAAGATGCCCCCGCAAGTCATGATAGCCGCTGACGCCAGCCTTATCTATAGCATCTTCCGCAACCTCATAGACAATGTCATAGCCTACGCCACGGATGCATCTCTCGTTGAAATCACCTGTAAGCCCGTGGTCCGTGACAACCGCCGACTTTACGAGTTCTCCGTAAGCGACAACGGTCCAGGTGTAGAGCCACAGCATTTGGAACATCTTTTTGAACGCTTCTACCGAGTAGATAAGGGGCGTAGCCGAAAACTCGGCGGCACTGGTCTCGGCCTTGCCATCGTCAAGAATGCCGTAACCGTCCACGGAGGCACCGTAACGGCCCTTCCCACTCCTGGTGGCGGACTGACAGTTGTGTTCACCCTTCAGGCGTAATCCTATTATCTCCTATTTTTTTCTATGGAACGGCGTGACAATGCAGTTTCATGGTTATTGCAATCTCATGACATTGTGAGGTTGCAATAATTCTTTATTACCCTTGCAATACGTCTGTAACATCCTGGCTGTACTTTTGCAGCGTCATTTGGAAAGGCAAACTAAAACTTCCTTATGACGAGTAATGAAAAAAAAGAAAAAATGCACATTGTTTGTATTCTTCTGCCTATGTGTAGTGAAGATGGGTGCACAAGAGCTTACTTTAGAGGAGCGTCTTACTCAGATCGAACAAGGACTACGACGGCAAACGGAGAAACAAAAATTCATGCCACAGATACATGGCATACTCCGAGGTAAGTATGAGTATGAGCCGGATCTTAACGCCAGTCGTTTTGAGGTGCGCAATGCTCGATTATCGGTTGATGGCAATATGCCGTTAAAAAGCAGTTACAAACTCGAGGTGGATCTTTGTGATGAATCTGCCATCAAGATGAAGGATGCGTGGGTACGTGTGAATCCAATCAGCACCTTTCGCATTACTCTTGGCCAGCAACGAATGCCTTTCTCCATCGATGCTCATCGAAATCCGTCGGCACAATTCTTTGCGAATCGCTCATTCATTGCCAAACAGGTAGGAGATATGCGTGATGTGGGAGCTGCTGTTGGCTACGATATTATAAGTATGGGAAATCGCAAGATTCTCTCAGTTGATGCTGGTATATACAATGGTTCCAACCTTGACAATCAGAAAACAGCTTGGTTTACATCTCCCGCATACTCTGCTCGTATTCAATATTTTCCAGTCAGAGGCTTGGCACTCATCCCAAGTGTTCAGCACCAGCTCATTGCTAGTCGCAATGCATCCTATACGTCTATTGACTTTGGTGCATACTACGAATTCTCAGGCTTCCATTTGGAAGCAGAATTTCTACATAAGTTCTATGCTAAAGATGCCTTTGACGATTGTAACGCCATAGATGCGATGGCTATTTACAAGATACCAGTTAAGAAAGGTTATCTGGGTGGTGTTAGCTGTCTTCTCCGTTACGATTACATGGACAATCATAGTGATGGAACGAAGGGATTTGCTGAAGGTACCACTCGACTATTGCAATCTGATGCCCAGCGTCATCGACTCACAGCAGGACTCACCTTTCATGTAGCCAATAAGTTTTTTCCCACCGACATCCGCCTCAACTACGAGAAATATTGGTATCCTAATGGAGGTACCCCCAAGGAGAGCGAGCAGGACAAACTTGTAGCCGAACTGATGATTAGATTTTAATGAACACTATAAGAAAAAAATATGAGCATATTTAATCAGTTTACAAAGTGTAAAGATTCAGTCTTTCCCGACCAGGGTCAATGCATTATCATAGATGCTGACGAGATGGAAAACTCTCGTTCCATCTCCTTTTATGAAGAAGGTGAGGATTGGGACGACGACGATGATGATGACGACGACGATGATGACGATTAAGAAATTGAAAACAAAATGGAAAACAAAATTAGAAGTATAATAATAGCAACACTCCTCCTCATTATGCCTTCCATCAGTTTTGCCGGTATAGTGAAAGGCAAAATTATAGAGCAAGGTACCAACGAGCCTCTTACTGGGGCCACCATCTTAACGAATGACGGACAAGGAACTTCTGCTGACATTGATGGAAACTACTCGTTGAAATTAAAGAATGGTACCTATACGTTGACTGTGCGATTCATTGGTTTCAAGACCATGATAAAAGAAAATGTTAAGGTGACAGGAGATGAATTGATAATAGACTTCGTGCTTGAGCCCAACAATACCACGCTTGGCGAGGTAACGGTCAGCTCAACACTGCGCCACAACACCGATGCATCCACCATTCGCGAGCAGAAAGAGGCACACGTCACAATGACGGGCGTGAGCGAGCAGCACATCAAACGGACACAGGACAAGGATGCAGGTGAGGTGATACGTCGCATACCTGGTGTGAGCATCATCGATGAGAAGTTCGTAATGGTGCGAGGGCTCTCACAACGATATAATAATGTGTGGCTGAATGGTGCCGCTGTACCTTCGAGCGAAGCCGACCAACGCGCATTCTCGTTCGATATTATCCCATCATCACAACTTGACAATATGATGGTGGTTAAGTCGTCTGCACCTGAATATCCGGCTGACTTCTCGGGAGGCTTCATTCTGGTCAACACGAAAGATGTACCGAGCGAGAACAAGACGGAAATCTCGTTAGGGACATCGTGGAATACTTCATCTCATTTCCGTCAATTCCTCTCTGCCAAGGAAAACGACTGGCATACACAATCATCTTCTCCTGTCGGGGACATCAGTGCTTCGGCAAGCACAGCGCAACGATGGCGTACAGACAAAGGGCAGACATGGGCACTCGTGACCAGCGTCAATTTCACACAGCAATACCGCACACTGTACGACATGGAAAACAATCTCTTTGGTGCTTATGATGTGACACACAATCGCTCCAACTACTTGCGCCAAATGACTGACCAGCAGTTCAACCTCAACCGCCGCCTTGGTGCCTTGCTCAACCTTACCTACCTCTCCGCCTCTGGGCGCAATCGATTCGAATTGAAACAGATTCTCAATCACTTGGGTAAGGATCGTTACACGGATCGTGATGGCTTTGATGCGCAGGGCGACCATGTGCGTCAGGCTGAGTATTATCGCCAGCGAAGGCTTACCTATAATGTTCAGTTGGATGGCAAACATACACCATCAGAAGCAGACAAACTTGATTGGAGCCTTGGCTATGCATACGCCAATCGTCATCTACCCAACCGTCGACGGTACAGCATGACGGAAGAAGAAGGATGCTTCGTGATAGACAACCTGAACGACTTCAATCGTGAGACTTCCCAACTTGATGAGCACATTCTTTCGGCAGCCGCCAACTGGAAGCACGAATTTTCTTTCGGCTCGTTCACGCCCTCCCTCTTTGCCGGTGCGTATGCCGAGCATCGTCGTAGAGCTTATGAAACGCGTCAATGGACGTTGCAGTATGAGGGTGGGCAGTTGCCCGGGTCACTTAATGGTCTGGATACGGAGACGGGCCTGCCAATCATCTTGACCATGGACAATGGCGCGACAGGCTCACTAATCAATACGATAGGCATCAGTCAGTATGAACTCATCGACTGGAGCAACAACTATTCAGCTCGAAGCAGACAGGGCAGCGGCTATGTGAGCGTGAAACTTCCCATCCGAAAGTTTGATGTATATGGTGGTGTTCGATTTGAGCATGTACGTACGGAACTAATCTCCAACACCCGTCGTCAGGAGCCATCGCCTCTTTCTACATTCTATGACTACAACGACCTCTTCGCATCGCTCAATCTTTCCTACCACCTTACTGACAAGCAGCAGGTGCGTCTGGCATACGGTCGCACGACCAACCGCCCTGAGTTTCGCGAACTATCTTCCAGTGTCTATTACGACTTCGACCTTGCCAGCAACGTGCAGGGCAATCACAATCTACTGCCCGCATATATTAATAACCTCGACCTCGGTTGGGAATGGTATCCTCATGCGGGTGAGGTGGTAAACCTCTTACTCTTCTATAAGCACTTCCGCAACCCTATCGAGTGGACGTATACCGTGGCAGGTGGCACTGACCTCGTATATTCCTATCTTAACGCTGAGGGAGCCGACAACTATGGCATTGAACTCGACATTCGTAAGCAGCTGGATTTCATGCGTCTGCCTTTCCTCTCTTTATCACTTAATGCCTCATGGATCAAGAGCAACGTAACTTTTCCTGAGGGAAGCAAAGAAGAATCGCGCCCGATGCAAGGACAGTCACCTTATTTGGTCAATGTTGGTCTTTTCTTCAACAGCAACCAAATCCCCAACAAGGCAAAGAGGATGCAAGGATGGACGGCTTCCATGCTCTACAATGTGATTGGCAAACGCCTGATTGGCGTAGGACGTAGTGTGGGAACTGGTACTACAGAGGTACGTGTGCCCGACAGTTACGAAATGCCTCGTCACCAGCTCGACTTCAACATAGCCAAGCGCCTCGGTCACTTCGATTTTCGTCTCTCCATTCGTGATCTTCTGGCACAAAAGGTACAACTCAAGCAGTTTGAAAAGACCCCACAGGGAGAAGTCGAACAGATTACACGATCCTATCGCCCTGGACGAAACATACAATTATCCGCAAGTTTTCAGTTCTAAAAATCTTGCAGTATAACAATTTGGTTACGAAACAAAATCGTAGCATAATCGTAGCAGGGTAGAAACATCATGTGGATACCTTTGCAATGTAATTCGGAAAGACCGAGTTGCATGACATAATAACAAACAATATTAACAATGAAGAAGAAAGTTTTTCTTTCGGTGGCAATGATGGCCACCACGCTGGCAATGACCATGGTGTCATGCAGCAAAGACGATGGCGTGAACAATGGTAATGAGATTCAAACTGCCTATGTATGGGGTACGGATGGTAGTATCAAGACATGCGACCACCTCACTTTCACAGCAGACGGCAAGGATGACGCTAATGGAACCATTATCGGTAATGGTGATAAGGAATTTGTCTTTACAGGAAAGCAGACGCTGAAGAAAGGTGTCTATCTGATGAAGGGATGGATATACGTGGCAGATGGTGCCGAACTAACCATCGAACCAGGCACTGTTGTCAAAGGAGAGAAGACTTCTGCCGCTTCGCTTATTGTGGAGCCAGGTGGCAAACTCTACGCCAAGGGTACAGAGTCAGCTCCTATTGTCTTTACTTCAGCAGAGGCAAAGGGCAACCGTAAGCCTGGCGATTGGGGAGGATTAATCATCTGCGGACGCGGTACAAATAATAAAGGTGTGCTCGGTCTGCAGATAGAGGGTGGTCCTCGTACGAAGCATGGTGGCAACGATGCCAATGACAATAGCGGTATACTCTCATACGTTCGTGTAGAATTTGCAGGTTATCCTTTCCAGAAGGATAAGGAAATCAACGGTTTGACATTGGGCAGCGTAGGTGCTGGCACACAGATTGACCACGTGCAGGTAAGCTACACCAACGATGATTCTTTCGAGTGGTTTGGTGGTAATGTGAACTGCCGCTATCTCGTTGCCTACAATGGTTGGGATGATGAGTTTGATACGGACAACGGTTACAATGGTAAGGTACAGTATGCGCTCTCCATCCGCAACCCTCGCATTGCCGACACCTCGCAGTCAAATGGTTTTGAGAGCGATAACGATGCCGACGGTTCACTCACCGAGCCTTTTACTTCTGCCGTTTTCTCAAACGTGACCTTCATTGGTCCAATGGGACGTGATGGTTTTGAAAATACACCCGATTATATCAACGGTGGTAACGTCTTCCCACAGAATGGTTCCGCCCTCGGCAAGTTCCAAAGTGCCATGCAGATTCGTCGCAGCAGCCGACTGGCATGCTTCAACTCCGTGGCTGTCGGCTATCCTGTTGGCTTGATTGTGGATGCAGAAAAGGGTAACACACAGGAAGTGGCAAAGGCTGGCAACCTGAAACTACAGAACATTTTCTTTGCCGGCATGGGCGTGACGGGTAGTGATGCTAACAAGCGCTACGAGGACAATCTATACGATGCTGTGCAGAAGAGTGTGATTGATGCCAATCAAGAGTCCTACAGTAGCACCTTCTTCAAGTCGCAGACGGGCAACAAAGTATTCCAGGATATCGCTGACTTGATGCTCACCTCTGGCATCTATTCCGGTGTTCAGTACCTTCCCCAAAGCGGTTCGCCATTGCTCGGAGCTGCCAACTTCACCGACGGTTTACTCTCTTCATGGTTCGAGAAAGTCAGCTACATCGGCGCCTTTGGAAACAACGACAACTGGCTCGGTGGCTGGACAGAGTTTGACCCACAGAATGCTGAGTACTAATCTGTTCAACGTAAAATATCATTTAGTTATGCGTGTATGCTCTTTCCTTTATGGAAATGAGCATACACCTTTATTCATTTATTTATGCTTATTACAAATCTGTGTAATCGCTTATGTAACCTATCTTTCATACAGATGAAATGTTTTTGTAATAAGCTCAGTTTACATTTGTAATGTCAATCACTAACGGTTGGCTAAATCATTTATGGATATAGAAAAAGCAGAAAGAATTCAGAGAATCTTTAATTGGGTGAGATTTATCATCCTTGTGTTGTTTCTCACATTTATTTTCATTGGATTATCATAACTACCTTTTAATTAAAAATGAATACATTATTTTTTGGAATAGTAATATTCCTTATTGTGCTTGCGGTGTTTGACCTTGTGGTTGGCGTGAGCAATGACGCGGTTAACTTCCTAAACTCTGCCATCGGTGCCAAGGTGGCGAGGTACCGGACGGTGGTGACGGTGGCGGCCGTCGGTGTGTTTGCCGGAGCGGCCTTGAGCAACGGCATGATGGATGTGGCACGGCACGGCATCATGACACCACTATATTTCTCGTTCTACGACGTGATGTGTGTCTTTTTGGCTGTAATGGTTACCGACGTGGTGCTGCTCGATGTATTCAACACATTAGGTATGCCGACATCCACCACCGTCAGTCTGGTTTTTGAATTGCTCGGCGGTGCCTTTGCCATCGCCTTGATACAGATATCGGGTGGCGCTACGACAGAAAGCGGCGTCCTGCTCACATTAGGTGATTTGCTCAATACGGAGAAAGCCATCTCGGTCATCCTCGGCATATTCCTGTCTGTAGCTATCGCATTCGTGCTCGGAACCATCGTACAATGGATAGCACGTGTCGTTTTCACCTTTACTTTTCGTGTAAACGGAAGGACAACGGACCAGTCTGGTAAGATGGGCGGCAGGCTCTCCTCGTCGTTGAAGATTGGCATCTTCGGTGGACTGTCGGTGACGGCCATCGTCTGGTTCCTGCTTATCAAAGGACTGAAGGGAAGTACACTGATGACTCCCGAGGTGAATGAGATGATTAGTCAGAACACATGGTTGATTATCGGTGGCAGCATGGCAGTATTCTCAGTGCTGATGACGCTGCTGAGTGCCATGAAACTACCCGTACTGAAGTTCGTGGTGCTGCTGGGAACCTTTGCCCTGGCGATGGCGTTTGCTGGTAACGACCTCGTGAACTTCGTGGGTGTGCCGCTGACGGGGCTTGAGGCCTATCAGGACTACATAGCTAATGGCAATGGCGACGCGCAGGGCTTTATGATGCGGTCGCTGATGGAGAGTGCCCATACGCCCGTGCCCTATCTCATTGCGGCAGGCGTAGTGATGGTGCTTGCCCTCATTTTCTCGAAGAAGGCACAGAACGTAGTGAAAACGTCGGTGGACCTCTCGCGTCAGGACGGTGGCGACGAGATGTTTGGATCGAGCGGTGTGGCACGGACGTTGGTTCGTACATCGAGAAGCATAGCAAACAGTCTGTCGATGATGGTTTCGCCGAGTGTGTCGCGCTGGGTTGACTCGCGTTTCAACGCCGATGCGGCAGTGTTGAAGCAGGGTGCCGCCTTCGATGAAATCCGCGCCGCTGTCAATCTGGTGCTTGCCGGTGCATTGGTGGCATTGGGTACGTCGCTCAAACTGCCGCTGTCCACTACCTACGTTACCTTCATGGTGGCAATGGGAACGTCGCTTGCCGACCGTGCATGGGGGCGCGAGAGTGCTGTGTTCCGCATTACGGGTGTACTGTCTGTCATCGGTGGTTGGTTCATCACGGCTGGCGTGGCATTCATCTTGTGTTTCCTTGTAAGCATCGCCTTGTACTTCGGGTCATTTGTAGCAATGATGGTCGCCATTTCGCTTGCCATCTTCCTGCTCATTCGCAGTCATCTGAATTACCGAAAGAATACGACGGAGGGTGAGGCTGACAAATTATTCACAAGGATAGTGCATTGCGATGACAAGGAAGAATGTTGGACATTGCTCCGAGAATATGTGAACCAGACTATCAAGGACCATGTCCGTATGGTAACAGATGATTACGAGACACTGACCACGTCCTTTTTCTGCGAGGATTACCGCCATCTGAAACATGTCACTACAGATGTGGAGAATCAACGCAAGGAACTGAAACGTCAGCGCCGTAAGCAGATTATAGCCTTACGCCGTTTAGACCCGATAGTGAGTGTGGAAAAAAGCACATGGTATTTCCTTATAGTCAACTCATTATCTCAGATGTACTATTGCTTGAAGCGCATGGGTGAGTCGTGCAGGGAGCATGTCGGCAACAATTTCAGTCCCGCTCCAAGCGAATACGCCAATGAGTTTCTTGTTTTGCGAAATGAGATTATGCGTTTGTACCTTCGGTCTCTCGATAGCGAGGCGGCATCCCTGATACGCAATGATGCTGCCATACTTCAATCATCACTTTCCGATTATCGCAAACGCATCATTCATGACATTCAGACCAGGCAACTCAACATCGAAGCCATGACCGTATTCCTGAGCGTAGTCCAAGAGTCCCAAGAACTCCTCAGCGCCCTTCGCCATCTGATGAGGGGGGAGGGCAAGATTGGAGAATGACCGTATAATATCAATCAAAAAAGGCAACGACATCGCCCACTTCGGTTGAGAGTCGTTGTCTTTGCTGTATGCTTTTGTTCAAAGACCTTTAGGCACTAAGCCCAATTGCGTCGTGACGACGAGACGGGACTGCTCGTCCTGCTCACCGAGGCCAAGAACGTTCGCGACAAGTCAACCGAACTGCGCGAGGCCATCCAGTATGCCGACATGGTGGTCCAGTACGTCAACGACGGCAGTGGAACCCGCGACCTCATTGCGAAGGCCACGCAGCGGCTGAAAATGGTCATGAAATAGTCGACGCATTGACGGGCGCTCGTCAATACATCGACGGAGCCTCGTCGATGCATCGATGAAGGCTCAACGATGCGTCGACGAGACCACCCCCTTGCAGGGGCCTATTTTTTGTATTTCAGTAAAGCTTCAATGTAATAGTAATCGGCATAGACAATGCTGGCGCCGATTTCGGAGCCGGCAGGGTGGTGGCCGGTGGAATGCATGAGGAAGGCCACGTTCTTGTCGCGGCTCTGGTAGCGCTCGGTGCTCAGGTCGGTGAGCATGTGCTCGGCAGCCGCGCGATAGGTCTCGGCTTTATCGCCTTCCACATACTGACAAAGGTCGAGCAGGGCGCTGGCCACGACGCAGGCGGCCGAGGCATCCTTGGGCGCGTCCGTTCCTTGCGGGTCGTCCATGTCCCAGAGGGGCACCCAGTCGTCGCTGGTTTCGCCCAGTCGTTTCAGGTAGATGTCGGTCACCTTCTGGGCAAAGTCGAGGAATCGTTTGTCGTGGGTGTAGCGATAGACCATCGTGTAGCCGTAGATGGCCCACGACTGGCCTCGGCTCCACATCGACCAGTCGGCATAGCCCTGGTGCGTTACGCCCTTGATGAAATCTCCCGTCAGCGTGTCGTAGACGGCCACGTGGTAACACGAACCGTCGGGGCGGAAGTGGTTCTCCATGGTCGTCTCGGCGTGCTTGACGGCAATGTCCCTCAGGCGGGGCGAACCTCCGTTGTCGGCAGCCCAGAGCAGCAGCTCCAGGTTAATCATGTTGTCCATGATGGTGTTGTGTCCGCCGTAGTCCTTCACGTGGCGGGGCCACGACAGCATGGTGCCCACGGTGGGGTTGAAGAGCGTGGCCAGCGTGTCGGCGGCGGCCAGCGCAATGGTCTTGTATTCCTCGTTGTGAGTCTGTTCGTATCCCTTCAGGAAGGAATTAATGATGATGAATCCCAGGTCGTGGTCGTATGCCGGTTGGTAGGCCAGGGGCTTCAGCACCTCGGTGTATCCCGCAGCCACTTTCCCCAGTTCAGCCCTCTCCTCCTCGTTGCGTGAGGCATAGTCCATCCACAGGATGCCCGGCCAGAATCCCGAGCACCATTCCTCGGCTTTTGCCTCGCGGCAGTTCCAAAGGGCCTGTCCGTCAAGGATGTTGCGCGGTTCCTGAGTGAAATCGTAGGGTTGCAGGGCCGCAAGCGCCTTTTCCACCTGCTGGTGGCAGTAGTCCAACTGGCTTTCTGCGTCGAAAGCCTTTTCCGTCGTGCATGACGACAAGCACAAAAGTGCGGCCGAAATGGTGTAAATGATTCGTTTCATCTTGTTTCCTGTTTTTATTATAATACGGATGAGCGGCGCGGAATACTGATTTTATTTTGCTACCCTAATCCAGTCGACGTCGAGCCAGCCCCGGTTCGACTTCCGTCCTTGCTGTTCTGCCACGAAGCCAAACTTCGCTCCAATCCACTTTCCTTCCTTCATCGCGAACGCATCGCCTGCCTCGCGAAACTTCTTGCCGTCCGGGCTATATGAGAAGCGGCAAACGCCATCCTTCACGGTCAGGCGCAGATACAGGTCCATGTAGATGGCCGGCGAGTAGGGGATGGTGTCGCGTTCGGTGGGCGCGATGGTGGCCAGTGTCTGTCGCGCCTCCGCCTGCCCCTCGTCGGCCCCGATGCAGGTGTGGCGCTGCAGCACGAACGTGTCGCCCTGGCGGCAAATCACCAGTGCCGAATAGTTGCGCCCCATCATAATCAGGCCGCCATACTGCCCCTCCTCCTTCGCGGCAAATCGCATCTTGGCGGTTGCCGTGAAGCGCGCGGCCGTGGGCTTCTGCAGCAGCAGGTTGGGCGCCTCCCACAGACTCAAGAAGCTCTCGCTCAGGTCGTGGGTGTAAAGCCGCATGCATCCGTCTGCCGTGGGCATCCCGAAGAATTGGTTGTAGTTGGCGTGCCATTGCCATTGCTTGCCGAGCGTGCCGCCGTCGAACTCATCGCTCTCTTGGGGATTGACGACGGAGGCGGCGTGCGACGCGGGTTTGCGGTGGCGCAATACGGGTTCGCCCTTCTTCCCCATCATGGGCCAGCCGGAGGTCCAGTCGACCGGCTGCAGGTAGACGACGCGCCCATAGGCCCCCTTGTCGTTGAAGTGGAGGAACCAGTCCTCGCCAAACGCCGTGTGAACCCAGGCACCCTGGTGGGGGCCATTGATGTCGGTGGAGCCTTGCCACATCACGCGCTTCCATTCGTAGGGACCAAATGGCGAACGGCTTCGCATGGCCAGCTGCCAACCCATGGCCACGCCCCCTGCCGGGCACATTATCCAGTACCAACCCTCGCGGGTGTAGAACTTCGGGCCTTCGGTGGTATGGTTCTCCTGTCCGCCGTCAAACACGATTCGGGGGCTGCCGATGGCGCGGGTGCCGTCAGCCGACAGTTCGCGGACGGTCAGTACCGAGTTGAAACCGGCGCGCGATGCTGCCCAGCCGTTAACCAGATAGCAGCGCCCGTCGTTGTCCCACAATGGGCAGGGGTCAATCATGCCCTTGCCCGGAATCACGCAAACGGGCCGTTCCCACTTGCCTGCCGGGTCTTTGGTCTTCACCATGAAAATGCCTTGGTCGGGGTCGCCCCAGTAGATGTAGAATTCACCCTCGTGGTGGCGGATGGTCGGTGCCCACACGCCTTTCCCGTGCTGAGGCTGTGCGAACAGTGCTTTCGGCTCCAGTTCGGGCAGGGCATGGCCGATGATTTCCCAGTTCACCAAATCCTTGGAGTGCAGGATGGGCAGTCCGGGAATGCAGTTAAAGGAGCTTGCCGTGAGGTAGTAGTCCTCGCCCACTGCACAGACATCGGGGTCGCTGTAATCAGCATACAATACGGGGTTCGTGTAGGTTCCGTCTCCGTTGTCGGGACACCACGCTGCCGAGCGATGTTGCGCGAACGCAACCGCGGAATACAGCAACACGAGGAAGGGAAGAAATATTCTTTTCATAGGCGCTATTTTAACCAGTAAACCACATATCGGCAATGTTGCATGTCGTAGAAGGGTGCTATCTGAATGCCATTGCTGTTCTCAAAACGAAGCCCGCCGAGGTGCTTGACACTTCCGAGTCTCACGTCGGGATGCTTGCCATAGTCGAAGGTGTAATAATCGTTGTGCCTCTTCGGGTTGCTGAAGGGGGAGGCCACGTCGGCCAGTTGGCCAGCGAGAACGACGGGCCCATACATGAGGGCTACTCGCCGTGGGTTGTCCTTCGTTGCCTCTTCGTGCAGATTCATGCCGAACTCAATCTCAACCCTTTTGGTGGGTTTGACGGACACGTAGCCATCCGTGCCGGCCTTCACCTTTCGGCCGTTCACCTTCATGTATGTTGCCCAATAGGGGTAGCGCACGCTCAGCGCTATCTTCGACGAGGCGGTGATGACGGTCTTGTTCGATTCGGGGAAGGCTGTCTCCTGGCGAATGGTTGTTCCGTCCCAGTTCAGTTCCGAGGGGATAAACAGGTTCACGTAGAGCGTCTTCTCCCTCTCTCCCTTAAAGTAGATGCTCGACTGGTACTTGGCGTGACTCTCGAAACCAGAGCCCACGCAACACCAGAAGCTGCTGTCGCGGGTGGAGTAGAGCCGGAAACCGCCAGTCATCAGCGGAGTAAAGTAACACACCATGGACGACAATGTGTCCTGTTGCCCGAGGATGTGGTTATAGAGGGCGCGTTCGTAGTAATCGGCTATCCTTGAATCGGGCCGGTAGGAAAAGAGGTGGTCGGCCAACTTCAGCAGGTTGTAGGTGCAGCAGTTCTCGCCGTCGTAGCCTGTCAGGTGGCTCGACTGGGTTTCGGGCTTGAAGAGATGTTCCTTGTCAGAGACCTCGCCGGTCACGAAGGCATGATCGTCGACAAGCGTGCGAAAGAGATTTTCGGCAGCGCGCCGACTGTCTTTCTGCCCGAACAGTTCGTAGTTGCGGCACTCGCCCAGCAACTTGGGGATGAATGTGTTGGCGTGATAGGTTCCCAGGTTGGTATCGCCCTGCTTCAGGGGGTCGATTTTGTCGTTGTGATAAAAGAAGCGGCTCACCCACAGATGTTTCTCGTCTTTCGTGATGGCATAGAGGTTGAACATTGCCTCGTTGAACCCGCCGAACTCGTTTCGTATCATCGTCTGGCGCGTCTGCTCACTCAGTGGGCGAAGCTTGTTGTATGCCCAGGTGCCCATCCCCTTGGCAACCTCGAGGGCCGTTTCGTTTTGGCACATCGTATATTGGTCGATGAGGCCTTGGAGCAGCTTGTGAAGGGTGTAGAACGGCGCCCAGACGCTCTTTCCCTGAATGTTGCGGTCAACCAGTCCCTCGCCGAAGGCCGACAGGTAGCCCGTGCCATATTGCCGCTGCACCTCTGCCAGTCCCTGCACCAGCGAGTCGGCTTTCTCCCTCATCTGCAGATAGGCCATTGCCGAGAGCAAATGGCCGGTGGTGTGTCCGCGCAGGTCGCAGTCGGGCGACTCCCATCCCCCGAGCCGTAGTCCTGCGTCGTATCCCCCCTCAAGGGCAGAATAGACGCCCGCCGTGTTGCGGAACGAATGGAGCAGTCGGTTGACGGGAATCGATGCTATCCATGCCGAATCGCACTGCATGTTGCGCTGGAATCGGGAGGGCAGCAGTCGCACGTCCTTCAGTGCAAAAGGCAAGGCCTCCTGCTGAGCAAAAGTGGCCGACAGGTGGACCATGAAAAAGGAAAGGACTGCGAGGACTTTCTTCATCGGATTATCGTTTGAGTTGTATGTTCAGTTCCTGAACTCCTGTCTTGTAGTGGCTGTCGCCATCGGCCTCGATGCTGATGGTGATACCGGTCCACAGACGCTTGGGGTCGTGCCCGAAGTAGTCGGGGTCGTAGCGGAACGTGTATTCCCCAGTCTGTATGGCAGGGCCGGACAGGAGGACGACGCGCGGACGGACTGCAGCATGCTGGTTGCTCGGTGCATTGCGTGTGCTGTCGACGAAGACAGGCTCAATGGTGAACTCCTCGCTGCTGATTGTCGTGTTCAGCTTGATATGGCTGTTGGGGTTGTAGGTCAGCTGCTGACCATTCACCTTGGCCGAGAGGTACTGCATCTGCTTGTTCAGGCTTTCCTGATAGCGTGCACGCGTCAGGGCCAGCATTTCCTCGTCCTGATACCAGAACTGTTCGTGTGGGTCTTGGGTTTCCGTTCCGTCGGCTTGCCAGCGGGAATAGTAGACGCCCCCCTTGGGCCGTGGCTCCTTTAGCGCCTTGTCAATGAAGCGTGCCATGTAGTCCTGCGTCTCCTCACAGAGGTCGAAATGTCCCTTGCCGGCGTCGCAGAGGAATGAGATGCGGCTGTCGGGATACATCATGCGGAAGGCGAGGGCAGGGCGCACACGTGCCTCCCACCATTCATATTCGCCCTCAATCATGAGTCCGGGGATGAAGTCGATGTTGCGGGTTCTTCCCCATTCCACGTTGGCCCGCCCGTAGCCACAGAGGTTGGTGCGAGGCGCGTCGCCATGGTAGGAGAGTATGCAGAGGGTGCGGTCGGGATTCCATGCGGCAAAGTTCCAGGGGAAAGTTGCTTGGGCCGAATGGCCGAAGGGGATGATGGGGACCGTCAGTATTTCGGGATGCTCTGTGCCCTCGGCAAACTGGCGAATAATGTGGTCGAAACGCTCCTGGCAGGTCTGTCCGTTCTCGTCCTTGACGGTGACGTCCCAGTTCTGCGAGCCCTGTTGGACGAAGGCCATGGCCACGCCTAACGAGTCCATCTTGTGGCAGAACAGGTGACTGCGGAACAACACCTCTTCGGTCATGTTCTGGTGGCAATAGAGTATGGCCTTCACCTGCCGGCTGCCTCTGGGCAGGCGCAGATAGGCCTTTTGCCCCTCCTTGCCTGTCTGGTAGTCGAAGGTGGCGGGTCTGTAACACCCGGTGACGGGCTGCGCCTGTGACAGCAGCGCGCAGCACGACAACACAAAGACAGCAAAATATCTTTTGAACATAGAATATCAGTGTTTGGTTAAATTGGCTTGAAGTGTAGTGCAGCACCGCCCGAGGGCTGCAACTGAAGCTTGATGGGCTTTCCGCTCTTTACTTTAATGGTTCTCGCCCCCACCTTCGTTTGATTGTCAAGCGTCGGGTCGTCGTTGTAGATTTCCACTTCGTATTTGCCGGCGGGCAGGAAGTTGGTGGGGATGGTTATGGTGCGACCTTCTGTGTTGGTCATGGCACCCACGAACCAGTCGCTGCCTGAGCGACGGGCCTGTATGATATATTCACCAGGAACGCCGTCGAGAGCAATTGACTGGTCGAAAACGGTTGGACACTCCTTCCAGAACTTCAGCTCGGGACTGTCCCAGCCCTTGGGATAGGGTGCGTCGTACCAGAACAGGAACTGGATGGGGGAGTAGTAGACGGCCATCATGGCCAGCTGGTGTCCCTTGGTGTTCTTGACACGGTTGTTGAAGTAGCACAGCGTATAGTCGCCCGGACCACAGAGATAGCGCGTAAACGGAAGGAGCGTGTTGTGGTTGGCATCGGGCATCTCTTCGTTACCGGCAATGCCCTCCTGGGTGAGCAGGTGGGGATAGCTGCGGCTGAGGCCCGTGGGGCGGTATTCGTCGTGTATGTCGACCATGATGTGGTACTTGGCACATTTGGCAACGGCGTCGTGGAGCCATGTCGACCACTGCTGGTTGCCAATCTGCACAAATCCGAACTTGATGCCCTTGATGCCCCACTTCTGGTACAGCGGCAACAGTTCGTCTAACTGCTGATAGAGGGCACGCTGGTTTACGTATACCCAAACCCCTATGCCTTTCGACTTGGCGTAGTCGCATACCTCGGGCATGGTGAAGTCGCGCGTCTCCGCAACCTTCCTTGCGTCGCTGCTCACCTTGCCCTCGGGGCCATACCAGCCAGCATCGAGTTCCACGTAATCCAGCCCGAACTCGGCGCAGAAGTCAATGCTCCTGAAAATACCGTTCTTGGCCAGTTGGGTAGAGCGGAAGGCCTTGCCGGGGCGCACCCACGACCAATCTTCCTCCGCCCGCTCGCCATTCAAGTTTAGGACAAGGTCCTTGTGATTGATAAGGTCGACAGCCTTCTCGCCGGCCATGATGACACGCCAGGGTGTGTCGTATGGCGATATGATATCAGCGCAACCATACATGGCAACTTGCAGCTCATTGTCCTTCTTTAAGCGGAACTTGCCACGCACGTAGTCCTTCATCGCGGCTTCAAGCAGGGCTATATATGTCCCGTTGGGTAATTGCAGGAGCAATGGGCGTTCCGACTCGAACCAGCCTTCAGCGTTGAGAGAAGAGGGATGGGAGCTGAGGAGCGGACTTTTTTCATAGGGACCCTGGGCCCATTCTTCGTACCACGCCATCGTGCCCTCGGGGAAACTGAATGAGGTTCGTTCGCCTGTGATGTGCAGGAAAAGTCCGTTTGAGGTCTCGGGGAAATGGTAGCGGAAGGCAATACCTTCGTCGTAGGCGCGCACGATGATGTCCATGGCGTAGTATTTGCGCTTGTCGTAGCCTTCCGTGATAGTGCCCTGTTCGTTGCTGCCCTTCTCGTAATGTATGGTCATCTGATTGTAGCGGTTGAGAACCTGGGCGTTTTCGCCATACAGTGGAGCCCATGTGGTTTCAATACCCGTGTCGACGACGGCGCTTTTCTGTACGAGGTCCTGACACCAGTTCTCATGGGCGCCTCGTGGAACGGCAAGTGCCGATTCAAACAGGCGGTTGTCAATTTCAACACCCAGCTGGCTCTTCTCCACGACCACATTCTTATTGTAGGTCACACGATATGTCATGCCGTCGATGCTAAATTCATACTTCCCGTCGGGAGAAGTCAGTGTCTGCGCCATTGACAGCATGGGCAGCCACAACATTATATAGAGAATACGTTTCATGCTATTTCTTGAACTGAAGGTTTTCAACATGTGAACCAACGAACATGGGCACGTAGTCGGACGTATTGTACCATTTGGGCTTTCCTGGCATGTCGTCGTAGACGGCGCAACCGTTAATTTTCAGGCCCTCGAACGTGATGTTCTTGATCTTTCGTTCCTCGTCATATCCGTTGATGATGGAAAGGTAGGGCTGCTGTCCATAGTAGCGTATGTTGCGGAACGTGATGTCCTCTACTCCGCGGCCTGGTGCTTTGCAATATTTTTGATTCCAACCCACCTTCACTTGCACTATACTGCCTTGGTCCACGTTCTCGATACGAATGTTGTCAAACAGGATATTCCGAACCAAATTGTTGTCGCCGCAATTGATGGCCAGGCAGCCTTGATAGTCCACTTGGGGTTCGCTTTGGCAAATGATGTCGATGTTATCGTAGGTCAAGTTCTCCACCGTGTCGCGCAGCTCGGGATTAGGTCCGGCTGCAGCGCCGTGGAGGCCAATGAAGATGGGATGTGCCACATCGGCCCAAAGCGTGGAGTTGGTCATGCGAACGTTTCTCACAGAACCCGAGAAGCCTTTGCGTGTGGCGTAGGCCGTCGTACAGTCGTCGCTGTTGCGGCAAAAGACACGGTCGTAGAGGATGTCGTGACAACCGCCAAAGACGTTCAGCCCATCGCCCCAACCGGGATATGAAATGCTGCGCACGTCATGTAACGTAACATTGCTGCTTTCGCCAATAGGACAGGTGTTCACAATAAGTCCGTCTATCTCGATATTGTTTGAACGGTACACGTGGCATCCTTTGAAGCCATCTTCCGGACGGGCGACGCCACGACCGATGATGCTTGCGTCGTGGGCATCCTCGATGGCAAATGAGCCAGTGAAGTATGCTCCCCCGGCAAGATATAGCGTTGAATTGGAGGGTACGCGAATCTCTTTTTGTGTGTATAATCCTGGAGCGAAGTATTGGAACGTGCGTCCCTCGCTCTTTGCCTTCTTTTCGGCCTCTTCCTTGCTAACGGGCGGCTTTGAGGTGAACACCAGAAGGTTGTTCGTGATGTCTCCGTCGAATTCCACGCTTACGTTCTCGGGCTGAAACAGTAGGAACTGCACCGTCGAATCGTTCTGCACGTTGGCAATAGTACCCCTGTAGTCGGGGCGTACGCGGGCCTTCTTGTATTTCTTGTTCTTGCACACTACTTTCACCAGCACGTCGCCTGTGAAATCAAAGAAGCAATAGGAAATCTCGCTGACCTTGTGCTTGCCATTTCCTATGGGCGAGTTGACTTTGGCCATGTATGTGTCAATCTTTGTCCACTCTTTCTTGTCGCGCGGGCAGATGAAGACGTCGTAGTCATGCTTTAGCGGTGCACCTTCGGGAGCGGGATAAGTGAAGATGCTATGAAGTTTTTTTCCCTCTTCGACTCCCTTCACACGGAATGAGTTGCTCTCGAGGCCGTACTTCACTTCACCGCGTTTCTCGGCCTTCTTCTGAAGGTCCAGTATTTTCTTTGTGTATGGCATCTTCAGTCCCTTGCGGTTTACATAGTGGTTGTAGGAAAGGTCGAAGACGTTGCGCACGACTCCACGTCCCATCGAGCCTGGCTCAGTCCAGTCGTTGTAGAGGCCTGTATAGTCGGTCCAAGTCTTATACGGCACGTCGTATCCCAGATTGTACTTTGCGGTGTATTCCATTCCCTTCAGGAGGCGATTGTCGAGAGCTCCCCAAAGGTCGTCGCCGTGTTGCCATGCCATCTCGCATATTTCGCACAACGCACCTAAACCCAATTGCGCGTGACCTTGGTCGCGGCCTGTCTCCTGACATTGTCCGGTCTCGCTCACGTAGCCTTGCAGTGAACCGTTGTCCTTGCCATGCAGGAAATAGTCGATGGCAGCCTGATACATGGTGCTGTCATCAATGGCAAGCGCACATGCCATGCGAAAACGGTTGACGATGGCTCCCCAGTTGCCGTTGGCATACGGGCTGTAGGCCTCAAACTTGTCCATGGTGGGCAACATAGCCCGGCGCAACATGGCTTCCCACGAAGGTGTCCTGTGTTCCTTTTCAATCATCATGGCTCTGCATAGCCAATAACATTGAATCAGGCAGAGCGGAGCGTCGTGACCCTCCAGTCGCTGCAACTTGTCGGCATAGGCGTTAATGATTCCGAGAGCTGCATCATGCTTCCCTTCTTTGGCAAGGTCCCAAGCGGCCTTCATGTCGCGCTCGCTTCCTCCCTTGCTGCCGCGGAATTCGCCATCGCGTGCCACCACCTCGTAGGGGCCTGCCATTTTATACTCGGTTTGTGACCACACGCTGATACCCAGCAATTGAAATACAAGTGCAATAAGAAAAGTCCGTTTCATCAATTCGATGTTTAATTACTATTTATTCCTCTACTTTATTATTACGAACGAGTGTGCCGTATTACTTAAATTTTTGCGATAAATATTCTATAAATACTCCTCGCTCGTGGTCACGATTTGCGTGTTCGAAGGGTCGCTGTCGGCCTGGCGGAACCAGTCGCTGTATTCGATGTAGTGGCGGGCATAGGTTTGGTTCAGGGATTGTGCCTGTTCGGGGTCAACCTTCTTGATGAACTTGGCCGGTACGCCTCCCCAGAGTTCGCCATCGCCAATCTGGGTGTTGCTCAGCACCAGGGCGCCGGCTGCCACGATGGCTCCGCGCCCCACCACGGCGTGGTCGAGCACCGTAGCCCCCATGCCCACGAGGGCGCCATCCTTAATCTCACATCCGTGCAGGGTCACACAGTGGCCGATGGTGACGTCGTCGCCCAGGATGCAGGGCGCCTTGCCGTTGAGGGTGTGAATGCAGGAGTTGTCCTGAATGTTGGTGCGGTTTCCCACCTTCACGTAATGAACGTCGCCGCGCACAACGGCGTTGAACCATACGGTGCAGTCGTCTCCCATTTCCACGTCGCCTACGATGACGGCGCCTTCGCTGAAGTAGCAGTGTCGCCCAAAGCGCGGGGCGGCCATGCCTGATAGTTTCTTTATTATAGCCATAGTTCTGTTTTTCGGATATTTCTGATATGTCGGAATACGTTGATTCTTTTAACTTTCTGAAAGCTTTTGGGTGGCTTGACGCAGCCATTGGCGGTCGTCGGCGTCGAGCAGGGGAGAAAGTTCCTGGTAGACACGTTCGTGGTAGTCATCGATCCACTGCAACTCGTCGGGCGCCATCATTTCGAGCTTGATGGGCCGGGTGTCGATGGGGCAAAGCGTTAGCGGCTCGAATTGCAGAAAATCGCCGAATTCACCGTGGGAAAATGGGATGATGAGTTGGGTGTTTTCTGTTCGGCATCCGTGTTTCCCTGCCTTGTAGATACCCGGTTCGTTGGTGAGCGTCATGCCAGCCACGAGTGGGGCAGGCATGTAGTTCATGCGGATTTGGTGAGGTCCCTCGTGCACGTTGAGGTAGGAACCCACGCCGTGGCCCGTGCCATGCAGGAAGTTCAGGCCGTGCTGCCACATGGCATAGCGCGCCAGCACGTCGAGTTGTGTGCCGCTGCTCCCCGAGGGGAATTTTGCCATAGCCAGTCGGATGTGGCCCTTCAGCACCAAGGTGTAGTCCGTTCGTTCCTCGTCGGTGAGCGGTCCGAGGGCTATGGTGCGTGTGATGTCGGTCGTTCCGTCCTGATACTGTGCGCCGCTGTCGAGCAAGAGCAGCCCGTGGGGTTCCAGAGGAATGTCGGTCTCTGGCGTGGCCTCATAATGTACGATTGCCCCGTGGGCGCCGTATCCGGCAATGGTGTCGAACGAAATGTCGCGGAAGAGCGGTTGCTCGGCACGCAGGGCCGTGAGCTTGCGGTCGATGGTCATTTCCGTGACCATCTCGCCGTTCATTGTCCATTCTTGCCCTGCTTCGCTCTGCAAGCGCCCCTTCGGGCCGAGCGGTGCGTTCTCCTTTTTCCACTCTCCCGTTGTCAGCCAGCGCAGGAATTTCACCAGTGCCACGCCGTCCTTGCGCATGGCGTTGCGGTAGCCGCGTATCTCGGCCTCGTTCTTGATGGCCTTCATCGGGGCGATGAGGCTTGTGTGTTCGATGATGCCCTCGCCTTCGGGCCATAGGCGTGCGTTGCAGATGTCGGGGTCGGCCACCACGCCCTGCGCCGGCATGTCGCTGATGGCCTGGGCCGCATCGGTATAGTCGCGCAAGCGGATGCCTTGTTCGCCGAGGTAGCGTTCCACCTCGGTCGACACTTTATGCAGGTCGGTAAAGAGCGTAGCCTCGTTGAGCGTCACCGTCATGTAGGCCACGAACAGCGGACAGCAATGCACGTCGGTTCCGCGCAGGTTCGTGAGCCAGGCGATTTCGTCGAGCTGAGTGATGATCGTGGCCGAGGCGCGGAGCCGTTGCATCTCGTGACGCAGGCGCTCAATCTTGTGGCATGCCTCCTCCCCGGCGAACTCGATGGGCTGTATCTCGATGGGGTTGAGAGGAATCTGTGGCCGGTCGGTCCAAAGGTCCTCTGCCGGGTCGCCAGCCTTGGCGAGTTGCAGCCCTGCGAGCGAGAGCTGGCACTCGAGTTCGCGCACGCTATTGACGGTGTTGACCCAACTGTCGATGCCCACGCAGAGCGGTTTTCCGCATGGCGAATCCTCGCAATGCGCTTTTATCCATGCGGCCAGTTCTTCGGCCGTGGCCACGTTGCGCCGGCAGCGCACGAGCTCGAATGGCGTACCCGCCAGCTGCTCCTCGGCAGCCAGCCAGTAGCGGCTGTCGGTCCACAGGGCGGCATGGGTGAGTGTGACCACGGCCGTGCCGGCGGAGCCGTTGAAGCCAGAAATCCATTCACGTGTCTTCCAGTGGTCGGGCACATATTCGCCGCAGTGGGGGTCGGTGCTGGGGAAGATGAAGGCAGCGAGGCCGTGTTCGCGCATCCATTGGCGTAGGCGGGAGAGATCTTTCATGGTGTTTTTATTTTTTCTAGATTTTCTAGATTGTCTAGATTGTCTAGATAGGCTAGAGATTCTATTTGTCAAGTATTCTTGCAATGCGCTCGAGCCACAGTTGGTCGATGGCGTCGAAGGTGTTGAGTTCGGCACTGTCGATGTCGAGCACGGCCGAAACGCGTCCGTTACTGTCGTGGATGGGTACCACGATTTCGCTTCGTGAGGCCGACGAGCAGGCGATGTGACCCGGGAACTTCTCCACGTCGGGCACAACCTGTGTCTTGTCCTCAGCCCAAGCCGTGCCGCACACACCACGTCCCCGAGGAATGCGGGTGCAGGCCATCGGACCTTGGAAGGGGCCGAGCACAAGTTGCTCAGCGTTTTCGGTGGGCACGACGCGGTAGAAGCCTGTCCACCAGAAGCGGAACGTCTCGTGGAGCATGCTGGCCACGTTGGCCATGTTGGCGATGGCGTCGGGCTCGTCCTCAACCACGCTCTGTATTTGGGGCAGCAAGGCGGCATACTTCTCCGCCTTGCTGCCTTCGATGATGTTCAGGTGTTCTGCCATGTTCGGTGTCTCTTTGCTAAACTAAGGGCAAAGATACGAATTTATTCTTGTACTTCAATCTCGATGGCGATGGATTTTATCTCCTGGAACCCGGCCTGGTCGGTAACGCGAATCATGAAGTGGTAGTCGCCGGCGTCGATGTCGGTGGGGATGGGGATGTCGACGCTTGCGGCATAGGGCTGCTGGCCGGCCGGGATGGTGTAGTCCGCGTTCGATTTTCCAAATTTATTTGTACTTTTCACATTTATTCCTTATCTTTGCGCCTAAATAATAGTAATACACATTATAAACCTAAAAAGTCTCAAAACAGCTATGAAATTCTTAACAGACGAGAAACTTGTGATTGTGGGTGCCGGTGGTATGATTGGCAGCAACATGGTGCAGACTGTGCTCATGCTGGGCCTTACACCGAATATCTGTCTCTATGACATCTATGAGCCCGGCGTTCATGGTGTTTACGAAGAAATGTGCCACTGCGCATTCCCCGGTGCAAACATCTCCTACACCGTAGACCCCAAGGAGGCCTTCACCGGTGCCAAGTACATCATCTCCAGCGGTGGCGCTCCCCGCAAGGAGGGCATGACTCGCGAAGATCTGCTCAAGGGCAACTGCCAGATTGCAGCCGACTTCGGTGAGAACATCAAGAAATACTGTCCCGACGTGAAGCACGTGGTTGTCATCTTCAACCCCGCCGACGTTACAGCCCTGACCGCCCTCATCCACTCTGGTCTGAAACCCAACCAGCTGACCTCTCTGGCAGCCCTCGACAGCACCCGCCTGCAGCAGCAGCTGGCACAGGAGTTTGGAGTGCAGCAGGACAAAGTGACCAATGCCTACACCTACGGCGGCCACGGCGAGCAGATGGCCGTATTCGCCAGCAAGGCCCTCATCGACGGCAAGCCCCTGAGCGAACTGCCCCTGTCGGCAGAGCGTTGGGCCGAGATTAAGCACATGACCACACAGGGCGGCAGCAACATCATCAAGCTGCGCGGCCGCAGCTCGTTCCAGAGCCCCGCATATCAGGCTGTGAAGATGATTGAAGGCGCCATGGGCGGCGAACCCTTCACCTGGCCTGCCGGTTGCTATGTTAACTGCGACAAGTGCGGCTTCAAGCACGTCATGATGGCCATGCCCAGCGTTATCGATAAGGATGGTGTGCACTTCACCGCTCCCGAGGGCACTGCCGAAGAGATGGCCGCCCTGCAGGCAAGCTATGAGCACCTCCAGAAGATGCGCGACGAAATCATCGGCCTGGGCATCATCCCCGCTGTTGAGGAGTGGGGCAAGGACAATCCCAACCTGTAATCCGGACATAAAAACGGAAATAAAACTGAAAGGAAGAGGGTAGTGACCCCCTTCCTTTTTTTTGTGTCCGCGCGTCGACCCGAAATCGACGATGCATCGACGAGCCATCGTCAATGCGTCGACGAGGCTCCAACGATGCGTCGACGAGGCCTCGTCAATGCGTCGACGAGACCCCGACGATGCAAGGCGCGCGCACGCGTGTGCGCAACGTGCGTTCTCTTTTATATATAGCCGTGAAAACAACCGGGCGCAGACCGAAATTCTTGGCCGCGAAAAAAAAACGTCCGAAAGTTTGGTGTTTCGCTCGAATTGCAGTAACTTTGCAGCCGCTAATTGTAGACGCTGAAACAAAACAGAATAATATAACACTAAAACAAAAACAAAAAATGATTGTAGTACCTGTAAAAGAAGGCGAGAACATTGAGCGCGCCCTGAAGAAGTTCAAGAGAAAGTTTGAGAAGACTGGTGTCATGAAGGAACTCCGTGCCCGTCAGCAGTTTGACAAGCCCTCTGTCCTGAAGCGCCTGGCAAAGGAGCGCGCTATCTACGTTCAGCAGCTCAACCGCGTAGAAGGCTGATTGCAGCGTGTGGATTCCCCCGTTCCTCACGTATCTCGAGAGCGAATGTAGCCGCTCGCGGCAGACGGTGGAGACCTACCGTAACTGTCTGGAAGACTTCGAGCGCTACATGGCCGCCCAGGAGGGGCAACCCAACTGGGACACAGCCGACAGCGACCTCGTGCGTGACTGGATGGTGGAAATGATGGAAAAGGGCGCGAGCGCCCGCACCGTCTGCAAGAAACTGAGCGCACTGAAAACCTTCTATCGCTACCTGCTCGGGCGCAAACTGGTCGGACACGACCCGGTGCACTCCCTGCAGGGGCCCAAGAAGGAAAAGAGCCTGCCAGTGTATGTGCGTGAAGCCGACATGAACCGGCTGCTCGACGGAGATTACTTCGACAAAGCACCCGACGGCCAGCGCGACCGGCTCATCCTGCTGATACTCTACTCCACAGGCATCCGCCGCTCCGAACTTTACGGACTCGACTGGACGGACGTCGACCTGGAAGAACGACAGCTCAAGGTGACCGGAAAACGGAACAAACAGCGCATAGTGCCTTTTGGCAACGAACTGCACGACGCGCTGGTGGCCTACCGGCAGACACTGGACCAGGAACCACCGGGGGAGATAAGGACACAAGCCCTGCTTGTGAACCGCAAGACAGGCGACCGCCTGTCCAGCGCACTCATCTACAAGACCGTCCACGACTATCTCTCGCTGGTGAGCACTCAGAAGAAACGTTCGCCCCACGTGCTGAGGCACTCGTTTGCCACCGCAATGCTCAACAACGGCGCCCACCTCGAGGCCGTCAGGGAATTGCTCGGGCACGAAAGCTTTGCCACAACGGAGATTTACACACACACAACCTTCGAGAAACTAAAACGAATGTACAACCAGGCTCACCCCAGAGCCAAATAAAACAGACGACCATGGAAATCAAGATTCAGACTATCCACTTCGAAGCTGGAGAAAAGTTGCAAGACTATGTTGAAAAGAGAGTATCCAAACTGACACGCTTCTGTGAGGATATCAAGAAGGCAGAAGTGTCGCTGAAAGTCGTTAAGCCCGAAACGGCCATGAACAAAGAAGCATCTTTGCGTCTGGCACTGCCTGGCAGCGAACTCTTCGCACAGAAGGTAGCCGATACATTCGAGGAGGCCGTAGACCAGTGCGCCGATACCCTGACGCGCCAGCTGGAGAAATATAAGGACAAGAAAAATCGTTAAAAATACCGCTAAACATTTGGCGGTTTCGCAAATAATGCCTAATTTTGCAGCCGATTAGTGGCGAAGTAGCCTTTCTTCGGCGTGCAATTGCCTCTTTAGCTCAGTTGGCCAGAGCACGTGATTTGTAATCTCGGGGTCGTTGGTTCGAATCCGACAAGAGGCTCAAGACGGGGCAAAGCCCGAAAGAGTGAAGACGGGCACACGAGCCCACACGCAGGAAAGCGTTCTTTGAAACAATGGGTGGTTACCAGAGTGGCCAAATGGGGCAGACTGTAAATCTGCTGGCTTACGCCTTCGGTGGTTCGAATCCATCACCACCCACACAAACATCTTGAACAACGCGAGCAATCGCGGAAAAGCGTCCCGGGCGCAAATGCCGGACATGCATGCAACGGTACAGCGCACAAGGACTTACGCGGAAGTAGCTCAGTCGATAGAGCACTAGCCTTCCAAGCTGGGGGTCGCGGGTTTGAGCCCCGTCTTCCGCTCCACACAAAAAGTGACGCTGCTTTAGCTCAGTGGTAGAGCGCATCCTTGGTAAGGATGAGGTCCCGAGTTCAACTCTCGGAAGCAGCTCACAGAGAGCGATAACAAAGAGTAGCAAACAAGAAGTTGAAAGAAACACATTTTTCACTTATAATATTATAAAGTACTGCTATGGCAAAAGAAAAATTCGAACGTACCAAACCGCATGTAAACATTGGTACTATCGGTCATGTTGACCACGGTAAGACCACTCTGACCGCAGCCATCACCACCGTGCTGGCAAAGCAGGGTCTTTCTGAGGTTAAGTCATTCGACCAGATTGACAATGCTCCCGAAGAGAAGGAGCGTGGTATCACCATCAACACCGCTCACGTTGAGTACGAGACCGCTAAGCGTCACTACGCTCACGTTGACTGCCCGGGTCACGCCGACTATGTAAAGAACATGGTAACTGGTGCTGCCCAGATGGACGGTGCTATCATCGTTGTTGCTGCAACTGACGGTCCTATGCCCCAGACCCGTGAGCACATCCTGCTCGCTCGTCAGGTGAACGTTCCCCGTCTGGTTGTCTTCCTGAACAAGTGCGACATGGTTGACGACGAGGAAATGCTCGAGCTCGTTGAAATGGAAATGGGTGAGCTGCTCGCTCAGTACGATTTCGAAGAGGATACCCCCATCATCCGCGGTTCTGCCCTCGGTGCCCTGAACGGTGTGCCCGAATGGGAGGCTAAGGTAATGGAGCTGATGGACGCTGTTGACAACTGGATTCAGGAGCCCGTTCGCGACATCGATAAGCCTTTCCTGATGCCCGTTGAGGACGTCTTCTCTATCACCGGTCGTGGTACCGTTGCTACCGGCCGTATCGAAACTGGTGTCGTTAAGGTTGGTGACGAAGTTCAGATTCTGGGTCTCGGTGAGGACAAGAAGAGCGTTATCACCGGTGTTGAAATGTTCCGCAAGCTCCTCGACCAGGGTGAGGCCGGCGACAACGTAGGTCTGCTGCTCCGTGGTATCGACAAGCAGGAGGTTAAGCGCGGTATGGTTATCACACACCCCGGAGCTATCACTCCTCACAAGGGCTTCAAGGCTTCTATCTACGTCCTGAAGAAGGAAGAAGGTGGTCGTCACACTCCCTTCGGTAACAAGTATCGTCCTCAGTTCTACCTCCGCACCATGGACTGCACTGGTGAAATCCACCTGCCCGATGGTATCGAGATGGTAATGCCCGGCGATAACGTAGAGATCAAGGTAGAGCTCATCTACGCTGTGGCTCTGAACGTAGGTCTGCGCTTCGCTATCCGTGAGGGTGGCCGCACCGTAGGTTCGGGTCAGATCACCGAAGTGTTCGACTAATCATCGATAAAACCTGACAACAAGTTGAGAGTTTGGGCCAACACCCGCTCTCAACTTTTCTACGGGAATAGCTCAGTTGGTAGAGCACTGGTCTCCAAAACCAGGTGTCGGGAGTTCGAGCCTCTCTTCCCGTGCTAAAATAAATAAGAGTATGTTCAAGAAGTTTATCAATTACTGTATTAACTACTGTAAGGTATCATACGAAGAACTCGTGCATAAGACCACTTGGCCTACACGCTCAGAGCTTATGAACAGTGCTGTGCTCGTACTCGTAGCTTCCCTATGCATTGCACTGGTAGTTTTCGTTATTGACCAGTTCTTCCAGAACGGCATGGAATTTGTCTACGGCCTGTTACGCTAAATCGATTGAGAGATGACTGAAACTGGAATGCAATGGTACGTTATGCGTGCCATCAGTGGTAAGGAAGGCAAAGTTAAGGAATACATCGATGCGATGATCCACCAAGGTGGCGACTTCGCAAAGCATGTGTCCCAAGTGCTCATCCCCACCGAGAAGACTGTGACAGTCCGTAACGGCAAGCGTGTCGTAAAGGAGAAGAACAGATTCGCCGGCTATGTCTTCGTAGAAGCAGAGCTCGTTGGAGAAGTTCAGCCCCGACTGAGGAACGTTCCCAATGTACTCGGATTCTTGAGTGACACCAAGACCAACACCAAACCAATGCCCCTGCGCTCCATCGAGGTAAACCAAATGCTGGGTACCGTAGATGAACTGCAGGAAATCCCCGAGGATATCATTATCCCGTTCGAAGTGGGAGAAAGCGTCAAGGTGGTAGAAGGCCCGTTCACCGGATTCGATGCTATCATTGAGGAAATCAACAACGAAAAGAAGAAACTGAAAGTGTCCGTCAAGATCTTCGGGCGTAAGACACCCCTGGAACTCGGATTTATGCAGGTTGAAAAGCAATAGTGTAGTTGTTACCTACCTGGAGCTTTTATAAATCAACAGATTAAAGAATTAAAAAAATGGCTAAAGAAGTTGCTGGATTAATCAAATTACAGATTAAAGGAGGCGCTGCAAATCCATCACCCCCAGTAGGTCCCGCGTTGGGCTCAAAGGGTATCAACATCATGGATTTCTGTAAGGCATTCAACGCCAGAACTCAGGACAAGGCCGGCAAGGTACTGCCTGTAGTTATCACTTATTACACGGATAAGTCGTACGATTTCATCGTCAAGACTCCTCCCGTGGCAATACAGTTGATGGAGGCCGCAAAAGTCAAGGGTGGTTCAGCAGAACCCAACCGCCGCAAGGTTGCCGAGATTACTTGGGACCAGGTGCGCGCCATTGCCCAAGACAAAATGCCTGACCTGAACTGCTTCACCGTAGAAGCTGCAATGACTTTGGTAGCCGGAACAGCAAGAAGTATGGGTATCACCGTCAAGGGTGACTTCCCTGGTAATAACTAAAAACTTCAATTAAAATGAGTAAACTGACAAAAAATCAAAAGTTGGTCGCTGATAAGATTGAAGCAGGGAAAGCATACACCTTGAAGGAGGCTTCGCAACTGGTCAAGGACATCACCACGACCAAGTTCGACGCTTCTGTTGATATCGATGTGCGCCTGGGCGTAGACCCTCGTAAGGCCAACCAGATGGTACGTGGCGTGGTTTCACTGCCCAACGGTACCGGTAAGGTTACACGAGTACTCTGCCTCTGCACACCTGATGCTGAAACTGCTGCCAAAGAAGCAGGCGCTGACTATGTAGGTCTCGATGAATATATCGAGAAAATCAAAGGTGGATGGACCGACATCGACGTGATCATCACCATGCCCGCTATCATGGGTAAGATTGGTGCACTCGGCCGTGTCCTGGGTCCCCGTGGCTTGATGCCTAACCCCAAGAGTGGTACCGTGACCATGGATGTCGCAAAGGCTATTCGCGAGGTTAAGCAAGGTAAGATTGACTTCAAGGTCGACAAGACCGGTATCGTACATGCTTCCATCGGTAAGGTTTCCTTCGATGCTCAGAAGATTATGGAAAATGCCAAGGAGTTTATCAACACCATCATCAAACTGAAGCCCGCAGCTGCTAAGGGAACTTATGTCAAGAGTATTTATCTTTCTAGCACGATGAGCCGCGGTATCAAGGTTGATCCTAAGGCCGTAGAAGAAATCGCTTAAAAATTAGACAATCATGAGAAAGGAAGATAAAGTTGCAATTATCGCAAAGCTGGGCGAGACCCTGCAGGAGTATCCCCACTTCTACCTGGTAGACGTGGAGGGTATGGACGCAGCCTCTACGAGCGCTCTTCGCCGTAAGTGCTTCCAGAACCAAATCAAGATGGTGCTCGTCAAGAACACCCTCCTGAAGAAAGCTCTGGAGACTTCAGATGTTGACTTCTCGCCTCTTTATGGAACACTTAAGGGTACAACCGCTGTGCTGTTCGCCCAGGTAGCAAATGCTCCCGCCAAGATGATTAAGGAGCTGAATGCTAAGAAGGCTGAAAAGCCCGCCCTGAAGGCCGCTTATGCTGAGGAAGGATGCTATGTTGGTGCCGACCAGCTCGATGCACTCTGCTCCATCAAGAGCAAGAACGAGGTTATCGCAGAGATTGTTGCTTTGCTGCAGTCTCCCGCCAAGAATGTACTGTCGGCTCTCCAGAGTGGACAGAACACTATCCACGGAGTCCTCAAGACTCTGGGCGAAAAGGCCGAGTAATCATCGGCGTCGCCGCCTAAGATTTAACAAAAGTAAGTACAAACAAAACAAATTTTTAATAAAATGGCAGATTTGAAAGCTATTGCTGAAGAGTTGGTAAACTTGACAGTGAAGGAAGTTAATGAGTTGGCAACCATCCTGAAGGATGAGTATGGAATTGAGCCTGCTGCTGCAGCTGTTGCTGTTGCTGGTCCCGCTGCTGGCGGTGCCGCTGCTCCCGCTGCTGAGGAGAAGACTGATTTCGACGTTGTTCTGAAGTCAGCCGGTGCTAACAAGCTCCAGGTCGTTAAGGCTGTTAAGGAGGCTTGTGGCCTGAACCTGAAGGATGCTAAGGACCTCGTTGATGGTGCTCCCAGCACTCTGAAGGAGGGCATGCCCAAGGCAGACGCTGAAGCTCTGAAGAAGACCCTCGAAGAGGTCGGCGCAGAGATCGAGCTGAAGTAAGATTAACTCCTGTAAATCAGGACTTACGGTAAGGAATCCTCTGGTAGGGGGTTCTTTACCTTTTTGTGTCTATAAAATTCCCAAGTCAAAATAACACAATTGTAGATGGCTTCTAATTTAATTAACAACAGAGTAAATTTCGCTTCTGTAAAGAATCCGATGCCCTATCCGGATTTCTTGGAGGTTCAGCTGAAGTCCTTCAATGACTTCCTGCAGTTGGACACACCACCAGAATTGAGAAAGAACGACGGTCTGTATAAGGTGTTCTCTGAGAACTTCCCCATCACAGACACCCGTAACAACTTCCAGTTGGAGTTCCTCGACTACTACATCGACCCGCCTCGCTATAGCATTGAGGAGTGTCTGGAGAGAGGTCTGACTTATGCCGTGCCCCTGAAGGCCAAGCTTAAGCTCTACTGCACCGACCCCGAGCACGAGGACTTCGACACCGTGATTCAGGACGTCTTCCTGGGTCCCATTCCCTACATGACGGATAATGGTACCTTCATTATCAATGGTGCCGAGCGCGTCGTTGTTTCTCAGTTGCACCGTTCACCTGGCGTGTTCTTCGGCAGCAGTATCCATTCCAATGGTACACAGCTCTATTCGGCACGTATCATTCCGTTCAAGGGTTCTTGGATTGAGTTTGCCACGGATATCAACAATGTCATGTATGCCTACATCGACCGTAAGAAGAAGTTGCCCGTAACGACCCTGTTGCGTGCCATCGGTTTCGAGAAGGATAAGGACATCCTGGAGATTTTCGTGCAGACCGAAGAAATAGCCGCAACCCGCGAAAACCTCGAAAAATACAAAGGCCAGAAGTTGGCCGCCCGTGTGCTGAAGAGCAGGGTAGAGGACTTCGTGGACGAGGATACGGGTGAAGTTATCTCCGTTGAGCGTAACGAAGTCATCCTCGAGCGCGAGTCGGAACTGAACGATGACAACATCGAGCTGATTCTGGACAGCGGTGTCGAGACCGTGTTGATTCTGAAGGAAGACGATAACACGAGTGGCTATTCCATCATCTTTAATACACTGAACAAGGATACCTCCAACAGTGAAAAGGAAGCTATCCTGCACATCTATCGTCAGCTGCGTAACGCAGATCCCGCCGATGACGCCAGTGCCCGCGAAGTTATCTACAACCTGTTCTTCTCGGAGAAGAGGTACGACTTGGGTGATGTGGGCCGCTATCGCATCAACCGGAAGCTGGGTCTCGACACAGACCCCAGCGTTCGCGTGCTTACGAAAGAAGATATCATAGAGATTATCAAGTACCTGATTGAGCTCATCAACTCGAAGGCCGCTGTCGACGATATCGACCACCTGTCGAACCGTCACGTGCGCACCGTCGGTGAGCAGCTGAGCAACCAGTTCGCTATCGGTCTGGCCCGTATGAGCCGCACCATCCGCGAGCGCATGAATGTCCGCGACAATGAGGTATTCACTCCCACCGACCTGATCAATGCCAAGACTGTGGCCAGCGTCATCAACAGTTTCTTCGGAACGAACGCCCTGTCGCAGTTCATGGACCAGACGAACCCCCTTGCTGAGGTTACTCACAAGCGCCGTCTCTCGGCCCTCGGTCCTGGCGGTCTGTCTCGTGAACGTGCCGGTTTCGAGGTGCGTGACGTACACTATACTCACTATGGTCGTCTCTGCCCCATTGAGTCTCCTGAAGGACCCAACATCGGTCTGATCAGCTCACTCTGTGTGTTCGCCAAGATTAATGACCTCGGCTTCATTGAGACCCCCTACCGCATGGTGAAAGACGGTAAGGTGGACCTGAGCAACGAAGGTATTAAGTATATGACTGCCGAGGAGGAGGAAGGTCAGGTTATCGGTCAGGGTAATGCACCCCTGAACGACGACGGTACTTTCATCCGCAGTCGCGTAAAGTGTCGTCAGGACGATGACTATCCAGTCGTTCCTCCCTCGGAGGTGAACCTGATGGACGTTGCACCTCAGCAGATTGCTTCTATCGCTGCCGCACTGATTCCCTTCCTGGAGCACGACGATGCTCACCGTGCACTGATGGGATCGAACATGATGCGTCAGGCTGTGCCCCTGCTGCGTACCGAGGCTCCTATCGTAGGTACCGGTATCGAAAAGCAGGTTTGTGAGGACAGCCGCACCATGATTACTGCCGAGGGCGATGGAACCGTCGAGTATGTTGATGCCACAACCATTCGCATCCTCTACGATCGTACCGAGGACGAAGAGTTCGTAAGCTTTGAGCCCGCCCTGAAGGAATATCGTATTCCGAAGTTCCGCCGCACCAACCAGAACATGACCATCGACCTTCGTCCCATCTGTAACAAGGGCGATCGTGTGAAGGCTGGCGACATCCTTACCGAAGGTTACTCTACCGAGAATGGTGAGTTGGCACTGGGTAAGAACCTTGTGGTTGCCTACATGCCCTGGAAGGGTTACAACTATGAGGATGCCATCGTGCTGAACGAGCGCATCGTACGTGAGGACATCATGACCAGCGTACATGTTGAGGAATTCTCTCTCGAGGTGCGTGAAACGAAACGTGGTTACGAGGAGCTCACAAGCGACATCCCCAACGTTAGCGAAGAGGCTACCAAGGACTTGGACGAGAATGGTATCATCCGCATTGGTGCCCGCGTGGTGCCTGGCGATATCATGATTGGTAAGATCACACCTAAGGGTGAGAGCGATCCCAGTCCTGAAGAGAAGTTGCTGCGTGCCATCTTCGGTGACAAGGCTGGCGACGTGAAGGATGCTTCACTGAAGGCCAACCCCTCACTGAATGGTGTTGTCATCGACAAGAAGCTCTTCTCACGTGCTATCAAGACACGTTCTGCGAAGTTGCAGGATAAGCCCCGTTTGGTTGCCATCGATGAGGAGTTCGAGAACAAGGTTGAAGACCTGAAGGCAATCCTTATCGACAAGTTGCTTCAGCTGACCAAGGGCACAACCTCTGCCGGTGTGAAGGACTACATCGGTGCTGAGGTGATTCCCGCAGGCAAGAAGTTCACGGCTGCAGCCCTGAATAATCTCGACTATATGGCTGTCCAGCTTTCGGGATGGACAAAGAAGGAGCACACCAATGAACTGATATCCAAGCTTGTCATCAACTACTTGAAGAAGTATAAGCTGCTGGATGCCGAAATGAGACGTAAGAAGTTTGCCATCATGATAGGTGACGAGCTTCCCGCTGGCATTATTCAGATGGCAAAGGTATACATCGCCAAGAAACGTAAGATTGGTGTCGGTGACAAGATGGCCGGACGCCACGGTAACAAGGGTATCGTGTCGAAGGTGGTACGTCAGGAGGATATGCCCTTCCTGGCCGACGGTACGCCTGTCGACATCGTCCTGAACCCTCTGGGTGTGCCCTCACGTATGAACATCGGTCAGATCTTTGAGACCATCCTGGGTGCTGCCGGTAAGGAGCTGGGTGTTAAGTTCGCTTCGCCCATCTTCGACGGTGCAACCCTCGACGACCTGGATGAATGGACGGAGAAAGCCGGCCTGCCCCGTTACTGCTCAACGCAGCTGTATGACGGTGCCACTGGTGAGCCCTTCGACCAGCTCGCAACCGTGGGTGTAGCCTACATGCTGAAACTGGGCCACATGGTTGAGGACAAGATGCACGCACGTTCCATTGGTCCGTACTCTCTCATCACGCAGCAGCCCCTCGGTGGTAAGGCACAGTTCGGTGGTCAGCGTTTCGGAGAAATGGAGGTTTGGGCCATCGAGGCATTCGGTGCTTCGCACGTGCTGCAGGAAATCCTGACCATCAAGTCCGATGACGTTTCGGGCCGCAGCAAGGCCTACGAAGCCATCGTCAAGGGTGATCCCATGCCAACTCCCGGCATCCCCGAGTCCCTGAACGTGTTGCTGCATGAACTGAAGGGCTTAGGTCTGAGTGTAACCCTGGATTAACGGATACTAATAAAGATAACAACTATGGCTTTTAAGAAAGAAAATAAGATAAAGACTAATTTTACGAAGATTACCATCGGATTGGCCTCCCCGGAGGAAATCCTGGAAAATTCGTATGGTGAAGTCCTGAAGCCCGAGACTATCAACTATCGTACATACAAGCCCGAGCGAGATGGTCTGTTCTGTGAGCGTATCTTTGGTCCGACAAAAGACTATGAGTGCCATTGCGGTAAGTACAAGCGTATCCGTTACAAGGGTATTGTCTGCGACCGTTGTGGCGTGGAGGTAACGGAAAAGAAAGTACGTCGTGAGCGTAGTGGACACATCGCATTGGTGGTTCCGGTAGCCCACATCTGGTACTTCCGTTCTCTGCCCAACAAGATTGGTTACCTGTTAGGTCTGCCCACCAAGAAGCTCGACCAGATTATCTATTACGAGCGCTATGTTGTCATCCAGCTGGGTGCAATGGCCGGTGTAAAGATAGAGTCACTGGGACGCCCCCTCGAGGAGAATGATTTGCTCTCCGAGGAGGAATACATGGAGGTTCTGGAGCACGTAGCAAAGGAGAACAACTACCTGGAGGACAGCGACCCCAACAAGTTCATCGCCAAGATGGGTGCAGAGGCCGTGTATGACCTCCTGTGCCGTGTCGACCTGGACTCTCTGTCATTCCAGTTGCGCGATATGGCAAACCAGGAAGGTGCACAGCAGCGTAAGAACGACGCCCTGAAGCGCCTGCAGGTTGTAGAATCATTCCGAGCCAGTCGCGACCGTAACCGTCCTGAGTGGATGATTATGAAGATTCTGCCTGTCATCCCACCCGAACTGCGTCCCTTGGTGCCCCTGGACGGTGGCCGCTTTGCCACGAGTGACCTCAACGACCTCTACCGTCGTGTCATCATTCGTAACAATCGTCTGAAGCGCCTTATCGAGATTAAGGCCCCCGAAGTCATCCTGCGTAACGAAAAACGTATGCTGCAGGAGGCTGTCGACAGTCTGTTCGACAATAGCCGCAAGAGCAGTGCCGTGAAGACGGAGAACAACCGCCCCCTGAAGTCTCTCTCTGACTCACTGAAGGGTAAGCAGGGACGCTTCCGTCAGAACTTGCTGGGTAAGCGTGTCGACTATAGTGCACGCTCGGTTATCGTCGTTGGTCCCGAATTGAAGATGGGCGAGTGCGGTCTGCCCAAACTGATGGCCGCAGAGCTCTACAAGCCGTTTATCATCCGCAAGCTCATCGAGCGCGGAATCGTGAAGACAGTGAAGAGCGCCAAAAAGATTGTTGACCGCAAGGAACCCATTATCTGGGATATCCTCGAGCACGTGATGAAGGGACACCCCGTTCTCTTGAACCGTGCACCAACGCTTCACCGTCTGGGTATTCAGGCCTTCCAGCCTAAGATGATTGAGGGTAAGGCAATCCAGCTGCATCCCCTGGCATGTACGGCCTTCAACGCCGACTTCGATGGTGACCAGATGGCTGTGCATTTGCCCTTGAGCAACGAGGCTATCCTCGAGGCCCAGCTGCTGATGCTGCAGAGCCACAACATCCTGAATCCCGCCAACGGTGCTCCTATCACTGTGCCTTCACAGGATATGGTGCTGGGTCTGTATTACATTACTAAATTACGCCCGGGCGCAAAGGGTGAAGGTCTGACCTTCTACGGTCCGGAAGAGGCTATTATCGCCTACAATGAAAAGCGTGTTGACATTCACGCTCCCATCAAGGTGATTGTAGAAGATAAGCTGGAGGACGGCACCATCAGCAAGAAGATGGTAGAAACCTCTGTCGGTCGTGTGATTGTCAACGAGGTCGTTCCCACAGAGGTCGGTTTCTTCAACGAAACGATTTCTAAGAAGAACCTGCGCGACATCATTACCCGCGTGATTAAGACCGTGGGTGTGGCCCGTGCCTGTGAGTTCCTCGATGGTATCAAGAACCTCGGTTACAAAATGGCCTACGAGGGTGGTCTGTCATTCAACTTGGGTGACATTATTATCCCTGAGGAGAAAAAGGCACTCATCCACCGCGGTAACGACGAGGTAGAGCGCATCGCTCAGGACTACGGAATGGGCTTCATCACGGATAAGGAACGCTACAATAAGGTCATCGACGCATGGACCCATATCAACAACGACCTCTCTGAGATTCTGATGAAGGAGATGAAGGAGGCCGACCAGGGCTTCAACGCCGTATACATGATGCTGGATTCCGGTGCCCGTGGTAGTAAGGGACAGATTAGCCAGCTGTCTGGTATGCGTGGTCTGATGGCCAAGCCCCAGAAGGCTGGTGCTGAACCCCTGATTATTGAGGACCCCATTATTTCGAACTTTAAGGAAGGTATGTCGGTGCTGGAGTACTTTATCTCTACCCACGGTGCCCGTAAGGGTCTGGCCGACACCGCCCTGAAGACTGCTGACGCCGGTTATCTGACTCGCCGTCTTGTAGACGTTTCTCACGACGTGATTATCAACGAGGAGGATTGCGGCACGCTGCGTGGTCTGGTATGCACCGCCCTGAAGAACGGCGATGAGGTAATCTCGTCTCTCTATGAGCGCATCCTCGGTCGTGTTTCTGTTCATGATATTATTCACCCGATTACAGGTAAGCTTATTTGTGCGGCAGGTGAGGAAATCAATGAGGCAAAGGCACAGGAGATTGAAGATAGCCCCATCGAGAGCGTAGAAATCCGTTCCGTACTTACCTGCGAATCGAAGCATGGTGTCTGCATGAAGTGCTACGGACGTAACCTGGCCACCAGTCAGATGGTACAGAAGGGCGAGGCCGTGGGTGTGATTGCAGCACAGTCTATCGGTGAGCCTGGTACACAGCTGACACTGCGTACGTTCCACGCCGGTGGTGTGGCTGGTAATGCCGTCGCCAATGCAATGATTGTGGCCAAGTACGATGCCAAACTGAACTTCGACGAGCTGCGTACAGTTGACTTCGTCGATGAGGATGGCAAGGCAGCCCAAATGGTTGTAGGTCGTCTGGCCGAAGTACGCTTCGTAGAGCCCAAGACCGGTATCGTCCTGCTCACACAGAGCGTTCCTTACGGTTCTACTTTATATAATAAGGAAGGCGATATCGTGAAGAAGGGCGACACTGTTGCCAAGTGGGACCCCTTCAATGCCGTAATCGTTACTGAAATGCCTGGTAAGGTGCAGTTCGAGAATGTCGTTGAGGGCGTAACCTATCGTGTGGAGACTGACGAAATCTCTGGTCAGCGCGAACTGATTGTAACCGAATCAAAGGATCGTACCATCGTTCCTTCTGCACACATCTTGGGCGAAAACGGAGAATTCATTCGCACCTATAACTTCCCCATCAACGGCCATATCGTGGTGAACGACGGTCAGGAGGTGAAGGCAGGTGATGTCCTCGTGAAGATTCCTCGTGCACTTGGTGGCGGTGGTGGTGACATCACCGGTGGTCTGCCTCGTGTTACTGAGCTCTTCGAGGCTCGTAACCCGTCTAATCCTGCCATCGTTGCAGAAATTGACGGTGAGGTAACCATGGGTAAGCTGAAGCGCGGTAACCGTGAAATTATCATCACATCCAAGGTGGGTGATGTCCGTAAGTATCTTGTGCCTCTGTCGAAGCAGGTGCTCGTACAGGAGAACGACTATGTTCGTGCCGGTACGCCTCTGTCCGACGGCGCAATCACACCTGCCGACATCCTCGCAATTAAGGGCCCCACGGCCGTACAGGAGTATATCGTCAACGAAATCCAAGACGTATACCGTCTGCAGGGTGTGAAGATTAACGACAAACACTTTGAGGTTATCGTTCGCCAGATGATGCGTAAGGTACAGATTGACGAACCCGGCGATACTCGTTTCCTCGAACAGCAAGTTGTTGATAAGCTCGACTTTGCAGAGGAGAATGACCGCATCTGGGGCAAGAAGGTTGTTACCGATGCCGGTGATTCGGAGACCATGCAGAAGGGTATGATCGTAACTGCCCGCAAACTGCGTGACGAGAATTCGAGCCTGAAGCGTAAGGACATGAGACTCGTTCAGGTGCGCGATGCCGTTCCTGCCACCAGTACCCAGATTCTTCAGGGTATCACTCGTGCCGCACTGCAGACGGGTAGCTTCATCTCGGCAGCATCCTTCCAGGAAACGACGAAGGTGCTCAACGAGGCAGCTATCAATGGTAAGACTGACCGCCTCGAGGGTATGAAGGAGAATGTAATCTCCGGACACCTCATACCTGCTGGAACCGGTTTACGTGAGTTCGACAAGATAGTCGTAGGTTCAAAGGAGGACTTTGACCGGGCTATGTCTACGAGAAAGTCTATCCTTGACTTCGACGAGATGTAATCGAATTTACAAATAGATTGAATCGGAAGTTGGATGTTGAAAAGCCCAACTTCCGATTTTTGTTTTATTAATATTTGCTAAGGAATTTTTTTTCCCGTATCTTTGTAGCGTCATGTCTGCGCTTTTTGAAAGCTGGGCAGATTTCAATTTGTAAGGCTACTGGAAATCAGTACTATGCAGTTGAATAACGAAGTCACGTCGACAAAAGACGTTATAGTTCGCCATACATCCACGTGTGGTGGCCCTCTCCTTTGGTTTCCTATGCGAGTGACCTATCATCGAGAGGCGGCAATCAAGGCATATCTCGACAGTATTGGGGTCGAATCTTATCTGCCCATGTGCTATACGTTTGAGGGCAAGGCAGAGAAGCGTCAGCGTGTGTTGCTTCCAGCCATTCATAATCTTATCTTTGTCCACTCTACGCGTAAGCGCCTGACAGAGTTGAAGACCACACGCGCTGAACTCCTTCCATTACGCTACATGATGCACCATAGCTCTAATGGTGATTTTCGAAAAATAATGGTAGTCCCTGATAAGCAGATGGAAGATTTTATTCGAATATCTTCAATCCACGATGACAGGGTGATGCTTCTTGAATATAACGATTATTTAAGGCATGTCGGAAAACGGGTGCGTATTATCGAAGGACAATTTGCAGGAGTTGAGGGCGTCATAAAGCGCATTAAAAATAATCGTCGTGTAGTCGTACAGATTGAAGGCATCGCAGCTGTTGCCATCACTTACGTTCCAACTCGTGCCCTTGCGTTCCTGTAGGGGCCTCCGACGTCGCCATCCTAAACGAAAATCTTGAAAAAAAGCGATAAATCAATATATGGCAAAAGTTGCTTTAATCACTGGTATAACCGGTCAGGACGGCTCGTTCCTGGCAGAGTTCCTCATTGAGAAAGGCTATGAGGTGCATGGCATCATGCGCCGTAGCAGTTCTTTCAATACAGGCCGTATTGAGCACCTCTATCTTGACGAGTGGGTGCGTGATATGAAGAAGAAACGTCAGGTAGAACTGCATTGGGGGGATATGACAGACTCCTCATCACTTATTCGTATTATCTCCGAGGTTCAGCCCGACGAAATCTATAATCTCGCAGCACAGAGTCACGTAAAAGTTTCCTTTGACGTTCCAGAATTTACTGCAGATACAGACGCTAATGGCGTGCTTCGCTTGCTCGAGGCCGTACGCATTGCTGGACTTACGGAGACTTGTCGCATCTATCAGGCATCAACCTCCGAGCTGTTCGGACTGGTGCAGGAGGTGCCTCAGAAGGAGACAACGCCCTTCTATCCCCGCAGCCCATATGCTGTGGCAAAGCTCTATGGCTTTTGGATAATGAAGAACTACCGTGAGAGCTACGGCATGTACTGCTGCAACGGCATTCTGTTCAACCATGAGAGTGAGCGTCGCGGCGAGACCTTCGTCACCCGTAAGATAACGCTTGCTGCTGCTCGCATCGCCCAAGGTTTCCAAGAAAAACTCTATCTGGGTAATCTCAATGCCCTTCGCGACTGGGGCTATGCCAAGGACTATGTGGAATGTATGTGGCTCATCCTTCAGCAGGATACCCCGGATGATTATGTCATAGCCACCGGTCAGTACCACACCGTCCGCGAGTTCTGCACATTGGCCTTCAAGGAAGTAGGTATCGAACTCCGTTGGGAAGGTAAAGGGGTGAATGAGAAGGGTATCTGCGTAAAAACGCTTAACCCTCAACTCTCCGCTCTCAACTTAGAGGGTAAAGCTCTCGTGGAAGTCGACCCCAAATACTTCCGCCCTGCTGAAGTCGAACAACTTCTGGGAGACCCCTCTAAGGCAAAGAATGTGTTGGGCTGGAACCCACAGAAGACCAGTTTTGAAGAGCTTGTCAGAATCATGGTTCAGCACGATATGAAGAAAGTTAAGAAACTGTACCTTCGCTCACAAATTGAGGATTAATGGAACAGAATAGCAAGATATACGTGGCTGGGCATCGTGGAATGGTGGGGTCTGCGATAGTAAGAGAACTGCAGAGGCAGGGCTACACCAATATCATTACCCGTACGCACAAGGAACTGGACCTTACCCGTCAGGACCAAGTGGAGCAGTTCTTTGCTGAGGAACGTCCCGAGTATGTGTTCCTTGCAGCGGCTAAGGTCGGGGGAATTGTGGCGAATCAAAAAGCGCTGGCAGACTTCATGTACGAGAATATGATTCTCGAAATGAATGTAATCCACTCCGCATGGCAGAATGGCTGTAAGAAGCTGGAGTTCTTGGGTAGCAGTTGCATCTATCCCCGCATGGCCCCGCAACCTATGCCAGAGAGTTGCCTCTTCACCAGCGAGTTGGAAAAGACCAACGAGGCATATGCCCTTGCTAAAATAAGTGGACTGAAGTACTGTGAATATCTGAACAAACAATACGGTACGGACTACATCTCCGTGATGCCCACGAACTTATATGGCCCCAATGACAACTATCACCCGGAACATAGCCATGTCTTGCCAGCCCTCATCCGACGTTTTCACGAAGCTAAGGAGGCTGGGTTGAGCGAGGTGACTTGCTGGGGTGATGGTTCGCCATTAAGGGAGTTCCTGTATGTGGATGACTTGGCAAACCTTTGCGTGTTCCTGATGAATAACTACAGTGGCAACGAGACCGTCAATGCTGGTACAGGTAAGGAACTCACCATTAAGGCCCTCACCGAATTGGTGGCTAAGGTAGTAGGGTATGAGGGCACCATACTATGGGACACCACCCGTCCCAACGGTACCCCGCGCAAACTCCTCGATGTATCGAAAGCCACCGCGCTGGGGTGGACCTATAAAACAGAACTCGAAGATGGCATACGCTTAGCGTATCAGGATTTCCTGAGTAACCCCATGCGTGCTGAGAGATAACCCTAATAATATGTGTCAATCGTGATAAAAAATAACAATATGAATATAGCAGTAGCAGGTACCGGCTATGTCGGTATGAGTATTGCCACCCTGTTGGCGCAGTATAACCACGTTACCGCCGTGGATGTCATCCCGGAAAAGGTGGAGAAAATCAACAACAAGATTTCTCCCATACAGGATGAATACATCGAGAAATATCTCGCGGAGAAACATTTGGATATCGTCGCAACACTCGACGGACGTAAAGCCTATAGCGATGCGGACTTCGTTGTTATCGCTGCACCGACGAACTACGACCCCAAAAAGAACTATTTCGATACCACTCATGTCGAAGAGGTCATTGAACTCGTGCTGGAGGTGAATCCGAATGCCGTGATGGTCATCAAGAGCACCATTCCCGTGGGGTACACCAAACACGTGCGCGAGAAGTTCTCGTATCGGGAACGCCAGGCTGATGGAACGATGAAGGTCGTTACACCGAATATCATCTTTGCGCCGGAGTTTCTGCGCGAGAGCAAGGCGCTGTATGACAACCTCTATCCCAGCCGCATCATCGTCGGATATGACGAGCCATCGCTGGAGGAGGCTGCACATACCTTCGCCGCACTCATCAAGGAGGGCGCCATCAAGGAAGATGTGCCGGTGCTGTTTATGGGAACGACGGAGGCAGAGGCAGTGAAACTCTTCGCCAACACCTACCTCGCCCTGCGTGTCAGCTACTTTAACGAACTGGACACCTATGCCGAGATGAAAGGCCTTAACACACAGGCTATCATCGAGGGTGTTTGCCTCGACCCGCGTATCGGCTCGCACTATAACAACCCTAGCTTCGGATATGGCGGTTACTGCCTACCTAAAGATACCAAGCAGTTGCTCGCCAACTTCAACGACGTACCGGAAAACCTAATCAAGGCCATCGTCGACAGCAACCGCACCCGCAAGGACTTCATCGCCGACCGCGTACTCGACCGTGCTGGCTATTACAGCTATACTGGTACAAATGCCTATTCGGCGGCGGAGGAGAGGGAAGTGGTCATCGGCGTATACCGCCTCACTATGAAGTCTAACTCCGACAACTTCCGCCAGAGCGCCATCCAGGGCATCATGAAGCGTATCAAGGCCAAAGGCGCCAAGGTCATCATCTATGAGCCCACGCTGGAAGACGGCACGACATTCTTTGGCTCACTGGTTGTAAACGACCTCGCCGCCTTCAAGGCGCAGGCCGATGCCATCATTGCCAACCGCTACGACCCTGCGCTGGATGATGTGCAGGACAAGGTGTATACGAGGGATATATTTAAGAGGGATTAACCTGTCATTCTGAGCAAAGCGAAGAATCTCAAAATATCATTGTCATGGGAGTATACGAAGAACAAATAGTTCCAATCAAGATTTTACGTCTTGCGGAATATATTGCACAGAGAAAGCATATTTTTCTGGACGAAGCACTTGTATATGTTTATACAAATCCCATGTATGACAAACTTTTGACGAGGGCGCAAAGTGGTGGTACCTGAGCACTGAGGCTTTGTATGATGAGTTTGAACTCCGGCGCGGCCGTCAGCAGATGGAAGTGCCCAAAGAGGTGTTTGAATTCTACACCTATTGTCTTGAAAACTACGCAACACGTAAGCGGATAAGCGGAATGTGCGCTTGGGTGATTTTCAAAGAGTCGGGAGCCGATGAGTATATCATCGATAACTATGATCTGCTTCATACGCAGGGAATTGAATATGTTCTTGATGATATCCAGCGGTTTATTAATAGGAGAAAAAGATGATCGAACTATATCATGGCTCAACAGTGTCGGTCAGGAAGCCTTCACTCCGCCAGGGTCGCCCGAATGCCGACTTCGGTAAGGGGTTCTACACGACCACTAATTATGAGTAGACTGTGCGATGGGCTCACATCAAGCAGGAGCGAGAAGAAGCCACAAGAGCCGTCGTCAGTGTATATGAGTTCGACGAGACATTGCTTGACAATCCTGAGTTGAATATCCGCAAGTTCACCGGAGCCGATGACCCCTGGCTTTATTTTGTGACCGACTGCCGCAAATCCCGCGGACACCACTACGACCTGGTGCAAGGTCCCGTGGCCAATGATAAAGTCTTCACCACTGTCAACCTGTTCGAGAGCGGAGTACTGAGTGCCGAGGCCGCCATCCTGCAGCTCAAGGCATACAAGACCTACGACCAGTTATCGTTTCATACGGAACGTGTGATTGGTGCATTGAGATTTGTTTAAGCAATAGAGGCCTGACGACCCGGCCGTCAGGGCAAATCCTTATTGAGCGACAAATACGATAACAGTCAAAGGGTAATTTCCATCTTTTTGTGAAATGTTTTGATGGCAAGTCCCTGTGGTTGTTTCCTATGAATATTAAAATTACACATATATGAAAATTCTCGTTACCGGAGCCAAAGGTTTTGTAGGTCGAAACCTATGTGCTCAACTCAAGAACATCCGTGATGGCAAGGCCAAGTGGTACAACCTCCCTGAGCCTATCGAAGCCATCTATGAATATGATATCGATTCCACTCCCGAGGAGCTCGACTGCTGGTGTCAGGACTGCACCTTCGTCTTCAACCTTGCCGGAGTCAATCGCCCGCAGGACCCGAAGGAGTTCATGAAAGGCAACTTTGGCTTTGCCACCACCCTTCTCAATACATTGAAGAAGTACAAGAACAACTGCCCCGTGATGATAAGCTCCTCTATCCAAGCCACCCTCGCAGGTCGCTTCGGCACCTCCGAGTACGGCAAGAGCAAGAAGGCTGGTGAGGGACTCATGTTCCAGTACTCCGAGGAGACAGGCGCCAAAGTCCTCGTCTATCGATTCCCCAACCTCTTCGGCAAATGGTGCCGTCCTAACTACAACTCCGCCATCGCCACCTTCTGCAACAACATCGCCCACGACCTCCCCATCCAGGTCAACGACCGTTCCGTGGAGATGGAGCTCCTCTACATCGATGACCTTGTCGATGAGCTTATAGGCTCCCTCAAGGGTGAAGGCAGCCGTTGTGAGTTCGATGGTGTAGAAACCGTTCCCACAGCCGATGGCCGTTACTACTTCGTACCCGTCACCCATAAAACCACCCTTGGCGAAATCGTTGACATCATCCAGGAGTGTGCCGATGCTGCAGCCAACAAGGACGGCATTAACATGATCGACCTCACCCAAGGCTCCCTCCGCTACAAACTGATGACCACCTACCTCTCATACCTCCCCAAGGAGAAGGCAATCTATGATCACAAGATGAACGTAGATCCAAGAGGCTCATTCACCGAATTGGTTCATTCATTGAATATGGGTCAGGTCAGCATCAACATCTCCAAGCCCGGTATAACCAAGGGCGAGCACTGGCACCACTCCAAGTTCGAGTACTTCACCGTTGTCTCAGGTCACGGACTCATCCAGCTCCGCAACGAGAACGACCCCTCAGCCGAAGTCCTCAACTTCGAAGTCTCAGGCGACCACATCCAGTCCGTCATCATGCTCCCAGGCTACACCCACAACATCATCAACCTCTCCGACACCCAAGACCTCGTTACCGTCATGTACTGCAACGAGATCTTCAACCCCAACCGTCCCGACACTTACTTCGACCCTGTTGAGGGGAAGAAGTAAACGGTTCTTGAGCTAAGTCGAAAGATGACCCAGTAGAAAAAAATAATAATAACAAATAAAGTAGTATAAGATTATGTCAATTTTTGCAGGTAAAACTCTTATGATTACCGGTGGTACAGGAAGTTTCGGTAATGCTGTACTCAACCGTTTTCTCCGTACCGATATTGGCGAGATTCGTATCTTCTCTCGTGACGAGAAGAAGCAGGATGATATGCGTCACCTCTATCAGGCCACAATGCCTGAGGTAGCCAGCAAGATCAAGTTCTATATTGGTGATGTTCGCGACCTCCAGTCTTGCCGCAACGCAATGCCGGGTGTTGACTACATCTTCCATGCAGCAGCCCTCAAGCAGGTGCCTTCTTGCGAGTTCTTCCCTATGGAAGCCGTTCGCACAAATGTCATAGGTACAGACAATGTCCTCACTGCTGCCATAGAAGCTAAAGTAGGTGCTGTCATCTGCCTCTCTACCGATAAGGCCGCATATCCTATCAACGCCATGGGCATCACCAAGGCTATCGAGGAGAAGGTAGCAGTCGCTAAGAGCCGCTACTCAGGCGACACCAAGATCTGCTGCACACGTTACGGCAACGTCATGTGCTCTCGAGGTTCTGTCATTCCTCTCTGGATCGACCAGATTCGCAACGGCAATCCTATCACCATCACCGAACCTAAGATGACTCGCTTCATCATGTCTCTCGAAGAAGCTGTTGACCTCGTTCTCTTCGCATTTGAGCATGGTCAAAATGGTGATATCCTCGTTCAGAAGGCGCCAGCTTGCACCATCCAGACTCAGGCTGAAGCTGTTATCGACCTCTTCAAGCATCAGGCTCCTAAGGATGCCGCTCCTGAAATCAAGGTCATCGGTATCCGTCATGGTGAGAAACTCTACGAAACCCTCCTTACCAACGAAGAGTGCGCTAAGGCCGAGGATATGGGCAATTTCTATCGTGTTCCTGCCGACAACCGTGGCTTGAACTACGACAAGTACTTCAAAGAAGGTGACGAAAAGCGCAACACCCTTACCGAGTTCAATTCCGACAATACCACCCGTCTCAACCTCGAAGAGACCAAGGCAAAGATTGCTGCTCTCGAGTATATTCAAAACGAGCTCAATGGTATTGCTAACCTTGCTAAATAATTGATAACAATGGACAATAAGCAACCAAAATTCGATTATAGTGACGTAAAGTGGCAAGAGAATGGCAAACTGAAGCTTTGCATCATCGTCGGTACACGTCCTGAGATTATCCGCCTTGCAGCAGTCATCAACAAGTGCCGCAAGTACTTTGATGTGATTCTCGCCCATACCGGCCAGAACTACGACTACAACCTCAACGGCATCTTCTTCCGCGACCTCAAGCTCGCAGAGCCCGAGGTCTATATGGATGCCGTGGGCGATGACCTTGGTGCCACATGCGGCAACATCATCAACTGCTCGTACAAGCTCTTTGCGGCATTGAAGCCTGATGGAGTTCTCGTCCTTGGCGACACCAACTCCTGCCTGAGCGTCATTGGCGCAAAGCGTCTGCATATCCCTATCTTCCACATGGAAGCAGGTAACCGCTGCAAGGACGAATGCCTCCCCGAAGAGACCAACCGCAGAATCGTGGATATCATTTCCGATGTGAACATGGCATATTCGGAGCACGCTCGCCGTTACCTTGCCGATTGCGGACTACCGAAGGAGCGCACCTACGTCACTGGCTCACCTATGGCAGAGGTGCTCCATGAGAACCTTGCAGAGATAGAGGCAAGCGATGTGCATCAGCGTCTTGGTTTGGAGAAGGGCAAATACATCCTGCTCTCCGCCCACCGTGAAGAGAACATCGACACAGAGAAGAACTTCTTCTCTCTCTTCAATGCCATCAACAAAATGGCAGAGAAATATGATATGCCTATCCTCTACAGTTGCCATCCTCGTTCTCGCAACCGCCTTGCAGCAAGTGGCTTCCAGCTCGACAAGCGCGTCATCCAGCATGAGCCCCTTGGCTTCCACGACTACAACTGCCTTCAGATGAATGCCTTTGCCGTAGTGTCCGATTCAGGCACTCTCCCCGAGGAGTCATCATTCTTCACCAGCGTAGGACATCCCTTCCCCGCCATCTGCATCCGCACCTCTACCGAACGTCCAGAAGCCATCGACAAGGGCGACTTCATCATTGCCGGCATCGATGAGAAGAGCCTCCTTCAGGCAGTTGATACTGCTGTTGAACTCTGCAAGGACGGACAGCATGGAATCCCTGTGCCTGATTATGTGGACGAAAACGTAAGCACCAAGGTAGTGAAGATCATCCAGAGTTATGTGGGTATCGTGAATAAGATGGTGTGGAGGAAATAAAAATGATTATTGATTAGAAAATAATGGACTCCCTTTCGCAACAGGCGAAGGAGAATCCTCGATTGCGTCAAGCCTTTGATCTCAGGACGACTCCTGAAGACCAAAACCAGCGCATCCTCAATGCCGTAGAACCGGGCACTATCCTCCCCATCCATCGCCATACAGGCTCAACCGAAACGATTATCGTCCTTCGCGGAAAAGTAGTGCAGCACTATTATAACGATGCTGGCAAGAAGACCGCCTCTTATGAGCTTGCGCCCAATTCCGCCCAAGCAGGCATGAGCGTCCCTGTAGGTCTGTGGCATGCCTTGGAATCCCTCGAAGAAGGAAGCGTCATCTTCGAATGCAAAGACGGAGCCTACCAGCCCTTGTCAGCAGAAGATATTTTGAAGGTTGAGATTTCCGGCAAAGACTAAACACCTCAGAGGGGGTGACACATCATCACACAGCCATCTGAAACTTGCTTCAGCTTGATGAACACCAATGAAAATATATAATGTGTGAATAATCTGTAAGAACTGAAATAAGGATAGTGCACACACACGAGAGCGAAAACTGAAGTTCGATATTTCCGCACGCTACAAAATAAAAAAATCGCGAGTTACACGTTAACAGTTAACATCCGCAAAAAATATTTCCCAAAAAGTCATTTTGCAAACTGCCTGCTATCAGGCAGCAATTGCTTATTGACCCAGGTTTCGGACACTTACATATGTTAAATAGCAATAAGAAAATAGCCCAAAATACTATTTTTATGTATATAAGAATGCTGCTAATTATGGCGGTCACTTTATATACAAGTAGAATTATACTACAAACTCTTGGCGAATCAGACTTTGGAACGTATAATATCGTAGGTGGTATTGTTGTTTTATTTACATTTATAAACACAGGAATGACCACAGGAACCCAAAGACATCTATCATATGAGTTGGGAAAACCCAACGGTGATGTTGCAACCATTTTCTCTGCCTGCTTACACATTCATCTATGGCTGTCTTTAATTATTTTATTATTATCAGAGTCTCTTGGCTTATGGTTTGTCAACACTCAAATGAATTTCCCAGAAGAAAGAATGGTGGTGGTAAATTGGATATATCAATTCTCAATTTTATCATGTATTTCCTCTATTATCAGAGCTCCTTTTAATGCAGCGATAATAGCATATGAAAAGATGTCTTTTTATTCATTTTCTGGAATCATTGAGTCTATCCTTAAATTATTAATTGTATTTATTTTACTTTTGTTACCTTGGGATAAATTGTTTGTGTATGGCTTTTTGGTTCTAATTGTGTCAATCTTAATTTTATTTTGGTATATTCTTTTTTGCCACACAAAGCTAAAAGGCATTCGAATCAAAAGCGGAGTTGACCAAAAATTATACAAACAACTACTTTCTTTCTCTAGTTGGTCTTTATTGGGATCATTCGCAAATGTTTGCTACCAACAAGGCGTTAATATTGTTATAAACATTTTTTTTGGTGTTGGATTAAATGCTGCTGTAGGTATTGCAAATCAAGTGAATGGGGCATTATCAACATTTGTTAATAGTTTTCAGCAAGCACTTAATCCGCAGCTTGTTCAATCTGAGTCAAATAATAATCGTGAAAGGCAAAGAGATTTGATATATAAGTCAGCAAAATTTTCTTTTTTTATCATGCTTATGTTATCCTACCCCCTTGTTGCTAATCTAGATTATGTTTTGCATCTTTGGCTTGGAGAGTACCCCAGTCATACTTCAGAGATTTGCACAATTATTATTATGGGTGTCCTGATAAGTTGCTTGTCAGGACCTTTGTGGGTTACAATTTATGCAACAGGTGATATAAAAAAATATCAGATCATAGTCAGTATTGTTGCATTAACAGTTGTACCTATAGTTTATGTGGGCGGTAAACTAGGAATGACACCAGAAGTGATGTTCTTTGTAAGGTCGTTAAACTATGTGGGCGTACTAATTGTTCAACTAATACTTTTAAAAGACTATATCAGATTTAATATTTTGGATTTTGTAAATAAAGTAATAATTCCTTCAATTATAGTATTAGTAGTATGTGTTGCATTCTACGCTGTAATTAAAAACTCGATTTTCAATACATGCTCTAGCTTATTACATTTTTTAATTCAAACCTCTGTATATATAGTTTTCCTATTGTTTTCAGTATGGTTTATGGGATTAAGTAGAGTTGAGCGAAAATCATTATTATCTATTATTGAAAGAAAAATTTTTAAGTAAAATGAAATATATAAAAAGATTGTTAAAATTATTAAAACCAACTAAAAGGATCTCTGTTAATGTGTTGTCACTGCCACCATCCGAAACACTCAAGGGGAGGTGTGCATTAATAACAGGCGGAACAAGCGGAATAGGTTTATCTATAGCTCAAGCCTATGTCCGGGCTGGTGCTAAAGTTATTATTACAGGTCGAACACAGGATAGAATAGATAACGCCCTGCAGCGTTTCCCTGTCAATAGCTCCTTTGGTTTTGTGTTGGATAATACAAAGGTTTCTAATTTTCAAGACATTTTTGCTAACATCCTTGATGTAGTACATCAAGCTGGGATACCATACATTGATATACTTGTTAACAATGCGGGCGTGAATTGTACTAGAATGCCTAATGCAACTGAAATAGATTACGACAAGGTTTTGGATACAAATTTAAAAGGAGTTTTCTTCTTGTCTCAAATGTTTGGTAGATACCTTGTTGAGAATCATATAAAAGGTAATATATTAAATATAGCATCAGCATCGTCTTTGAGACCCGCAGATTCAGCTTATACCATTGCTAAATGGGGTCTAAGAGGTCTAACTTTAGGATTGGCAAAAGCATTAGCAAAAGAAGGAATAACGGTAAATGGTATAGCACCAGGACCCACAGCGACTCCTATGATGAAGATGTCTAGAAATGACAATATGGAGCACAACAACTTGCCTTTGGGTCGGTATATAATGCCAGAAGAAATCTCGAATATGGCAGTTATACTGGTTAGTGATATGGGTAGATCTATCATGGGTGATATAGTTTATATGACAGGAGGAGCTGGTATTTTAACCTATGATGATGTTCCTTATGGTTTCTAAGTCAAAATTCTAATAAAATTTATATGATATACACAATTCAAGAAAACGTACGTATTGTAATTTCACTATTAAAGCAATACAATATTAGACACATTGTTGTCAGTCCTGGAGGAACAAATATTCCGATTTCCCATGCTGTTCAGGACGATCCCTTTTTTATTTGCTATTCTGTTCCAGATGAAAGAAGTGCAATGTATTTTGCAATTGGCCTTCAACTACAAACAGGAGAGATAATAGCCACGTCATGTACAAGTGCTCAAGCAACAAGAAACTATGTGCCCGGTCTTACTGAAGCATTCTATAAGCATACCCCAATTCTTGCCATAACGACAGCAAAATTGGAACGTTTTCAGTATCAAGACTATATGCAAGCTCCAGACCAATGCTCTTTACCAAAAGATGCAGTCAAAAAATCATTCGATCTGCCTCCTGTTACAGATGAGAATACTCGTTTGCAAGTTTATCATAACGCAAAAGAAGCTATTCTGGAAACCACACATAGAAATCCAGGACCAATACAATTGAATATTCGTATTGTAGATGCTCAACAAGGTCGTTTTGAAGATATCGAGCTACCAGCCATTAGACCGCTAACACGATATATGGCATGGGATAAATGGAGCGATTGTGATTTAAATAACAAAAAGGTGCTTATTGTGGTAGGCGAGCATAGACCTTTTTCAAAAAGGCAACAAAAGGCAATTGATTTGTTTTGTGAAAAGAACAATACAGTTGTCTATACTAACCATTTGTCTAATTTTAGTGGTAAATATTCAATTTCTGCTAACCTACTTATTTCATGCGGAGGTTTTGAGACACTTAAGCCAGATATTCTTATTACAATTGGAGGTCAGACTGGTGATTATTCAATCTATAATGCATTAAAGTCTTGCAGCGCAATCGAACATTGGAGAGTTGCAGAGGATGGTCATTTTGTCGATACCTATGGTATTTTAACAAAAATATTTGAATGTCCAGACTACTTCTTTTTCGAAAACATTGCGCAAGGTAATTGCTGCAATCACGATTATTATGAACGTTGGAATGAGCTAAATTCTTTGTTAAACCTTAATATTGAGTTGCCATTTTCTAATACTTATATTGCCCAACAGTTACATTGTCATATTCCAGAGAAGAGTATTATGAATTTTGCCATTTTAAATAGTTTACGCTCTTGGAATTACTTCCCTCTTCATAAGAGTATCCATGGTTTCGCCAATGTTGCTGCTTTTGGTATTGATGGTTGTAACTCTATGTTATTTGGAGAAAGTATGACCACAAACAATCTCTGTTTTATAGTAACAGGCGATCTTGCTTTCTTTTATGACATGAACGCTCTTGGCATCCGTCATCTTAAAAATAATGTACGAGTTTTACTTATTAACAATGGCGGAGGTGCTGAATTTAAAATCATGACAGGTTCTTGGAAAGAGAAGGTGAACGTAGAAAGATACATATCTGCCAACGGACATAATGGATCTGCAAAAGGGTGGGCCGAGACTTGTGGCTTTAAATATCTTAGCGCCAAGGATAAGTCTGAACTTGATAGCGTATATAACCAATTTCTAAGCGTTGCGGATTGCCCGATTTTGTTGGAGGTATTTACAACGGAAGAAAACGATGCATTAGCAATCAGTCAACTTATTGGAGAGAATAGAAGGTTCTCCAGAAATGACAAACTAAAGAACTTTGCAGAAAATATTATCGGCAAAAAGGGAGTTGAAATTATAAAAAACATAATAAGAAAATAATATGATTAAAAAATATTTCAGATGGTTCTATGCACCAATTATGAAGGCAATCCGGAATCATAAAAATTACAACGATGTATTATTAGATACTAAACGTCTTGATCTTCTAGCAAAGGAATCAACAGAAACTAAAAGCAGAGTGTTCTATCTGGGCATAACTCAACATTCCAATATGGGGGATATGGCACAACATTATTGTATTAAGAAATGGATTTTTGAAAATTATCCTGATTCTGAACTTGTAATGTTTGAGGCTACTACTGTTATTGATAATCGTTTTGGTTTCTTGAAAATGCTAAAGTCGGTTTATCGGCCGAATGATATAATTGTTTTTCAAAGTGGTTACACAACAACAGATCTTGGAGGCTATCACGACGAAATGCATCGAAGGGTTATAGATTGTATGCCGGAAGCTCGAATTTTGATGATGCCTCAAACAATCTATTTCGCTAAACAGAAGAATCGCAAGCGAACATCTGAATTTTACGATAAGGCTAAACATATGCTATTTTTGTCGCGTGACAATGTATCTTTTCAGTCTGCAAAAGTTATGTTCCCTCATGTTAAAACAATGGCTTTTCCTGATATAGTTACCACATTAATTGGAACGTTTGATTTCAATCATGAACGGAAAGGTGTTTGTTTATGTAGTCGTAATGATTCTGAGAAATTCTATTCTGAGTCCGAATTGACGGCATTAATCAATGATTTGTCAAATATGACTGAAGTAACTGTAACTGATACAACCATAAAAGAAAGTTATATTACAATTCGCAATAATTTAAGATATTTTATAGAGCATGAGATTGAGCGATACTCTCATTACCAAGTGGTAATTACAGATCGCTATCATGGCACAATTTTTTCTCTAGCAGCTGCAACCCCTGTTATTATTATCAAAACAACAGATCATAAGGTTATTACTGGCGCTGATTGGTTTAAAGGCATCTATGATGGCTTTGTCTACGTTGCAAAAGATTTGAAAGAAGCTCGCATCTTAGCAAAAACAATTCTTTCTGAAAAGAAAGTTTATAAACTAGAACCTTATTTCAAGGATCAATACTATTCGAAGCTAAAAAGTTATTTTGAAAGCGTATAATTATGAAGATACTAGTAAATGCATCAAATATAGGTTTAGGAGGGGCTACTCAAGTGACTCATTCCTTCTGTAGTTCTTTGAATCAATTTTCTGATATTGATTTTGTAGTTGTACTACCTGCGAGAATGAAAGATCTTGCGGAAGAAATTTCGTTATTTGCTAATGTAAAAACTATATTATATAATATAAAAAATGATTGGCATACATATTTGTTGGCTAGAGATGAGTTTCTTGATAAACTTGTATCATCAGAGGAAATAGACCTTGTTTTTTCCGTATTTGGTCCAACATGGTGGACTCCACGTGTACCTCATCTATGTGGTTTTGCTTTGGCTCATCTGGTAATGCAAGAATCTCCTTTTTTTAAGAATCTGTCTTTGATACATCGAATAAAACAAATGATTTATATTAAACAGATGACTTATTTCTTTAGAAGGAGTGCTTCTTATTTTTATACTGAGAATCAATTAATATCTGACAGATTACAAAAATTACTAAACTGCAAAAAGGTATATACTATTACCAATTATTATAACCAAATATTCGATCAACCTGAGAAACAACAGTATAAGCAACTTCCCTTGTTTAACGGATTTACAATGCTAACAGTATCTAGTTATAATCCTCACAAGAATTTGCCTATATCAATTGAAATATCAGATTATTTACGTAAGAAATACCCTGATTTTAGATTTCGTTTTGTCTTTACTGTCAATGAAGAACAGTTTCCTCCTATACCTAAATATTTAAAGGAGCATTTTGTATTCTTGGGACATGTAAAGATAAATGAATGTCCATCTCTTTATGAACAATGTGATATTGAATTCCAACCAACTTTGTTAGAGTGTTTTACGGCAACATACCCTGAGGCTATGAGGATGAAGAAGCCTATCATAACAACAGACTTGACTTTTGCTAGGGGACTATGTGGTGATAGTGCATTATATTATAGTGCACTTTCTGCTTCAGATGCGGCCGAGACGATTTTTTCTTTAGCGACAAATAAGGAATTACAAAAAAAGCTTGTACAAAAAGGGGTTTTACAGCTACAGAAATTCGACAGTTATTCTGAGCGTTCAAGAAAAATTATTGAAGCTTGTATAGACGTTTATAAGCAATATAACAAATAGTCTTTATCTTTTCTCAAAATGAATATAACAAGTTTTATATTAGTTATATTATTCTGTCTATATCTATTCTATTCTCAACTAAAAAAAGACAATAGATATAATTATATCACTTGGGGTTGTGTGCTCCTAGGCCTAGAAGCAGGTTTAAGACATATAGCTGTAGGTCCCGATACTCCTACATATTATATGTTATTTCAACAGGCTTGCAATTCTTCATGGACGGAGGTTTTTCAAGAATTCACATCTGGTGCCGAAGATTTTCGTGATCCCGCCTTTGCTGTGATTGAGAAATTATTTGGAACGATAATGCCTTCTTGGCAACTGTTTCTCATAGCAGTAGCTACATTTTACTTTTATGGTTTATGGAGAGTATTAACTCGTTATATAGAAACGCTAGAGGGCGCATTATTAGCCTTTGTACTTTATTTGTCCCTTTTTAATATTGTGGCTCTTAGTGGATTGCGACAGTGTATCGCCACAGGTATTGCGTTTTTGGTAATTCCACTAATTAATGATCGGAAATGGAAGATTGTAATTCCAACAGTAGTTATTGGAGCCACTATACATATTTCTCTGTTGATTATACTTGCTTTAATACCATTAATTATATTGCCCGATAAAATAAAAAAGATATTCTATTTTATTTCTATTGTATTAATACCAATAGTGGCAGTAGGTGCAAGGAGTATAATAACTTATGTAGTCGGTTTTATAGCCAATGATTATTATTCAGGATATGCAAACGCAGTGCAAGAGGACAATCCAATAGTGTACGTTGCTCTTTGTTCTATTATCAGCATATACGAGTATTGTAATTACAATAAACTTACTTCATTAGACAAAACATCTTTTATAGTTCCATGTAATATCTTGATGACACTTGCTGTTCCTCTAATTTTTTTGGACGGTTCAATGATTCGAATTGGTCAGTATTTCACGCTTTATATGACGATATCACTTCCTTTGATTTTTGATCAGTCGTCCTATCGTAAGATTGCTTATTTCGGATGTATTGCCTTCCTTGCATTTAGAATTCTTACATCAAGTGTAGAGTATTATTTCTTCTGGGAGACAGTTCCAGGATTTATGTATTGATTAGATTAGTTAAATATTATGAGGATATTAGTTATTTCCAGATCACCTTGGGATGATCGTAATTCCATTGGTAATACGTTTTCCAATTGGTTCACAGATTGGAGTGATGCAGAATTCTTTGGCATTTATAATAGAGCATCATTGCCTGATAATAAGGTGTGCCATAAGTTCTACACAGTGCCTCCTATAGCCCTTTTGAAAAATATGTTTCGACCATCTAAAACTGGCTGGAGCATTGATACAAAAAGTGAGAACTCTACGATTGAAGCAGGCATTGAGCAAACGCTGATTCAAAACGCACAACAAGGAAAGAAAGAATGGATGTATCTTGTTACAGACTTGGCTTATTCAACGGGGGTATGGAAATCTGCTGCATATAAGCGGTTTATTGCAGAGGCTAATCCGGACATCGTGTTTTCTTTTGCAATAGCAGATGCGTTTACCTATGAGAATTATGTTTATTTAAAACAACATACCCATGCAAAGATTGTGACTTTTATTGCAGACGATATGTATGGGTCTTATCTTGAAAACAAAACGATTCGGAACAGATTGCAGGCACGCAGATTCCATAAGATGATGCACATGTCAGATCTCGTATATGGAGCATCTGAAATGATGTGCCAAGCTTATCAACGTGAATTCGGAAGGAAAGTCATCCCTCTCTATAAGGGGTGCACCTTGGGGGCTGTAAAGAAATCAAATAATAAGCCTCTTCGTATCGTGTATGCAGGTAACCTGCTATGGGGGCGTTCAGATATTTTGAGAGCTTTAGCAGAAGCATTGGAAAAGGTCAACAAGGAAAACACAAAAGCTACATTAGAGATATATACCGGCTCATTCGTGACACCCGAGATAGAGTGTAAACTCAACCGAGGGGAAAGCTCCCGTATTATGGGAAGACGCTCATACGAGGAGATTGTACAAATCATGCATGATGCAGATATAGTTCTTCATGTAGAATCTTTTGATCCGAGGACTATTAAAATTGTACGCTATTCGTTTTCAACCAAAATCATTGATTGTATGCAATCTGGTACGGCAATGATGGTAATAGGACCGGCTGGCATTGCTTCTGTAGAATATCCGAGACAGATTCCTGGTGGAATTGTTGTCGATAAAATTGAAGGCATTCAGCACTGCATGAATGACATTGTAGCCAATCCTTCTGTCTTAATTGAATCTGCCCAATCTATTAATGATTTTGCACAAAAGAACCATTCTATTGATACTGTCAGGAAGTCTTTGCATGATGATTTTACTAAATTATTGAAACTGAAATAAAGAAACTGGCTAACGAAACATGGAAGAATCCAATAGCAGTCATGCTGCTGAAATGGTTTAAACATTATTATGATGTGAAGTATTGGAAAAGAAGGGCAATCGTATCACAGACTATTCGCTTGACCTGCCCGATCCGAATGCACTCTCCTATATCAAGGAGATGTGACGATGGTTACCAGCATCTGAGAAACCAAACTATTGACAGTTGTATGCCACATCTGGCGCAAAGATATTCGTAAATCATATTGAATAAAACATCTTTTCTCCTGAAAAGGTCACTTCACAAACTGCCTGCAAATCAGGCGGTAATTGCTTGTTGACCCAACTTTCAGACACTTACAAGTCAAACATAGTCTTCAGACACCTATTTACGATTCTGGCATGCGTCTGAGACACTCGAATATTTGCATTAGTGCAGCATATACTTTCAAAAAAAATAATTAACAATATGGAAAGTTCATACAAACAATTACTTAATAAATGGGCGAGAAACACATCTTGCTTGCATGAGATAGATGATAAACAGAGACAACAATTGCAGCACCTCTTACTAGAGATATACAAAGATGTAGCAGATGTTTGTAGTCAATATGGCCTTTCAATGATTATGGTTGGTGGTAGTTGCCTTGGAGCGGTACGTCATAAGGGCTTTATCCCTTGGGATGATGATCTCGATGTAGCAATGCCTCGCAAAGACTATAACCGTTTCATTGATCTTCTTCAGCAAGGTGTATTGAGTGATAAATACGAATTCAGAACTCCACTAGGCGAAAAGGAATGTTCATGCTATTTCACCAAACTATACCGTAAGGGTACCGAGTTACGTGAAATAGGAGATGAAAACACACCTTACCCCAAGTCAGTATTTTTTGATATATTCCCTATTGAGTATGTGCCAATGTCCTCATTCAAACAGTCTATTATCGGATTTTTGTCAAACTGCATACGTTTCATTGGCAACTGTGTGGGTGAATATGCATACAGAAGTCAGGAATATGAAGATTCGACAGCAAATTATCCTGAACTGGTTTCAATGCATAAGAAGCGCATTTTTGTTGGATGGCTGTTTTCAATTGCAAGTCACAAGAAATGGGTACGCCTTTACGACAAGATTGTATCTAATGATAATAAAACCAGCCTTATGGGCATACCTTCAGGTAGAGCACTTTATAAGGGTGAAATATTGCCCACTAAAGTGTTTTTGCCTATCTCGTACGGCAGATTCGAGGATGTGACAGTAGGGCTTCCTGCTAATCCTGATGCTTATTTGCAAAACCTTTATGGCAAGAATTATATGCAAGTACCGCCACCAGAAAAACGTGAATCTCATTTTATAAAATCATTGAAAATAAACATTTAAATACGCTTTATATGGCTAATATAGCACTTTTAATTGCGGGAGGTTCCGGCAATCGTATGGGGCAGGATATCCCAAAACAGTTTATGCACGTTGATGGTTGCCCCATAATTATCCACACTATGCGTTGTTTTCAGAAACACCCTGATATTGATGCAATAGCAGTCGTTTGCCTTAAAGGCTGGGAAACAGTCCTACAAGCTTACGCAAACCAGTTTAGTATTGATAAGCTTAAGTTTATTTTCCCAGGAGGTAAATCCGGAATGGAATCAATTCACAATGGTATTTATGGTTTAAAGGATGCTGGTTGTAGTGATGAAGATCTGGTTCTTATTCACGATTCTGTTCGCCCTCTGCTTTCTCAGGATATTATCAGCAGTAACATTGCAATCTGTAAAGCTTATGGATATGCTATCACTGGCATCCAGTGCCGTGAGGCTATTCTTGAAAGTGAGGATGGATTCTCATCGACTGTCAGTATACCTCGTGACAAACTAATTCGTACTCAGACCCCTCAGACCTTCCGTCTTCGCAATATCTTAAACGTACATGAGGAAGCTAAGATGAAGGGCATTGTGGATAGTGTAGCTTCATGTACTTTGGTGGCAGAGGTTGGTGGACGCGAAATGCACATAGTTCCAGGGTCTGAGAAAAATATCAAGATAACCACAGTAGAGGATCTTGAGATTCTGAAAGCTCTTATGCATACATCAAAGGACGAATGGTTGAAGTAATATGAGTTACAAAGAAGATCTTCTTAAAGTTGCGACCCTCGATTTGCCATGGAACAAGTTGAGTGGTTGCAATATCCTAATCACAGGAGCAACAGGCCTAATTGGTTCATGTATAGTTGAGGTGTTGATGTCTCGATCAGATAAGGACTATAACGTCTATGCCTCTGGAAGAAATGAAGAGCGTGCTAGGAATAGATTCAAGGAGTTTGCTGATAATTCTTCTTTTCACTTCTTCAAATACGATGTAATGAAGCCTTTGGAGGGTGATGTTGAGTTCCAATACATCATTCATGCAGCAAGTAATGCAAGTCCAAATTTCTTTGCAGCGAAACCTGTTGAGGTTATAAAATCCAATATCCAAGGCTTAAGTAACCTTATGGAATACGGATTGTGTCACGGCATGAAGCGTGTGCTCTATGTTTCATCAGGAGAAGTATACGGTGAAGGTGACGGTCGTGTGTTTACCGAGGATTATAGCGGTTATGTGAATTGCATATCACCGAGATCATGTTACCCATCAAGCAAGCGTGCTGCAGAGACATTATGCGTGTCGTTTGCTCAGGAATATGGGGCTGATGTAGTGATAGCTCGCCCAAGCCATACGTACGGACCTCACTTTACAGAATCAGATAATCGTGTTTATGCCCAATTCATCCGAAACGTTCTCAGAGGTGAAGATATAGTCATGAAAAGTACAGGTGCACAGTTCCGCTCTTGGTGCTATGTAGTGGATTGCGTATCAGCATTGCTTTACATTTTACTAAAAGGGGAGAATGGTCAGGCATATAATGTTGCTGACTCGTCATCAAATATCAGCATCAAAGAACTAGCTGAAATGATTGCAACGATTGGAGGGAAGAAAGTGAAAATTGACCTGCCGACCGATGTAGAGAAGGCTGGGTTCAATGTGGTTACCAAGTCTGTATTCTCTACAGATAAGCTTGAAGATCTAGGATGGTGTGTAGTAGGTTCGATGAGGAATAAAATGGAAACTACTATCAATGAAGTGCGGATACGAAGTTTATAGATTAAAAGAATGTGATGGTACTAGACATGGCTACTAAAAGCGGAGAAGTCTGTTACAGCAAATCAAACGCGAGTTTTGCGTTAACAGTTACGCCCGCAAGTGAATCAATAATCAGTAATCAGTAATTCTAGTATCAACTGCTTATTGCTCTAACTTTCAAACACTTACATAATTCGAAATATTAAACTGCTTCATCATGAATATAGATTGCTTACAAGCTGAATTAAATGCAAGGCTTAATTGTCTTAGCAAAATAGTTGTATCATCAACATCCAATATTCCTGGGTTACCAATGCCTCGTAAAGATACTATGTGGCTGGTCGAGGATGTAAAAAGCGGAGTGGATTTCCATATCAATGGACTTCAGGCACAATCCCAGACCGTAATAATTGATGTGGCTGGCTCACTTTCGTTAAACTACATCTTGGGAACTCCATCTGCTCAGGTTAAGAATAAAGCCAATGCAGGTGCAATAGGACAATCTTCGTTGAACAATATTGTCATGACCTATATTGACATAATTGATGAATCTTATAATGCGGCTATCAATTATGATAAGGCCAGTGTGCTCTACAATCAATATATGGGTTCAGGGCAGAAAACTGCAAAACTACTTCAAGAGGCGTGGAATACAATTAATGCAGTATCTGTTCATTTCACGTCAGCGCAGCAGCTCACTTCTGCTATACAGGCGCAGGCTAAGATTGATAACGTACAGCTTTAAATAGACTCAAAACGCCTATGCTTGATATTTTCAGTTCTACAGTATAACAATATCGCTTAATACCTACTTTAGTCTATGTCTGATAAAAGTTCTTTCATTCAATCTCCATTTGCCATCGTTGCAATAAAGGTATATGAGGATTGCAATTCAAGCGTTCGTAAGATACTTAAGAGTGATTGGTACCTACTGAACAATTGGTATCAGTTGAAGGATGGACATCTGGAAAAGAACCATAATTCTGATGCACTAAAATCGCTATATGGTACTAATGTGACTGTTCAGGCTATAGTGGGAAAGAATGGTAGCGGTAAGAGTTCTCTGCTTGAGATTCTCTATAGGATGTTCAACAATCTCAGTTACATCATAACGAAAGGTACAGAGAGACCTAAGGCAGATGAACTCTACTATCACCTTGGCATATATGCAGAGATGTACTTTGAATTAGAAGGCGAACTTGGATGTTTGCAATGTGATGGTTCTGAAATGAGTCTTAAGTGGAACGATATCAATGAAAACATGTGTGCAAATGTAGAATCTAACGAATACACAAAAGAGGCAGATTTCAGGTTGCGTAAGAACGTTTCTCGTTGTTTTGGATATGCTTTGGTATCAAATTACGCTATGATGTCGCTTTATCCTTATGACTATGCTTCTGACGGTGAAGATGAAGAATTATTAGTTGGGGGAAACTGGTTAAATTCCCTCTACTCTAAAAACGATGGTTATCAAGCATGTATTGGTATCGAACCATATTAGGGGTATGGCAAGATAGATTTGAACATACAAAGTTCGCTTGTCAGATCACGCCTTGAATGCATGTTCATTGAATCGAAAGGCCGAGAGCTGTTTGATGGATATTCTTATCATAAAATAAAGCTTAAAGCTGACACTCTCTATACTTCAAGAAAAGTCAACGGAAGGGAAAAGTCAGAGGATAAATGGAAAGTGATCCTTGAGAAGGACTTCAAAAGACGTGCACATCGAAAGTCTTCAATCGTAAGCCAGATACTTTTGGGATATGGTTTGACTGACCTTAACTATGATGATAAAATTATCAATGCCGTTGCAGTATATGCAGTATGGAAGACATTATCGGTAGTATCCGTTTATAATCAGTTTACAGAGTACCGCCCCATTGGACATCCCGACAATTTCAAAAGGGATGCTGCTCCTACCTACACAAAGTTTTATAGTAAGGTGGAGAATGAGGGTTTTCCCGATAATTTTGGATCTCATATTGACCTAATTCAGAATATGTGTAAGAGACTAAGAAAGGATAAGTCTCATGCAACGGTAAAACTTAGACAAGCGCTTGATTTTCTGGATTATGCTCAGAAGAGGTGCAAAGTACGTAAAGACTGGGAGTGGCAGGAAGTAGAAACGTATGACGAATACATGCATGCAGTACATAATGATGTCATACCCGATTCTTATGATGAAATTATTGCACAGTTCCCACCACCAATTTTTGAACCTACTATATACTTGCAAAGGAAAAAACAAACGAGTGGTGAAGCGTCTGAGACGAAGGGCGATATACTTTATACAACATTGAGTACTGGCGAGAGGCAATTCCTGCAAACAATATCTTCTCTTATCTATCACATACGCAATGTTACTTCAATCGAGCCTAGGGAAGGAATGTTGCACTACAGGAACATTTATTTGTTTCTTGACGAGATAGAGGTGAGTTTTCATCCGGAGTATCAGCAGAGATTTATCGATATGTTCATCACAATGCTCAAGAATCAGAAGCTTTTGGACAAATGTAATATAAGTATCACTATTGCAACTCATTCACCTTTCGTATTGAGTGACATACCAAGATGCAATATCCTATGCCTTGAGGACGGATGGAATAGGTCTGATGCCATCAAGGGAGAGACATTCGCCTCAAATGTTTATGATTTGCTCAACAACCAGTTTTTTTTGAATAAGTTTGTAGGGGAGTTCGCATACAAGCAGATCGAGACAACCATCGAAAAATTGAGCGCTATGGAAAGCAATCTAAAAGATAATGATAATGCTAAAGTCCAACTTTCAGATTTGCAAGAATTAAAAGAGTATATTGATGTCATTGGCGATAGGTTCTTGAAGCATAGATTGTCACAGAGACTGATGGCGCTGCATCCCGATCGAGAAAAATATGAGCTCTATAAGTCTAAGGAAATGGAACTTGAGCTGTTGAGAAAGGAACTGGGGCTATGATACCTATACGTTATTCTTCTACCAAGATGCCAAATGACTATGAGGCATTTTACAAGGCGTTCAAGGATAAAATCGAGTTATGGTACAATAAGCAGCAGATAAGCAGCAAGAACCAGTTTGATGCTGAAACGCTGAAATTCTTAAAGTATATTCTGGAGAAGAAGCGCTTGAAGAATCTGTTGAACATGCCAGCAGAAGTGATACCAGACAAGATAAAGTCATTCAAAAAGCACTTTAAGGGATTTACCAATCAAATTTCTGGGCTCTTGGAGTTGTGTAGAGTCATATTTATAAGACATGGATACTCCAGTACAATGGATTCAGACAAGTATTCGTTCCCCAAGAACGAACTGATTGACGATGTAAATGCTGATGTGTGTCCTTATTGCAATCGCAACTTTATTAAGCATGTTACAAGTTCAAAGACTGTTGACAATGGAAATCCGATTACGGTAGAAGTGAAGGCACAATTGGATCATTTCTATGATAAAGATAAATATCCATATTTAGCAGTAACCAGACATAATCTGGTGCCTTGCTGTCCAACATGCAATGGTCGTGGGGGCAAATATACAGATGATGCTGGTGATAAAGGGATTGTCAATCCATTTGCTATGAAGGATAGTGAAGGCTTGAAATTTACTATAGATGTGGGAAAGAGCGGATTGTTGGATTTGGGACAGTTAGAGCACGACCTTAAGATTGGCCTAGCTTGCAAGCCTGGGTCGAATATGGATAAGAATAAGGAGACGTTTAACCTGCAAGCATTGTATGATACACACAAGGATTTTGCAGCGGAAATGTATAAGATTCATCTCTTTACGAATACGCAAGCCTATCGCGACTTCATAAGTAAGATTCTCGGTGATCCAGACCTTGGAGTCAGCAAAGAAGATATCTTCCGATTATTCTTTGGCACATATGAGAATCCATCGCAATTCAATAAACGACCACTATCTAAGTTCAAGAATGACATATTAGACGATATAGGCCGAACCCGAGAATAATTAAGCAAATCTCACAAGGATTGCTTGACTTTGCTCTGAATGCCGCTTAGTTTATGTTTTCATTTTTACCGAGCCATTGGCAAGGTCCGAAACCTTGATCACAGTGAATTTTGAGTTATCGATAATATCCATATCTTTGCCGCGAGAATTGTTCTTGATTCGCTACAAAATGGATTTATCAAACAGGTAAATGAGTTCATACTATGAGATGGTTGAGTCACTCAAGAAGGACAAGTTACTTCCCGAGTTGTCAAATGAAATTCGTAAATCCTATTAAATAAAAACAACTTTTTCTCCCGAAAATATCACTTCACAATCTGCCTGCAAATCAGGCGCAAATTCTTAGTGACCAAACTTTCTGACACTGAATAATGAATAAAAATAACAATAATATGACACGCAACAAGAAAAAGATTATCCGCTCGGTCACTGTCCCTCAGTCGATTGGGTTCTTCAGGGAGGTGATGTGCAGGATGGAGAAGATGGGGTATGAATCGGTGGTGGTGACCAGCCCGGGAAAACAACTGGACGATTTCCGCAAGGAATACCCGCAGTTCAGAACCATTGAGGTGCCGATGGAGCGGCATATAGCAATATTCAAAGACTTGTGGTCGCTCATCAGGATGATAGGGGTGATGATGAAGGAACGCCCCTACATGGCGCATTCGATGACTCCGAAAGCAGGACTCATGACGATGCTTGCCGCTTGGCTCACGGGTGTGCCTGTACGTGTACATATGTTCACCGGTCTGGTATGGCCCACGGCTACAGGTGGCAAGCGGAAGATACTGATGCTGATGGACAAGCTGATATGTGCGTGCGCTACTCACGTTATTCCTGAAGGGCAAGGCGTATTGAGCGACCTTCGCGACCATGGGGTATGCAAGAAGCCGATGAAGGTGCTGGGATATGGCAATGTGAGAGGTGTGGATATGGAGAAATTCAATCCGGAACGTTTTGCAGATGTCAAGAGGGAGGATGACAAGTTTACCTTCTTGTTTGTGGGACGCATCGTTGGCGACAAGGGTGTCAATGAATTGGTGGAGGCTTTCACGAAGTTGCATGATAAACATCGCCATACAAGACTTGTTCTCGTGGGCAATTATGAAGCGAATCTGGACCCGGTGAAGCAGGTGACAATGGACAGAATCAAGTCGAATCCGGACATTGATGCCTGTGGTCCGAGATATGGTGAAGACCTTCTGGTGGAATACATGAAGTCGGATTGCCATGTCTTGCCATCCTATCGCGAGGGCTTCCCCAATACGCCTATGGAAGCTGGAGCCATGGGGCTGCCGAACATCGTGACGGACATCAATGGTTCGCGCGAGATTATCGTCAATGGAGAAAATGGCTTGATGGTCCCTTCTAAAGATGCGGATGCGCTCTATGATGCGATGGAACGGATGCTGACCGATGAGTCCATGCGCAAGTCGATGGCTGGTAAGGCTCGAAAAATGATAGCTGACCGCTTTGAGAAGAATTTCGTGCAGAAAAGCCAGATTGCATTCTATGAAGAAATATTATGATTAGCATTTTCTTTCATCTTCTTGGTGCTGCCATTGGCACTGAACCTTTCTCTGGGCGTTCTATAACTTCTGATGAATGGTGGGCGCTTTACAAGATGTGTGCCGTTCATGGCGTGAAGGCTGTGGTGTTTGACTTTGTAAGGCAACTGCCAAAGTCGGAGGCTCTTGATAGAGCATTGCTGATGCAATGGCTTTCGGCTGCAACAGGTGTGGAGCAGACCATGAGGCGTATGCAGATGGCGGCAGAAGAGTTTGCTGAGGCAATGGAGAAGAGGGAGATTCCTGTGGTGGTACTGAAAGGATTGGCTTTTGCGCAGTATTACCCTAATCCGTTGCACAGGGAGTGTGGTGATCTGGATTGCTACATGATGGGCAAGAAGGAGGAGGGCGACTTGGCTGCTGTAGAGTTGGGCGGTAAGGTGGAGGAGGCTGGTTATAAGCATTCTCATCTTATATATAATGGCCTGACCATTGAGAATCATCGCTTCTTTACCGACTTTGATAATACTCCTACAGGAATACTGACGGAGCAGGCATTAGGTGAGTTAATGCAGGAAGCACATATTTATATAGGTGATTCCAAACTGTATTGTCCTTCTGTCAACTTTAATGCTTTGTTTCTTCTGAAACATGCGCAGGGGCATTTCATAGATGAGGGCATCCGCATGCGTCATGTGTTGGACTGGGCGTTGTTTCTCAAAGCTAAGCAGCAAGAAATGGATTGGCTTCGCATCTTGCCGATGTTGGAAACAACGCACACGGCACAGTTTGCAGGTTTGCTGACGGCTATTGCTATTCGGCATCTTCATGTTGACGTGCACCATGAAGGCTTGTTGGCTTTGGCATCAAACGCAGAGCAAAAGATGGTGGAGGCTGTGTTGGCAGACATCATGGGTGAGCAGCCAGCCATTTATGTGGATGGATTGTGGCATAAGACGAAACGTATTCTTCGCCGTTTCCGCCGTATGTGGAAGTTCCGCTCGTTGGCAAGCGAGTCCTACCCAAGGATGGTGTGGAATGCCTTTGCGTTCAGCTCGTATATGAAAAGAAAGGTAGGCACAGATTGAAGAAATAGTTTCAAGAAGTTTCAGAGGGGGCAGATGGTTTCATGGTAAAATCAAAAAAGTAAATCTTTCATTGTTGTATAAGATTAAAGAATAAAACACCCAAAACATATAAAACTTTTTTTAAACGAACACGAATCACACGAATTGAACGAATAAATTAAGGATTTCCAAACGAACATCCTCAGGAAAATCTATAACCAAAGATAGTTCAAGCGTCAAAATCAGTTCAATAGCCCACAGGGCGCGTGTTCAAAAACTGAGCTATCGCCATCGCTCTTCGTCTTTTAGTCTCTTCATCTCTTAGTCTTTATAAAAAACAAAAATCAATATGTACAAACATTTTTTCAAGCGGGTGATTGATTTCACCATCGCATTAGTCGCACTATTGGTCATCTGGCCGATATTGCTTGTGGTTTACATCTGGCTCACCATCGCCAACAAAGGTGCGGGTGCCCTGTTCTACCAGGAGCGCCCGGGTCTTCATGGCAAGATCTTCAAGGTCATCAAGTTCAAGACCATGACTGATGAGCGTGATGCCGAGGGCAAGCTCCTCCCCGATGCCGACCGCCTCACCAAGGTAGGCCGCTTCGTCCGCTCCACCTCGATCGATGAGCTCCCACAGCTCTTCAACGTCCTCAAGGGCGACATGGCACTCATCGGTCCTCGTCCGCTCCTGCCCCAATACCTCCCCTTATATTCCAAGGAGCAGATGCGCAGGCACGAGGTGCGCCCGGGAATCTCAGGATGGGCACAATGCCATGGTCGCAATGCCATCAGCTGGACGGAGAAGTTCAAACTCGATGTGTGGTATGTGGACCACTGCTCGCTCCTGACCGACCTGAAAGTAATTTTCATCACCATCAAGAAAGTGCTTGTGCGTGACGGCATCTCAGCCGAAGGTCAAGCCACAATGGAAGCGTTTAATGGACATAATTAAATTAAAATAAAATGAAAGATATAGCAATTTTTGGAGCAGGCGGCTTCGGACGTGAGGTGGCTTGCTTGATCAAGAGAATCAACGAGAAAGAACCCACTTGGAACTTCATCGGGTTCTTCGATGATAATGCAGAACTGAAAGGCACTCGAAATGAGTATGGTGAGGTTCTGGGGGGTATGAAAGAATTGAATGAATATGAAGGCAACCTGAGTATTGCCATTGGTGTGGGTTCACCTAATGCAGTCAAGGCAATAGTAGGAAACATTATAAATCCTAATGTTGAATATCCTAACCTATTGGATCCAACAGTAGAGATTGCTGACGCAAATAATTATGAATTGGGAAAAGGTAATGTCTTCTGCTCAAATTGTATCATAAGCATTGCTGTAAAGGTTGGCGATTTCAATTCGTTCAATAATAATACGGTGTTAGGACATGATGATGTAGTGGGAAACTTCAACTGTTTTATGCCTAACGTGAATATCAGCGGTGGTGTGAAGATTGGTGATGGAAACTTCTTCGGAGTGAAGAGCACAGTACTTCAATACCTGAAGATAGGTAACAACACCAAAATAGGTGGCATGACCTTGATTTTGAGGAACACTAAGGACGGATTCCTGTATATGGGTGTGCCAGGAAAGAAAGTAGAATTATAAAAACCAATTAATAACAAATTTAAAAAGTAACAAAAATGGACATTAAAGAATTTATCGAGAATTTCGTAGATCAGTTTGACGAAGTTCCAGCAACTGAAGTTACCCCTGAAACCCGCCATCATGAAATGGACGAGTGGTCTTCAATGATTGCCCTCTCAGTTATGGCAATGATTGATGAGGAATATGATGTGCAAATCAAGGCTGACGAGATGCGCAATTCCCAGACCGTACAGGAACTGTTTGACATTGTAAAATCATACCTTGATTAATATGTATAATCCTTATTCATTAGAAGGGAAGACAATCTTGATTACAGGAGCAGCTTCTGGCATAGGAAAAGAAACTGCCATTGAGAGTTCAAAGATGGGCGCAAAGATTGTTGCTGTCGATTTGAACGCTGATGGTTTGAATGCTCTAGCCCCTCAATTGGAAGGCGAAGGTCATTTGACCTTTGATGGTAACCTTTGTAATGATGAGTTCCTGAAGTTGCTGGCAGAGAATGCACCTGTATTGAATGGTGTCTTTTTGTGTGCTGGTGTTAGTGATACTACATTGGTTAAGTTCTTGACAGAAGAGAAGATAGACAGAGTATTCAACATCAACGTGAAAGCGCCTGTCATGATGCTGAAGTATCTGCTGAAAAAGAAAAAGGTTGCTGATGGCGGTTCGCTGGTATGGATGAGCTCTTATGGCGCAGAGAAGGTTGAGCCAGGATTGGGCATATATGCCGCCTCTAAGTCGGCCGTCAATGGTTTTATGCGTGCTTATGCAAAAGAGCTTATTGGCAAAAAGATTCGCTCAAACAGCATCATGCCGATGATGATCAAGACAGAATTGATAAGCACCCTTACCACCATATCGGAAGAGGACTGGAAAAAGCAGGAAGCAATGTATCCTTTAGGTTTCGGAGCTCCACAGGATGTAGCTCGTGTGGCTATGTTCCTGTTCAGTGATGCAAGCCGTTGGATAACAGGCACTCAGTTCAAGATGGGTGGAGGAAGTGATTTATAACAATAAGAAGTATGGCAATAATAAAATATCGAAATGTAGGCATAACGGCCATGAGTGCGTGTGTGCCAAGTAAGGTAGTCAGCAATCGTGACCTAGGGTATTTGATACCAGAGGAGGAGATTGATAAGACCATTAACAATATTGGTATCGAGGAACGTAGGGTAGCGGATGATGATGTATGTGCATCTGATCTCTGCTATAAGGCTGCAAAGCAGTTGATGGAGGATAATAACATCGACCCAAACAGCATTGACGTTTTGCTGTTTATGAGTCAGACAAGTGATTATCGTATTCCGGCAACTGCACCTATCCTTCAACATAGACTTGGCTTGAGCAAAGATACTTGTTGCTTAGACTTGTCTCTTGGCTGCTCTGGCTTTGTATTTGCGCTCTCCACAGCTTTTGCTTATGCAAGCATGGAAGGTGTGAACCGAGTGCTTCTGTTGGATGGCGAGACTTTCTCAAAAATCTGCAACAAGAGAGATAAGGTTGATTGGCCGCTCTATGGAGATGGTGCAACAGCCACTTTAATCGAGAAGGGAGATTTTGAGGAAAGTACTTTCATATTGAAGAGCGATGGAAGTGGTGCTAATGCAGTAATCATTCCGGGTGGCGGAATGAGAAATCCTGTAGCAGCAGATTCTTTAGTCGAGACAGTTCGCGAGGAAGGAAATATCCGCAATGATCTTCAAATATACATGGACGGTATGGATGTGTTCAATTTCGCCATGAGTGTAGTCCCTAAGGGAGTTAAGGAAATAGCCAAAGAGACCAATACCACATTAGATGATATTGATTGGCTCGTATTCCATCAGGCGAATAAGTTCATGACCGACTTCTTTGCAAAACGTTTGAAGTTCAATATGGATAAAGTTCCTTACTGTATTCAGAAATATGGCAACACCAGTTCAACCTCTGTTCCTTTGACTATCGTGAGCGAATTGAAGGACAAACTCAAGAAAGGTGACCGTGTTGTTATGTGCGGCTTTGGTGCAGGTTTGTCGTGGGGTACTGCTCGTGTTGTGTTTGGAAATTGTAAGATTTCACCTGTAATTGAATACTAAGATCTATGTTGGATACAATGAAATTTCATCATATCGGCTTGGCTGTCAAAGATATTTCTGCGACAGCTGCCGTTTATGTGGCTGGAGGTTACAAACAGTCGGAAACCATGTTCGACCCAGAGCAAAACGTGAACATCTGCTGGTTGACAAAAGAAGGGATGCCTGTTGTTGAACTTCTTGAACCAGTGGATGAAACTTCACCTGTCAACAAAACTCTTGAGAAGAACGGAGTGACCCCTTATCACACTTGCTACATAGTGGAAGATATAGAACTTGCTGTGAAAGAACTCAGAAAGATGAAGTATGTTATTGTGAGCAAGCCTGTAGAAGCTGTGGCTATCCATGGATGTAAGGTTAGTTTTCTCTATAACAAGAATGTCGGACTGATTGAACTTGTTGAATCTCCTGCAAATATTTGATTTATGGCAAGATATATTTTTAGAAACAACACCATAGAGCGTTTTTTCAGTAAAGATTACGCATTCTCGGGCTACGATGATATTTCCAACATTCCTCAAGATGCTGATGGGTATGTATGGTGGTATCAAGTTCCTGTGAAGTTTGAGCAGAGTGTGCTTGCTGAAGAAATACGCGGATATGCCCAGAAGTTGGGATTTGTGTTGAGTCAGATTGATGAGAATAAGTCGTTTGTGGGGCTAACAATGGATATCCTGTATGCTGTACCGTTCACAGACGATGACTATCAGTTGCAGGCTGCTGTGGCGGAGTATAACAATGCACTCTATGCTGCTGAGGCGAGTCACAGTAACGTAAAAGTGATTGACATTACTGAATTCACACGAAAATACTCGGCTTCTGAACTGTTTGACTGGAAATTCTATTTCATCAGTCAGATGGGCATGAATCCTAAACTCAACAAGGATTTCAAGGCTTGGTGGGACAAGAAAATGAATTCTGTCAGCTTGAAGCGCAAGAAGTGTTTGGTGCTCGACTTGGACAACACGCTTTGGGGTGGAGTGCTTGGTGAAGAGGGTATTGAAGGTATCAAGATTGGTGGCGACTATCCAGGAAAGGCTTTCCTCTATTGGCAGGAGGCCTTGCTTGAACTGTCAAAAAGTGGAGTGGTCCTGACAGTCTGTTCAAAGAACAACGAGCAGGATGTGCTTGATGCATGGGAAAAGAATCCTTTCATGATCTTGAAGAAAGAGCATTTTGCAGCCTATCGCATCAACTGGACAGACAAGGCTACCAATATCAAGGAACTGGCGCAAGAACTGAATATCGGTTTAGATAGTTTCGTGTTTGTGGATGACAATCCTACAGAACGCGAATTGATCAAGCAGATGCTGCCTATGGTGGAGGTTCCTGAATTTCCAGCCCAACCTTACGAGTTGATGCCATTCTTCAAGCAGCTCGTTGAGGACTACTTTAAGGTATATTCTGTTACAGATGAGGACAAAAAGAAAACCGAACAATATAAGCAGAATGCAGCTCGTGCACAAGCACAGAGTTCATTTGCAGATTTTGACTCTTTCTTAGAGTCGCTCGATATTCAGATTACCATTGAAGGGGCTAATGAATTCAATATTCAGCGTATTGCCCAGATGACTCAGAAAACCAACCAATTTAATTTGACTACTCACAGATACACAGATGCAGATGTGCGTGGATTTGTTGAAAGCGGATGGAAGGTTTGGTGCATAAGTGTGGCAGACAAGTTTGGCGATAATGGTATCACGGGTGCTATTATGGTGAAACCTGATGGCGAGATTGACACCTTCCTGCTGAGTTGTCGCATTTTGGGCAAAGGTATTGAGATAGCTTTTGTAAAGACCATTATCTCGTTGCTTGCAAAAGAAGATATGATGCATTTGACAGCCTCCTATTTGCCAACCGCCAAAAACGCACAAGTTAAAGAGTTTTGGGATAAGGCAGGCTTTTCTTGCACAAAAGAGAACGAAGACGGCAGCAAGTATTATTCTATAGACATACAAGATGCAGACGTTAAGATTAAGGAATTTTATCACATAACAGTCAAATAAGAAAACAATTATGGAAGAAAAAGTATTAGAAATATTGAAGGAAACATTCGAATTAGATAGTGTTGACAAAACTTGTTCACAAACCACTTGCGAAGCTTGGGACTCAATGGGTCAGTTGAATCTTGTGGCTGAACTGGAAGATGCTTTTGATGTTTCGTTAGAGCCAGAAGAGATTGGCACAATGAAGGCGTTCGATGACATTATTCGCATCTTGAAGGAGAAAGGAGTGTAATATTGAATATTCTACCAATACATAATTCTATCATGAACTCAGTAACCTACGTCCTCTATCGTGAGGATGTAGATTACTGTGTGTTGATTGACTGCGGAGAGTGGGAAACGCTTAAACCGGTTATTGAACGAATCGGCAAGAGCGTGAAGGCCGTTCTCCTTACACATGGTCATTCAGATCATATCTATGGTTTTGTTGGTCTATTGCAGATGTATCCGGAAGCTGAAGTCTATACGACTGAATACGGGCATCTGGAATTGCAGAGTGATAGAAAAAATCTGTCATTCTACCATGGATATCCTTTTACTGTAATGGGGTATCATCAGAAAACATTAATTGGAGGTGAGGTTCTTCATTTTGAAGGCCTAATGGATGTGGGGGTAATAGCCTCTCCCGGTCATTCCCCAAGTTGTCTGTCATATAAAATTTCAAGTTACATGACTTCAGTGTTCCATGGGTTCAAAGGTGTACTGTTCACCGGAGATGCTTATATACCGGGAATTAATGTATTCACAAAATTTCCCAAAGCAAATAAGCAATTAGCAGAGAAATCACGCACCTTACTCTCGCAATTAGAGAGCGAAGGATATATCATATATTGTGGTCATCATGACTACGAGGATTTAGTAAAGTAAGTTATGTATCTCTTTTGGCCGCAATTGCATCATAGGGATGAGTGAAAGCTATGGGCATGGGGCTGGTCATTGACACTAATGAAAATAGGAGTCGCAAGGGCATGAGCTTCTTAAAATTCTTACAGATTACACTGCTCATTGCTCACAGCTCATCGCTCATAGCACATCGCTGAAGCTGAGTTCGGAATTAGCAAAGACGATTTCAAAGCCAAAATGTATATAAACAGGGCTCCATAGCTATCGAACGAAGAATTTGACTCTATATACAATGATAGCGATGAGATACTGAAACTTCTATTTTCTATCACTAAAACTTTAAAAGATAACAAAAAGATATAATACAATGGAAGAAAGAAAAACTATCTACCTCTGTCTGGCTCACATGAGTGAGGACGGAATGGAACAGAAATACGTCAAAGAGGCGTTTGACACGAACTGGGTGGTGCCGATGGGTCCGAACGTGAATGCGTTTGAGCAGGACTTGGCGAACTTTGCCAATGGCAATACTGATGGTAGCAAGCTCGACCGAAAGGTGGTGTGCCTCTCGGCAGGAACTGCTGCGGTACATCTGGCTCTGCTGGCGTGTGGTGTAGGTCAAGGGGATGAGGTGATTGTGCAGTCATTTACTTTCTGTGCTTCTTCCCACCCTATCACCTATCTGGGCGCAACTCCTGTGTTCGTTGATTCTGAGCCTACGACTTGGAACATGGATCCTGAGCTATTAGAGAAGGCAATCATCGACCGTAAGGCCGTGACCGGAAAGTACCCGAAGGCGATTGTGCCGGTGGCGCTCTATGGCATGCCGTATCAGATTGACAAGATTATGACGATCGCCGATAAGTACGGTATTCCTGTGGTGGAAGATGCGGCAGAAGGTATGGGCAGCCGTTTCAACGGACAGGTGTTGGGTACGTTCGGTAAGTTTGGCGTGCTGTCGTTCAACGGCAACAAGATGATCACGACTTCTGGGGGTGGGGCGCTGATTTGCCACAATGCCGAGGATGCGAACACCGTAATGTGGTATGCCACTCAAGCGCGTGATGCTTACCCATACTATGAGCATACCGCCATCGGATATAACTATCGTATGAGCAATGTATGTGCTGGTATCGGCCGTGGTCAGATGACGGTTCTCGATGCTCATATCGCCCATCATAAGCATGTGCAGGAGTTGTATCGCGAGCTGCTGGCTGACGTGAAGGGTGTGCATCTGCATGAGCAGCCTGCTGATACTCGATATGATTCCAACTTCTGGCTGTGTGCTGCCACGATTGACCCTGATGTAAGAATCAAGGGACAGGAGAATGCGTATAAGGAGGTGATAAAGACGGCTGTGGGTGGTGCAGCGGGTGTCATCAAGGCTGTGGACAGTGCCACTACGGATTGTCAGCCGAATGAGAATGTAGAGGCATTGCGCGTCTTCATGTTGCAGAAGAAGGTGGAGTGCCGTCCGGTATGGAAACCGATGCACAAGCAACCTGTGTATAAAGATGCTCCTGCCTACGTGAATGGCGTATCAGAGTCCATCTTCAAGGTCGGCTTCTGTCTCCCGGCAGGCCCTTACGTCAGTGACGATGATGTGCGCTATATTGTGGATTGCATCAAAGAAGCGATAGTTCGATAGGTTATGATAGATAGAGTAATAACGGGTCACCTGTATAACCACGTGTGAGCGCAAGATACGGAGTCAGATGAGAGTCCTGTGAACGTTATCCATCTGTATCCTGATATAGAGATGGCGTACAGCCTGACACACTCTCTGAGGATGATCTTTGCCCAGAAGTGCGACAAGGAAGCCGGACGTAAGAGCATCAAGAAGTGGTACGCCAAAGTAGGCGAGTTTGATAATAAAGCCTTCAACGACATTGCCGCAGCCATGTACGACAGGGAGGACGAAATACTCAACTATTTTGTGAACGGGTCAACCAATGCTTCTGCAGAATCGCTGAATGCTAAGATTAAGGATTTCAGGGCTCAGTTAAGAGGTGTTACTGACAAGAAATTCTTCATCTTCAGACTGGTCAAGATTTTCGGTTAATCCACGCGGTTATGCAGGTGACCCGTTAAAGGTTCATGGTTATGACACAGGACGATAGATGGCAAGCGAGATACGAGGAAGTGAAGGCGTTTATTGAGAAGAATAAGCGGAACCCGTCGAAGCATGATGATGCCGAGCGTGGCATGTTCCTGAATTGGGTGAAGCACAACAGGAAGGTGTTCAATGCGGGGGAGATGAAGGAAGAACGAAGGGAGAAGTTCCAAAGGCTATTGGAACTGATGGAAGAATATCGGAGGAAGAATCAATACGATAGAAGGGGACTGTGGGAAACCTTGGAATTGGAATTTTAAATGGCGGCGTTCCCTGCCAGCACAATTTATAAACCGTCAGGGTTCCAAAGGTGACGGGCCATGTCTACGTGCCTGTTGGGTTTGAAACTTACGCCTTCGGACTTAAGAAGCGGTTCTTGCATGTGCCAACCAGGGGCGGTGCGACCAACTGCGTTGACGACCCGATGGCAGGGCAGGGATGCGGCTTCAGGAGAATAGTGGAGAATGCGACCCACCAACCGCGAATGACTGGGCCAGCCGGCCAATGAGGCAATATGACCATAGGTGGTGACGTAACCCCGTGGTATCTGACTTACAATGCTGAGTACGTCTGCATGAAATGTGCGGGCCTGCTCGGCATTCATTGTATATACATAGTCCATGTCGCTATTGGTGGCCATTTGTGATGCAAAGATACGAAATATACTTGGCTTTTCCCTCAATTTGATTTATCTTTGCGATGAAAACGATGTTATGACAACGGTTCAGGAAATTATCGAGTATATGGAGTCGTTGCGTAGTGACGAGCAACGGCGAGTACTGATGCGGTTCTTTAAGACTGGCCCAGGGGAGTACGGCGAAGGCGATGAATTCCTGGGCCTTAAAGTGCCGCAGACGAGAGAGGTCGTCAGGGCTATTCCTAAAGATTTCCCATTACATAGTGTTCCAGAACTGTTGAAGTCGAAATGGCATGAGGTGCGTCTCTGCGGACTTCTCCTATTAGTAAGAGAGTTTGAGCGCCAGTCCACGAAACATCTTATCAACGACAATGGAGCCATTCAACTGCGTGACGAGGTGCTAACCATGTATCTCGATTATGCCGAACGGGCGAACAACTGGGACCTTGTCGATGCGTCAGCCCCAGCCATTCTTGGTCATTGGCTTTTATTACCCACCCATCTTAGTGACGGAACCGATGCGTATAAGTATCGGGTCCTTGATGAACTTGCCGCGAGCCCTAACCTTTGGCGGCAACGCATGAGTATGGTCTGCACCTGGAAAACGTCGCAGCAGGGCGATGCGTCGTGGTGCTTGAGATACGCGGAGATTCATCTGCACCACTCACACGACCTGATGCATAAGGCTGTGGGATGGATGCTGCGCGAGATGGGGAAGCGATGCGGTATGGACATCCTTCGCGATTTTCTTCGAGAGCATGTCGGTGAGATGGCACGAACGACCTTGCGATATGCAACAGAGAAGATGTCGGAACCAGAACGGAAGTATTGGATGACGATATGATGGACAGTTATCTAAACACGGAGAATATAGCCAGGAGTGGGGCTGGTGTGGAGTACCATCCGCTGAAACCCTTCCTGCCCGAGAATGCAAAGGTCTTGTTTTTGGGCAGTTTCCCACCTCAACGCAAGCGGTGGTGTATGGATTTCTATTACCCCAACTTCATCAACGATCACTGGAGGATTGAGGGCGATGTGTTCTTTGGAGATAGGAACCACTTCGTGGACCAGGCAAACAAACGATTTAACATTGAAGACATCATTACTTTCTGTACGGAAAGGGGAATTGCCTTCTTCGATACAGCTACAGCCGTCCGTCGCCTGAAAGACAATGCGTCGGATGAGTTCTTGGAAGTGGTGGAACCAACGGATGTCCATGGGCTACTGGTTCGCTTGCCCCATTGTGAAGCGATAGTTACAACGGGCCAAAAGGCAACGCTCACGCTTTGCCAATACTTTGGAATCGCGGATGTACCGAAGGTGGGAGCCTTTGTCCCAATCCCAGGCCTGTGTAATAAGGACGCAGGACAGATATGTTTGTATCGGCTTCCTTCATCATCGCGTGCCTATCCGTTGGCATTCGAGAAGAAAGTCTCTTCCTATCGCCAGATGTTCGAAAAGGTGTTGTGTAATTGACAAACGTAAGTATGTGCGAACTAATAGAGCAAGTCAATAATGTACTATGGGGCTATGTGCTCATAGCAGCCTTGGTTACTTGCGGCCTATGGTTTACGTGGAAAACACGCTTTGCGCAGTTCCGCATGATAGGTGAGATGCTACGCTTGCTTACAGACTCTGCGACATCGGGCACAAGTGGTTTGCAAGACAAACTATATAGAGAAGGGTTTACACAAGCGTTGGATGGCCTACCTCTTTGCTATTGTCATTTTGGGAAAGTATACATTCCGCCTGCTCGACGACTACCTCGCTCAGAAGCGTCGTGGTATTAAGGAACCTACGTTCCACCGTAGCCAGTTCCCGGAGATTCAGGAGGAATTAGAATGTTGGGATTAAACACAAATAAATGGAACGAGAAAAGATTTATTCGGCGGCCGGACTGATAGCGTACATTCAAGAGGTGGGTTTCCTGCCTCTTCTCGATAGTGGTATCAGCGGGTTCTCGGCCGATGCCGTCGTGAGCGACGACTGCCGTTATGTGACATTCCCTGATGGCGGTTGGGACTGGCCTTTGTGGAAGTGGAAAGGTCCCATCGTTCAGGAGGGCGCTTGCGTTTATGGTAAGTTCTATGACAATAAGGCCGGTTTCATAAGCCGCCAGTGGTGGCCCGACTTCTATAATTATCGTCGCAGTAAGCATCCCGCTCCGCAGGAAGGTTCCATCGAGGAAGCCATATTGTTTACTTTGCAGGAGCACGACAGTCTGATAACGCGTCAGTTGCGCAAGGCATGTGGCTTCGACGGGACGAAGATGAGAAGCAAGTTCGACGGTTACATCACCCGCCTGCAAATGGGATGTTATATCGTAACCGAAGACTTCGTGTATCCCACCGACAAGCACGGGCGTGAATACGGGTGGGGCTGGTCGCTCTTGACCACCCCTGAATCCCTCCTCGGACCTGATGCCAGTCGTTGCGAACGTTCGCCTCAAGAGTCGTTTGAGCGGTTGTTTGCGCATTTCTGCCAGATATTGCCCCATGCCTCGGAAAAACAAATACTTAAGTTGATAGGCTAACATACGTATATAATTCCTGAATTTGTTGTATCTTTGTGGCAGAATGAGTGAGAAGAGCAGAAAACGCCCCTGGTGGGTGGCCACACTTTTTGCGGCGGAAGAGATTCCGGCAAGCATTGTCACCTACGTGGCTGTGCTCATGTTTCTCCAGACCGACACCAGCCCTGCCACGTCCACGTTCTATTGCGGACTGCTCTTCCTCCCCTGGGTACTGAAGTCGTTCCTGCGCAATCGGGTCCGGGCCTTGGGACACTTCCGCTACCAGTTGCAGTGGCTCGAGCTTGCTCTCGTGGCAACGATGATGGCCCTCGCCTTTTCTTTCCTTCGTTATACACATCAGACTTTTGCTCTCTTCTTTGGCCTGTTCGTGCTGTCATTCTTATCGGCCTGGCACGAATTGGCAGCCCGCATGTATTACGAACGCATGCTACGGCCCCATGAACAAAAGTACTACAACACTCCCAAGATAATCTTTTCGCAATCTACCGTTGTGCTCACCTATGGCCTATTCATTATGATGGTCGGTGCACTGCAGGTCATCTATCGGCGCATCCCCAGGTCGTGGAACGAGGGATGCTACCTGATGGCTGGCCTTTTGCTGCTATTTGCCATTTGGCACATGTTCTCCCTGCAGCGTCCCCATATAGCCGACCCTCGTGAGCGCGGTAGTGCCTTGGGTGCGGTTCGTGATGAGATTCGGGTCATTGACCGTATTCGGCACAAATCCCATTGGCGACAGGCCGTTGTCGCCCTGGCTTTGTTGCTGTTGCCCCAGAGCCTAATGTTCTACAGCCGTGTGCTTTTCCTCTACTTGCCCAAGTCCGACGGCGGACTGGGTTGCACGATTCAGGAAATCGGTTTTGCCCAAGGCGCGTTCGGCGTAATTGCATTCTCCATTGGTATTCTGCTGGGGCGTCAGCTTCTTCGATGGGTCGATGTGCGTCGTGTCTTTTGGTGGATGGCCATACCCCTCGGTCTCTCCCCCTTGCTCTACCTGTTAATGTGCTACGAACCTCCTTCGTCGCTCATGGTGCTCTGCATGGCCACCTTCCAGGCCCAGTTCTTCTTTGGCTTCGGACTCAACGTGACGATGATGTTCGTCCGCTATATCAGCGGCAACCGCTACCGCAATACAATTAACTACCTTTACATACCTCTTGTGGCAACAGTCATGTTGCCCGCCATGGCTGCATCAGGATGGATGGTCGAGCACTTGGGCTTCCGTCTCTTCTTCCTGATTGACACGGCAACGGCCCTTCTGGCATGGCTCTACGTATACGTAACGAAAATCAAATGTAAAGTCTTTATAAAAGAATGAAACCTTACACTTGGATTCCCACCCTCTACTTCGCCGAGGCCTTGCCATATATGGCAGTGATGACCCTTTCGGTAATTATGTACACGAATCTTGGTCTCTCCAACACGGAGCTGGCTCTCTATACCAGTTGGCTCTATCTGCCTTGGGTGATTAAGCCCCTGTGGAGTCCCATTGTCGACCATCTGCGTACCAAGCGCTGGTGGATTCTTGCCATGCAGGTGCTCGTCGGGGCCTCATTGGCCGGCGTAGCACTGACACTGCCCATGGCCCAATGGTTGCGTCTCTCGCTGGCTTTCTTTTGGCTGATGGCCTTCAGTAGTGCCACTCACGACATTGCAGCCGACGGATTCTACATCCTTTCGCTTTCCCAGGAAGACCAAGCGCTGTACGTGGGCATCCGCAGTACCTTCTATCGCGTGGGCAGTATCTTTTGCCAAGGCATCCTGGTGATGTTGGCTGGCTGGCTCGAAAGCCGCCATGGTGTGTCGCTGGCATGGAGCATCACGATGCTTCTGATGGCAGCCCTGATGGTTGCCCTCGCAGGGTGGCACTTCGTTTCCCTTCCGCGTGTGGAAACAACAAGCATGGAGCAAGACGAGGAAACGGCTGGCATCGTTTCGTTCTTGCAGTCCCTTATCACCCCCTTTGTTGACACCCTTCGCGCCTTTTTCTCTAAGCCCCACATTGGGGCAGCCGTGCTTTTCATGCTGCTTTTCCGCTTGCCTGAGGCACAGTTGGCCAAGATGGCCCAGCCCTTCATGCTTCGCACGCTGGAGGAGGGTGGTCTGGCGTTGAGCACGGCCACTGTGGGCTTCGCCTACGGGACGTTGGGTATCATCGGACTGCTGGCCGGAGGCATCGTGGGCGGATGGGTCGTTTCGCGCCACGGTCTGCGTCGTTGGCTTTGGCCGATGGTGTTGGCCATCTCGCTGCCCGACCTCGTTTACGTCTATCTGGCCTATGCCCAACCCACCAACCTGCTTATTATCAACAGTTGTGTCTTCATTGAGCAACTTGGCTACGGATTTGGCTTCACGGCCTACATGCTCTTCCTGGTCTATTTCTCACGTGGTGAGCGCTCTACCTCGGTGTTTGCCCTTTGCACCGCCTTCCAGGCGCTGGGCATGATGTTGCCCGGCATGATGGCTGGCTGGTTGGCCGACCAGCTTGGCTTCCGCGTTTTCTTCGTATTCGTTTGTCTGTGCACGTTGGTCACCTTCTATGTTTCGGGACTCGTGCGCCGTGATATCAAATAAGAACAATCCCCCCGACACCTATGAACACAGCACAAGATAGTCACGCCAACGAGCAGCTGCTGGAACTGCGTGACACCCAGTTTATCAACCTCATGCGCAGGCGCATCTTCAACGTGCTGCTTGTGGCCAACCCCTACGATGCTTTCATGCTGGAGGACGACGGACGTGTGGATGAGAAGATTTTCGACGAATATGCCAAGCTTGGTCTGCGCTATCCCCCACGTTTCGTTCAGGTTGCCTCGCAGGAAGAGGCAGAGCGCGAGCTCCGGCGGACCAGTTTCGAGTTGGTCATCTGTATGCCTGGTAGCGAAGTGGGTCAGGGCTCGACGGATGTCTTCGACATAGCCCGTAACATCAAGTTCATGAATCCCAAGGTGCCCATCGTGGTGTTGACGCCCTTCTCACACGGCATCACAAAGCGCATGGAGCACGAAGACCTGAGCATCTTCGAATATGTGTTCTGCTGGCTGGGAAACACCGAGCTGCTCTTGTCCATCATTAAGCTGATTGAGGACAAGATGAATCTGAGACACGACACCGAGGCCGGCGTGCAGATGATTATGCTTGTCGAGGACAACATCCGCTTCTATTCCAGCATCCTGCCAAACCTCTATAAGTTCGTGTTGCAGCAAAGCCTGGAGTTTGCCACCGAGGCACTGAACTCCCAGCTTGAGACACTGCGCATGCGCGGACGCCCAAAGATTGTGCTGGCCCGCACCTACGAAGAGGCCTGGAAATTGTATAGCGAACACAAGGACAACACCTTGGGAATCATTAGCGATTGCCGTTTTCCCCGTGGCGGGGTGAAGGACGAGCGTGCCGGGCTCGACTTGCTGGCAGCCGTTCGTCAGCAGGATGAGTTCTTGCCCTTCATCATGGAATCGTCGGAACCCGACATCGCCAAGGAGGCCTGCAACTATGGCGCCTCGTTCCTCGACAAGAACTCGAAGAAGCTGAATGTCGACCTCCAACACTTGGTGTACCATTACTTCGGTTTCGGCGACTTTATCTTCCGCGACCCGCGAACCATGAAGGAGGTGGTGCGCGTGCGCAACCTCAAGGACCTGCAAGACAATATCTTCACGGTGCCGGCCGAGTCGTTGCTCTATCACGTCTCGCACAACAACGTGTCGCGTTGGCTCGGTTCGCGTGCCCTCTTCCCCATAGCCGACTTCCTGCGACGCATCAAGTGGGACACGAATCCCGACCTCGACGCCCATCGCCAAATCATCTTCGACGCGATAGTTAAATACCGAAAAATGAAGAATCAGGGCGTGGTGGCAGTGTTCAACCGCGACCGCTTCGACCGCTTTTCGAATTTCGCCCGCATCGGCGACGGCTCGCTGGGAGGCAAGGGACGCGGCATAGCCTTCATCGACCACATTATCAAGCGCCACCCCGACCTCAACGAACTGCCTGGGGCACGCGTGATGATTCCCAAGACGGTAGTACTCTGTACCGACGTGTTCGACGAATTCATGGAACGCAACGAACTCTACCCCGTGGCTCTGAGCGACGTGAGCGACGAGGAGGTGCTGCGTCACTTCCTGGCTGCCAAACTGCCCGACCGCCTGATAGACGACCTTATGGCCCTGCTCGATGTGGTGCAGCAACCCATTGCCATACGCTCCTCATCGCTGCTCGAGGACAGTCACTACCAGCCCTTTGCCGGTATCTACAGTACCTACATGATACCTTATAACAGCGACCGCCAGTCGCGACTGCGCATGTTGGTAAGTGCCATCAAGGGCGTCTATGCGTCGGTCTTCTATCGTGCCTCCAAGGATTACATGACAGCCACATCCAATGTTATCGACCAGGAGAAGATGGCCGTCATCCTTCAGGAAGTGGTGGGCACGCAGTATGGCGACCGCTTCTATCCCCACATCTCGGGTGTGGCGCGGTCCGTCAACTATTACCCCATCGGCGACGAGAAGGCAGAGGAGGGCGTTGTGAACCTGGCCTTGGGTTTGGGTAAATACATCGTTGACGGGGGGCTCAACCTACGTGTCTGCCCGGCCCATCCCGACAAGGTGTTGCAGACCAGCGAACTCGACATGGCCCTGCGCGAGACGCAAACACGCTTCTATGCCCTCGACCTCAAGAATATTTCGTCCGACATCTCGGTCGACGACGGGTTCAACCTGCTGAAACTAAACGTGCGTGAGGCCGACAAAGACGGGTCGCTGGCCGGTCTGGCCTCTACCTACGACCCCTACGACCAAGTGCTGCGCGACGGCATTTACGAAGGTGGACGCAAGGTCATCACCTTGTGTGGCGTGCTTCAGCAGGGTGTGTTCCCCTTGCCCCAGTTACTCACCCTGTCGATGAAATACGGACAGCAGGAGATGCGTCGCCCCGTGGAGATTGAACTGGCCGTAAATCTCAACCCCGACCGCACGGGAGAGTTCTACCTGTTGCAGATACGTCCGATGGTCGACAACAAGATGCAGTTGGACGAGGATTTGAGTGAGATACCCGACGACGAGGCTGTCATCCGTTCGCATAATGCCATCGGGCATGGCATCCTCACCGATATTCAGGACATCGTCTACGTGAAGACATTGCCCACGGTCGACGGACAACCCGTGTATTCAGCCAGCAGCAACCCCGCTATTGCGGAGGAAATCGAGCGCATCAACCGCACGTTCCTCGACGAGGGGCGCAACTACGTGCTCGTGGGCCCCGGTCGTTGGGGCTCGAGCGACTACTGGCTGGGCGTGCCGGTGAAGTGGCCTGCCATCTCTGCCGCTAAGGTTATCGTGGAGGCTGGACTTGAGAACTACCGCGTGGAACCCAGCCAGGGCACCCACTTCTTCCAAAACCTCACTTCCTTTGGCGTGGGCTATTTCACGGTGAACGACTTCATGCAGGACGGAATCTATCGTCAGTCGATGCTCAACTCCATGCCGGCAGTCCACGAGACAGAACACGTGCGCCACGTGCGCTTCCCCCACGCGCTCACCATCAAGATTGACGGTATGCGCAAGGAAGGCATCATCATGTGCTGAGCAATTGTATACTTATTATATATATAAAGGTATATTTAAAGGAATTTGATATTAACTACTATATTTTTGTAAGATTATTTGGTCAAATTGTGTAAAATTGTTACCTTTGCACTCGAAAAGGTAAAAGATTGACACTTAACATTAGTTTTTATGGACGCAAAGAAAGTTTTAGACGACCTGAAACGTCGTTTCCCCAACGAGCCCGAGTATCATCAGGCCGTGGAGGAGGTGCTGGGAACCATTGAGGAAGAATACAACAAGCACCCCGAGTTTGACAAGGTAAACCTCATCGAGCGCCTGTGCATTCCCGATCGTGTTTACCAATTCCGCGTGACTTGGATGGATGACAAGGGCCAGATTCAAACCAACATGGGCTACCGCATTCAGCATAACAATGCCATTGGTCCCTATAAGGGTGGCATTCGCTTCCATAGCTCGGTGAATCTGGGAATACTGAAGTTCCTGGCTTTCGAACAGACGTTTAAGAACTCCCTGACCACGTTGCCCATGGGCGGTGGCAAGGGCGGTAGCGACTTCAGCCCCCGTGGCAAGTCGAATGCCGAGGTTATGCGTTTCTGCCAGGCTTTCATGCTCGAGCTCACTCGTCACATTGGACCTAACATCGACGTACCTGCCGGCGACATCGGCGTGGGCGGTCGTGAGGTAGGCTACATGTTCGGCATGTATAAGAAGTTGACGCGCGACTTTTCAGGTGTGCTCACGGGAAAGGGTCTGGAGTTTGGCGGAAGCCTCATTCGTCCCGAGGCTACCGGCTACGGCACCGTGTACTTCCTGCGCGCCATGCTAAAGACCAAGGGCGACACCATAGAGGGTAAGAAGGTACTTATCTCCGGCGCGGGCAACGTGGCACAATACGCTGCCGAGAAGGTGCTGCAGCTTGGTGGTAAGGTGATGACCATGAGTGACTCCGACGGCTACATCTACGATCCCGATGGCATCGACCGTGAGAAGCTCGACTACATCATGGAGCTGAAGAACCTCTATCGTGGTCGTATCCGCGAGTATGTCGACCAGTATCCCTCGGCCAAGTATGTCGGCGACGGTGCAAAGCCCTGGTTTGAGAAGGCCGACATCGCCTTGCCTTGTGCAACACAGAACGAACTCAACGAGGAGCAGGCCAAAGCTCTTGTGGCCAACGGCGTTATTGCTGTGGCCGAGGGAGCTAACATGCCCTCAACGCCCGGTGCAATCCGCGTGTTCCAGGAAGCTAAGATTCTCTACTCGCCCGGTAAGGCTTCGAACGCTGGTGGCGTGAGTGTCAGCGGTCTGGAGATGTCTCAGAATTCCGAGCGTCTCAGCTGGTCGGCCGAGGAGGTTGATGCCAAGCTGCTCTGGATTATGGAGAACATCCACGAGAACTGTGTCAAGTATGGCACTGAGCCCGACGGCTATGTCAACTACGTGAAGGGTGCCAACGTTGCCGGCTTCATGAAGGTTGCCAAGGCTATGATGTCGCAAGGCATCGTTTGATAAGCGGAGCCAAGGTGTTCCGCTGATGTCGCAAGGCATCGTTTGATAAGCGGAGCCAAGGAAATAGGTACGATTGAATTGCTTTATAATGTGTGTGTGAAAGGTGGAGCGCCGGTTGGCCTCCATCTTTCTTTTTATGTGGCCTGTGGCATGGTTTCCCATGGGTGCGCCTGCGGCTTCGTGTGCCTTTGAGTGCCGCAAGGCGAAGGGGCGCAGGGAGATAAAGTTAACCTTCCGCCATAGGTTAACTTAACTTATGAGGGAAGGTTAACTTAACTTGCGGCGAGGGGTTAACTTAACCTGCGAGCGCGGCTACCGCTTATTGGGGAATGGCTCCCTGGGCGGTTGGGGAGAATGGGCAGTAAATTTTGCTATATCCTTATGCGTATCTGCTTCAAATATGTGATAACTAAATGGATAAAAAAACTCCCACCGAAGCGGGAGTATAGGTTTTACCCTTCGGCCATTATGGCCTTATTGTGATAAGATATAGGAATCTTACTGGGTACAAAATTACGAAAAGGATTTGATTCTTCAAATTTTATTCATATTTTTACGGGGAAAAACTTTAAATTAATATCATGGAACGTATATTGGGTATTGATACCGGAACTAATAGTCTTGGTTGGGCCATTGTTGAGAGAGATGAGAACCAATGCAGACTGCTTTATAGGGGGACTCATTGCTTTTCCGAGGGGGTAAAGATTGAAAAAGGCATAGAATCCTCTAAGGCTTCAGAACGAACGGAGCATCGTTCTGCTCGCAAACACTATTGGCGTAGGAAGATACGAAAGATTCGATTATTGACTATTTTGTCTGCAAATAATCTTTGTCCACATCTTTCGAAAGAGGAACTGCATGAATGGCGGACCAAAAGAGTATATCCCATGAACGAAGCCTTTTTAGCTTGGCAGCGTACGGAGGACAAAGAGGACATAAATCCCTATCACTTCCGCCATATATGCCTGACACAAAAGTTGGACCTCTCCGACCCTGTTCAGCGCCATATCCTCGGTAGGGCTCTATATCACTTGAATCAGCGTCGTGGATTCCTTAGCAATCGCAAGGATAACACTAAAGAGTCAGAAGGTGCTGTAAAGAAAGGTATTGACACGCTATCTGAGGCGATGCAAGCTGAAGGCTGTCAGTATCTGGGAGAATATTTCTACCGTTTATATCAACGTGGCGAACGTATTAGGACACACTACACCCATCGCAAAGACCACTATCTTACTGAATTTCATGCAATCTGCAAAAAGCAGGAACTTGAGGCATCTCTTGTTACGAACCTTGAGGAAGCCATATTTTATCAGCGCCCCTTAAAATCACAAAAGGGAACTGTCGGCACCTGCACCTTTGAGAAAGGAAAAGCACGTTGCTCCGCTTCCCATCCCCTATACGAAGATTTTCGCATGTATCAGTTCCTGAACAATGTGAAAATCAAGACTCCCGCTGATGCTGCCACGCGTCCGTTGAATAGAGAAGAATTTGACACTATTATCCCTCTGTTCAAACGTAAATCGAAAAGGACCTTCCTGTTTGAAGACATTGCAAAGAAACTTGCGGGCAAAGGCAGATATGGCTTCGAAAAAGACAATGTTGAGAAGCCATGCCTATTCAATTATCCAATGGACACCTCAATATCAGGTAGCATTGTAAATGCACAATTGGAGGATATCTTTGGTGAGAATTGGCTTGATGCTGTTTGCGAGGTCTATACTTTGGCAGAAGGCAAAAGCCGAATCCAAATAATGAATGACATTTGGCATGCCCTTTTCTTCTTCGATGATGAAGACAAACTGAAAGAGTTTGCCATGAATCGCCTGCAATTGAACGACGAAGAAGCTACAAAGTTCAGCAAGATCTCATTGCCCAACGACTATGCCTCACTAAGCCTGAAGGCCATCCGAAAAATCCTTTATTTCATGAAAAGTTATGGCCTACTATATTCCGATGCAGCATTTCTTGCCAATCTGGAAGAAGTCCTCCCCCACCATATATGGAATGAAAGACACCTGCGCGAAGCTGCCATAGAACTGATTCTTGAACAGCTTGTGGCCTATAACGAGCTGCCCACAACAGCAAGGACCATGACAAAGGAACAATGGCTAAAGGACTATTTGATAGAGCAATACCAGTTGGACAACAAAACTGTCAGCCGCCTCTATCATCCCTCCATGATTGACCTATACCCTCATGCCCGTCCCAACGACGAAAGCATCTATCAATTAGGATCACCACGCATCAGCAGCGTACGCAATCCCATGGCTATGCATTCTCTCTTTCGGCTTCGCAAAGTCGTAAATCTCCTGCTTCGCAAGGGACTGATTGATAAAGACACCACTATCAATATCGAGTTCGCGCGAGGCCTGAACGATGCTAACCGACGCAAGGCCATTCAAGACTGGCAACGAGAGAACGAGAAGAAACGCCTTGAATACAAAAAGAAAATTGAAGAACTGACGGGCAAGGAAGCATCAGACACCGATATCCTAAAATACCAACTGTGGGAAGAACAAAACCACAAATGTATCTATACGGGCAAGGAAATCTGCATCACAGACTTCTTGGGCGACCATCCACGCTTCGACATAGAGCACACCGTACCTCAAAGTGTAGGAGGCGATAGCACACAAATGAACCTCACTCTGTGTGACTATAAATTCAATCGGGAAGTTAAACGCGCTAAACTCCCTGCCGAATTGCCCGAACACGAAGTCATCCTCCAACGCATAGCTTCATGGAAGGAGAAATTTGAAGATCTGGAGAAGCAAATCCGTAAGCAAAAAGGCAAACGTGCCAGTACAAAGGAGGAAAAGGACAAAATCATCCGGCAGAAGCATTTGCTTTCACTCCAACGCGATTACTGGCGTGGTAAATACGACCGCTTTACCATGACCGAAGTACCTGAGGGATTCTCCCGACGACAAGGTACGGACATTAGCGTCATTTCCAGATATGCCCGGCTCTACATGAAGTCAGTATTCAAACATGTATATATAGTCAAAGGTATAGCAACATCTGACTTCCGCAAGCTTTGGGGCATACAGGAAGAATATGAAAAGAAGGCGCGTGTCAACCATGTCCACCATTGCATTGATGCTATCACCATTGCCTGCATCAGCAAGAGTGAATATGGTAAGTTGGCAAAATACTATCATGAAGATGAACTGCAAGCATGGGACGGCATTCGCCATGAATCCTTCCCCAAACCATGGCCTTCATTTACCGAGGATGTTAAGGCCATTCAGGACGAACTACTCATCTCTCATTACAATAAAGATAATGTACCTAAACGCACAAGGAAACACATCCGCATGTCCGACGGTAGCAAAGTCCTTGCACAAGGCGACACGGCACGTGTTCAACTTCACCTAGATACATTCTATGGTGCCATTCAACAGGGCGATGAAATTAAATATGTTGTACGTAAGAATCTCGACAGTATCGATGAAAAGGATGTAAAAAACATTGTCGATAATCGAGTACGTGAAATTATCGAAACTGCAATGGCCCAATACGGTGGGCTAAAGGAAGCTCTGAAGCATACGATTTGGATGAATGAAGAAAAGGGAATACCTATTAACAAAGTCCGGCTCTTATGTCCTTCCGTCGTGCGTCCCATTGAACTGAAGAAACAGAGAGATCGTTCTCATCACGACTACAAACGCCAGTACTATGTGGCCAATGACCGCAATTACATGATGGCCATTTACATCGGACGAAATGAAAAGGGTAAGGAAAAACGAGAGTTCGAACTAGTCAACAGCCTAACTGCAACCAAGTACTTCAAATCAAACAAAGGCCTGCCCATCCCTGATGAGAAGAAAGGTCTTCCATTAGTTTATGTACTTAAAGTGGGAACCATGGTCCTCCTATATGAAAATAATCCAGAGGAAGTTTGGGAGCAGGATGCTATTCAGGTGCAAAAAAGACTATACCGGATTAGCGGTTTATCATCTACCGTTATCTCTTCATATATTTATGGAGTCCTGACGCTAATACACCATCAAGAGGCGAGACCAAGTACTGAGGTTAATTTAAAGAATGGTGCATATATCTCTAACGAAGATTTTCGCCCTGGTATTAAGATGCTTCACACCCAACTTAAAGCTCTCATCCAAGGCATGGACTTTGAAATCAATGAATTAGGAGAGATTAGGAGGTTGCGATGATTAAGCAAACACTTATGTTCACAACACCTGCATCCCTGTCACTAAAAGACAATCAACTTGTCATCGGGATGAAGGACTCGGACGAAGTTGTAACTCGTCCCATCGAAGACCTCGGATGCGTTGTGATAGAGAATCCTATGGTCAAGGTATCCATCCCTCTCCTCAACGAACTGGCAGAGCATAATGTGGCCGTCATCTTCTGCGACAAGAAGATGATGCCCAAAACTATGCTCATGAATTTAGAAGGGAACTCCACCCTACAAGAGAGTTACAAATATCAGTTCGGTGTAAGTACACCATGCAAGAAACATCTTTGGAAACAAATCGTAGAAAAGAAAATCAGGAATCAAGCACACTTGTTAAATAACCTTGGTAAGAATGGCGATGCACTGAAACCCTATTACATGAATGTGAAGTCTGGCGACACGGACAATCGCGAAGGACTTGCCTCGCGCACCTATTGGAGCCTCCTGTTCGACAACTCCTTCCGCCGTGACCGCGAAGGCGAGCCACCAAACAACCTCCTCAACTATGGCTACTCCATCCTGCGGGCCGCCACCGCGAGGGCACTCATAGGTTCTGGGCTTTATCCAGCATTCGGTATCTTCCACCGTAATCGCTACAATGCCTTCCCTCTGGCCGACGACGTGATGGAACCCTATCGCCCCTTTGTGGACGAGATTGTCTATCACCTCTACTATGACGGCGCACAAAGCGAGCTCACACGCAATGTCAAAGGCGAACTGCTTCGCTTGCTGTTTGCAGACGTAAACTTGGGGAAGGTTACACGCCCGCTCGAAATTGCCCTATCCTTTACAACAGCATCCCTACTAAAGGTCTATAAAGGAGATGCTAAGCAACTTTCATTGCCACAGCTTATATGAGTGAAGTCAGACTTAATGCCTACCGAATCATGTGGCTATTCGTGTTCTTTGACTTACCGGTAACAACAAAAAAAGAAAGAAAAGAAGCTGCCACTTTTCGTAAAAATCTCATGAAAGACGGCTTTGTCATGATGCAGCTTTCAGTCTATATCCGACATTGTGCATCCTTTCAAAGCCAGGAGGTTCACGTTAAGCGCATCAAATCCATTGTTCCGGACACTGGCATGGTCAGCATCCTATGTGTCACAGACAAGCAATATGGAGACATCGTGAACTACTACGGAAAGGAAAAGAAGCAGAAAAAACATCAAATCCCGTTGCAATTGGAACTTTTTTAGTATTTTTACAGCGGATAAGATGGCATATATCGCCACTTCCTATGCTCGGAATTCTGCATAAATAGCTGATTAATAATAAATTAGTCAACATAGGTTGTGGTTTGATATAGGAACAGAATAAGATACAACGTTGCACGAGTTGAAGGTAAAGACATATCAGTTGTGGTTTGATATAGGAACAGAATAAGATACAACACCAACAAGCATTTGTCCGACCCCGAACGGTTGTGGTTTGATATAGGAACAGAATAAGATACAACCCATCGCCGCAATCAAGGCAGAAAACACCGTTGTGGTTTGATATAGGAACAGAATAAGATACAACCGTAAAGACAACTGGGAGTGGTTGCAACAGTTGTGGTTTGATATAGGAACAGAATAAGATACAACATGCCTCGTAACTTATAAGGAAATTATCTTGTTGTGGTTTGATATAGGAACAGAATAAGATACAACAATGATAAACTTATCATCGTAACTACGCAGGTTGTGGTTTGATATAGGAACAGAATAAGATACAACGACTGACGGCGGGGGCGGCGTATTCCAACGTTGTGGTTTGATATAGGAACAGAATAAGATACAACATTAACAAGGAAAGATGAAATATAACGAAAGTTGTGGTTTGATATAGGAACAGAATAAGATACAACGTATCAGAAATTGAGCGGATAACTCTATAGTTGTGGTTTGATATAGGAACAGAATAAGATACAACAAGTTCAGCAATCGTCGCGCTTTCAGGAGTGTTGTGGTTTGATATAGGAACAGAATAAGATACAACTTGCGCATACTCTAGAAGCTTGCCGGCTTGGTTGTGGTTTGATATAGGAACAGAATAAGATACAACTTTTGTAAGAATGTCGTGTAAATGATCGTAGTTGTGGTTTGATATAGGAACAGAATAAGATACAACCTTTGTATCAGATTAAGGAAAAAACTAAAAGTTGTGGTTTGATATAGGAACAGAATAAGATACAACTTAAGGGCTTTATCTGAAAGCTGATCACAGTTGTGGTTTGATATAGGAACAGAATAAGATACAACAATGTGGTTCCACATGCCGCCGTCGGTCTGTTGTGGTTTGATATAGGAACAGAATAAGATACAACACAATTCGTGGCTCGGCCTCGAAGATGCTGTTGTGGTTTGATATAGGAACAGAATAAGATACAACACGACCTTCAGGACCTCATGGCCAACTACAGTTGTGGTTTGATATAGGAACAGAATAAGATACAACATACTCTATGGCCCTTGAACTTCCAACGGTGTTGTGGTTTGATATAGGAACAGAATAAGATACAACGGTAATTCTTCAGGAACAAGAGTATATTTTGTTGTGGTTTGATATAGGAACAGAATAAGATACAACAAAAATAAAAATACAACTATGAAAGCAGAAGTTGTGGTTTGATATAGGAACAGAATAAGATACAACCCTTTTTACGCCGACATTCGTTGGTATTAAGTTGTGGCTTGATATATAATGAAGCACCCCTTTAATGGGGTAAAGGGGGCTCCTCTGCTAATAACCTAAATAACTGGAGAACGGAGACTTGGGCGGTCGGGTGGGGCGGATGACGCGGACACAAGGCTGCCGAGACACTGGTTAGTGTTTACCTTGACAATAATTTAGGCGGAAAATGACAATAATGGGTATATAAATTTGGCGGGAAATGACATTTCGGCAAGAAAAATTTGGCGGGACTTAATAAAAAGAGTAATTTTGCGGCAAAAGATCTGTCTGGAAATGGAAGAAAAAGCCATTATATTTAAAAGAAAGATGTATGAACGGATGCTCAGATGGAAGACTGAGCGCAATGGTTCTTCAGCCTTGCTCATTCAGGGTGCAAGACGCATTGGAAAGTCTACATTGGCAGAAGAGTTCGCTCGCAACGAATACAAATCTTATATCCTAATTGATTTCGCCTCATGCCCGCAGGAAGTACATGACTTGTTCAAAGATGTGTCTGATTTGAATTTCATCTTCTTCCGTCTTCAGATAGTATATCATGTACAACTCTATGAACGTGAGTCAGTCATTATCTTGGATGAAGTACAGAAAGAGCCGTTGGCACGACAGGCAATCAAGCAGCTGGTAAAGGACCATCGCTATGATTACATTGAGACAGGCTCGTTGATTTCTGTGCGGAAAACCAGTGAAGACATCCTCATACCAAGCGAAGAGACAAAGGTAGATATGTTTCCGATGGACTATGAGGAATTTCGCTGGGCAATGGGCGATACCGCTACTATTCCGCTACTTCGGACAGCTTTTGTGCAGAAGATGTCGCTGGGCGATGCCGTACATCGTAGGATGATGCGTGATTTTCGTCTCTATATGTTAGTTGGTGGAATGCCACAAGCTGTGGCAGAATATATCAAAACAAACAACCTGAGTGCGGTGGATTTAGTCAAGCGAGATATTATTTCGTTATATGAGGATGATTTCTATAAAATAGACTCGTCAGGAAGAGCCGCAGCTATCTATGATGCTATTCCTGCCCAACTCAGTAAAAATGCCTCTCGCTATCAGATTGCGACCTCTCTTCCCGGAGAACATGCAGACCGTTTGGAGGATTTAGTTAAAATCATGGATGATTCAATGACCACCAATGTCTGCTATCATTCCAATGACCCAAATGCTGGATTGGCTTTAACGAAAAATCCAGGGAAGTTCAAGATGTATGCCTCCGATACCGGGCTGTTTATCACACTTGCGTTCAAGGACAAGGATTTTACAGAAAATGTCATCTACCAGAAATTGTTAAATGACAAGCTCAATACAAACCTTGGCTATGTGTATGAAAATGTGATAGCCCAGATGCTACGGGCTACGGGAAAGAAACTGTTCTACCACACGATCCCCTTCAACGGAGGTAAAAATTATTATGAGATAGATTTCCTGCTCCCAGACCAGCATAAAGTTTCACCTATCGAAGTTAAATCCTCCGGCTATAAAACCCACGCCTCTTTGGATATGTTCTGTCAGAAATTCTCAGGTCGCATCCTTAATAAGTATATTATCTACACCAAGGATTATAAAAGAGAGAAGGACGTCGACTATATCCCTATATATATGACGATGTTTCTATAAGATGTCCGCCATAGGAACGTCTTATAGTATGATGTTCGCAATAAATGAATCCACTAAGCTACTACTGGGGAATGGCTCCCTGGGCGGTTGGGGGAATGGGCAGTATGGCACCGCTGGCGTCGTAGCGAAGTGGTTCGACGATGATGCTGCGGCTGTAGCTGGTGCCTTGCGGAAGGCCGCCGTTGTGGCTGAAGAAGAGCCACTGCCCACGATGCTCGACGATGGCGGGGTGGGTGGTGTTGGAGTTGCCGGCGATTTCGCTGATGATGCCCATGGGGCGGTAGGGGCCTCCGATTTGGTCGGCCACGGCATAGGCTATCTTCTCGGGCCATTGCGAGGCGTAGGTAAGGTAGTAGCGCCCTTGGTATTTGTGGAGCCAGGCGGCTTCCGTGAAGTCGGGGACGTGGATACGACGGATGGGGCCGTCGATTTCAACCATGTTGTCCTTCAGCCGTGCGTAGTAGCACTCGCGGTTGCCCCATATGATGTAGGGCGTTCCGTCGTCGTCGACGAAGATGGCCGGGTCGATGCATGCCCAGCTGTGACGCGAGTCGAAGCAGTCCTGGTTGGTGAGCAGGGGCTTACCCAGGGCGTCGCGGTAGGGGCCGCGAATGTTGTCGCTGACGGCCACGCCGATGCCGCACCAGTTTGTCGACACATACCAGTAGTAGCGCCCGTCCTTGCCTCGGGCCACGTGGCCGGCGTAGGCCTGTCGGCTGCGGGCCCATGTAAACTCTTCGATGCGCAGTGGCGAGGGGTGTTCCGTCCAGTGGCGCAGGTCGGTGGTGGAGTAGAGGAGCCAGTCGTGCATGACGTAGTTCGACTGGTTGCCTGCGGCATCGTGGCCGGCAAAGAGCCAAAGGGTGTCACCCTCGACGAGGACGGCCGGGTCAGCGGTATGCTTGTCGCGGATGATGGGGTTGCCTGTGGCCTCGAATTCGTGCGTTAGCACCCAGCCCCAACGTTGCTGAAGCCGGTTGAGCTCGTCGCGCGTGACGGAGATGACCGAGCCGTGGCGCGGGAAGAAGTTCTTGCGGAACGACTGTGGGGTCTTCGTCCAGTTGACGAGGTCCTTCGAGGTCTGGTATTCGTAGCGCCCGCTACCGTAGAGGTCGTACATCAGCACCCATTCGTTGCTGCCGTCGTGGAGCGGGAACACGGTTGAGCCTTCGACGTGGGTGGTTGTTCCGGCGTAGGCGTCGAGGTATTGGAAATGCTCGCGCCAAGGTCCTGTGAGGTGCTTTGAGGTTGCTTGCTGTATGCCGTTCTTCACTTCCTTTCCGTTTTGGTCCTTCGTATTGCCCTTGTAGAAGAGGTGATAGGTGCCGTTGCTGAGGACGATGTCGTTGTCGATGCTGCCGTAGCGTGCGGCAAAGAGTTTGCGGGGCTCGCTCTCGAAAGCCGTGAACGTGTCGTTGGCGTAGGCATAATAGGTGACAAGGCTCTGGCGGTTGTCGCCCGTGCGCTGCAGGGTGAAGTAGATCATGTACTTGCGAGCCTTGCGGTCGTAGATGGTCTGCGGGGCCCACACCCAGTAGGCATCGCTGAAGTTAGGCCAGTCGCGGCCAAGGTTGATTTTCGCGTGCGTCCAGTTGACGAGGTCGCTCGACTTCATGAGCACGATGCCGGGGTTTTCCTTCCAGCCGTTGCGAGCCGTCATCATGTCGGTAGCCACGATGTAGTAGCAGCCGTCCTCGCCGCGAAGGATGTGTGGGTCACGTATGCCGCCCGACTCGCTGATGCTGTCGCTGCCAACTACGGGCCGTCCCTCGTTGAGGGCATACCAGTTGCGTGCGTCCTCGCTGATGGCAAAGCGCAGTTGCTCCTGCAGGTTACTGTCGCCGCCCCCTTCGAAGTAGGCAAAGAGGTATCCGGCGTAGGGCGTCGGCTTGGTGGCTGTTGGTCGGGACTGGGCCTGGGGCAGCAGGCCGAAGGCCAATAACAAGGGTAAAATGATACGTTTCATGGTGTCGGTGTGGGATATGTGTTTTATTTAATCACGATTTTCTTGCCGTCGCGCACGAAGATGCCTTTGCGGGGCTGGCGTGTGCGGATGCCCTGCAAGTTGTAGGTCGCGCTCGTGGTCGTGGCAGCGTGTAAGGCAGCGACGGGTGTGGCAGTGGCGATGTAATCGTCGAGGTTGCTCACGAAGTTGATGTCGTGGATGGTGCTGGTGCCAGTTGATGACGTGAGGCCGAAGATGGTCTGTCCCATGCACACGTTGTTGCGCTCCTGCGTGAAGTTGTCATACAGGCCGCTGGTCTTCATGTTGAAGGCTATGACCTGCTGCTTCGCGCCGTCGATGGTCACCTCTTCGCTGCGCTCGGGCGCCACCTGCGAGCCGCGGTTTGTGCCGTTGAGCCACCACAGGTAGCTGGCGCCGCTGGTGGTCTTGAGCCCCGTGCCGCGAACGACGAGGTAGATTTGCTGACTGCTGATGTCGTAGTCAAGTTCCTGCCACTTCATCATCAGGGCCACGTTGTTGGCGCCAGTGCCGGCGTTGACGGTGATGGTGTTTTTCTTCGTGTTGTAGCTAAACTTACTGGCAGCCACGCGGTTTGCGTCGCCCGTAGTCCAGTCGGTGCACACGAAGCGGTAGGCTTTAGCTTCGGCGTTATAGTCCTTCATGAGTCTTATGTAGTAGACACCCGGACACAGGGTGGAGCTGCTCGCGGTGAGGCGCACCACGAATTGTGTCTTGCCCTTCGCCCATTCGTTGGGGATGGGGAATTCCACATTGTAGAAACCGTTGGCGTCACTGCCCTTAAAGGCGGTGGGGATGGTGATGTCGGCCAGCAGCTGACCGTCGACGGTGAGCTTGGCCTTGCGACCGTGGTCGGCCAGGTTAAAGCGCATCATGATGCTGAGGTTCTCTTCCACACCGCTATTATTATATAAGGTATACTGGATGTGTCCGTTGGCCTTGGCGTCGCGATAGCGCTCGGAGTTGTAGAGGCCAGTGCTCGAGTCGCTGCTGTAGTTATATTCGTGTCCTGCCTCGCTCTGCTGCTCGCCGGGAGCCACGAAGTCGAGCGTGCGTGCGGCCAGTGCCTCGCGTTCGGCCTCGGTCTGCGCCATCGAACTGTTGGTAAAGTTTTCCTCGGTCTGCTGGTACCAGTAGCACATGTAGCGGGCGTGGTGAATCTGGTAGAAGGGCACCAGCTTCAGCGACTTCCAGATGTAGGAACTAATGCCCGGGCGGCTCACGTCGATGGTGAAGTTGCCATCGTCGGCTCGCGTGATGCGCGACAGCACGTCGGCCCGGTTGCCAATGAGCAGGGGAGCGTCGATGAGGCTTTTGCTCGATGCCATCGAGCCCGGGGCGTGGTCCATGCGACCCTCGCCGCCGTATTCGTTCTGCAGTTGCTCGTAGGCGAGACCCGTCTCGGCAGCTTCGGCTTCGCTGCTGGCCGTGGTCTGGGCAGCAAGCAGGATGGGGCCAAACTTGAAGGCAATGTAGTCGGTGTAGTTGGGACACACGGCGTAGCTGAGCTGCGGGTCAAGGGTGATGACAATCTCGTCGCCTACTTGCCAGTCGCGCGTCTCCTCGATATAGTAGGCCTTGCCCTGCTCGGTTGTGGGCAGGCTTTTCTCACCGTTGACGCTCCACGTGAAGTCCTTGCCGGCCCAGGCAGGGTGACGGAAGGCTATGGTGTAGTGGCCGGCCTTGCCGATTGTAAGCTTTGTCGTGAAGTCGTCGGGCATTCGGGTCTCCTGGGTGATGACGAAGTCGTCGCTCTCGAGTTTCGACGGCGTGAAGAGGTTCACGTAGAGCGTCTCGCTGCCATCGTGGGTGTAGATGAAGTGGCCATACTTTGAGTGGTTCTCCATGCCCGTACCCACACAGCACCACATGCCCTTGTTCGTCTGCGAATAGATGCGATAGCCCTGGGGGCGCAGGGTGGTGAAGTAGACGTAACCGCCCGTGGTGGGGTCCTGGGTGGAGAGGATGTGGTTCCACATCGTACTTTCGTAGAAGTCGGCATACTTGGCGTCGCCCGTGCGGTCGGCCATCATCTCCGACAGTTTGAGCATATTGTTGGAGTTGCATGATTCGGGACCGTCCAGATTATCGATGTAGCGGTTGCTGTTGGCCGCCGCGAGGAAGTGCTCGCCAACCGAGTTACCGCCGATGCACACGGTGCGGTTCTTGGCAACATCCGTCCAGAAGTTCTCGGCGGCCTTTCGGTAGGACGTTGCAGAGGCGTCGGTCTCGAAGATGCGTTCCATGCCGATATACTTGGGTACCTGGGTGTTGGCGTGCTTGTTGTCGAGGAAGGTGGTGGAGAGCGACTGCATGCCGTTGAGCATGGCCTTATGGGTGAACTTCTTTGCGGCGTCGAGGTATTTCTTGTCGCCAAAGAGTTGATAGGCATCGAGCAACGATTCGTTCATGCCGCCGTGTTCGCAGTTCAGAAAGTCCTCGAAGGCAGTATCGGTCGAGCGGGCAATGACATTCGTGCTCCAGTCGGCCAACTTGCGGAAAAGTTCCTTGGCTTGGTCGCTGCCGCCGTAGAGGTAGGCGTCGCGCAGTCCGGCCAATATCTTGTGCTGGACATAGAACGGCACCCAACCCCAGTTGCCGCGAATCTTCGTGAGGTCGCCCTTATAGAGCGCTTCCCACGAGTCGTTGATAGGCTGTCCGCCAATGAAACCATAGAGACCGGTAGTGTTAGTGTCGTAGGCATCCTGGCAATCCTTCATCACGGCCAACATGTAATCCATGCGCTCCTTGAGTTTACTGCGCTGGGCCTCGTCGTGACTGGCGGCATAGGCCAAGGCCAGCGCCGAGAGATAGTGACCGCCCACGTGGCCGCTAAGGTCGAAGCCCGAACCTCCCCAGTTCGGGAAGTTGGGGTGCTTGGAAAGCCATTGGTAGTAGGGCGACGATGTGTCGGAAGTGTTGGCAAGGCCGGCTTGGCGCACGAAGGGCGTGAGCAAGCGGTCGACGTCGTATTGCAGCAGGGTTTGGATGTTCAGGTCCATTGCCGTCTTCATCGGCCCGTCGAGAAGGGTGACGTCGTGCAGGTCGAAGTGCTTGGGATAAAGTTCACTTTGTGCGCTCGTGTGGCTTACGTTGCAGAAGAGAGCCACCAGAGCGATAAGGATACATTGCTTTTTCATGAGATGTCGTATTGGGGTTTTAGTCAGGCGATTATTTAATGAGCACCTTGCGTCCATTGATGATGTAGACGCCCCTTGTCGAGGGGCGACCGCTCAGCCGCTGGCCTTGCAGGTTGTAGATTGCGCCGGTCTTGTTGCCGTCGGCCGTGAGGGCACTGACGGCGGTGTGGTCGCTGAGCGGAATGAGCTCGAAGGGGAAGCTGGTGAGCGACGTGGTGGCTGACGTGAGGATTGCACCGTCGGTCGTGATGTCCCAATATTTGGTGGTTGAACCCGCCTTGACGTAAATGGCAAAGCGCATAGTCTCTCGTGCTCCCTGAAGGTAGAAGGGGTATGACGACACTGCGGTGGTCTTGGCCTGGTTATTCATCTTCAGACTGTCTGTGTCGGCCAGACTAATCAGGTTGTACTTGGCTGTTGTTTCGTCCTTGGACACGACGTACCACTTCTGGGCGTCGAGGGGTGAATCGGCATTACCCTTTTCGAAGGTGGCCAGTTGGTTTTTTCCGTTCGAGGTCAAAAGCAAGCCTGTGGTCACGTGACGGATAACATAGTTGCCTGGCGTGATGAGACGGCTGGGCTCCTCGTCGCTTACGAGCAGGGTGAAGGTAATGGTGTACTCCACACTGCGAAGGGTGAATGTTGCGGTCACCTCCTGCGTGGTCTGGATGTCGCTAATGGTTATCGATGCCCCCGTTTCGCCTGTGCTCCACGTTACGTTGCTGGCACGCACGGCACTGGGCAGCGTCAGGCCCAGCACGGCGGAACTTCCCACCGTGACCAGAGTATCGGCCCTTTCGCTCCTATTCTCGCCCACCATGATGTAGGGCAAGGCGGGAAGCATGTGAAGGTGGAACGTCTGCGTGGTTTGGGCTCCACCTTGGTTGGTGTAGACGACGCTAATCTCGCTGTCGGCATTGATGGCCGACGTGGTGATGGATTGCGTCGTGGCGCTGGTGCTCCACTTGTAGGTACCCCAATCGCAGGTGGGAGCAACGGATAGCGTTGCCGTCTTGCCGTAGAGGATGTCGATGGTGTCGCTCTCTATCGTCACGTTGTCGTAGGTAATGGACGGGCGCAAGGGTGTGGGCGTGCAGTCGCCACGGGCGGCAATGGCGAAGGTGAGCTCGCTCTCGACGCCGCGCGAGTTGGTGTAGTGTACGCGGTAGATGTGGCTCGAGTCGGTGCTAACCACAATGTCGCGACTGGTCTCTCCTGTTTCCCATTTCCACTGGCCCGTGTCTTCCTCGCCTTCGGGCAACTGAGGCATAAGCTTTATGGTCTGCCCCGTGGGCACACAGGTGTTGACGTTCGTCGTGTAGGTGTTCACCAGTCCGCCCAGTTCGTTGTGCAGGGTAACCTTGCCGTCCACGTTGCCGCGACTACGTTCCTTTGCCAGGCTGGGGATGAGATTGGTTGACAACGTGCCGCTGTACTCCATGCGGGGACTCAGCTCGGTAGGCACCTTTTCGGCAGGACACAGTTGCTCGTCGCGGGTGTTCATCAGCACGGAATAGCCCAGGTGGTCATAGCCGCCGCTCGTGTCGCCCTGGCCTCCCTCGTCGATGCCCATCTTGCTGTACGCCGTCTCGGAGAAGGGCATCTTTACGCCCTTCACACCCTCATAGATGCCAATGACGGTTCCCCAGTAGGGGCGCATCTGTGCGCCCAGGGCGGGCTCGGTCATCAACCATGCTCGTCCGTCGGAATAGTAGTAACCGCTGGAACCCCACATGTAGTTGGTCCAAGGGAGGTTCGCGATGCTCTGGGTCTGAGCCGCCAGATACTCGATGCCGGAGGCCAGGCGATGGTCCATGTAGGCAAAGAGGTCGTCGCCCTGGTTCCACCCGATCTTGGCGAGGTCAATGGCCAGGCCGAGTGACATCGACGAGTGGCCCACGTCGCGCCCGCTCTCATTAAGTTGGCCCAGCTTGCCGTAGGCTCCAGTCTCGAGTTCCGACTCAACGTTCGTGACAACCAGATTGCCCAGGAATTCTGTCAGTCCGTCATTAAAGATACATTTCGTGCCATCGGCATCGCCGTGGCCTGTCACCTCGTGCAGCGCGGCTGGGTCGGTGAAGTTGCCCACTTGGTCGTACTTGAAGTATGACATTCCCTGGTTGTAGATGTACACGTCGTCGCACAACACGCCAATGCTGACCAAGCAGAGGGCATTGCATAGCCCCCAGTTCGACCAGTAGTGGCCTGGCGACTGCCACCATTTGCCGCTGTTCTGCCACGTGCCGTTGCGCCCTCGCATGAAACCGATGCTCGAGGGGTACCAAACTTCCAGCATCCACTTGCGGAAGGTTTCGAAGTCCTCGCGGCTCCATCCCTCGTAGTCGCGCATCAGCTCGGCAGCCTGGGCAAATTGGTAACCATAGAGGCCGGCGGCCAGTGCATAGTTGGAATCTCCGCTAATAGTCTTTGTCGTATTGGCCCATGCCATGAGCACCCGCACGGCTGCGTCGGCACATTTCTTGTTGTCCTCAATCTTCCATCGCAGGGCGTTCTGGTAGGCGATGGTGGCTCCGCGTGCGGCTTTGATATAGTTCTCGCCCGAACCGCCTCCGCGTACGATGGTTTCCACCGGCGAGGTGCTCGCCGTGGGTTGAGCGTAGGCTGCAGCCTTCAGTTTGTTGTAGGCTGACGTTACTTTTGTGTTGCCTGCGGCTATCTGAGCACGCACGCGGTCGAAGTCGGCCTGTGTGTGAAGCCCGCCCGGATGGCGGAAACCGCGGTTGCCTTGTGCCATGACGGAAAGAGATGCCGCCACGGCCAGAAGTGTGATGAGGAATTGTCTTTTCATTATAAAGTATGTTTAAGGATTATTCATTTATTTTTTCGGCGGGACTTTGGTGAAGCGGGCGGCGGACCAATGTAGCTGGGCCGCAGGCCGCCCCAGTCGATGATTACCTTTTCCACCATCATGCCTGGGTCGCCACAGATGAGGGCGAGGGTGTGGTGGGGGAGGGACTTGTCGACGGCAAAGGACAGGCGCGCGACGTCGCCGTTTTGCAACACTTGATCGTTCCACTCGGGCGAGTTCTCGCGAAAGGTGTTATTGTAGACTTGTGGCTGGGAACCATCAACGGAGATACCGATGCGTGTGCCCCGTCCCTTGAAGATGGGCCAGAAGGGGACTGTGTGTAGCTCAACAGTCAACGAGTCGCGGTAGACTGCCGGAAAGGTGTATTCCACACGTGCGCCCTTGATATTCGTGGGGTCGGCCACGGGGGCTGTGGGCTCTCCCAGTTGTATCACTTGCCAGTCGTAACCCAGGCCGCTTACGAGTTGTATTTTGTGCTCGTTGCTTTCAGCGAGACGACTGTATTTCTCGAGGCGTATGACGTGATAGCCCTCCTCGTCGTGGTGTTGTGCAACATCGAGCGAGTGGGGTGCGTCGGCGGCACAGACGGGGTGGCGGACCAGTTGGGGCATCTCCTGATAGCGCGCCCTCAAACCGGGCGGGATGGTCATCATGTGGCGCCACTTGCCGTTGAGCTGGTTGTTGTAGGCGGCTGTGAGGGAGCGGATGCTGTCGAAGGCCGATACCGACTGCCGGGCGGCCCATTCGGAATGAGCGCTATCGCCCTGTGCTGCCAGTTCGTGATTGAGCTGGGCCATGAGGAACTTGCGATTCATCTGATAGGCCCCTCTGACGGGATATCCCAAGAGTTCGAAGAAGGCGGGCCGGAGATTGACGGGCAGCGTGGCTTCGATGCGGGCCACTCGGTCCGACAGAGCCTGATATTGCTGCAAGCGTAGTTGGGCTTCGCCGTAATTCTGGAAGGAGAATTGGGTGTCGATGATGTAGTCGGGATAGTTCTTTGTCCACTCGCGTTCCCATCCCATGAATTCGGGCTTGCGAATCCAGGCCAGTCGGTAATACTCGTCGAGGATGTCCTGGAAGCCGTGGCGGCCAAAGATGTTGGTGAGGAAGCGGGCCTGATGCTCGTGGGCGTGCCTGAAGTTGAACCTGTCGATGTCCCATGCCAGGTCGAAGAATGTCTGCATGCCCAACTCCATGGGTTTGATGTCGCCAACGTTTAAGAGCCAGTAGCGATTGGCTCCGGTGTCGTAGGCCTTGCGCAGTTCCTCGTACATGAGCACGGGTGGGGCAGTGCTTATCCAAAGGTAGTCGTGGGGAGCTCCCAGGTAGGAGATGTGGTAGTATACGCCAGAGCCACCGCTACGCTGCTGCTCCTGGGGGTTGCTCACGCGCTTCATGTAGCCGTAGTTGTCGTCTACCCAAACGAGCGTGATGTCGTCGGGGACCTTCAGGCCGGCTTCGTAGATGGCCATCGTTTCCTTGTAGGGCACAAAAATCTGCGGTATCTCTTCGGGGGCCTTTTTCTTGTGTTGCGAGAGGAGTTTGCGCTGGTCGACGATGAGTTGACCAATCAGCTTCACCTGTTCGTTGAGAGGGAGGTTGCCACGCAGGCGGGCATCGTGGAGTCCGCGCATGGCGGTGGTGTAGATGTTCTCGAATTGTGAGGCTTCGGTCAGACGGGCGTCCCATTTGCGGCGTATGGCCTCGGGGTTGGTCTTGTAGTTCCAGTCGCCGTCACGGTCGATGTCCCATTCCGTTTTCGCAGCCGTATTGATGAGCAGGGGCTCGCAGTGCGACGTAGTGATGATGATGCCCAACGAATCGGCCACGAGCTTGCTCTCGGGATGAGAGTAGAAGGCTCCTGTGCAGCTGTGCATGGCGGGGCCGAGCATGTTGCCCTTTAGTCTCAGGATGAGTTCACAGACACGGGCATAGGTGCGAGGCCCGATGTCGCCCAATTCACGCTCGTAGTTCTTGCTGGCCCATGGTTTCAGTCCCCAGTCTTCGTCGTTAATGAAGATGCCGCGATACTTCACACTCGGGGGAGATGAGGTGAAGTTCTCCACGTAGTTGAGCTTCTTGCGGTGGGGGATGGGCACGTCGGCCCACCAGTACCATGGGCTGACGCCAATCTTCTCACTCACATGCAGCGCGCCGTAGGCCAGACCGCGAGGGTCGCTGCCCACGATGAGGAGCTGCTGCCCCAGTGTCATGATTTTGTAGCATTCCCATTTGCCCTCGAGCGTTTTGAATTGAGCCGCGATGGCGGCGTCGGGACAGATGTCGGCCAAATGCTCCAACGTTGCCAGTGCGACAATGCATCGATTGGCGTCCATCGATGCATCGATGGACGGCCGACAATGCGTCACCCGTTCAATGTCGTCGCTAAGTAGTGTTGCAATTTTCTTTACCTGTAGCACGTCGTTCTCGGAGATAACGATGTGGCAACGTGCCAGGTCGACAGCCCGTGCGGCAAGTGCCAGCGTGAGCAATACGAGAGTGAGAATGTGTTTCTTCATGCTAAGGGGCTGTCTTTTCTGATGCAAATATACTAAATATCAGATAATAATGACGAATACCAAGCGAAAAAGTTGCAAATCCTTGTGGTTGGTGCACCTTTGCCTTTACGATTGCCCCTTACCTTCGATGGGTTCAACGATGGGTGGCGCGAGGTAAAGCGAAAACTCGCGCAGCAGAGGAACGTCCTTGCTGTCGGTCACCGTGAGGCGGAAGCGCCGACTGCTGATGGTGGGGAAACAGATGATGCGCTTGTAGCCAATGGTGGTCAGCGCCTCACCTTCGGGCAGTAGCTCATCCTTCAACTCTATCCACTCCCCACCGACTTCCGCCTCGAGTCGGAAAGCCTTGACACGCTGGCCCTGCTCGATGCGTTCGCCCAGAAGAATCCGGTTGACTGCCGTGGGGCGTTTCAGCGTGAGGGTGGTGGTGTTGCCCTTTGTCTGCGTCTTGCCCTCCTTGGCCAGATTATGGGCATAAAGTTGCTTGATGTACTTTCCGAAGGCGACAGCCGTGATGCTGTCCGGACGGTCGATGAGTCCCTCGGGCGTGATGGGGAAGTTGAGAAGCAGTGCTGCGTTGCGACCCACCGACTTGTAGTAGATGTCCATGAGGCGTGCAAGTGTCTTCACCTGATTGTTTTCGCGCTCGTGCCAGAACCAGCCCGGACGGATGCTGGTGTCAACCTCAGCCGGCACCCAGCGGTCGCCTGTCTCCACACCATGGTTAAGTTGCTTGCGCGATACGTCACCCTCCGAGTTAAGCATGCTCCAGTTGGGCTGCCCCGCAAATCCGGCTTCGTTGCCCACCCAGCGCAGGTCGCCGCGCTGGCCTCCGTCGTTCCATATCACGCAGTTGGGCTGCCATTGGCGCACGAGACGGTAGGTCTCGCCCCAGTCGTAATACGTGCGTCGGTCGATTTCTCGGCGTGAGCTTGCACCTCCATACCATCCCGTTCCGCCGTTGGCCCCGTCGAACCACACCTCGAATATATCACCATACTGGGTGAGCAGTTCGTGGAGTTGCTCGCGAAACATGGTGATGTAATCTTTACTGCCATAGGAAGCAGCATTGCGGTCCCAAGGTGAGACGTAGACGGCAAACTTCAGTCCTTCCTTCCTGCAGGCGTCAGCCAGTTCGCGCACAACGTCGCCCTTCCCTCCTCGCCAGGGCGAGTTCTTCACGGAGTACTCGGTCGTGCGGGTCGGCCACAGGCAGAAACCACAATGGTGCTTTGCTGTCAGGATAATGCCCTTGAGGCCTGCTGCCTTGCACGTTCTTGCCCATTGGCCGGCATCGAGTTTTTGTGGATTGAAGAGTGTGGCCGGCTCATTGCCGAAGCCCCATTCCTGGTCGGTGAAGGTGTTGATGCTGAAGTGCAGAAAGGCATATTGCTCCATTTGCTGCCAGGCTAATTGCTGAGGAGTGGGTCTCGGAAACGTGTCGGTGCTGGCTTCGTCCCAACCCCATTCGCCTTTCAGTATGCCGTTGAGCAGGGCGTCGTTGGTGCGCTCTTCCAGCGGAGCATCATTGTCCAGATACACTGCTTTCTGTGCCCAGCCAGGGGCGTGACAGAAGAGAATTGCGATAAAGAAGAAATGGAAAATTGTCTTTTTCATGGTGCTTGGGAACTTAAGGCCATCACTTTGGCCGAGTTTGCAAAGTAAATACATCGCAAATATACAAAACTTTTATATATTATATTAAGGAATAGGAAGTATTTGTCATGTGGTGTTTGCAAAAGAAACATTTTTATCTTATATTTGCTGCCGCTATGGAGTCATTCTTTCGCACGCATGATTATTTGGTTCGCCACGTTCACGCTCCGGTAAGACGTAGGCTGATGGACGAAATCCATTGGGGCGACCGCCTTATAGGTATCAAAGGCAGTCGTGGGGTGGGGAAGACTTCATTCTTGCTCTCTTATGCGAAGGAATATTTTGATACGGATGACCGCAAGTGTCTCTATATCAACATGAATAATTTCTTCTTTCAGGGTTGCACCATATCCGAGTTTGCACGTCAGTTTTATGAAAGCGGCGGCCGTGTGTTGCTCATCGACCAGGTGTATAAGGTACCGGATTGGAGCCATGAGTTGCGCCTCACTTATGACACCTTGCCGGGGCTTCGTGTGGTTTTCACAGGCTCCAGCGTGATGCGCCTCAAGGAGGAAAACCCAGAACTGAACGGCATCGTGAAAAGCTACAACCTGCGAGGCTTTTCGTTTCGCGAATACCTGAACATGAAGGCGGGGCTCAATTTGAAACCCCACACGCTGGACGAGATACTGGCGCAACACGGACAATTGGCAGCCGAGGTGTGCCGATTGGTGAATCCCCTCGACCACTTTCCTGCCTACATTCATCACGGATATTATCCCTTCTTCCTCGAACAACGTAACTTCTCGGAAAACCTCGTGAAGACGATGAACATGATGATAGAGGTGGACATACTGCATATTAAGCAGATTGAACTGAAATACCTGTCGAAGATAAAGAAACTGCTCTATCTGCTTGCCAACGACCCCACGCAGACTCCCAACGTGAGCCAGCTGGCTGCCGATATACAAACCAGTCGTGCCACTATCACCAACTATATCAAATACTTGGCCGACGCACGTCTGGTCAACGTGCTCTACCGCCTGGGTGAGAAGTCACCCAAGAAACCTGCACGCGTGATGATGCATAATCCTAACCTCATACACGCCATCCGTCCCCATCAGGTGGTGCAGCAGGAGGCAATCGAGACCTTCTTCCAAAACGCCTTGTGGGGAAGGCACGTCGTGAACGTGGGCGACCGATCGTGTGATTTTGTGGTCGATGGCAAGTACCGTTTCCGCATCCTCTCCGAACAACCACGACGTCAGCTCAGCAACATCTGCTATGCGCTTGACGGCATCCGTCGCAGCGACGGCCCCCAAATCCCCCTCTGGCTCTTTGGTTTCCTCTATTGACTGTCGTCATCTTCTTTTAACCTGAATTTCCGAGGTTACGATTCGGAATGGATGGCCAACAGATCTTACGGTATGTCTGTCAGACCGGTGAAATAGGGCGTGAATACTCACTTTTTGGCAACTCTGTTTTGCAAATTCAGGGTTTTTCGCTATCTTTGCGCCCGTATCATAAGTGATTAATCCCCAATTATAATTATTATGGCAAAAGAAAAGAAGTTTATTACCTGTGATGGTAACGAAGCTGCTGCTCATGTGAGTTACATGTTTTCCGAGGTAGCTGCTATCTATCCCATCACTCCCAGCTCGCCTATGGCCGAGCATGTCGATGAGTGGGCCGCCCGTGGTCGCAAGAACCTTTGGGGCCAGAACGTATCGGTGCAGGAGATGCAGTCGGAGGCCGGCGCAGCCGGTGCCGTTCACGGTTCGCTGCAGGCTGGTGCTCTCACCACCACCTTCACCGCTTCTCAGGGTCTGCTGCTCATGATTCCCAATATGTACAAGATTGCTGGTGAGCTCATCCCCTGCGTGTTCGATGTCAGTGCTCGCACCCTGGCCAGCCACTCACTCTGTATCTTTGGTGACCATCAGGACGTGATGGCTTGCCGCCAGACGGGTTTCGCCATGTTCTGTGAGGGCTCTGTTCAGGAGGTTATGGACCTCACTGCAGTTGCCCATCTTGCATCCCTGGAGACCTGCGTGCCCTTCGTTAATTTCTTCGACGGCTTCCGCACCTCTCACGAGTACCACAAGATTGAGGTTATGGACCAGGAGGACATCCGTCCCCTCGTAAAGGAAGAGTTCATCCAGCGCTTCCGCGATCGTGCCATGTCGCCCGAACGCCCCATCACCCGCGGTACTGCCGAGAATCCCGAGACTTTCTTCACCCATCGCGAGGCTTGCAACCCCTACTACGATGCAGTGCCTGAGGTTGTTGAGAAGTATCTGGGCGAGATTTCGAAGATTACCGGTCGTGAGTATCACCTGTTCTCGTATTATGGCGCTCAGGATGCCGATCGCATGATTATCCTCATGGGTTCTGCCACCGATGCTGCCCGCGAGGCCATCGACTATCTGAATGCCAATGGCCAGAAGGTGGGTATGATAAGCGTTCATCTTTATCGTCCCTTCTCTGTTAAGCACTTGCTGGCCAGCGTGCCCAAGACGGTTAAGCGCATCGCCGTGCTCGACCGCACGAAGGAGCCCAGTGCCAACGGCGAGCCTCTGTATCTCGACGTGAAGGATGCTTACTACGACGTAGAGGACCGTCCCCTCATCGTGGGCGGCCGCTATGGTCTGGGAAGCCGCGACACAACTCCTGCTCAGATTATCAGCGTATTCAACAATCTCGCTATGCCTGAGCCCAAGAACCACTTCACCGTGGGTATTGTGGATGACGTAACCTTCACCTCTCTTCCCGAGGTTGAGGAGATTGCTCTCGGCGGCGCCGGCATGTTCCAGGCCAAGTTCTTCGGCTTGGGTGCTGACGGTACTGTGGGTGCCAACAAGAACTCCGTTAAGATTATCGGTGACAATACCGACAAGTATTGCCAGGCATACTTCTCTTATGACTCAAAGAAGTCTGGTGGCTTCACCTGCTCTCACCTGCGCTTCGGCGATACCCCCATCCGTTCTACCTATCTGGTAACTACGCCTAACTTCGTGGCTTGCCACGTTCAGGCTTACCTCCACATGTACGACGTGACTCGCGGTCTGCAGAAGAATGGCCAGTTCCTCTTGAACACCATCTTCGACGCCGACGAGCTGGAGAAGTTCATGCCTAACAAGGTTAAGCGCTACTTCGCCCAAAACAATATCACCGTTTATACTATCAACGCTACCAAGATTGCACAGGAGATTGGTCTGGGCAACCGCACCAACACCATCCTGCAGTCGGCCTTCTTCCGCATCACCGAGGTGATTCCCGTTGAGCTGGCTGTCGAGAAGATGAAGGCTGCCGCCCTGAAGTCTTACGGTGCCAAGGGTCAGGACGTTGTCGACAAGAACTACGCTGCCATCGACCGCGGTGGTGAATACCAGAAGCTGGTTGTGAAGCCCGAGTGGGCCAACCTGCCCGACGATGAGGAGAAGCAGGACAATGCTCCCGCATTCGTTAAGGAACTCGTTCGTCCCATCAACGCTCAGGCCGGCGACCTGCTGAAGGTCAGCGACTTCGTGAAGCACGGCACCGTCGATGGTTCTTGGGAGGTTGGTACTGCCGCCTACGAGAAACGTGGCGTTGAGGCCTTCGTTCCCGTCTGGAACAAGGACAACTGTATCCAGTGTAACCAGTGCGCCTACATCTGTCCCCATGCTGCAATCCGTCCGTTCGTGCTGACCGACGACGAACTGGCCAAGTTCGACGGTCTGGACAACATCGAGATGAAGGCTCCTGCCGCCATGAAGGGCATGCACTTCGTCATCGAGCCCAGCGTGCTCGACTGTCTGGGTTGCGGCAACTGCGCCGACATCTGCCCGGGTAACCCCAAGCTGGGCAAGGCCCTCACGATGGTTCCCTTCAACCCCGATGCAGCCGACATGAAGAAGAGGGCTGCCGACTGGGACAAACTGGTTAAGGTTCCCTCGAAGCAGAACCTCGTTGATATCAAGCAGAGCGTTAAGAACAGCCAGTTCGCACAGCCTCTGTTCGAGTTCTCCGGCGCCTGCTCGGGTTGCGGTGAGACTCCTTACGTGAAGCTCATCAGCCAGCTCTTCGGCGACCGTCAGATGATTGCCAACGCTACCGGTTGTTCCAGCATCTACTCCGCTTCTATTCCCTCTACTCCTTATACTAAGAACGAGAAGGGCCAGGGCCCAGTCTTCAACAACTCCCTGTTCGAGGACTTCTGCGAGTTCGGTCTCGGTATGGCTCTCGGTAACAAGAAGATGAAGGAGCGCGTGGCTAAGCTGCTCCAGGAGGCTTGCGAGGCTCCCCAGGCCAGCGACGAGTACAAGGCTCTGGCTCAGGAGTGGATTGCCAACAAGGAAGATGCCGACAAGACCAAGGAGATTGCTCCGAAGCTGCGCGAGCTCATCCGTGCCGCTGCCGCTGCCGGCTGCCCCGTTAACCAGGAACTGCAGACGCTCGACCACTATCTGGTTAAGCGCTCACAGTGGATCATCGGTGGCGACGGTGCCTCTTACGACATCGGTTACGGCGGTCTCGACCACGTGATTGCCAGCGGCGAGGACGTCAACATCCTCGTGCTCGATACCGAGGTTTACTCTAACACTGGTGGTCAGGCCTCTAAGGCAACGCCTCTGGGCGCCATCGCTCAGTTCGCTGCCCAGGGTAAGCGCATCCGCAAGAAGGACCTCGGCATGATTGCCACCACCTACGGCTACGTCTATGTGGCTCAGATTGCCATGGGCGCCGACCACGCCCAGACGCTGAAGGCCATCCGCGAGGCTGAGGCTTGGCACGGACCCAGCATTGTCATCGCCTACGCTCCCTGTATCAACCACGGCCTGAAGGCCAAGGGCGGTATGGGCAAGAGCCAGGCCGAGGAGAAGAAGGCCGTCGAGTGTGGCTACTGGCACCTGTGGCGCTTCAATCCCGCCCTGGCCGAGGAAGGCAAGAACCCCTTCTCGCTCGACTCTAAGGAGCCCGAGTGGGACAAGTTCCACGACTTCCTGCTGGGCGAGGTTCGCTACCTCAGCGTGAAGAAGGCCTACCCCAACGAGGCCGAGGAACTCTTCGCCGAGGCACAGCGCATGGCACAGCTGCGCTACAAGACCTACGTTCGCAAGACGCAAGAGAACTGGGAGGATTAGTGAGCGTAATGCCAAGCTAGCTTGAGCATTGCCGAACGTACGACCAGTCATGACATAGTCATAATTGGGAAGAGTAATACACCTCCGTTCCATCATAAAGCAAGCGAGGCATCCCTTTGACGGGGTGCCTCGCTTCGTTGTTGTTGGTGGCTTCCCGGATATTCCGGATATTCCGGAAAGCCCGGAAAGGCCGGATTGCCCGGAAGGGCAGGATGGGCAGGAAGGGCCGGAGCAGCCTGGACTAATCGCGGGCCAGGAGCGCCCTCAGGCGGGCAATCTCTCTTTTCAGTTCTTCGTTTTCCTTTGTGAGGCGGCTTATGGCCTCTCTTTGCGTCTCGCGCTGGCCCAGGCGGGCCGCTGTCATGCGTTCGCGAATTCCGCCTTCGGTGGTGAATTCGCGGTCTTTCCTTTCGATGTACTTTGTCAGTGCGGCGTCCACTTGGTGGCAGAGGCAAATGGCCATGTTGGCCAGTTCCTCGTCGTTCATCTTCGGTAGGATGTTTTTGTAGTCATCAAATTTGCAATGTTCCTTACAGAAGTTATGTAGGCTCTCAAAGCGTTTGTTTTTGCTGAACCATTCCTCCAGCCCTTTGCGCTTCAGGTAGTCTTGATAGTCCTCCTGCAGTTCCTTGTTGCTGCCCCGCGCAATGCCCAATAGCTTCAATTCGGTTTCCGTGGAGGTTTGCCCGTCGCTGCTGCCCTCGGCAATGTTCTGCTTCGTGCTCCTTGCGGCCTGCACCATCTGGTCAACCGTGCGGTCGCCATACTTGGGCAGATAGCGCTGACAGAACATCTGTGTCAGCTGGTATAGCACATCGCTGCGCTGGTAGAATCGCAGTTCCGTGTATACCACCGCCTTTCTCAGTGCGCTCGCTGTCCCGTCGTCGTAGTGCCGTATCTTGGGCTCCTTCTGTTGTTCCATAGCACGCTCTTTTCCCACAAAGGTAATAAAACACTTTGATTATCGCATAGCCTCCCCCCTCAGAATTTCCCGTTTTTCCTGAAATTCCGCTGAGAGTATAAGATTGGCTTGCTTTTGTTGCCCTTATCTACATACAAGGATTTGTCCTAAGCACTACCAGAAGTCACTGCTTTATGGCTTCATATTTTTCCATTAAAGCAATTGTACTCTCATCTGGGAATTTTTCCATTCTCTGCTTAACCCAGTTAATGAAATCCGGTTCGCTGGTAAACTGGATGTTGAAGATCTTTGTTGAGTTTGCGTTATATTGTTCTTCTATGTCGGTTATGACTTCATCCTTAGCCCCTTGCTCCAGTAGTTGCAATGTATTGGCACTCAGCATGACGACATTCGTTTCATCGAAGTATTTTGTATTAGCATAGCCTCCAAAGTTACCGATGATTTGCCCCAATCCCCAAAACAGGATGCTGATCATTAGCGACAATCTTCACAATGCTTTCAAGCAAGACTTTCAGTTTTGAAGTTTTCTCTAATTCGTTCTCCATTTTCATCATTCTTCAAACGGATAAGTATCGTCGTAAATGTCGCTCAGTAGTTTCTCTTTGTAGAGCCAGTGAGCACCAGGGGCAATGTGCTTGACCTTGTAGCCTTTCAACTTGGCAGAGAGTGAACTGATAGAAGTTTCCTCTCCCTCGTAGCTGATTCTTCGCTCCGATACAATCGTAACGGTTATCGTTGGGTCGTCTTTCCATTGCAGTACATCACCCTTTTGCATTCCCATTTCGTAGAAGTTGAGCGGTGGACGGTGAATCTGTGCCTTAGCCGATGCTGCCTTATCGTCATCAGTCAAGTCGCTTTCTATTTCGTCGCTCACTTCTTCCGTTACGTCGGTATGGTGGAATAGTTCAAGAATGGCCTTGGCCTGTTCCACCTGTATGCGGAAGAACTCACGGTTAGCATTGATGCGCTGCGGAGCAAATGCCGTGTGCAGGGCTTTCTCAATCTTGGCACAGTCACCTTTCTTCACCTTGCAAGCAAACTGGCACTCAAAGGGAACGGGAACACCCGTCGTATAGAGTTCCTTCATCCTCTTGTCTATATCTTCCTGAGTTGTCATGCCAATCTTTACAAGACCAGGCATTACAGGGTTCGTTAAAAGATATACTATTCCGTATTCCATACATTATTCACTTGCTTTTTTTAGTCTATTATCCATTTTCTCCTTTTCATATTTAACAAACTCCATTGAATTCAAATAAATAGATTTGAAAACAAGTCTATCAAGTAGTTCATTCAATATTTCACTTCCTCTTTCGGTGATATTGTAGTTGTCTTTTCCTACAATAGTCCAAACCCTCTTGCTCTCGTCATATACATTCACAAGTTCCAATTCATTCTTACGATATAATTCCAATTCTTTAGCAACATCAACAACACTCTTTTTATATAGATAAAAGTCCAATACCCAACCAAAATCTTTTATCATTCCTTCGTATTCAATCTTAAATTTATTCAAGAATGATTTGTACTCATTTTCTTTTTCATCGTCAAAATCAACGAGTTCAAACTCCAACAATTCAAATGAAGAAACCGTATTTTGGCAAATATTCCAGATTCTATTTAAGGAATCACCAGTATTGATATTTGGTCGTATTGCTATAAGTCCCAATTCCATTATATTTAAGGATTGTATATAATCAGCAATGGCTTTCTTAATCGTGTTTAGGTGCTCTTTCGATACTTGGTATTCAATTGTCGCTTTCTGAATATTTCTATCTTTTTTGTTTTCTTTATGTGTGTCCCAAATTGTTATCAACAAAATAATAAAAGGAAATAGCGCACCTATGTATGCTCCCCAAAAGCCAAGCCATCCATTGCTGCCGTCGGCTGTGTAATCGGGACACGGTGTGTCTGTTATGAGAATAACATTGACAAGAAGTGGTGCAATAAGAATAAAGAGAAATGCCCACCAATATTTCTTGATAACAACTTTCATCTTTATCTATTCCCTTTAGCCCTGTTATGTGTCTTGCACAACATTTGGCAGTTCTCAATATCTGTCGAGCCACCCTTGCTCCATGCGGTTACATGGTCGGCATCCATTTCTTCCAGTTTCCAGATGCGCTGGCGGTTGGCATCGTGACCAATAGCGCAGTAGGGGCAGTTGCTCACGCCCTCGGCCTTTGCCTTATCGGTCTGTTGCTGATACACTTTGCGCATGGTTGGCTTGTCGAACAAACGGACATTCAAGAGCTTTGTATCTTGACAGCCACCAAGCACATACTCAAACACGCCTCGGCGATTCCCAACGAAATCGTCATGCATCAACTCACGCACTTTTTGCGACAGTTCTGTATGGTTCAATGGCAGCGAATGGAAACGCTCGTAGAGTTCGCCCCAGTTCAAGCCTTGCATTTCGTCATAGACATCATCAAACTTGCTATCCACCCAATCTATCACGGTGTTGAAATAGGTCTTTATTTCGCTGATGTCCTCGTCACGACGATGGGCAGACATATAGGCACTTACTTTATCCTTTGCGTCCATATTCCGACTTACCCATTCCAGAGCAGTAGCCAAAAACTGCTGACGATTGGCTGGTCCTTTTACATAGCTTTCCCAACGCTGAATATTGGCGTTTTGTGAGTTACTGAACTCCGCTTTGCATAATGTAACAAATGGCCCACTGAACACGGCGTTCAGTTCCTCTTGATGGTTAAGCGGAATGCCAGCAATGTTTATTGTCTTAAACCATTCTTTGATTTCCTCCTCGGCATGTTCGCCCTCGCCTTCGCAAATATAGACCAGTAATTTCGTTTGCAGAATCTTCTGTTGCTGTCCTTCATTCAGACCGTCAAAAATCTGCTCTAAGTCATTAATCTTAACAGCAAACTTGTTCTTAATGAAACGGCCAAGCGAAGTAATGCGCTGCTGACCGTCGAGCACTTCCAATTCTGTTTGAGGTGACTGAAAGTCTTTATTGCGGTTGAAATATATTAGTCCAAGTGGATACCCTTTCAACACAGATTCAATAACAGCCACATCACGTTTGCCATCGGCATAAATGTAGTTACGCTGATACTCTGGCTGAATAGTCAACTGACCAGCCAAGCCATAGAGACCTTTTCCTTCCAGTTCGTTATACTCAAAGCCGTCGCAAATCTGCTCAACGGTATAAATTTTCAATTCTGTCTTCATACTGATTGCTTTTTGCGGATTAGTAATCTTGCAAAAGTTGACTTTAATTGCCCATCAACAAATATTGCACCTCGTCTGTTTAAGTCACCATATAAAGGCGTGTCTTTAGATGTAAACTCCTTTGTCTTTATTCCATATTCATTTCCTCTATCTGTAATGCCTAAAATTTCAAATTGTTCAGGGCAATATTTATCAAGGAAAGATGTCGGAACTCCCATAATGCCTTCATAGTCCGAAGGAATGGCATCTGTATATGGAATTTCTATCGCATCATAATTCTCATAATGGATGTAGTCCTTCCTTCCTCGTATTTCCTTGTGTTTACTATGCTTGAAGTTCTCTGCCATCGTCATTAAGCGTAAAGGCTGATGGCGGCGTCCGTGGTCAATATTAGTAAACCAGCAACAATTACGGAACTTAACCAACCCCGTTTCGGCATTATAAACTCCATCTGCATAGTCTCTTTCATTGACTATGCGGAAATATGCATTACCATTTTGAAAACCATTACCCAACCACATCTTATTTTCCATTATAAGGGGGAATACTTCTTTGTATGTGATTGCGTTCATATTACCGATAATGACAAATTGCTTTTCTGTTTCCATTAGCCAAGCCACAAATTCACGGAAAAGCGAGAAAGGCGGATTAGTTACAATGATGTCGGCCTCATCACGCAGTTTGCGTATCTCCTTACTACGGAAATCACCGTCACCCTCCAGATACTGCCATTGCAAATCTTCGATGTTGATACGATTGTCGCCCGTTACATCACGTTCAAGTACGAATATCTTTCCATGCGTCTTACTTTTGTCTGCGTTGAAATGCGGTTGCTCAGTTTCAAAGAGTGTCGGCTGGTATGGCATCTTGTACTTCTTGCTTTCAGGGGCATAGCTGGTGGAAATCAGTTTCTTCAATCCCAATAGTTCAAAGTTCTGCGCAAAGAACTTTGTGAAGTTACTCCACTCTGGGTCGTCGCAAGGCAGGAGCACCGTCTTGCCACGAAACACATCAGGATTGTATTCCAAGTAGGCATTCATCTCCTTCTGAATATCGGGATATTGCGTATAGAACTCGTCGTTCTTTGCCGTCTTCGCATTTGCTAAGTTCGTATTTGCCATACTTGTTCGCTTTCGGTTTTAATTATGGGCACAAAGTTACTCAATTTTATTGAGTATTCGGCCAGTAACGTACAAAAAATGCGCAGACTGTCTCTACGCATCACCAAGGTTCACCACAAACCTCAAACGCATCATAGAAACGTCTGCGCACATGGCGCGACGCTCTAATTGCGTTTGTTACATGGCTCGTTTGTCTTCGAGGTGGTGATTCGGTGATGTAAGAGCCTATGTCCTGTACCTGAGTACGGGTACAAATATAGTGTTTTTTGCGTAGAGAAACTATTAATGGGGCGAAAAAGTTGGGGGGAGAGGTGAAAGG